>Ga0335071_10007729_pt1 | contig 11060 bp, 6 predicted proteins | sample Lox_Sample_15_FD_206724 | JGI IMG/M metagenome (GOLD analysis project Ga0335071, IMG submission 206724) | Soil microbial communities from Loxahatchee National Wildlife Refuge, Florida, United States - Lox_Sample_1.5 | ecosystem: Environmental > Terrestrial > Soil > Wetlands | place: USA: Florida...
TCGAGAACTGCTGGCGCAGGGCCAAGTTCTCGAGGACGAGGTCGCGCCTCGAGCGGAAGGCAGAAACGAGCGCCGGGATGAGCGCCGAGAGAAGGTTAAGCATGGCGCGCGACGATCCAGGCCGGCGGGAAAGCCGTCAACGAATTCCCAGTGGACGGGGTTCTGGCTAGGGACAGGTCCCCGCAGACGCGAAGGAGGTGGAGGTGTGCAACGGAATGGGGGTGGCGGGCCTCCCCGAGAGACGCGCGCTCTCGCGCACTCCTTGGTCTTTCCCCGGCCGGGAAGGACCGACGGGCAAGGTATGTGCGATTCTCTTTTTGAGGTGGGAAGTGCGCCGGAGGTCGTGCGCGGCGGGCCGACCGCCCATGTCGCGCCCCGGGTGCCGATCTCGGCTCGGCACGCTCGCGGGACCGCTCGTGGTCTGCGCCGCGGTCCTCCGGTGCGCGTCGGTTCCGGTCGCCCCGGTGACGGCCGAGGGGGAAGGTTGGGTCGAGTCGAGGACGTTCGCTGTCCCCGCTCCCGGCGACGGCTGGGAGCTCGAAATCGATCGGCCCACGGATCGAGTCGCGTACGAAACGGTTCTGCTCGCGCCGCCGGACCAGCGCGAGATCTGGACCTTCTCAGTGGAGGCCGCTGCTGGCCCGCGGGTCGCCGACGGCGAACCGCTCCCTCCTGAGCAGGAGCTCGCCGACCGATATCTCACGGACGAGGACCAGCGCGCCGGCGCCGGAAGGCGATCCATCGAGCGCGGGGTGGAGACCGTGGCCGGCAAGCGGCTCCACTTCCTGCGATGGGAGGACCATCCGTGGCTCCGGGTGGGCCTCGTCCCCGTGCCGGGCGAGAGGCGCACGACCGTGTATTTGTACTTCCCGCCCGAGCGCGGAGGACGCGCGTCCTACGTGTTCCGCGTCAGGGAAGAGCGTGAGCAAGCCAACATCTACACGCCGCGGTTCGACCGGACGCGGGCATTCCCGTTCATCGCCGGATTTCGGCTGAGGTGAGGCGAGCAGTGGGGAGCCCCCGAACGAACCGCGTGGCGATCGGATGCCTGACGGCGCTGCTCGTGAGTGCGGGCTGCGCGCATCGCGCCGTGGCGCCGGCGTTCGCCCTGAGCGTGCACCCGGGGTCGACGGTCCTCCTGCTAACGCCGCTCGTGACCGTGACCTGGGGAAAGGCGAACGAGATCGACGAGCGGGCAAGCCAGGCGGCCAGCGAGAACGTCGGCCGCGCGCTCAAGTGGTACCTCGAGCAGGAGCGCGGCCTGAAGGTCGTCTCGCCCACCTCGACCCCCGAGCAGACGGCCCGCGCCGACGAGCTCTACGCGCGCGTCGCGCACGTGCGGCGCAAGCTTCAGAGGGACTTCGAAAACCATGGTCGGCTCGCGCAGCGGCTACCACCGGGGATCACCATCCACTCGATCGAGGAGGACCTCTCGCCCGCGAGCGCCGACGCGCTTGTCGTGGTGCAGGGGAGCGATCACGTCTCCGACCTGCTCGAGCTGGGGGAGCAGATCTTCGCGGGCAAGGCTGCGGGAGTGACCTACCTCGATCTGATCATCCTCGCCCCGTCGGGCGACGTTATCTTCTACGACGAGCTGGGCGAAGAAGGGATGTGCTTCCTGACCAACCAGGCCGACGCCTCCAGATTTGTTGCGGATCTCGCCTCCTACATGCCGAGAGCCGCTGACCGGTAGAGCCAAAGGAGAGGGCGACGAGCGCTGTAACGTGACCCGGTGACCCAGGCGCGTTGAAACCTTTACGAAGGAGTGGTTCCTGGTTTGGGACCAAGGGGTCGCAGGCTCAAGAGCCGTTTCTGTGGGCTCGAGCAGCTTGAGAGGGGAGGAGATCCTCAGCCACGGATAAGACCAGTCCGCGGGGAGGCGTCACAGTCTCACCGGACTGGCATCATCAGCCGCCTTCTTTTTTTCACATCCCCTCGCCCCACGCCCAAGCTGAAGGTGAACTTCCCGCCTAAGGGCCGGTGGCTCGCTCGTTTCCGCCTCCGGCGTCGCGAGCGCGCAGCCGATTCTGGGCGTTCGAGCCCCGGGGCATTGGCTCACGTTTCATCGCGCCCACCGACCGTGAATCGGTGAGCCACAAGTGGCTCGCGGCGGGGCAGGCGCGGCAACGATCTTGCTGCGCCGCTCCGTCAATGCACCCTGACGTTCCACTCCGTCAGCTGCACACAAAGCGGAGTCCACCAAACGTAGATCGCGGTCGAGACGTTCTGGGAGGCACCGATCGGGACACCCGAGAGACCGAAGGGCCTGACGGATGTTTGCACCGAGTCATGGTCGCCCCAGTTGGAGAGGTACAGCCTCAGGAGGATGTTGCCTCTGGCAGGGCTGCAGGTTCCTCCACAGCAGTAGAAGTTGCCCGTGACGTCGACGGTCACGGCCTGGTTGCCTGAGTTGACCAGGGGGCGAGAGGTCGAAGGACCTGAGTTGTCGGTGTTGTCGAGACGGGTCGTCCCGAGGTCGAGGATGCTGAAGAACGTCTGGCTGCCGCTGACCTCGGCGCTCCCGAAGCGGGCCTGGGCGTCCACGTAGAGGTACTGGCGAAGCCCGGTGCTCGACTCCACGTAGCTCAGCTCGTCCGTCGCTCCATCCCTCGCGAGGTCGAAGTAGAACGGCTCGCTGACGGCGGTGACCTGCGCCGGTGCCGCGGTCGACGCGCCCGGAGCCGCTGCAGCGACCCCCAGCCACTGAGCATCCCCGAGCCGGAAGGCGGCGCGATCGGGCTCGGCCGGCCCGTACGGCTCGAGCGTGAACACGACCGGCTGCAGATCCGGCCGTGCGGCGAACCCGGCCGCGTCGGCCGGGGCTCCGAGGGCCACGCCGGAGAGACCCCACGACGGCTCGTCCACCGCGAGGGTCACCTGGCGCGGATCGTCCGCCGAGGGAACGATGTGGAACCTGGAAGTCGACGCCGAGAGCCCGCTCGCGTGCGCGAGCAGCGTCCGGTCCTGGCTGGCGTCGGTCTCTGTCGCGAACGTGGCGGCGTCCAGGCGTTGGAGCTTCACCGTGAGACCGTGGTCGGCGTCCTCGACGGTCCCGCTCGGGTCGACCCACGAGTAGGCGTCCGCGAGGTTGAGCGTAACCTCGTCCAGCTTCGCCAGGTCGAGTGAGCTCATGCTCGCCGGTGAGCGGAAGCGGTGGAAGGTGAGCTGCGTGCTCCTGCCGAGGTTGACGGCGGGTACGTTCGACGCGGGAACGACGTGGAGCGGAAACGCGAACCGATAGGCATCGACCCCATCCCTCGTGTTGTGCGTCGTGTAGTACAGGTCCGCGGGAGAGGAGGAGTCGGCGTCGGCGACGAAGACGTCGTCGAGCGCGTGGTAGTCGCCCAGGTCCGCCGGATTGGAGAGCCTGACGTCCGTGGGGAAGACCGCTTCGGCAGGCGGCGTCAGCGCGGTCGCCGTGACGAACCAGGTCCTGCCCTCCATCTGCGACACGACCTTGTCCGCAAGATCCAGTGCGTCCCGCGTGTCCTGGTCCGTGAAGTCGAATTCCACCGGACCCCCGGGGCGGGGCGTCGCCGCGTAGAACTCGGCGGCCCGGAGCAGCTCGATCTGCTGGTGTCGGAGGCCGGTCTCGAAGTCCCTCACGCGCGCGGCCAGCAGCGCATCCTCGCCCAGCCGGTGATGCGCCTCGGCAATGAGGGTCATCGCCCTGCGCTCGATGGCCACCACCCAGCCGAAGTACTGAACCACCTGGTCGAAGCGAAGGCTGTTTGCCCTCGCCTGGACGGCCATGGCCGCGAGGAAGTGGTCCTTCTCGGGGATGGGACCGCTGGACTCGACCGTCTGCCGGAGCGTCTGCAACGGCACCGAGAGCGCGCAGTAGTCGTCAAGGAGCACCTCGCCCGCCGGCGGCGGAAGGCCCGTGAGCTGGTAGGCCCGAAGGAGGAGCGCGCGGTTGTGCAGATCGACCGACTCCTGGGTGGGCATCGCCTCCGACTGGAGGTCCTTGAGCACCTGCCAGCACGCGTTGAAGGCGGCGGTCTGCTCGGAGATCGTCTGCCTCCCGAGATCTGTCAGGATCGCCGTGGCGAGGCTATTCTCCATCGCGTCGATTTGATACGAGAGGGCGTCGAGCTGGCCGGTGATCTTCTCCAGCTCCGCCTTGGTCCACTCATCCGGACCGTCCGGGCTGGTGATGCCGATGTCCTCGAATACCCCCGAGGCCTCGAGGCCGGTCCAGATCGCATGCCCCAGGAGATCGAGGGACAGCTCCTCCAGCGCCCCGTTGGCAACGACAGGTGCCGGCACGGACTGCGCTCTCTGTTCGCGCCAGCCCTCGTCCGAGCACGAGCCCAGCGAGGCTGCGACGAAGAGGGCCCACGCCACTCGCTTGGTTGTCATGGCGGCTCCTTTCGTCAAGGCACGCTGAAAACAAGGTATCGGTTGTTGTAGGTGTCGGTCACGATGACGGAACTCCCGACCAGGGCGACCCCCATCGGTCTATCGAGCGTCCGCGCGCTGACCGCGGCGGCGTGGCCGTTCTGTCCGGTGTGGATGAAGTCCTCCTGCCCCAGCACGATGTCCGCTGGCGCACCGCTGGTGGTGGGGAAGGACCGCCAACCCAGCACCCTATTGTTGCGCACGTCGGCGACGTAGATGCGGATGCCGTCGGATGCGACGAACCCCGGGCCGCTCATCCCGGACTGCGTGGCCTTGCCCGCCCCGGCGTGAAAGTCCTCCTGGCCGAGCACGACGTCAGCGGGTGCGCCGTTCGCGCTCGGGAAGTGGTTCCAGAGGAGGACGCGGTTGTTTCCCTGGTCGACGACCAGCAAGCGCTCGCCATCACTCCAGACGTCGGTCGGGAAGCGCAGGCTGCGCTCCGAGCGTCCGCCCGGCATACCGCTGCCGAGCGAGTCGTTGGGTGCGCAATGCTCGAGGTCCTGCTGCCCCACGACGAGATCGGCGGGGCCGGGGGCGGTCGGGACCTCGTTCCACACCAGCACGCGGTGATTGGATCGATCAGCTACGATGAGGCGCGTGCCGACGACGATCGCGCGCCAGGGGTCGGACAGCATGTCGGCAGCGCACCCCGTCCGATACGTGCCGTCGACACCCCACCCGACGAGCACGGGGGTCGCGCCCGGGCCTAGCTGCACCCGGCTCGCCCTTGTGTCGGCGATGACCACGCGACTGGTGTCCGCCCAGACGGAGTGTGGAAGGTAGAACCGGGCCGGTGCGAGGCTCGGCGTTCCCGAGGTGAGATCGGACTGACCGTGAACTCCGGTCGCGCTGGCGCCACTGGCGGTGGGGAGTCCGGCGAACTCGAGGACGCGATGATTGCCGGTATCCGGCAGGAGCAACCGTCCGCCCGCGAAGCTTGCATCGCCGACGGGCTGATTGAAGCCGCGAGCGGAGACGGTGTCGCCCCCGGCGTTCGTCCCCTTGGACACAAAGCTCGACTGTCCGATGACCACCGTCGCCGAGACACCGGTCAGTGCTCCCTGGCTCGATCCGTGGCCGCTCGAGCTCGAGCAAGCGTTTGCCAGGGTAATCACGGCAAGCAGCGCCAAGGGGCTACGCATCATGCCCTCGCTTTCTGGCTGAGCAGCCAGCGAGACCACATGGGTGGCTCTTCCGGGCCACGGACGCTCAATGGAGCTTTCGGGTAGCATCTACCCTCGCGGGTGCGGTCCCTGTGGTCGCTTGGGTCGCCCCGAAGGGGCCGCGCCCGATGCTGGCTCTCCACAAGCAGGCATCGAGCGCGTCCGTCCACCGTGCCCGGCTACACGTGGAGCCCCTGAGCCATCATCACGCGCCCTGGATGGGATCCTTCACACTTCTGGTGTCCGGAGCAGAGACAGAAGTTTCTGCGGCTGCGAGGGCCGCCTGCAGCGCTGCTCGGGCTAGGATGACCCTTTCGTGTGCCGGCCAGAGCCGCGCGATGGTCACTCCGGCGGCCGAGAACAAGTCTGGCCCCGGGGACGGGAGCGGCGAAGTCCGCAGTGCTGGCGCAGTGCTCGCGATGCGGATCGTGGGCTCGGAGGCCTCCGCATGCGAAGGAGGGCAGCCCTCGGCCCCAGGAATTCCGCGGTGTAACGCGCCATCGGTCCCGGTGAGCCGCGGTGCGAGGGTCCCAGCGCCGGTTGGGGTGCAAGTGGTCGCTGGTTCAAATCCAGTCGCCCCGACCAACTAAGCCCCCGAATCTACGCGCGAAAGCGGTGATTCGGGGGCTTCTATTTTTCACTCAAGTACGACCTTGGGGTGGACAGCGGGTGGACCTTTTGACCTCCCACAGCAGCGCGACTTCAGGAACGTCTTCCTCGATATCTCCGTGACGAGGGACGGCAGGCGTCGCGATTGGCGGGTGGTCGACTTCCACCGGCAGCAGGACGAGCTTATCGAGTTCGGGCGCGACGAGAACATGCACAACGATGCGCGCGCGGTCGTTCCCCATCACGACAACCGCGGGCAGCGACCTCCGCAACACGACCGGCGAACTACCCTGGGGACCTACGAATGTCTCAACGTGAAGGATCTGTTCGCTCCACGGTCGCAGCGGCCCGCATCGCCTTCCAGCCTTGCTGAGGCGCGCGGACCAGCTCGCCCGCGGGCGCGAGTCCCCCAGATCCCACGAAGCAACTCCTCGGTTGGAAGCCGCCGACCGCACCGGGGACTGCGTCGCGGTGATCTAGCCATTGCCGGGGGAGGACTTCGGGCAGGCGCCGTGGTTGTACCTCGCCACGCTGTCGAGCCACTTTCTCCAGCGCGCCACGGATGGTCAAACGGTATGCTGATTGCGGGCGACGCATCCCACGTGGATGACGCTTTCGCTGGAGGGGCAAACCATGACCGTTAGAGGTCTCTCGATCTCGATAGCCGCGTTCACGTTCGCTCTCGCAGCGTGCCGCACACCCACCGCAGCGTGGGCGAAGGGTGACGACCCCACTGCGAAGTGGATGATCGAGCAGGAAGGACTGTGGGCAGAGCACGATTGCGCCCCCAACGAGGTCACCCGCTTCATATTGGCCGAAGATTTCGTCGGTACTGCGCCTGATAGTGACCTCTACACCAAGGTGGAGGCGGTGCCGAACGGGCCAGAGTCTCCGACCAAGCACGACTGCAAGTTGCTCTCGGCTCGGGTACGGTGGTTCAGCCGCGATGTCGCGGTCATCTACGGCAAGGAGACCGCGACGAAGAACAGTGACGACGGCACCCAGGGCCCGCAGTGCCTCGCATGGACCGACACCTGGATGAGGCGCAACGGTCGTTGGCAGATCATCGCGGTGCAGGACATGGTCACGCCCTGCCCGTGATTCTCGGCCTCGGTGCGTTCGATAAGTTGCCCAGGTGAGAGCGGTGGCATGGAGGACGGGAGGCTTCCCCCCCTCGACCCGAAGGCCGATGGGAAACGACCCGAACCCCCTCGCGGCCTGAGCGGCACTTCTCCGACAGCTTCATCACCGCTCGCCTCTCGATCGCGCACGCCATCGCGGGGTGGCTTCCTCGGTGTCCAGCCTGTCATCGACCGCGGCGCTTATGACTCAGTAATGTTAGACGATCCGAAGCGCAGCGTCCGCACGAGCCCTCGTCCAACCAGGTCACCCGGCTCAAGGAGCATTTCCGGGGGCGTTCGATTATCAGTGCCCGAGGCCGTGCTTCGCGAGGAGATTCTCGAAGCGCGGGTCCTTGCGGAGGGGCTCGTACCAGGGGCCGTAGCGAAGCATAGGGCCGTCTCGGAATCCCTTCTTCAGCGCCTCTTCAAGCCGGTTGAACGCCTCGTCGATCTGGCCGCCCTCGGCGAGTGCTGCAGCCTTCAATGCCAGGAACCCGTCCGTGTCCTTGTCCTTGTCGGGAACGTTCTCAAGGACGACAAGCGCCTCTTGGGATCGTCCGGTCTCGAGGGCGATCCAGAACCTGCCCGACTCAACCATTTGCTCTGGGTCTGGGTGGTCTTCAGTTGCGTCGCGTTCATTAGTGCGACGCTTCAGTTCCTGAAGTGCCTGTTCAGCTTCCGCTCTCTTCCCCTGCCCGGCGAGTGCACGTAGGAGATGATAATATGCAGCGTCGAAGGTTGGGTTGATATCCAGGGCCCGACGACATGCCCTTTCAGCCTCAGCGAGACGCCTCGGCCAGACGAGGCGAAGGTTCCGGCACAGTTCATTCCAAGCTATCGGGTTTAGCGGCTCATCACGAACAAGCTGCTCGTATTTGGCGGCCGCCCCCTGGTAATCCTCGCGCTCAAATAGCAGCAGGCCATGCGCAAACAGTGCGACTCCCAGTCGAGGGTCGATACGCATTGCCTTGTCCAGAAGGCTCTCTGCACGCTCGAGTCGGTGCGGATCGGGATCATTGGTTTCGAACTCCCAACTCTCGACCGAGGCGAGCCGGGCAAGGGCTGGTGCATAAGTAGGATCCAGTGCCAACGCGCGTTCGTAGTGTTGCCGCGCCTTCTCGAGAACTGGCCTACCCGTTGGCTCCCTGAACACCCAGTCGTGAAGGTAGAATTCGCCCTGCAAGAACTCGTCGTACGCTTCCGAGTTGCGGGTACTCCACCTACCCAGGGAACGCTGCCACTCGGACCCCAGAGGATACCCGAGCGCCTGAACGATTCGTGTGGCCACGGATCTCTGCGACTCCAGCACATCCTCGAACGGAAGGTCGGTTTCCTGGGACCACATCTGACGTGCGTCTGAAACCCTGACAAAACTGGCATTGACTCGGATACGCCCTGCGGTTCGCCGGAAACTCCCCTCGACGATGAACGCCACCCCCAGCTCGCGACCGATGGTCTCTGCCCCCGGGCTCGCGCGCTTGTATCGCTCGACGCTCGAACCACTGATGACTGGGACCACAGTGGAAATCGCCGCCGCGATCTCCTGCGCCATCCCATCGCCCAGGTACTCCTGGCTGGGATCCCCACTCAAGTTGGCGAACGGCAGGACGGCCACCCTGGTGATCGACGGAGCCGTGGGCGCCGACCGCCTGTGGAGGACGAGGGCGACCGCGGCACCGAGGACGGCGACGAGGCCGATCGCGACCACGGCCGCGACCCCGACCCGAAAGCCCCGGCGCCTCCTCACCGCGACCGAGACCCCGCCGGAGGATGCATGCTCCAGCTCGCGCTGGAGACCCGAGAGCGCGGCCAGCAACTCGCCTGCGTCCCGCTGCCGCCTGACCGGGTCCTCCTCCAAAGCACGAGCGACGATGGCACCCATCGCCGGCAGCGCCGGAACCTCGATTGCGCCCGAGCGCCGCGCCGGGATCTCGTTCGTCAGCATCTCGTGGAGGAGCAACCCGAGCGCATACACATCCGTCCGCTCGTCCTCCGGCGCACCGCGGAGCTGCTCCGGTGCCATGTGACCGGGGGTACCTCCCTCCACCCGGCGTCGCCCGAACGCATGGGCCATGCCGAGGTCGAGGATCTTGACCTGACCGTCCTCGCACAGGAACACGTTCCTCGGCGTGAGGTCTCGGTGGATCACGCCGTGCGAGTGGGCGTGCGCCAGACCCTTCGCGATCTCCACCCCGACGCGCAGCGCCTCCGGGACCCCGAGGGGTCCGCGAGCCAGGCGGGCCGCGAGCGTCTCGCCCCGCAGGAACTCCAGGACCAGGTACGGCCCGTGCTCGCTCCGGCCCAGGTCGTAGAGCGTCACGATGTTCGGATGCGAGCAGAGCGCCGCTGCCTCGGCTTCGCGGAGCAGGAGGTCCCGGGCCACCCCCTGGCGAGCGCCCGGGTGGATGGCCTTGAAGGCCACGGTTCGCCCCAGCTCCCGGTCGCGCGCCTCGTAGACGATGCCGAAGCTGCCACGCCCCACCTCCCGGACCAGCTCGAACCGGCCGATCACCGCGCCGGGCTTCAGGGCGCGATCCCAGCCGGCCCCCGGTTCGATGGCCGGCCCGCGAATCAGCTCTTCCAGGAGAGCCGACATCTGACCGGGGCGAGGTCGCTCCGGCGGAGGCTCGGCGCTGCCATCCCCCGCTCGCGGCATGCCCATGGATTCTCGCACGGTCGGGCGCGGGCGTGGCGAGACCTGCCAGGTTCTCGTGCTGTGTAGGAGGTCCTCTTGCCGCCAAAGGCGGGTCCGGTCGAGCCCTGAATGCCTTCGCTCGCCGGCTCGCGCGCTGATGTTCCCTCTTCCGCGAGGCCACGGTCTTCGCTGGCTGAACTCTCATCCTTGCCGTGGTCCGGCGCTGGGCTCCACCAACGATCGGTTGGGGCTGACTCCTTCGTGCTCGGCCTAGCCGAAGGCCCGGCCGTCGCCGCCAGTGAGAGAGTGCGAGGCCAGGGCTGGGGTACAAACCGATGCTCGCTATGGACGGGGGACGCCCACGAGCACGCTCAACCCCCACCCGGCTTCGCCGCCCAGGCGGTGGTGGTTCGCTGACCCTCGAGGGCGTGTTGGCGGCGCAGCTCGCACCGGACGGCGCTTCCCGCATCCACGACCTTTCCCTCGAGCCGGTCGCCGTCGGCCAGTACCACGAACTCGAGGTGGATCTCGCCCTCTGGCGGTGGAGGCGCCACCCCGTCTGGTGCCGAAACACGATCGGCAACAAGAGCTCGTGATCTTGGGATCTTGACGCCATCAAGCGCATCCTTCTCGATCACGGTCTCGAACCCGCGCCCTCGCGGCGCCGGCGGATGCCCTGGGCCACCTTCTTGAAGGCGCACTTGGGTTCGATCGCGGCGGCGGACTTCTTCACCGTCGAGGCGCTTACGCTCGCTGGCTTGGCCCGCTACTTCGTCCTCTTCGTCATCGACATCGAGACGCGGCGCGTCCAGATCGCCGGCATCCTACGGCAGCCTCATGCCGCCTGGATGAAGCAGATCGCCCGCAACCTCACCGACCACGTCGATGGCTTCCTCGGGGGTATGCGCTATCTCATCCACGATCGCGATCCGTTGTTCACCGGCGAGTTCCGGGAACTTCTTCGCGGCTCTGCCGTCAGATGCCTCAAGCTGCCCGCCTGTAGCCCGGACCTGAAGGACGACGCTTCACACTGCACCTCCTCCGTTCAATCCGACAGGACCTGCTGTTCAAGCCTGCGATCCGACAGCTTCTTCCCCTGCTGTTTGCGAGGTGCTGCCCCGTCGATTCTGG
>Ga0335071_10007730_pt1 | contig 11058 bp, 7 predicted proteins | sample Lox_Sample_15_FD_206724 | JGI IMG/M metagenome (GOLD analysis project Ga0335071, IMG submission 206724) | Soil microbial communities from Loxahatchee National Wildlife Refuge, Florida, United States - Lox_Sample_1.5 | ecosystem: Environmental > Terrestrial > Soil > Wetlands | place: USA: Florida...
GTTGGCGGTGGAGAGCAGGAGGGCGACGGCGTCGGGAGCGGCGGGGGCCACCCGCGGAGGCTCGTCGCCGGAGCGGCGCTCCAGTACGGCGTCGCGGCCCAGGAGGGTCGTGATTTTCTCGATGAGGCTCACGCGGCGCTCCATTCACGGCAGGCGTGGATGGGGACCACCTTGCCGGGGTTCACCCGCTCGTCCGGGTCGAAAACGCGCCGCACCGCGTGCATCGCGGCGAGCGAGGCCCCGTCGAAGATGGACGGCATATAGCGCAGCTTGTCGACTCCCACGCCGTGCTCTCCCGTGATGGTGCCCCCGGCCGCGATGCAGGCGGCCATGATCTCGGCACTGGCGGCCTGGACCCGCTCGTGCTCGTCGGCGTCGGTGGCGTCGAAGGAAATATTGGGGTGGAGGTTGCCGTCGCCGGCATGGAAGACGTTCGAGACCCGGAGGCGGTAGCGGCCGGCGATATCCCCGATCCGCTCCAGGACGTCGGGCAGGGAGGTCCGCGGGACCACGGCATCCTGGACCACGAGATCGCGGGAGAGGCGGCCCATCGCTCCGAAGGCCTTCTTGCGGCCCTGCCAGAGCCGCTCCCGCTCGGCGGGATCGGCCGCCGTCTTCACACTCCGGGCACCGTGCGCCTTGAGGAGATCGGCGACCGCCCGGGTATCGGCTTCGACGGCCGCCTCGAACCGGCCATCGAGCTCCACCAGGAGGACGGCGGCGGCGTCCCGCGGGTAGCCGGCGGCATAGACCGAATCTTCCACGGCACCGATGCACGAGCGGTCCATCATCTCGAGCGCCGCGGGCACGACGCCGCTCGCGATGATGCGGGACACGGCCTCCCCGGCGGCGCGGATGGAGAGGAAGTCGGCCAGGAGGGTGCGGATCGCTCGGGGTACGGGCGTGAGCTTCACTGTGATCCGCGTGGCGATCCCGAAATTGCCCTCGGAGCCTACGAATCCGCCGACCAGGTCCGGCCCCCACGGCTCCCCGGAGGGACTCCCGAGCTCCACGACGGACCCGTCCGCGAGCACCACCTCGAGGGCCAGGATGTGGTTGGTGGTGACTCCGTACTTGAGGCAGTGCGGGCCGCCGGCATTCTCCGCGACGTTGCCGCCGACGGTGCAGGCGGACTGGCTGGAAGGGTCGGGGGCGTAGAGGAGGCCCAGGGGCAGGGTGGCCGCCGAGAGCTTGAGGTTGACCACGCCCGGCTCGACGATGGCGCGGCGGTTGGCGGGCTCGACGGCGACGATCCGGTTCAGGCGGGTGAGGACGATCAGGACGGCATCGGCCGCGGCGAGGGCGCCCCCCGACAGCCCGGTCCCGGCGCCCCGGGGGACGAAGGGGATGTTCCGCGGGGCCAGGAGCTTGACGACGGCGATCAGCTCTTCTCTGGTGCCGGGCAGGACGACGAGGCCGGGAAGGGTCCGGTGAGTCGGGAGGCCGTCGGCGGAGTAGGTCAGGCGTTCCGACACGGAGGAACGGACGTGGGAGGGGCCCACGATGTCCGCGAGCGCTGATTTCAGATCACCTGGGAGCACGCTTACAAGTATATAGGCAATGCAAATGCCAGACGCACAGACGCGAGACGGCAAACGGGGGTCAGGACTGAGTCCCGACCCCCGTTTCCCATCGGTGCGTCTGTGCGTCTAGTAGTTCAGGCCGCCCGCCAGAAGCCCTTGAGGGCCCGACCGTCGGGGGATTCGCGCAGCTTCTCGAACGCCCGTTCTCTGATCTGCCGGATGCGCTCGCGCGTGACGCCCATGAGGGCCCCGATCTTCTCGAGGGTCATGGCCTCACTGCCTTCTTCGAGTCCGTAGTAGAGATAGAGGATCTTGCGTTCGCGGGGAGCCAGGTACTTCTGGAAGATGCGGTCGATGAACTCGCGCATCAGCTTGCCGTCGGTGGTGTCTTCGATCTCGCCGCCTTCGATGCCGGCGAAGCGCTCACCGAGCGTCGCGGCATCCTTGTCGCTCCGGTCCACCGGGGCGTCGAGCGAAAGCTCGGCCGCGGTCATCCGGCGGGCGGTGCGGACGTTGTCGACGGTGTCCTCGAGCGCGGTGGCGATCTCGTCGTCGGTGGGCTCGCGGCCGAGCTCCTGGGACAGGAACGTCTCGGTGCGGCTCATCCGGATGAGCTGGGAGTTCTGATTGAGGGGGATGCGCACGCTGCGAGTCTGCTCGGCCAGGGCCTTGAGGACGGCCTGACGGACCCACCACACCGCGTACGAAATGAACTTCACGCCCTGATCGGGGTCGAACTTCTTGACCGCTTTCAGGAGCCCCTCGTTCCCGATGGCCACCAGCTCGGAGAGGTCGAGTCCGTGGCCCTGGTACTTTTTCACGTAGGAGATGACGAAGCGCAGGTTCGCCGTCACCAATCGCTCGGCGGCGCGCTCATCGCCCTTCTGGACGCGGCGCGCGAGGCGACGCTCTTCCTCAGGGTCTTTGATCAAAGGCAGTTTTTGGATGTCCTGCAGGTACTGATCGAAGGCGCCGGACGGAGTTGAGCGGAAGAACGCCTTTGCCTTGCCTGTGGACGACCGGGCCATGCACGGCACTCCCATCAGCGACTGTTGGTTTTTTCGGGGGACGGAGGAGCTTTCCGCCGTCCGGGGGCGCTTCCGGAAACCGCGCCAATATATGAACCATCTTGGAATGGTGCAAATTCCCGCAGTTTTCCACATCTCAAGTTATTGGTATTGAGGTTCACTGCGCGTTTTGTCCACTCTCAACACACTCTGTGGACAAGGCATTACAACGCGCGGGGTCTCCTCGTGTGGAGAGGTGGAAAGGGTGTGGGAAGTGGTTGATGGATATGTGATTACTGATTGATCGCCAAGACTTCCCGCACCAGCGCTTCCGGCGCGGGAATGGTCCATCCCGTCGTCACGCCGCCGTTCATCGCGCCGATCGTGCGCGGCAAAGCGAACCGCAGATCTCCCGCGCGCGCCTTCTTGTCGTTCCGCATTTTCGAAACGAGCTGGTCCACGGAGTTGGCGGCCGCGCGCACCACCGGCAGCCGGTACGCCGAAAGCAGATCCGTGATCCGGGTCGTGAGGCCCGACTCGGCCAATCCCATCCGCTCGGCGAGACGCGCTTCGTACGCCATCCCGATCGCGACCGCCTCGCCGTGCAGGAGCGAGTATCCGCTGGCCGACTCCACCGCGTGCCCCACGGTGTGCCCGAAGTTGAGCGCGGCGCGGATTCCCGCCTCGCGCTCGTCGGCCGAGACGATCCCCGCCTTGATCTCGACCGACCGGGCCACCACCCGCTCGAGCGCCGCGTCCTGCTTCGCGCTCACCGCGGACTGCTCCCGCTCGAGAAACGCGAAGTAGTCCGCGTCCGCGATGACCCCGTGCTTCACCGCCTCGGAAAGCCCGGCCGCGAGCTGCTGGGCGGGGAGGGTATCGAGGGTCGCGAGGTCGGCGAGCACCAGCCGCGGCCGGTGGAACGCCCCGACCAGATTCTTTCCCGCCGGCGTATTGACTCCCGTCTTCCCGCCGATCGACGAGTCGATCATCGCGAGCATCGTGGTCGGGACCTGCACCACCGGAATGCCCCGGAGGTAGGTCGCGGCGACGAAGCCCGCGACGTCTCCGACCACCCCGCCACCCACCGCGACGATCACGGCGTCGCGCCCCACGTGATGGGCGAGGAGGCGGTCGGTCAAATCGGCCCAGGTGTCGCGGGTCTTCCGGCCCTCTCCGGCCGGAAACGCCAGAAGGGGCGCGCTCAGATCACTCGCGGCGCGGCGCCCATAAGTGCGCTCCACCTGGTCGTCGGAGATCACCACGTACCGGTGCGCCGGCGCGTGCCGGGACACGAGGGTCGGCAGATCGGCGAGGAGTCCGCGGCCGACCAGCACGTCGTACCCGCCCTCGAGTTCCCCGGAGAGCGCGACGCGAACCGTCACCACTGGATGTCGGAGTGCCCCGCGGCGCGGTTGGCCGCCCGCGCCAGCACGAACAGGAGGTCGGAAAGCCGGTTCAGGTAGACGAGGACTTCGGCCGGCACGGACTCGGCGCGTGCCAGGGTCACCACCGCCCGCTCGGCGCCGCGGCACGCGGTCCGGGCCACGTGCAGGGCGGCCGCCTTCGGGCTCCCGCCCGGCAGAATGAAGCGCTCGAGGGGGGAAAGCCCCGCCTCCAGGCGGTCGATCGCCTGTTCCAGGGCCGTCACCCGCGCCGCCGGCAGTGGGGCGGGAGGCTTCGCCAGCTTGCCGGGGTTGGGCGTGGCGAGGAGGGCGCCGGCGGTGAAGAGGTCCCGCTGGATGCCTTCGAACAGCGGTCCTTCCCACCCCGCCGGATCGAGGGAGACCGCGAAGCCGATGGCGGCGTTCGCGGCGTCCACCTCGCCGTAGGCCGCCACCCGGGGGTGGTCCTTGGGCACGCGCCCGCCCCCGAACAATCCCGTGTCCCCGGCGTCCCCGGTTTTCGTGTAGATCTTCACCGGCCGGAACCTATCGCGCCCCGCGGGGCCGCGCGAGGCACGCGCTTGTTGGGTTCCCGCTCCCCCGTTACCGTTGGGCCCATGCAGGACCTGGTCGACATCACCATCATCGGCGCCGGACCCACCGGGCTCTTCGGCGCGTTCTACGCCGGCATGCGCGGCGCCACCTGCCGCCTGATCGACAACCTCGACCAGGTCGGGGGCCAGCTCGCCGCGCTCTACCCCGAGAAATACATCTTCGACGTCGCCGGCTTTCCCAAGATCCTGGCCAAGGACCTGGTGAAGGGGTTGGCCGAGCAGGCGGCGCAGTTCCGGGCGCCGATCCATCTGGGGCAGAAGGTGCTGGGTCTCAAGAAGGAGGATGACGGCCGGCCCCGGTTCGTCATCACCACCGACCAGGATCAGTTCCCCTCCCGGACCGTGCTCATCGCCGGCGGCATCGGCGCCTTCACGCCCCGGAAGCTTCCGCTCAAGGACGCGGACCAGTGGCTGGAGAAGGGGCTGCACGACCGGGTGCTCGATCCCCAGGTGTTCCGGGGCAAGCGGGTCCTGATCGTGGGGGGCGGCGACTCGGCGTTCGACTGGACGGTGAACCTGCACGGCGTGGCCAAGTCGATCCTGATGATCCACCGACGGGACGGCTTTCGGGCCCATCAGGCGACCGTGGACCATGTCCACCGGCTGCACTCGGCGGGTCAGGTGGAGCTGCGCACGTTCTGGGAGCTGAAGGCCATCGCGGGCGGGAGCCACATCGAGCGGGTCACGATCGTCAACAACCAGACCAAGGCGGAAGAGACCCTGCCGATGGACTGCGTGCTCCCCCAGCTGGGTTTCATCTCGTCCCTCGGGGCGATCGCCGAGTGGGGGCTCGAGATCGAGAAGCACGAGATCAAGGTGAGCCAGACGATGTCGACGAACATTCCCGGCATCTACGCCGCCGGCGACATCGCGACCTATCCGGGGAAGCTCAAGCTCATCGCGACGGGCGTCGCGGAAGCCTCAATCGCCGTGAACCACGCCGTTCATTCGATCAATCCCGCCGCCAAGTTCGAGCCGGGGCACAGCTCCAACATGGCGATCTTCGGGCAGAAGGACGACTAGGTGCCTATTTCGTTTTCCCGATCTCCACGACGACCGAATCGATCTGGGCCAGGATCTGGTTTCCCGGCACGTCGTGCGTGTTGGCCTGGATGCTGAAGGTCCAGGTCTTCCCGCCGGGGCGCTCGATGAAGCCCGACAGGGTATTCACCCGGTCGATGCTCCCGGTCTTGGCCACCACCTGACTGTCCACGGGCGTCCCCACGAACCGCCGGAGCAGTGAGCCCGGCCGGGCGGCGTGGGGCAGGGCGGCCAGGAAGGGCGCCCGCTTGGGGTGGCGGTGCATGTAGGCCAGGAGCTGCACGAAGGTGTGGGGCGTGACCAGGTTACCGGCCGACAGGCCCGAGCCGTCTTCGAGGGAAAAGGCCGTCGAATCGACCCCCACCGAATCGATCAGGAAGCGCCGCTCCACATCGATCCCCGCGTCCCAGGATCCCACGCCCCGGAACTCCCGCCCCAGGATCTTCAGGAGCATCTCGGCGAACCAATTCTGGCTGGTATTGAGAATCGGGAACAGGATGTCCGGGAGCGGGCGGCCCCGATACTCGACCAAAGCCGGCCCGGAGCGGGCGCTCCGGAACGCCATCGAATCGGTGGTGGACGCGGCGCCGCCCTGGACGGAGATCCCCCGCCGTTCGAGTGACGTCTCGAGGGCCCGAGCGGCGTAGAGGTTGGGATCGGGAAGCGCGAAGCTCTCGATCCACGGCTTCCGGCCGAGGGCCACGGTGCCCTGGGCCCAGATGTCGAGGGTCCCGGCGGTTCGATAGAACTCGTCTCCGATGGAGGACCCGGAGTCCGCCGGCACCGTCCGGGCCCGGTTCTCGAAGGTGATGAGGCCGACGTCGGGGGACCAGGTGACTACCGGCGGGGCGTCCACCGCCGTGCCCGGCGCGATGTGAAAGTCCACGCTGTTGTCGTGGAAGCCGAGTCCCGAGACCGGGGCGGCGTACCACCAATTCAGGTCCCAGGCGTTCCACCCCGGCGCGATCAGCGTCGGCTCGAAATACGACCCGTCGCCGATCAGTTTGCCGGTGACCCGCCGCACCCCTTTCGCCCAGAGTGACTCGGCCATCGCGTTCATCGCCGTGAACGCGGAGTCGCAGGCCCCGGGCGCCAGCGTGTCGAGGCCGAAGCAGCGCTCCGAGAACGTCGGGTCCCCGCGTCCGTACAAGATCAGATCGCCGGCGAGGACCCCGGCAGTGAGCGTGCCGTCGGTGTAGAGACTGGTGCGCACCCGGTAGTCGGGAGGGAGCAGGACGGTGGCGGTCGCCGTGACCACGAGCTTGGTGTTGCTCGCCGGCACGCGATACCGATCGGCGTCGCGCTGGTAGCGGACCTTCCCCCGGTCGTCGATCACGTAGACCCCCCACTGCGCGCGGTCGAAGGGCTGCTGGTCGAGGAGCGTGTTGATGCGCTTCTCGAGGGACCCGCGGAGCGGCGTGGTTCGGGGGGCCGGCGTTTGAGCGGCGAGCACGGAACCTGCGAGCAACCCGGGGGCGAGGAGGAGAGAGATGCGCATTGTTCCGGTGTCGAAAAGGTTGACAGTGCAACGGAAGTTGAGCAACATAGGGAACTTATAAACACCAGTCAACTTGCGCTTACGAACGATGGCTCTGCTCGCCGCAGTGTCCCTCGCGGCCCCGGTTGTCCCCCTCGCCGCTCAGCTCGAGCAGCGGGTGGTCAGGCAGCTGTCGTTCGAGGGGAACCACGCCATCGACGCGTACACGTTGAGCTCGGCGATCGCCACGTCCAACTCGGCCTGGCTGGCGCGGTCCTGGTGGGTCCGGTGGCTGGGGCTGGGTGACAAGCGGTACCTCGACGAGCTCGAGTTCCGCCGGGATGTCGTGCGTCTGCTGTTGCTGTACCGCCAGAGCGGCTTCATGCGGGTCCAGATCGACACGGTGGTCCACCGGACCGTGGATGCGGCGTACATCACCTTCCGGATCACCGAGGGCCCGCCGGTCCGGGTGACCCGGATGACGATCACGGGGGTGGACGGGATCCTCGACACCGCGTCGCTCCGCCAATCCCTGCCGTTGCAGGTGGGCGCTCCGTTCAACCGCTTCCTCTTCCAGGCCTCCGCCGACACCATCGTGGCCCGGCTGCAGAACCTGGGACGGCCCGCCGCCGAGGTGCTCCGGAACTTCGATTCGAACGCCGACTCCCTGACCGCCACCGTCGAGCTGGACGCCGAGCCGGGCGTCCCGGCCCGGATCGGCGGGATCGAGCTCCAGGGCCTGAAGCGCATCGACTCCGCCACCGTGCTCCGCGCCATTCCCATCCGGGCGGGGGACATCTTCCGGCAGAATCAGATCTACGAGAGCCAGCGGAACCTCTACAGTCTGGGGCTCTTCAATTCGGTCAACGTCGCCCTGGCGGACTCGGCCTCCCCGGGCGACTCCGTGGTGAACGTCGCGGTGCGGCTGGCCGAAGGTCCCCGGCATGCGATCCGGGGCGGCGTGGGATACGGCTCGGTGGACTGCTTCCGGGCGCAGGCGGGGTGGTCGGCGCTGGACTTCTTCGGGGGCGGCCGCTCCCTCAACCTCGATGCCTCGGTCTCCAAGATCGGCGTGGGATACCCGGCGAACCTCGGGCTCGAAGGGAACGTCTGCCACTACGACGCCGGGGACCCGACGTCGGACACGCTCAACTACTCCCTCGCGGCCACGCTCTTCCAGCCCTCGTTCCTCTCGTCCCGCAACACGGCCAACCTGACGATCCTCGGCGAGCGCCGGTCGGAGTACAACGCCTACGTGCGCCAGGACGTCGGCGCCAACGTCGGCGTGGTCTTCAACGCCCACCGGGACGTGCCGGTTTCGCTGAGTTACGGCTTCTCGGTGGGGCGCACCGTCGCCCGGCCGATCGTGTACTGCGAGCAGTTCCTGGTGTGCGACGATTCCGACCAGACCTTCCTGGCCAATCCGCGTCGCTTCGCCGCGGTGACGGCCACGGCCGCCAAGAACGACGTGAACTCCGTTCTCGACCCGTCGCAGGGAAGCCAGTTCACGGTGACCGTCACGCACGCCTCCCGGGTGGTGGGCTCCGATCCGTTCTACGAGTTCAACCGTGGCGAGGTCGAGCTGGCCCAGTACGTGCCCCTGGGCCGGAGCGGCGTCTTCGCCTGGCGGGTGCGGGGGGGCGTCATCCTGCCCCAGCGGATCACGCTCTCCGGGCAGAGCGCCCAGTTCGTTCCCCCGGAACAGCGGTTTTACGCCGGCGGCCCCAACTCGGTCCGGGGCTACGGACGAAACGATCTCGGGCCCGTCGGCTACGTGATCACGGACACGAGCGCCGCCACCGGATACCGTCTCCAGGGCGGCGATACCGTCTACAACACCCTCCAGACCGCGCCGGTCGGCGGGAACGCCGTGTTCGTGGTGAACGCCGAGCTGCGGTTCGCGACCCCCGTCCTCCCGGACCGGATGCGCCTCGCGCTCTTTGCCGACCTGGGCCAGGTCTGGGAGCGCGGCGACTCCCTGTCCCAGGTCACCGGACTCCGGTTCACCCCGGGCGTGGGCCTGCGCTTCACCACGCCGCTCGGTCCGGTGCGTCTGGACGCGGCGTACCGGGGGCGGGGCACCGAGGCCGGCGTTCTGTATCTCGCGAGCGGTGACTCGCTCACCGTGTACCGGAAGCACTACCAGCCCCCGGCACCGTCGTCGTTCTGGAAGCGCTGGACGCTGCAGTTCGCCGTGGGCCAGGCCTTCTGATGCGGCGCTCGCTCGCGGTCCTCCTCTGGATCATCGCCGGACTCCTCGCCTGTTTCCTGGGCACCCTCTCGGCGTTGGTCAACACGTCGGCCGGCCGCGCCCTCCTGGGCGCCGTGGCCCGGTCGGCCGCGACCCAGGCCATCGGCGGGCGGATGGAGATCGGGGCGGTGAGCGGATCTCTGCTCACCGACCTGGACCTCACCGACGTCAGGTTGTACGACCCCGATTCGACCCTGGTGGCCGAGCTGCCCCGGGTGACGGTGTCGTACCGCCTGCTCGACCTCTTGGCGGGACGGGTGGTGCTGCGTGACGTGACCCTGGACCACCCCTACATCAATCTCTTGCAGCACAAGAACGGCCGGCTCGACATCGAGGAGCTGCTCCACCTGGGCGAGCACCACGGCCCCTCGGTCGGCACGCCCGCGCTGGTCCAGCTCCGGAACGTGCGGATCGTGAGCGGCACGGTGCTGCTCCGTCTCCAGTCCCGTCCGGCCCCGTCCGACTCGGCGGCGGAAATCGAGACCACCGCGGCGGACGGGCGCCGCCGCGTCCGCCACTTCGACAACGTCACCGCCCTCGTGCGGACCCTGCAGGTCTCGTCACCCACCGAGCACGGGATCCGGATCGACGTGGATTCCCTGTCCACCCGCATCTCCGACCCGAAGGTCGATGTCCGGCAGCTGACCGGCCGGGCCGTCATCGCCGGCGACTCCCTGGACGCCGACTTCTCGCGCGTGGGTCTTCCGGGCACCCGGGCCACCCTCCGGGGCAAGTTCCGGTGGCCGCACGGACCCGTGTTGTATGACCTGGCGGTGCGCGCCGACAGCGCGACGTTGACGGACCTCGCGTTCATCGTGCCCGGGTTCCCGGCGGGGGCCGTGTACCGGGGCGCGGCGCTGGTGCGCTCGCACGGCCCGGACCTGATCGAAGTGCGGCTCGATCCGCTCGATCTCCGCTACCACGGCGGCACGCTCACCGGCAGAGTCACCGCACTGTCCCGCGCCGGGGTCGGCATCGCGGCGCTGAACGGCGGGGACCTGACGGCGGCCGACTTCGACCTCGGGTTCGCGACCCCGTTCATCGATTCCCTGCCGTTCCTGGGACGGCTGGACGGGCACACCACCGTCGACGGGGAGATCGGCGCCCTCGCGCTGTCCGTCGATTGGACCTTCCGCGATTCCCTGGTACCCGGCTGGCCGGTCTCCCGGATTCGCGGCACCGGCACGGTCGGCGCGGGACGGCCGCTCGGGCTTCGCTTCACGCCGTTCACGGTGCAGTCGGCCGCCATCGACCTCGCCACCGCGCGCCGGGTCATCCCCGGGCTCCCGCTGCGCGGGACGCTGGACGCGTCCGGGACTCTGGTCGGCCGGGTGCGCAACGTGCGCTTCACGGGCGCGCTGCGTCAGCGGGACGGCGCGGCGCCGGCCACCGTGGCGCACGGGCTCCTGGCCTTCGACACCCGTGCCGACACCCTGGCGCTGGCCGCGGATCTGACGGCCGATACGCTGTCGTTCGACGGGCTCCGGTCGAGCTTCCCCGGGCTCCCGCTCCGGGGCGCGGTGGCCGGGACGGTGCGCGTCGCGGGCAATCCCAACGCGCTCGACACCCACTTCGACCTCGCCGGGCTGGCGGGGGGCGGCCGGGTGAAGGCCGACGGGACGCTGGAGCTGGTGGCCGGGCGGGTCGGCACACCCGACGCCACGGTCAGCTGGACCGACTTCGACCCCGGCGTCCTGGTCGGCGGGGCTCCGCCGTCCCGGCTCAGCGGGCACGCGACGGCGTCGGTGCAGGCGGACAGC
>Ga0335071_10007731_pt1 | contig 11057 bp, 7 predicted proteins | sample Lox_Sample_15_FD_206724 | JGI IMG/M metagenome (GOLD analysis project Ga0335071, IMG submission 206724) | Soil microbial communities from Loxahatchee National Wildlife Refuge, Florida, United States - Lox_Sample_1.5 | ecosystem: Environmental > Terrestrial > Soil > Wetlands | place: USA: Florida...
CTCGGTTTCGTGGCCAACCGGCAGGCCCGCAGCCTGGCCGGGGGCCGGTCGAATTCCATCGGCGTCCTCGTGCCGGACCTGGGGACCGCTTATATCGGGGAAATCATGCGGGGGATCGATGCGGAACTGAGCCTGACGGACCTGGACCTGATCCTCTACACCACCCACCGGACGGCCAGCAAGGAAGCCAACTACGTGGCCAACCTCGCCCTGGGCATGGTGGACGGCTTGCTGCTGGTCCTGCCGCGCCGGCCGGTCGATTTCATCGGCGCCCTGAGCAGGCGGAAATTCCCGTTCGTCCTGATCGACCACCAGGGCACCGGGCGGGATTGTCCGGCCGTGGGCGCAGCCAACTGGCAGGGAGGCTATAACGCCACCGAGTATCTCATCAAGCTCGGGCACAAGCGGATCGGGTTCATCACCGGCTGGATGGACCTGGGCTGCGCCACCGACCGCCTGGACGGGTATCATGCGGCGCTTCGCACTTACCACATTCCGGATGCGCCCGAGTTGATCTACGAAGGGACATTCTTCCAGCCCGATGGCTATGCCGGCGCCTCCGTCATGCTCGACCTCCCGGAACCGCCCACGGCCATTTTCGCTTCGAATGATGTGATGGCGATGGGGGTGATGGACGCCGTTCGCAACCGGGGACTGCGGGTGCCCGAGGACGTGTCGGTGATCGGCTTCGATGACATCCCGCAGGCCGCCCTGATCCATCCCGCCCTGACCACGATCAGCCAGCCGCTGGAGAAGATGGGCCGGGTGGCGACCCAGGTCCTGCTCGAGCTGCTCCGGCACCCCGAAAAACCGGCGGAGCGGATCGAGCTGCCTACCCAGTTGATCGTGCGCGATTCGTGCAGCCCGCCGCGGGCTGGTTAGCCAGTCATCCTTTTCCAAGAAGAAGGCCCTGGGAGTTTCGGACTCCCGGGGCCTTGTTGGTCTTCATCAGCCTATTCGTCGGCTTGAATATCTCCCACCCTGGCCAGGGCTTTCGCGAAGCGCGGCGTGCGCATGTTGCGCAGGGCTTCGCGCAGATGGACCATTCCATACTCCGCCTTTGCCTTGGCGGTCAGCATGTCTATCCTGTCGGCGATCAGTTCCCGGTGATACTCCCTGAAATCCGGTACGTCCATCTCCGCATCGATCGACAGGCCTGCCCGCGCGGCTTCCAGGAATAACAGGGCTGCATAGAATATGGAAATAGCCTGGCGCATCAGGTGGAAGCGCGCCCGCCGGTACTCGCTCCGCTCGCTGCGCCCGCCGGCCGGCTCGCCGAAGTACGCCTCCAGATAGCGCTCTTCCTGGGCATCGTCTTCGACGAAGAAGTTCGCCGCGATGCCCAGATCGACATATTCGTCGTTGAGGAAGGCCGATTCCCAGTCGACCAGCCAGACATGCTCGCCGTCGAAGCGGATGTTCTGGGGTTTCAGGTCGTTATGGCTCGAGACCTGGCTGGCGTCATCCCGCGGATAGACCCGGAGCACTTCATCGTAGCGGCGGAACACTTCTTCGGTCGCGCTTTCCGGCAGGAGCCGGCTCGCCTGGAAGCGGCGGACCAATCCGTCCATGCCGTTCAGGTAGCTCCCCATCTTCGGGCCCGGGAAACGGGGCAGGGAATGCAGCCTCCGGATGGTCGCGGCGATCCGCAGCGCCATGTCGTCGGGGAACGGCCTGGCCTCCACGTAATCGGTGATCAGGATCCTGTCTTCCACACTGGCGTACCGGACCCGGGGAGCGATGCCGGCCTCGGCGCCGGCCTGCTGGCAGGCGAACTCGTTCGCCGGATCGCTGATCACTTCCTTGCGCAGGATCTTCAACAGGTACGGATTTTTCTTGACGACGATCTTGAAGGCGAAGGCCGAGCTCAGCCCTCCGGTCAAAGGGCGGATATCTTCGTATTCATCCACACCAAAGGCTGCATGCAGGGCGTTCTTTACTGCGGATTGTTTTGCCTCGGGAATCATGCCGTCTCCTTGTCATCCTCTAATTTTTTTGTAATCGCTCAGACCGCGGCTTCATTGCCCGTCTGAAATACCCATGCAATATACCTTTTTTCCCGGGCCGGTTCAATCCGATAATAGGTAACAAAAAATGATGATATTCGGTGATTGAAATTCGTCCCGGAACCCCGTATAATGAAAATAGAAGTACTGAAGAATCCATCCTTCGATTTCAGTTGGGCGCTGCGCCTTCCGTTTCTTCCTGACACAAAGGCACCTCCTGAGCGATCATCTCAGGAGGTGCGTTCTTTAATTATGCCGGATGGGATGGATTCAGGCAGGAGATTGAACGGAGGAAAATCCCTGCATGGGGGAGCCGAGTGCAGCCAGTTCATCCTTGTGTTTCTTGGATCGCACAAAGAATAGGATCGCCGCGATGGCGGCCGGGATGGCTGCAATAGAATAAATGACACCGAAGGTGATGATGAATTCGCTCCAGGAGGGGAAACTAGTCCCCGGACCAATCGCCATGGTGATTATAAAAAGGAGAATCGCCAATCCTATGTATACGGTGAACAGGATACCAAGTCCGAGGTCGCGTTTCCAGCGCGTCCCCAAAACACCCCGGTCGAATTTGTCGCTTGTGTCTCCGGTCTCCTGCACCCGGCCGTCTGCGCCGAGTGACAACTGGACTTGATATTTCTTCCGCGCCACTCCGTAGACGATGGCGGCAGGCCAGCACGCCAGAATTAAGAAGATCAGGACGAGAACGTTGATCGGGTCCTGATTTTTCAGGAGGGCGGATGTGTCCGTCAACATAAGCGGCGTGAACCCCTTGGACAAATATTTTTGGTACACGCCGCTGGAGGCAATGGCCGATCCGGGCTGGGCGGGCGTCGGCGCGGCGACGGCTGCTCCCAACTGGGCGGGAGCCGCGCTGGCCGTTTGGAGAGGCGCGCTGCTCATGGGAGTTTGCGGAAAACTGCCTGCTGTTGCTGCTCCCAGGGCGGTTGCCCCGGATTGACTGAGTAAATTCTTATTGAGCACCGATTCCTGGCCGCAGATGTTGCAGCGGCCGTAGGTGATGGTTCCGCTCAAGGGAATGACCGGAATAAAGAAGAGCGTGAACCAGTTCTTCTGGTCTCGCACGGAGTGGACGGTCGTGCGATTGCACCTGCGGCAATAGCTGGGGAATTGGCCCAAATTTTTCTTGTTCGTTCTGGTGCCGAATAAGATGATCATGGTGGTTGTCTCCTCGGGTCGTTCCAAAAATCCAGGTTGAAAGCATTGTCTGAACCACTTTAATTGTAGCATTATTCCGCAGTTTCCCATGGGTTTTTGCAACCGATTTCCCCGAGGGGGCTGATTGTATCCGTCCCGGCGTTCCTCTCCCGGGTCGGGTCATCCGGCGCCTGGCAGGAAGATCACGATGCCGGTCTCGTCCCGGAACACGTCGTGCAGGATTCCGGCCATGTCCGGGCCGACGATGGGGTACCAGCGGATCGCGTATCCGTCCAGCGGGCGCCAGCCGCCCAACAGACCGCGCGGACCCTGGGCATAGGTGTTCCCGGAAAGCTTCGGCTGCCACTGCGCTTCGGCGCCGCTGCGGATCAACGTGTTCGTGCTCAAATAGAAGACGTTGTTTTGGATGACGAAGTCTTCAGCCGGATTGGGATCGTCCCACATCTGGATCGAAGAGGCGGTGTTGATATCCGGGCGTTGGTTCCCCCAGCCGTAGCCCGAGTACAGGATGTAGTTGTCGTCGACGAGCAGGTTCTTCAGCATGTGTTGGTTCACGTCCGGCGCGCCGGTGTTCAGGAAGATCTCGATCCCGTAGGTGCAGTATTCGATCAGGTTCCCGGCGTAGGTGATGTTCTGCGCCAGGGAGACGTAGGTGTGATCGGGGTCCGATTCCTGGTTGGACGCGCCGGCGTCGTACACCTGGTAGATGTAGTTGTTCAGCACCTTGTAGCCGTCGTAGGAACCGTCCGATTCGACTGCGTTCCCGAAGCGGATCGGGTCGTTCGTGTTGGGGTCATAATATTGAATGCTCCCGCCGATCCAGCCGAACTCGCAGTTCTGGACGGTCACCCGGTTGCCCCAGGTGTACAGGGCATGCCCGCCCGTATATTTGATGCTGAGATTATCGAAGGTCGTCTGGTCCGCCGGGACGATGACGGTTGTGCGGACCAGGATCTCGATGGATTTGAAAACCGCCCCGGGGTTGCCTTCGTCGCAGCGCAGGTACAGGCGGCCGGAATTATCCGAGTCGTCTTCCGTGCCCGGCCGGTAGGGGGCGCCATCCACCAGGAATTTGTCCACTTCGGAAAAGAGTTCCAGATCGTGCGTGAGTCCGGTCTTCACGTCGAAAACCGCCTGGTGGTTGTCCCGCAGGACATACTTGCCGTCCGCGAAGGACGGCAGCGCCTTGGTGGTCCACTGTTTCCCGTCGTCGAACACCAGCGCGCCCACGTCGGGCAGCTTTTGGAAGTAGACCCAGATATTCGTCGTCCCATCCAGCAGGCTCCACCTGGACGGGTCGGCGGCGTCTTCCGGGGAGCCGTAGATGGCGGGCTTTTTGCCTTCCCCGTAGGCGGAATAGGTCACGCCCTTCCGGGCGACCAACTGGCCGCGCCACAGCCCGCCCCGTTGGAAGAAGACCCCATCGCCGGGGGCCAGGGAGGCGTGGTCGACCCTGTCCAGGCTGGCCCAGGCGGTCGCCTGGCTGCGGCCGTCGTTGCCGTCGTCGCCGGTGTTGGACACGAAATACGCTGTCCCGGTCACCGTGATGGTTGTCGGGCTGGCGAGGATGGCGTTCCTGCGCTGCTCGACCGAGGCGAGGAACTGGGCTTCGAAGGCGGTCTGGGTTTGGCGGGCGGGCGGCTCCGTGGGCGTCGGGGCGCCGGTCGCCGGGACCGTCGGCGCGGCGCAGGCCGCCAGGGGGAGCAGCAGGAGGACCAATAAAGAGAGCGATACCGCTTTGTTCATGAATCTTCTCCGGGAAGGATTTTGGGATGCCTGCGAATTCTATCCCGGCCGGCGCCGGCGGCAACCGTTGATGCTCCTCATGTGACGGGAAGGTTGTCATGAATCCTTCGAAGGCAGGTCCCGCGACTGGCAGGTCCTGCAACTGCCCGGTAGGAAGCAATTTGCAACCGGTAGGAAGCGTTGAGCGAGTGGTAGGAACCGTTCTGCAGCGGGTAGGAATCATTTTGCGGCAGGTAGGAATCGTTCAGCGAGTGGTAGGAGCCATTCTGCATCAGGTAGGAAGCGCTCCGCGCCCGGTAGGAATCATTTTGCAACCGGTAGGAATCGTTGAGCGAGCGGTAGGAACCGTCCTGCAAGGGACCGTTCTGGACCGGGCAGGGCTGGAAAGAGACACACCCATGCCACCGAGACGCTCCACGCCGAAGATGCTCCACCGCGCCGGGAAGCCGTAGGTCACGCTACAAGCGTGACCTACCACTTACATCACCGACTTCTCCCCTTCGGGGACGATGTGTGCTCCGCGCCAAAAACTGATCATCGAAGTGGACGGGAGCCAGCACCTCGACCAGGAAGAATACGATTCCGAACGAACGGCATTCCTCGAATCCAGGGGATATCGCGTATTGCGTTTCTGGAATCGAGATGTGATGAATAATATCGAGGCCGTGTTGGGCGTTATCCTTGAAGCGTTGTCCCCCTGATGGAACATTGATCGAGGAGGAGATCGAGATCGTGGGGGACGGATGGGGCGAGTCTCATCGGGTCCGATCGGCGGGCGGCCGGAAGCAAGACAGAAAAATATTCCCTTGACAACTCAAGTGGATTTGGGCTCAATTGTGGGAGCCCCCCGGTAGTAGTTTCGACGAACCCGGTGCGAGACCGCCTCCAGGCGATCTCTGTGTTCTAATAAAAAAACCCCCGGAGTTTTGGTAACTCCGGGGGTCTGATTTGTCGTTTTCCGAAGTGGATGTCACTGGAGAGGGCAAAAAGCAGCGTTTCATCCGAAGTGAATGTCATTGACGCTCGGATATTTTGTCATTCCCCATCATTTTAATCACATAATTTGACATTACCCTTTATAGCGTATCGCAGAAAATTCACAAATCTTGTCATTAGCCCACCTTCAAAAGTGAGTTTTTCCAAACGACCTATCGACACTCGGCGTTTTAGAGTTTCTAAGGAGGAAGCGAATAATTTGTCATTATCCGCACCTAACAATCTATCGGAGAGGAGTTCGCGATGTTTCAAAACCAAATATTACCATCAGAGATCGACCAAGGCTAACGGCTTTCCCTATCCAACATAAAACGGGCTCCAAAAAAGGAGCCCGTCAATTTATTTTATCTCTACCCATCAAATAGTTCGGCCCCTTACAGTAGGCAAGCAGTATTCGTTGATAGATAAGTTAAGATAATTCTAATTTAACGGTTTACGATACACCCAATCGTGTATCTTCCATATTGATGCTTACGGTTGTTTCCAAGCAGCATTCCAGATGGGTTTGTCTTCTGTGTATGTCCTAAAATTGCTTCCACACACCTGAACCGAATAAGTTCCGGTAATCGAGGTCGGGGTTACGAAAGTGCCTGTGATTCGGTGTGCCTCGATCGTCATATCGTTCGAACCACTTGTCTGCGTAACAATAGGTGTAGGTAACCCGATGGCTCCTGCAAAAGACAGAGTGTTCTGAGTGATAGCAACGCCCTTGGTAACATCAAATGAATTATTGACAACGGTAAAATCATCGGGAGTAACCGTACAGTTTTCGAGTGAGCCGTTTTGCCCATAATCAAAAGGCACCGTCATGGTAAAGTTCGTGATATGACCATCGCTAGATAGATCGAACGAGACGGCATGGTCACCCTCCCAGTGACCGGATTTGGCTACTTCAACTGTATTTGTCGGCGGCATGGGGGTAATTGTGGCTGGAACAATCTTTGTGGTAGGCTTGCACCCGTTTAATAAAACCGCCAAACACACAAATATAGGAATAACTATCCAGATGTTTTTCTTCATTCAATTATCTCCGTATGATTTGTTATTAGGTGGTGGACTTCATTTTTTTCGTAAGGCTAATGATTTAGTAGATTAGTCCTCTTGTGAAATTAATTTCTATTTCAGAAACTCCTCTCGTTAGAGAGAAACTGTTTGGTTGTTTTTTGGCGGAACTTCTTTTGCTCTCGGGTTCGCTGCAAGAAATTTCTTGGCATATTCGCCATTACTAAAATAAAAATCATATGAGGCACCATAATTCAACCTTATGTCTCCTTTAAACCCCGTGCTTTTACCGACAGGCACGAGATTGTTGGGTGTTGGAACATCCCTTAAGGATTGGAGCGAGGGGTTGATTTTCGAAATCAATTTACGCAGGATGGAGTAAGTAAGAGGATGGACAACTCCAAGCGCGAGGAAAGGAAACAGACATACAAGTGCCCCGACGGGGAAGCCGTTGAGATTAATAATTAATCTATAGATCAGATATGTAATCCCTAAGGCTACCACTAACACAAGGACTGGGCCAAAACCATAAAACAGGATATTGTTTCTTTTGTTTTGAGATGCATGTACTTTGCAATAAGGAAGATGCAACTTTTGAGAAGCCTTCAATTTATGTACGGTTGTAACGTTTCCGCGCCGCGATCTGCCCGTCTCCTGTTCTCCTGTGATAGTCACTGTTATGGCTTCATAAGCAGGAGCATTGCAATAAACACAATAGGGCGGAAAGATGATTCCTGAGGCGGACTCAGACAACTGGATATTGACGGGTACATTCTTAGGGATTGCGTCCATGCAGTTTTCCTTTTTCGTCGACCTAAGAGAGATCTGACTAAGCATTATGCTTGGCCCCGAATACATTTCGGTTGGTCAGTATTGATAACCATAAGTCCACAATTTGAACGATAACAGCAATTTTATCATTTTATATATTCGCTAAAGAAGATATGCTCTTGGTCAAACAGATTTGGATAAAAAACAATCGCTGGCACTACAAATAATCACGGGAAGAAACTTTTTGTTAGTGGCATCAACTTCGAGAATCGACCAAACACTACCCTGCCGAGTTTTTTGGTAGGGTAGTGTCGAATTATATATCGGGCAATGCCAAATTATTCGGGATCTTTCCGGCATCTCTGGATGTTTCTTATTTTGCCCATTTCACGTTTTTTGAGATTAGGAAGTGTCAAATTATCTGTTGGACGTAATGACAAATTATCTGTCGCTAATGACATTCACTTCGGTGCTACGGACATCCACTTCGGGGAACAACATGATTTCTTCTAGATATCCAAATTCCTCACGCTCCTGGCATGCGTCTGGATGAACCTCTTGCGCGGGTCGACCGCGTCTCCCATCAGCATGTCGAAGGTCCGGTCGGCCTCGGCGGCGTCGTCGACGGTCACCAGCAGCAGGGTCCGGTTGACCGGGTTCATGGTGGTCTCCCAGAGCTGTTGCGGGTTCATCTCGCCCAGGCCTTTGTAGCGTGAGATGGAAGCCTTGTCCATCGAGACGCCCAGGGACTTGAGCAGCTTGTCGCGCTCGGGCTCGGCGTAGGCGTAGTGGACCTGGTTCTTGTAGGCGATGCGATAGAGCGGCGGCTGGGCGATGTACAGGTGGCCGTCCTCGATCAGGGTGGGCATGTAGCGGAAGAAGAAGGTCAGCAAGAGGGTGCGGATGTGGGCGCCGTCCACGTCGGCATCCGTCATGATGATGATGCGGCCGTAGCGCAGGCCGGTCAGCTCGAAGTTGTCGCCCACGCCGGTCCCCAGGGCGGAGATGAGCGAGCGGATCTCGTTGCTGGAGAGGATCTTGTCTAGGCGGGCCCGCTCGGTGTTCATGATCTTGCCGCGCAACGGGAGGATCGCCTGGAAGTGGCGGTCGCGGCCCTGCTTGGCCGAGCCGCCGGCCGAGTCGCCTTCCACGATGTAGAGCTCGGTCTTGGACGAATCCCGCTCGGAGCAGTCGGCCAGCTTGCCGGGCAGGGTCAGGCTCTCCAGGGCGGATTTGCGGATGACCAGGTCGCGCGCCTTGCGGGCGGCGTCGCGGGCCCGGGCGGAGGTGAGGCACTTGGCGATGATGGCCTTGGCAGCCTGGGGATTCTCTTCCAGGAAGGTGCCGAAGGCCTCGCCCATCACCTGGGTGACGTAAGTCTGCACCTCCGGGTTCATCAGCTTGACCTTGGTCTGCGACTCGAACTGCGGGTCGGGGTGCTTGATCGAGACGATGGCGGTCAGGCCCTCGCGGGTGTCGTCGCCCGAGAAGTTCGGGTCGGCTTCCTTGATCAGGCCGCTCTTGCGGGCGTAGTCGTTGACCACCCGGGTCAGGGCGGTGCGCATGCCGGTCAGGTGGGTGCCGCCGTCGATAGTGTTGATCGTGTTGGCGAAGGAGTAGACCGACTCGGTATAGGCGTCGGTGTACTGGACGGCGCACTCGATCCCGATCCCCTCGATCTGCTTCTCGACGTAGACGACCGGGTGGAGGTTCTCGCGGTTGCGGTTCAGGTAGCGGACGAAGGAGGTGATCCCGCCTTCGAAGTAGAAGGTCATCTCCCGGTTGGAGCGTTCGTCCAGGAAATAGATGGTGGTGCCGCGGGTGACGAAGGCCATCTCGCGGAAGCGCTGGACCAGGGTGTCGAACTTGAAGTCCAGGTCCCCGAGGAAGATGGTCGGGTCGAATTTGAAAGTGGTCTTGGTGCCGGTGTCCTCGGGCTTCTTGACCTTGCCGATGACCTGGATGGGTCCCTTGGGGTAGCCGCGCTCGAAGCGCATGAAGTGGACCTGGCCGTTGCGCTTGACCTCCACCTCGCACCACTCCGAGAGGGCGTTGACCGCGCTGACGCCCACGCCGTGCAGGCCGCCCGAGACCTTGTAGCCGCCGCCGCCGAACTTGCCGCCGGCGTGCAGCTTGGTCATGACGACTTCCAACGCGGATTTCTTCTCGGTCGGGTGCATGTCCACCGGGATGCCGCGGCCGTTGTCGATCACGGTGACGGACGAATCCGGGTGGATGGTGATCTCGATCCGGTCGCAGACCCCGGCCAGGGCCTCGTCGATCGAGTTGTCCACCACTTCGTAGACCAGGTGGTGGAGGGCCTTGATGTCCGTGCCGCCCACGTACATGCCCGGGCGGCGCCGGACGGCTTCCAGTCCTTCGAGGACCTGGATATCTTTTGCATCATAACTGCCATTGACTGCCATAATTTCCTCGGAAGTTATACCTTGGTTGGGTTAGCTTGTTTTTTGAGTTGTTCGAAGACGACTGCCAGCCAGGCGTTGATGTCGCGGTAGTAGATAAAGCTGGCTGCCAGGAGGGCGGTCGAGACGAAGGCGTGCCCGGTTATGCCCACCAGCGTCCACCAGGAATTCTGCGGCGGGACGTTCCAGAGGAAGCTCAGCCCCTGGTTGATGACCAGGAAGACCAGCAGGAACATGCCGGTGTTGGGCAGGGTGAAGCGCACCATCCGCAAGCTTTTCAGGATGGCGCGAAAGGCATCCAGTTGCAGGGTGAAGATGCCGTGGGCCGAGAAGAAGATCGGCAGGATCAGCCAGATCAGGGTGATCCCGGCCAGGATGATCAGGAGGTTGCCCAGGAATGGGCTGAAGATGGCGATGGATCCGATCAGGGTCAGCACGGGAATGCCGATGACGAACAGCACGCCGGCCCAGATGATCGAGAGCAGCACGGACTGGGTCACGGATTTCAGGAAGGCGGGCGCGGCCGGCCGGACGGCGACGGCGGACACCCAGTAATAATAGATCCCGCCAATTACCCAACCCGCCATGGCCAGCAGGATGATCCAGCCGGCGATCCCGAAGAAAGAGCCGGCGTTGAGGACGCCCACCCCGGCCAGGGGCGAGCCGGTGGGATTCTCGAACGCTTCCATCAGGGAATTCCCGGAAGTCAGGAGCGGCAGGCTCCACAGGCCAGACAGCCCGACCGGAAAAGTGAAGAGGGTCCGGAAAAGGTTGAAATTGTTGGCAAAGGCGCCGATCTGCTGCTGAACCTGGGCGGGATCCAAAGCCTGGTTCGACGCGGGAACGGCGGCGACGATCTGGTTGAGAAGCGGCTCGATGAAGCTCTTTAAACTCAGGCGCGGCCCAAGCCACAGGAACACGTCCAGGAGGACGG
>Ga0335071_10007732_pt1 | contig 11054 bp, 9 predicted proteins | sample Lox_Sample_15_FD_206724 | JGI IMG/M metagenome (GOLD analysis project Ga0335071, IMG submission 206724) | Soil microbial communities from Loxahatchee National Wildlife Refuge, Florida, United States - Lox_Sample_1.5 | ecosystem: Environmental > Terrestrial > Soil > Wetlands | place: USA: Florida...
TCAGGGCCTCGAACACGTTCTGCTCGACGAGAAGGACCGTCACTCCCTTGTTCCGGATTTCGTGAATGGTCTCGAACATCTCGGTGACGAGCTTGGGCATGATGCCGAGCGACGGCTCGTCCAGCATCAGGAGCGACGGCCGCGACATCAGCCCGCGCGCGATCGCGACCTGCTGCTGCTCGCCCCCGCTGAGCGTCTCGGCGCGCTGGCTCTTCCTCCCGGGGAGCCACGGGAAGAGCTTCACGACGTCGTCCAGCGCGGCGCCGACCTCGTCCGGGGACCCGAGGCCGTAGGCCCCGAGGAGGAGGTTGTCCCAGACGGACAGGCGGCCGAAGAGCTGCCGCCCCTCGGGCACCATCGAGATCCGCTTGCGGACGATGTCGTACGCCGGGGTCGCGTGGATGGGCTCGCCCGAGAAGCGGATCGCGCCCTTCCGGGGCCTGAGCAGGCCCGAGATCGTCCGCAGGAGGGTGCTCTTGCCCGAGCCGTTGGAGCCGATGAGGCTGACGACTTCTCCCTTCTGCACGTTGAAGGAGACGTCCTGGATCGCGAGGAGGTCGCCGTACCCGACCGCGAGGCCTTCAACCTCGAGCATGGTAACGGTCTCCGAGGTAGGCCTGAATGACCTGCGGGTTCACGACGACGTCCTTCGGCGGGCCCTCCACGATCTTCCGGCCCGAGTTGATCACGATGACCCGGTCCGAGAGCTCCATCACGGCCTCCATGACGTGCTCGACGATGACGAGGGTGACGCCGCTCTCGCGGACGCGCCGGAGGAGGGCGATCATCTGCCGGAGCTCCACCGGGTTCAGGCCCGCCATCGACTCGTCGAGCATGAGCAGGCTGGGCTTCGTCGCGAGAGCCATCGAAACCTCGAGCCGCTTCTTGTCCTCGATCGTGAGGGACGTCGCCGCCGCGTCGAGCTTCTCGTGAAGGCCGGCGAACCGGAGGACCTCCTCGGCCCTCTCGCGGGCCGCCCCGTTCCGGGCCGTCCTCAGGAAGGCGCCGGTCATCACGTTCTCGAGGACCGTCATGTCCGTGATGACCTGGACGATCTGGAACGTCCGCGCGATGCCGAGCTTGCAGATCCGGTCCGCGGCGAGGCGGGTGATGTCCCGCCCGCGGTACCGGACGGTCCCGGCGTTCGGCCGGTAGAAACCCGAGATGCAGTTGAAGAGGGTGCTCTTGCCGGCGCCGTTCGGCCCGATGATGCTCACGATCTCTCCCTCGCTCACCGTGAAGGAGACGTCGTCGTTGGCGAGGAGCCCGCCGAAGCGCTTCGTGACGCCCCGGACGTCGAGGAGGGCGGAGGCGCTCATTTCTTCTTCGCCCCGATCGTCCGGAGGTACCCCCAGACGCCCTGGGGCTGGTAGACCGAGATGAGCATGATCAGCGTCCCGTAGATGATCATGTCGAGGCCGCTTCCCTTGAATCCGAGCTTCACCCGCGTGACCTCGGAGATCGGGAGGAGGATCGCCGCGCCGATGACGGGCCCCATGACGGAGCCGGCGCCCCCGAGCATCGAGACGAGCACGATCTGGACGGAGATCGGGAGGATCAGGACGCTCTCCGGATCGAGGTAGAGGATGTACTGCGCGTAGAACGTGCCGGCCATCGCCGTGAGGAAGGCGCTGATCATGATCGCCGCCATCCGGTACCGCACGACGTCGATCCCGAGGACCTTCGCGACGTCGTGGCCCTCCTTGATCGCGCGGAGGTAGAAGCCCATGCGCGAGGTCGCGACCCACGAGCAGACGCCGAGCGAGAGAAGGAGGAACCCGAGCATGATGTAGTAGTACGGCGCCTTGGACGAGTGGAACATGAAGTTCTTGAGCGACTCGTCCTGCATCGGGATCGTCAGTCCTTCGGCCGCCCCGATGAGCTTCCAGTTGTTGAAGTGGATTCTCACGATCTCGGCGAACGCGATGCTCGCGATCGCGAAGTAGTGCCCGCGCAGGTTGGAGCACGGGATGCCGATGAGGGCGGCCGCGACGGCCGCGACGACGCCGCCCGCGAGGAGGCCGATCCACGGGTTGACCTGGTGCGCCGTGAGGAGGAAGGACGACGTGTAGGCCCCGATCCCGAAGAACGCCGCCTGCCCGAAGGAGAACATGCCCGCGTACCCGCCCATGATGTTCCACGAGACCCCGAGCATCGCGAACAGGAAGACCATGATCATGAGGTGCATCGGGAACGAGCCCCGCACGGCGAGCGGGTAGAGCGCGAGGAGGACGAGGACGGCCGCCGCGACGGCGACCTGCCGCTTCGTGAGAGTCCGCACGCCCGTCAGCCCATCAGGCCCTGCGGCCGGATCCAGACCGTGATGAGGTAGACGAGGAACACGAGAGCGTACTTGTAGGCCGGGTCGAAGAAGAAGCCGCCCAGGGTCTGGACGAGTCCGATCAGGATCCCGGCGATGAACGCTCCCTCGATGCTGCCGAAGCCGCCGAGCGCCACGATGCAGAAGGAGATCAGGCCGAAGAGCCCTCCCACCTGCGGATAGATGTAGTAGTACATCGAGAGGAAGGCGCCCGCGACGCCGACGAGGGCGGACCCGATTCCGAACGAGAGCGAGTTGATCTTCTCCGTGTTGATTCCCATCAGGAGCGCGGCGTCGCGGTTCATCTCGACGGCCAGGATCGCCTTGCCCGTCCGCGTCTTCTTCAGGAAGAGAAAGACCGCGGCCGATACGACGACGCTCCCGACGGAGGCGGCGAACTTCGGAATGCTGAGCTGGATGTCGCCGAGGCTCCAGGTCCCCGCGAGGAGCGGCTTCTCGATGAGTCGAAAGTCGGGCGTCCAGAGCATGACTGCCAGGTTGGCGAGGAAGATGCTGACCCCGAACGTGACGACGAGCTGAGCGAGGCCGGGCCCCTTCATGACCTTGCTGATGATGAAGCGGTAGACGCCGACTCCCAGGAGGAACAGGAGCGCCGCGCAGATCGGAATCGAGAGGAGCGGATCCATCTTGAAGAGCGTGTAGCACCAGAATGCGATGAACATCCCGATCATCAGGAAGTCGCCATGGGCGAAATTCAGGACGTTCATGACCCCCCAGATGAGGGTGAGGCCGATCGCGACGAGAGCGTAGACGGACCCGATGAGCAGGCTGTTCACGATCTGCTGCAGCAGCTGGCCGGCCATCATTCCTTCCTTTTCCGCGAAGACGGGCGGGAGGGACGGACCCCTCCCGCCCGCGATGCGGCTACTTGCGGGACTTCCAGGCGGGGAAGGGCCAGACGACGTCCTTCGCCGCGGATTCGAACGGCCACACGGTGACGTACTGCTGGTCCTGGATCTGGACGAGCGTCCCGGTCGCGTGGATGTTCTGCTGGGTCTTCGGGTCGAACTGGATCCCCTTCCACGGGTAGATGATCTGGTCGCCCGGGATGTTCGTGGCCTGGAGCGCCTTGACGACCGCCTCGGCCTCGGTGCTCTTCGCCCGGTTGATCGCCTCGGCGAGGACGAACGGGGCCATGAAGCTCCGGGCCGCGTTCTCGCTCATGTCGATCCCGTACTTCTTCTTGAAGAGGTCGGCGACCTGGCCGACGAGCGGCTTTTTCTTCGCGAGGTCCAGCGCGAACGTCGAGCGGACGATCACGAAGTTGCCGTCGGCCTTGACGGCCGGCAGGTACCCGGGCTCGATGTAGCCCGCCATCGTGAGCATCCCCTTGGGGTTGAACCCCATCTCCTTGAACGTCTTCGTGAAGAGGATCGCGTCCGTGATGTACGAGGCGTGCAGGAGGACGTCGGGTTTGGCCGTGATGAGGCGGCCGACCTCGCTCGTGACGTCCGTCGCGTTGTTCGTGTAGGAGACGTCGGCCACGACCTTGTAGCCGTACTCCTGGGCGTATCGGAGGTCCTCCTTGCCGACGTTCGAACCGAACTCGGTGTTCTCGTAGAGGACGCCGACCGTCTGGACCTTCTGCTTCTTCTGGGCCTCGAGGTCCTTGAGGAACCGGAACTGGTCGTGGGCGAAGATCCCGTCGTGCGGGCTCACGCGGAAGAAGTACTTGAGCCCGCGCTCCGTCAGGGTGGGGGACGAGGAGTCCGAGCAGACGTACGGAACCTTGAGCCGCTCGGTCGCCTGGCTGGCCGTCTTCGTCACCGAGCTCTGGTAGGCGCCGATCACGCCGACGACCTGGTCCTGCGTGACGACGCGCTCGGCCTCGGCCTGGCCGTTCTTCGGTTCGCCCTTCGTGTCGGCCCAGACGACCTCGAGCCGGGCGCCGCCGAGACCCGGGAGCCCCTCGGTCCGCGCGAGGGGAAGGTTGAGGTCGTATTTGCCGTTGATGATCTCGACGGCGAGCTCGACGCCCCGCTTGTTGTCGAGCCCCGTGGACGCCAGGTTCCCCGTCAGGGGGTAAAGCGCGCCGATCTTGATCGTTTTTCCCGCGGCGAACGCCCGGGGAACGACGAGGGGCGACAGGGCGAGAGCGCTGCCGCTGACCAGAAACTTCCTCCGTGTCAGATTGCCCATCACGATCCTCCTGTTTTCACGGCCGCGTAACCCGCGGCACTGCAAGAAAGAGGTGCGCGTTTCGGCGCAGGATTCTCTCACGGCTCACCGGCCGCTCCGATCATGAGAACCGCCACGTCGCTCACGTTCGTGTTCGTCGGACCGGTCCTGAAGAGCGATCCGGCGGCCTCGTGGAAATGGTACGAATCGTTCGCGGCGAGAAACGCGTTCGAATCGAGGTGAAGGTCCCGCGCGCGCCCGGAGACCTCGAGAGAGGCGAAGGCGCCCGCGGCGTCCGTGGGTCCGTCGTTCCCGTCCGTCGAGGCCGCGAGGAGGACGATGCGCCCCGCGACCTTCGAGCGGGGCAGCGCCAGGAGGAACGCGAGCGCCATCTCCTGGTTGCGGCCGCCCTTGCCGCGGCCGTGCAGCGTGACCGTCGTCTCGCCGCCCGCGATGAGGCACGCGGGCGGCTTGAGCGGGAAGCCGGCCGCGGCGATGTCCTCGCCGATTCCGAGCAGCGCGAGCGCGGCCTCGCGCGCCTCGCCCGTGAGCCTCGACGTGAGGACGAGCGCCGCGTAGCCGAGCGCGCGGGCCTTCGCCTCGGCGGCGAGGAGCGCCTGGTGGTTCGTTCCGATCAGGACGTTCGTCGCCCGTTCGAACGCGGGGTCGCCGGGCTTCGGCGTCTCCTCGTGGAGGCCGGAGGCGCCGTCCTCGAGGGTCCGACGCGCGGCGGCGGGGATCCGGTCGAGGACGCCGTGGCGTCGCACGATTCCGAGGGCGTCCGCGAAGGTCGTGGGATCGGGCACGGTCGGCCCGGACGCGATCACGTCGAGGTCGTCGCCGACGACGTCCGAGAGGAGGAGGTTCAGAGACGAAGCGGGCGCGTAAGCGCGCGCGAGGCGGCCGCCCTTGATCCGCGAGAGGTGCTTGCGCACGCAGTTCATCTCGTGGATCGTCGCGCCGCAGGAGAGGAGAACGCGGGTGACCTCCTTCTTTTCGTCGAGGGTCAGGAGCGGCCGGCCGGCGGCGTCGCGCGCCGGAGCGCACAGGAGCGCCGAGCCGCCGCCCGAGATCAGCGTCACGACGAGCGTGCGCGCGTCGAACCCCTTCGCGAACTCGAGGATCTCGTCCGCGGCGCGGGCCGAGGATGCGTCGGGCACGGGGTGGCCCGCTTCGATCATCCGCACGCGCCGGAGCCTTTCCACGTGTCCGGTCTTGACGGAGACGAGGCCGTCCGCGATGCGATCCCCGAGGACCTCCTCGAGGCCGAGCGCCATCCTCGCCGTCGCCTTGCCCATGCCCGTGACGACCACGCGATCGAACGCGGAGAGGTCGAAGCGCGCCGAGGCGAGCTCCGTCTCGACGGAAAAGACGTCGCCGTCAAGGCGCAGGACGCGCGTCATCATCGGGACGGGGTCCACGCGCTCGAGCCCCGCGCGGAAGATCGCCTCGGCGTCTGCGCGGAGCGTGCCTGTCACGCCGGCATCGGTCAACGTCCCCCGCAAGTTGGGGCCGCGCGGCGCGTCCTGTCAATGAGTCGTTGGCGTCATTTCTCCCCGGGGGTCGTCGACTCCGCGAGCAGCGTCTCGACGCGCCGGGAGAGATCGTCCTCCGACATCCTCGTCGGCGAATAGAAGCGCACGAGCCCATTCCGGTCCACGAGCGCGATCGTCGGGTTCGACGAGACGCCCCATCGGACCATCGTCTCCGTGTCGATCGGAGCGGAAACGCCGGCGAGCATCCCGTAATGCTGCTTCCACACCCTCTCGATCTCGGCTTTCTCCTCCGCGGGCGTCGCGTCCTTGTCGTCCGCCCCCGTGCCGAAGAGTCGCGTCGGTGCGATCAGGGCGAGGCCCTTGTCGCGGTATTTCGCGAGGAGCCGGCCGAGGATCGGCGCCTGGGCCCGGCAGTCGCCGCACCAGTGCGCCCAGAGGAAGACGAGGACGGGCCGGCCCTTCAGGTCCGCGAGGCGCTGCGGCGCGGCGCCGACGTGGTCGGCGGCCGCCAGCTCCGGCGCCGGCTGGCCTTCGAGTGCGAGGAGGTTGACGTTCTTCCGGATGCGGCAGCGCAGCTCGGTGTCCCGCGCCCGCGCGTATTCGGCCTCGAGGAACTTCAGCGCCGCGCCGCGCCCGTCCCGCGCCGCGCGCAGCCGGCTCTCGGATTCGATCGCCGCGCCGAGCGCGCCCGTGAAGCCCGCCTTCTCCTCCGGGATCTCCCGGCGGACTTCGGCGACGTACCCCCAGGCCTTCTCGGTCTTCCCGAGCATCGTCGCGCCGCGCGCGAGCCAGCCGACCGCGCCGAGGTACTCGGCGTCTACGCCGTGTTCGCGCTTGTACTCCGCCGCAGCCGCCTCGCCCGTCGAAAGGTCGCCGGCGGAAAGCTTGTAGCGCACGGTCCGGACGAGGTCTCCGGGGGCCGCCGAGAGGGCCGGGGAGCGAAGAGAGAGGAAAAGAAGAGCGAAGAGAAGAGTTCTGCGAATGGGCCCGTGCAACGTGCGGCCGCTCCGGACACGAGGAATGCGCGTCATCTCCTGACCTCTTTCTAAGAGAATCTTCTCTTTTCCCTTTGTTCTCCCGCCTTTTCGGCGTGGGTCGCCCGGAGGGAGCAGGGGCCGTGCCACGCCCTGATGCGCCCGCATCAGTCGCGGTCCCGGCGGCCCGGACCCATGTTCTGACTGAACCGCGTTCCTCGCCGGGACGCAATCCCCGAGAAAGGACGTGCCCATGACGAAGAAACAGACCACGGTTCTCGACAAGAAGGCCGACCTCGCGGGCCCCGGGATCGGGAACTACGCCGAGCTCGAGAAAGTCCTGCCGGACGACTACAAGCCGCTGCTCGACCCGAAGGAGACCCAGCGCGCGATCACGGCCGTCAAGCGGTACATCGAGGACGGCCTATGCCGCGAGCTCGGCCTCATGCGCGTCGAGGTCCCGCTCATCGTCGACGCCGAGAGCGGCGTGAACGACTACCTCGACCGCGACGGCTCGCGCGGCCCCGTGACGTTCCACATCTCGAACGACAACGGCAAGCACCCGATCGACGGGCAGGTCGTCCAGGCCGCGACGAAGTGGAAGAGGGTCGCCCTCAGGCAGTTCGGGATGAAGCCCGGCGAGGGCCTCGTGACGGACATGCGCGCCGTGCGCAAGGACTACTTCCTCGACCACGACCACAGCGCGTACGTCGACCAGTGGGACTGGGAGAAGGTCATCACGCCCGAGCAGAGGAGCCTCGAGTTCCTCACGCACACCGTCGAGGGAATCTGGCGCGTCCTCAAGGGCGCCGAGGACTTCGCGCTCGAGACGTTCCCCGGCCTCAAGAAGCGGAACCTCCCGACGCTCCCGGACAAGCTCACGTTCCTCCATGCCGAGGACATCCTCGACATGTTCCCCGATCTCCCGCGCAAGCAGCGCGAGACCGCGATCCTCCAGAAGCACCCGGCCGTCTTCATCTACGGGATCGGCTGGACGCTCAAGGACGGCTACCCGCACGAGATGCGCGCCGCCGACTACGACGACTGGGTCACACAGACGCACACGAAGGACGGCCGGACGATGCACGGGCTGAACGGCGACATCCTCGTCTGGAACCCGATCACGAAGCGGCGCCACGAGCTCTCGTCGATGGGCGTTCGCGTGAACGCCGAGACGCTCAAGCAGCAGCTCAAGCTCACGCACCAGGAGCACTTCCTGAAGTTCCCCTACCACCAGGGCATCGTGAACGGAACGCTGCCGCTTTCGATCGGCGGCGGCATCGGTCAGTCGCGTGTCCTCATGCTTCTCCTGCGCAAGGCCCACCTCGGCGAGGTGAGCGTGACCGTGTGGCCGAAGGTGCTCAAGGAGATGTGCGCAAAGAAGAACATCCACGTCATCGAGTAGGTCCCGATCCTCCCGGATGCCCCGAGGGGCGGCCGCCGCGTGCGGCCGCCCCTTTTCCTGTTTCCGGCCATTCCGGCATTTTTCCCGGCAAATCGGGTATCATTCGTATTACATCCGTGAAATTCAATCGCCGGATCCTCCAGGCTTGCTACTCGACGGCACAGGTCGCGAGGTTGACGGGGCTCACACTCCGGCAGCTCGACTGGTGGGACCGCCGGGGGTTCCTGCGCCCGTCGGTCACGGCGGCGTCCGGCTACGGCTCGCGGCGGCGCTACTCGTTCACGGACGTCGTGAAACTCCGCCTCGCATCGCGCCTTCGCGCAGCGGGCTTCGGGCTTCCGCAGGTGCGGCGCGTCGTCGAGACGCTGCGGCGCCTCGACGCCTCGCGGGACGGTCTCGCGTCGGCGCGCCTCCTCGTCGCGGACCGCCGGGTGGTCTGGGCGCGCTCGGACAGCGAGCTCGTCGACCTCCTCCATGGCGGGCAGCTCATGCTCGTCTTTCCGGTCGGCGAGGCCGTCGCCGACGTCGCCCGCGCCGCGGAGGACCTCTCTCGCAGCGCCGACCGCGGCCTTCTCGGCGGTGCGCGGGGCCGGCGCCGGTGAGCGCGATGCGCGAGGAAGAGGCGCTCTCCAGCCGGGTCGCGCGGCTCGCGCGGATCGGCCGCGCCCGGGTGTTCCCCGAGCTCCGCTTCCAGCAGGAGCTTGCCCGCGCATGCGAGGGGATCGCGAAGGCCGAAATGCTCCGGCTCCTCCTCGTCGAGTGGACGGGCGTCACCATGCCTTCCGAGGACGTCCCGCGCGTCTGGGCGCGCGTGGAGGCGACGTTCCGGCGCCTCTCCGCCCCCGGGAAGGGCCTCTCGCTCCAGACCGCGCTTCTCCACGAGCTCCACACGCGCCTCGGCCTCCTCAAGGAGCCGCGCATCGTGTCGGACCACGAGATCGCCGCGCTCCGCGTGAACGCGATCACGGACCCGCTCACGGGTCTCTACAACCGCCGCTTTCTCCTCGACCACCTCGAGCGCGAGGTCTCGCGCGCCGAGCGGGCTGGCGGGGTCGTATCCGTCCTCATGCTGGACCTCGCGGGCTTCAAGGCGGTCAACGACCGCCTCGGCCACCCGGTCGGCGACGGGATCCTCGTCCGCACGGCGAAGGCGATCCGCGATTCGCTGCGCGTCGTGGATGCGGGCTGCCGGTACGGCGGCGACGAGTTCGTCGCGGTCCTCCCGAACAGCGACGTCGTCCACAGCCTCGCGGTCGCCGAGCGCATCCGCCACCGCGTCGCGGGCATCCGGCTTCCCGTGCGCGTCGGCCTCCGGGTCGGCCTCAACTACGGCGTTGCGACGTTCCCGACGGACGGGCGCCTCCTCGACTTCCTCCTCAAGATGAGCGACATCCGCCTCTACGCGTCGAAGCGGCAGAACGGCCGTCCGTTCGAGCACACGCGCCGGTACCCGCGGTTCGCCGTGCCGGGGCTCACGCTGAAGGTCGGGCCGCCGAAGGCGAAAAAGCCGCTCCACGCCGAGGTGCAGGACATCTCGTACGGCGGAATCTCGTTCCTCACGGGCGCCGCGAAGACGCCCGAGCGCCTGGAAGGCGAGATCCTCCAGCGCTTCGCCGGCGAGCCGCATTCCGTCGCGATGCGCACGGTCAGCTCCGTCCGCCTGCCGGACGGACGTCTTCGCGTGGGCTGTGCCTATGTGCACTGAGCGCCCGTCGGCGCGGAGGACGCCCTGGACGGTCGCGGCCCGCTGAGAACCGCGGCCGCCGGAGGCTTCCTGGCCCCGGCCCTCCTGTCCCTGTCCCTTCTCGTCTTCCTCGCCGCGGGCGCCGCGCCCGCCGGCGACGTTCCCGCCCTCGCGGGCATCGCCGCGGCGGCCCTCGTAGCGGGCGCCGCGCTTGCGTCGGATTCGCGCGCGCGGCCCCTCGGCCCGTTCGCCGAGCCGCTGCGTCTCCTCGCGCCTCTCGGCCTCGCGCTCTTCGCGCTCGAGCGGACGGGCGGCGCCGCGAGCGACCTCTTCCCGGTCCTCCTCGTCCTCCTCGCCTGCGCCTCGCTCGCCTCGCGCGAGGCGGGCCGATTCCTCCTCGTCGGCATCTACGGCGGCCTCGTCCTCCTCGCCGCGCTGCAGCCGCCCGCGTCGCTCGCGGCGGCGCGCCCGCTCGTCCTGCGCGCGCTGTGGCCGCTCGCCGCGTTCGTCGCGCTCGAGGCCGCGAGCCGGACGGCGGACCGCTCCGGGAGAGACAAGCCGCGCGACGAGGCGCCGCGCGCGGACACGCGCGCCGGGATTCTCCACGACCTGAAATCGCCCGTGACGGTCCTGCGCGTCTACACGGACCTCGTCGGCGAGAGCGCGAAGCGAGGAGAGCTGCCGGCGGCCGAGCACCTCGCGGCGCTCTCGCGCGAGCTCGCCCTCATGGAGTCGCTCGTGGGCGTCCCGCGCCCGGCGGGCGCGGCGGCCCCGGCGCCCGCTCCGGCCGCCGCCGCCGGGCGGCCGGATCTCGTCGCGATCCTCTCGACGCTCGTCGAGTCCTACCGCGCGGCGCACGCGAGCCGCATCCGCCTCGACTTCGTCGCGGAGGAGCCGGAGATCCCCGTGAGCGCGGAGCCGGTCGCCCTCCAGCGCGCGTTCCGGAACGTCCTCGACAACGCGGTCAAGTACACGCCCGCCGGCGGGCAGGTGCGCGTGAGGGCGAGCGTCGTCTCGCAGCACGCCTTCGTCGTCA
>Ga0335071_10007733_pt1 | contig 11054 bp, 4 predicted proteins | sample Lox_Sample_15_FD_206724 | JGI IMG/M metagenome (GOLD analysis project Ga0335071, IMG submission 206724) | Soil microbial communities from Loxahatchee National Wildlife Refuge, Florida, United States - Lox_Sample_1.5 | ecosystem: Environmental > Terrestrial > Soil > Wetlands | place: USA: Florida...
CAAGCTACGCCACCCACGCCCAACGACGCGCTGAAGAGGAGGAGAAAGCGTTTGTTCATATTTGCTTCTCAATACTGAGGTTGAGAGGGTTGTCAGCTTGCGTCCACGCCACCTCCTTTGACCTCTGTCTCGATATTTCCCATTTGGTTTCTTGCCGCCGATCCAAGCGCTCACTCTGTTCGCGATCTTCTCTCCGCTCGATAAGATTGCAAGCTCTTTTGTCACGACAGAATCCGCCTTTTTGAAGTTCAGTTGCGGACACATACGACAACTGGGTGCCCGAGAAATGGCTGGAAAAAGCCAAATGAATCTCGCCCAACCCGATCCCACCCTTCCCCATTTCAGCCCTAAACCCCTCAGCCTCCTTCCAAGAGTTCGCCCGCCCGAATCCCCGACCGGGCCGAGTTTCCCCATGTCGCCACCATGGCGCGCAGCGGACCGTCGTTCAGGTCGCCCAGGCTCCGAGCGGTCCCGGGTGACGCCTTCCGATTTCAGCTTTCCCCAGCGCCGGGCTCCGCCCTCGACCCGCCAGGACCTGGCAGCCCTGGACCCGCCACTCTTGTTGCCAGGATCTTTGTGACATTTGCGAGTTTTTGTGGCCGTCACCTGCTTTTCCCATTGCCTTTCCCCATTCCAGACTCAACGTCATCGGCATGCCAGCGCGACTCACTCCCAAGGACCTCCAGGTCAGTGCCTCGTACTTCAACCGCAGCCGCATCTTTGTCCGCAAAATCGACGCCATCGAAGGCCAGACCGTCTTCTACCGCGAACAGGACCGCCCCATCCATCAATGCAGCAAAGCCGCCTTCCTCAAAGCCTCCCCCCCCTTCGCCACGCCGGAAGACATCGCCTCAGCCTCCCGAGAACTCCACGCTGTCCCCCCAATCACTTCCCCGGCTCCCGCGGGCGAATTCACCCTGCGCGACGAGGCCAACGCCCTCACCGCCCACGCCTTTCGCAACGGCTTCCTCGAAGATCTCCACGCCGGCAAACACTCACCCCTCCTCGACCAGCCAGGCTACAGCCGAATCAGGGATGACGAAATGAAACGCCTGATGATCGAGGCCTCCGAAAAATTGGCTCGAATGCTGGCCCTCAAACAACAGAACCCCGTCGAATACGATCAGTTCATCCGGAAATACCAAAAGACCTACTGCCGCACCTGGAAACGCGACTGACCGTCTCGTCCTGCCTGCCCGGCCGGGCGTCCTCAATTTCCTGGTCATCCTCACGACCAAGCCCGCTCGCCCCTCCGCTTCGAAGCACCCGGCGCCTGTTGCCCAGCCGGCGGCGAGCTAGGCCCTTAAATCGGCGGCTATGGACTGACCAGGCGGTAGAAGCGGGCCGGGTAATTGGTGGCGGTGAAGTCCACCCAGGGCACGGCGCCGTTGGTCATGGCAAAGCTCACCAAAGGCGACCAGTTCACCAGGTTGGTCGAAGCCTGGAGGGTGTAACTGGTGTTGGTGGTGCCGCGCAGGGCAAACTGCATGGTGCCATCCGGCAGCCGGGAGACCGTCTCGAACCAACCGGGCCCGGGCGAGGGCGGATTGGTGGAGACCAGCGTGAGGGTAGCCGTGGCGCTGGTCACTTGGCCGGCCAGGTTGCTCACGATGACCTGATAGATGCCGGCGTTGGTCGTCAGGAGATCGCTGCTGATCGGCAGACTGGTCCCGTTGCAGATCCAGGTATAGGTGAGCGGCAGGCTGCCAAAGACGGTCACATCAAAGATGGCAACGGTGCCGACCAGGTTGGTCTGGCTCTGCGGTTGAGCCAGGATGGTGGGCGGAATGGCCTGGGAACGAATCGTGTTGTTGCCGCTATCGGCCACATACACATAGCCGGCGGGGCTGACCGTCACGCCGGCGGGGTAACTAAATTCGGCTGCCGCGCCGGTGCCGTCCAGACTGCCGCTTGCTCCCGGCAATCCCGCCACGGTGCTGACCGTCCAGAGGCCGCCGGAGAAAGCCAGCTTGCGCAGAGTGCTGTTGCCGGTATCAACCACATACACATTGCCGGAGCCATCCACACTAAGGCCGCCGGGCTGGAAGAACAGCGCATCGATGCCCGTGCCGTCCATGCTGCCCCACATCCCCGGCCAACCGGCCAAAGTCGTGACCGCCCCGGCGGGCGTCACGTGGCGGATGGTGTGGTTGTTGGAATCGCTTACATACAGGTTGCCGGCACTGTCCACCGCGACGCCGGTGGGGCCGTTGAAACGCGCGAAGACGCCCGTGCCGTCCGAACTCCCAAAGGTTCCGGCTGCACCGGCCAACGTGCTGCAAACCCCGGCTGCGGTGATGATGCGAACGGTGTGATTGCCGGTGTCCGCCACGTACACGTTGTTGGCGCCGTCCACGGCCACACCTTCGGGCTGGCAGAAATGAGCGCTGGTGCCGGGGCCGTCCGCATTGCCAGGGTAGCCGGCGAGACCGGCCAAGGTCGTGGTCACGCCGTCAGGTGTGAGCTTGCGAATGGTGTGATTGCCGGTGTCCGCCACATAGACATTGCCGGAGGCGTCGGACGTGATGCCTCGCGGGCCGGCAAAGAGCGCGCTGGCCCCGGGACCATCCGCGCTGCCAAACACGCCCGGGGTCCCCGCCAGCACGCTGACCACCCCTGCGGAGGTGATCTTGCGAATCACACTGTTACGGGTGTCAGCGATGTAGAGGTTGTTCCGGCTGTCCACGGCCACGGTTTGCGGGAAGTAGAACCGTGCGCTGCCGGCGATGCCGTTGAGGCTGCCGCTGGAAGGCGAGCCGGCCAGCGTGGTGACTGCCCCGGCGGCAGTCATGACGCGGATCGTGCTGTTGGCGGTGTCGGCAATGTACACCGTGCCGGTGCGGTCCACTGTCACGCCTTGCGGCGCCCGGAAGCGCGCTGAACCATTGGCGCCGTCAGCGCTGCCGGAAACGCCCGCCAGGCCGGCCAGCGTGGTGACTGCGCCCGCAGGCGAGACCAGGCGGATGGTGTTGTTGAAGTAGTCGGCCACATAGAGGTTGCCGGCGCTGTCGATGCCGATACCGGCGGGTTGGTAGAACAAGGCGTTGGCGCCGTTGCCGTCCACGTTGCCCAAGGTACCGGGCGACCCGGCCAGGGTGCTGATGGAGCCGCCCGGAGTAATGCGCCGGATGGCGGCGTTGCCGGTGTCGGCCACATAAACATTGCCCGCCGAATCGACCGCCACGGCTTCCGGCTCGTACAGCACTCCGTTGGGACCGTTGGTTGAACCGAACACGCCAGCAACTCCAGCCAGAGTGGAGACCGCACCTTCCGGGGTAACCTTGCGGATGAGGTGGTTGCCGTAATCGGCCACATAGAGAGTGCCCATGCTATCCATCGCCAGGCCCATGGGGTGGCAGAAGCGGGCGCTGCCCCCGCTGCCATTGGCACTGCCCGTCACGCCCGGGGCGCCGGCAAGGGTAGTGACCTGCCCGGCCGGGGTGACTTTGCGAATGAGGCTGCTGCCGTAATCACTGACGTAAACATTGCCGGTTGCATCCAGGGCAAGGCCCGCCGGTTGGTCGAAGGAGGCACTGGCCCCGGTGCCATCAGTGCTGCCGCGCACCCCCGGGCTGCCGGCGAGGGTGCTGGACACCCCCGCAGGCGTGACCACACGGATGACGTTGTTGCCGGTATCGGCCACATAAACATTACCCGCGCTGTCCACAGCTACGGCTTGCGGGGCAGAGAAAAGCGCCCCGGCGCCCGTGCCGTCGGCCGAGCCTTTGCCGGCATAACCGGTAACGGTAGTGATTTGGAGGGATTGGGCGTGCACGGCCAAGGCGAGGCAGGCCAGGATGCCGAGCACGGCGATAGGGGCGCGACATTTATGCCGCTTCACTGCACGAAGCTGGTGGGGCTGGGAAACTGCGAGCGCCCCGGACGCTCCGGACATTGAAGCGGCGTAAGCGCTGTTAGTTCCAATTGACGAGATAGATATTGCCGCTGGCACTGGTGCCGCCACTGCCCTGCGTCACGGTACGGATGGTGCAGGTAGCGCCTGGTTTTAGTTCCGGCAAATGCAGCACGTAGAGCGTGTAGTAGGGGATGTAGGGGACAAAGCCCTGGTAAGTGGAACTGGGCATCGCCATGCCCACGTGCTGGTCAACATCCACCTGCACGCCATCCACCAGCAGCGCCACGCTGGAGATGGCCAGATTGGCGCCATTGGTGTACCAGAAGCTGACGTCAATTTCACCCGCCGCGGTGACATTCGAGGTGATATCGTAATCCGTGGTAGTCGGAGTGGTCGAAACTGTCGGCCCCCAGGAGCCGATTTGGGGCAGGAGTTCGCGGTCGTAGTTAATGCCCATCTGGTTGAACCGCTGCTCTTGCATCACCAGACGGTTCGTGAAGCTGGTGAAACTCTGCTGGCCGAGAGGTGTCCAGGTGATTTCCGCCATAGCCGGGGCGCGCGGGAAGAGCTTGAAGAGCACGTTGCGGAAGGAGGGCACATACTCGGTAAACAAAACGCTCTCCGCGCCCAGGATGTTGGTGGCGTAGGGCGAGCCGACCAAGGCCGACGGCATGGGATTGAACGCATACGCCTGGCTGAGGGACAAGTAGTTGGGGACGCCGCCGACCACGAACGGCGGCTCAATGCTCAGGCTGCTGCTGCTGCCTTCGACATAATTGACGTAGCAACTGTTGTCGGGCGCCATCACCACCGGCTGACCATTTTGGGCGGCCATCACCGCATTACCGGAGGGTTTCCAATCCATCAGGGCCGCTCCCGGCACGGGGTAGATGTCATCAATCTCAGTCCACCCGATCATCATCCGCCCCAGGTTTTGGAGATACAGCGACTGATAATAGGACATATACAACTGATAAAGCTGGAGGGACGAGTTGCCACTCGGGGTGAAGCCGAAGCTGGCCATCTGGGCCACATCGGGAGGATACGTGTTCCATTGCGTATCCCCGCTAAGGAGCAGTTCATCGCCCCCGCAATGGATGTAGTAGCTCGGGAAGATGGCCGTGACCTCGTCCAGGACATCCCACATAAACGTTTGGGTGGCCGCCGTGCCCCAACTGAGCAGGTCGACGCCATAATTGATGCCCGGATAATCCATGTCGTACATGCAGCCCGGATTGCCGCAGCCGAACTCCGGGTAGGCGGCCAGGGCAGCGGTGGCATGGCTGGGCATTTCAATCTCCGGCACCACGGTGATGTGCCGCTCGGCGGCATAAGCAACCACCTCGCGCGCATCGGCCTGCGTGTAGTAGCCGCCGTATTGACCGGCGGCATTGGTGGCCGAGGAGGCTCGGGGCGACAGCCCGTAATCGGTGTTGAAGCGGTAGGCGCCAAGCGAAGTCAACTTGGGGTAATTGGTGATTTCCAGCCTCCAGGCCTGGTCATCGGTCAGGTGCCAGTGGAAGATGTTCATCTTGTGTATGGCCATGGCGTCCAGGACCTGCTTGACCTCGTCCTTAGTAAAGAAGTGCCGCGCCACATCGAGCATGAGCCCGCGCCACGGATACAGCGGCTGGTCCTGGATGTACACACACGGCGCCACCCAGGCCACCCCGGAGACGACGCGGGGAGAGTAAATCTGCGGCGGCAGCAATTGCAGCAAGGACTGCACGCCGTAGAAGGCGCCGGCCTGCGCGGGGGCGCGGATGACTACCGAGTCGGGTGCCACGGTCAGTTCGTAGCCTTCAGCGCCCAGCCTCGCAAGAGCATTGGAGGTTGTGATCAGGATTGCGCCTCGCACCGCATTCGTGGCAGTGGAGGAGAGCAGTGGAAACTGGTAGCCGGTGGACTTGGCCAAGGCAGCAGCCAGGTATTGGCCAGTGGGCTGGGAAGCCGCATCCACCAGGATCTGCATCAGTGCCTGGCCCGGCGCGGGCGGATAGGGCTGGGTGGGACAGAGGGTGAAGACGCCCGGAAGATTGGTCAGGGTAACGGGCAAAGGAATGATACTGGGTGCGGTAGCCCGAACCAAGGTGGAACTGGACGTGACCGTGACCAGGCGGTGGGCACAGGCGGTTTTGCCCGTCGCATTGGTCGCTGTGTAAGTGAGCACGTAGGTGCCTGGGCTGTTCACATTGACGCTGCCGGAGGTGAACACCGGCAAGCTGCCAACACACGGGTCAGTCGCCGTTGCGCCGGCCTCGGTGTAGACCATACCCTGGGCCAGGCTGAGCGCCGCGTTGCCGAGAACGGTGACCGTGGGCGTGGTCGTATCGTTCACCGTCAGGGTCGCCACCGGGCTGGTGGCGCTATTGAGGCTGTTGGTAACCACGACGGTGTAACTGCCGGCTTGGCCCAGGAGCACTCCGCTTAAGCTCAGCGTCGCATTAGTAGCGCCCCAAATACTCGGGCCGTCGGCGAGCGGGAGCGCGCCACTGTACCACTGATAACTAAGCGGGCCGGCACCCTCGGCAATCACGCGGAAGGTCACCGGGGAAGTGCATTGGGCCACTTGACTGGCGGGTGGTTGGACAATGTTGGGCGCTCCATTAGTGGATTGCACGATGACCGTGCGCGTGTTGGTGGCCGCATTGCCGCTGGGATCAGTGGCCACGTAGGACAGTAAATAGGTGCCGCTGGCATTCACATCGACCATCCCATTCGTGGTCACCGAAACGCTGCCGGCGCAGGCATCCAGCGCGCTGGCGCCCGGGTCGAGGAACGGCGTGCCCTGCGGCAGGGCGACCGTTGGGCTGCCGTTGAGCATGATGGCCGGAGGCACGGTGTCGGCGACGGTCAGAATGGCCACCTGGCTGGTGACACTGTTCAGGAAATTGGTGACGACGACCGTATAGCTCCCGCCGGATTGGGCCAGGGACAACCCTCTCAGCGTCAGGACCGGATTGGTGGCGCCGGGGATGGCCCCTGCCCCCGCCAGATACCATTGGTAGGTGAGGTTGGTGCCGGAGGCCCCCACCGAGAAGGCAGCCTGGCCGGGGCATCCGGCGGTTTGATTCGTGGGCTGGGTTTGAATCGCGGCCAGGGCGGCGGAGGTGGGGGTGAATTGGAAAGTGCCATTGGTGCAGCTCGCATCGTTGCTGGTGATACAAGTGGTGCTCAGGCCCGGAGAAAAGATGCGCAAGGTGCTCGAACCGCCACTGGTGACGTAGATATTGTCGGCCGCATCCCAGGTCGAGGCATAGCAGGTCGAACCGCCATTGGCTCCGGCGGTGGTGTTGACCGTCAGGGTGGACACGTCCGGAATCCCGTTGGTCAGCGCCATGAGGAAAAACTGATTGTTGGCCGAGCCCTGGATCAGCACATACTTGTCGTCGGGGGAGACGGAGATGGAATTGTCCACCAAGTCGAAGTGGTCGTTGAGCGTGTCGCCAAAGCAGGTCGCGCTCTGGGTTCGGCTATCCCACAGGATGGTTGTGCCGGTGCGGTCCAGCACACACACATTGGTCTGGTTGTCGTAGGGATTGCTGCGCTTGGCGGTAATGAAGAACTTGCCGTCCGGGGCGATTTGGGCATCCATATTCACCGTATTGACGTTGCCGATGGCAATCGGATTGGTGATTACGGTGGGGAAGCTGGTCCAGGGCAGTGGGCCGGCGCCGATGTTGTAACGGTAGATGTAGTTGTAGGCGCCCTTGGTGGAGAGGAACGTGCCCGGCGGATTCGCCAGATTCAAATCCCACATCGTCAGCGTCAGCACCAGGTTGCCGCCAGCCAGGGAGCCGGTCACGTTGGGCGTGCCGGCGGCCCGCCCAAAGTTCACGCCGGAGCTCGTGCCATTGGCGGAGGGATTGGCCAGCGGAAAGAGGTTGCGGAAGGCCGTGAGATTGGCGTCGGCCACCCACACCCCGCCGATGGTGCCCGAGGAGGCGTCCCCCACATACACCGAGTCGTCGGGACCAATGCCCACCTTGAAGGGCGAGTAGGTGGTGCTGCTGCCAAGGCTGGAGCCATTCGCCGCCGCCGTATTGCCCAGGCCCAGGCAATCCTCCGAAGCGGCGTCCAGCGCGTAGACGCCCCGGGTGGTGCTGCTGCGTGGCCAGGCGCTGCCGGCATTGGCATTGACCACGTAGATGCGGCCAAAGTTGGCGGTCTTGGGATTCGTGTTGACCGCGACGCCGCGCGGGCCTTTGAAATTGTTGAAGACGTTGGTGTCGCTGCTGATTTGGGTCATCGCGTTGGCGCCCACCTTGTAGACGACAATGGAGAAGTTGGTGTGGCTTCCCAACGCAAAGGTATTCGTTCCCACCACGTTAGTAGCCCCACAGTCCACGCTGGTGGTGCCGTTATCGAAGAGGATTTTGACGTTCGTGGCGGGCTCGTTCAGCACCCACGAAATGTTCGTGCTGGTGCTCGTAACATTCCTGGCAATGCCTGAAGCGTAAGGGTGAGCATGGGCAGCGGCGGCCCAAGACACCACGGCCAGTATGCTAGCATGCTTCCTCATTTCATGGCTCAATTGCTTCATAGGCTCTCGTATAGACCGTGTGGCCCCGGAAACGTCACGGGCGCCCAACCGGGGCGGGGAGAGTCGCGAGTGGCCACAGTCGTTCACATTTGTCCTTCCGAGTAATGCGTAAGGCCGACCACGACAGGGGCACACATGGTTGGGCCCTGAATTTCTCGGCACTGTTCCAGTACCGGGCTTCGGGTTGACCGCATGGATCGCCCCACGGGTCCTGTTGCCCGTTTACTCTTAATTACGGAAAGAGGGGAAAAGGTTACCTAAAACCTTTCAATTTCGCAGAGGCACGTCTCCCAAAACGCTTCATTCCCGAAGGGTGGATCATGGCGCAGCCATGCCAATTACTGATCACCCACAGGATTGGACCATGTTGCCGGCGGCCAAGGCTGCATGAGTATTCTGGCTTCACGGGGGCCACCATCATGGGAGCCCCTTTCGACAATATGTAGATTCGACAGCTAATTCAACTCTCGGACCCAAATGTTACGGTAACGAACGGGATTGCCGTGATCCTGCAGCGCGCGCGGTTCCTTCAAGTTGTGCTTGGTGTATTTTGGCGGGTAACGGAGCCGAGCAGCGCTCCCAAACCAAGCGAGTGCTCTTTGGAATCCCAACCGTAGTCCCGGCCCGTATGCGCATCAACGACGATGATCGCAATCCGACGGGGGATCTCCAAGGGCACGCTTGGCACTCGAACGGACTGTTCGCGGGCTAGCCCCAACGGAAGCTTCGGTGCTTATTCTGGGTGAGACTGGAACGGGTAAAGAATTGGTAGCTCACGAGATCCACCGCCGCAGCGCTCGCAAAGAGGGCCCCTTGGTACGAGTCAATTGCGCCTCCATTCCGCGAGAGCTGTTCGAGAGCGAGTTCTTTGGGCATGTCAAAGGCTCTTTTACCGGAGCGGTGAAGGATCGCGCCGGACGCTTTGAGACCGCGGAGGGCGGAACCATTTTCCTGGATGAAGTGGGAGAAATTCCGTTGGATATCCAGAACAAGCTGCTGCGCGTTCTCCAGGAAAAGCGGTATGAGCGGGTGGGTGGCGACGTAACGCGCCGGGCCGATGTACGCATAGTGGCGGCGACCAACCGGGATTTGAAAAAAGCTGTGGCTGCCGGCCGTTTTCGCGAAGATCTCTTTTACCGGCTGAATGTGTTTCCGATTCAGGTCCCGCCGCTCAGGGACCGAACGGATGACATCCCACTGCTGGCGAAACATTTCGTCGAACAATCGAGCAAGGACTTGAAGTGCGCCAAACCCAGGTTGAACAGGGCGGCGGTGGTGAAGCTCCAGAGTTACGATTGGCCGGGCAATATCCGGGAATTGCGCAACGTAATTGAGCGCGGCGTAATCCTGGCTCACGGCGGGGCTCTGGACTTTGACGTGCCCCTCACCGGCCAATCCTCGCCTCCCGCTCGACCGACTCTTCAGTCGGATTCGCCGGCTGGCACCTTGCCTCAGTCCAAATTCCTCACCGAAGCCGAGCTCGAACGCCTCGAACGTGACAACCTCTTGCTGGTGCTAGAAGCGGCCAGGTGGAAAATCAAAGGACCCGATGGCGCGGCGGAACTCTTGGGCGTGAAGCCCACTACCTTAGTCTCGAGGATGGAAAAGTGGGGCTTGAAGAAGCCAGACGCGGGCTGCAGTTAACCGCAGTGACGGGGGTTCGGCACCAAGACTGCCCTCGCCCACCCCAACCTGCTCCTTGCTGATACCCCCATAACCCCACTGGGACCGCACTGTATCCTCACCGTTACCTCACCGTAGCACCTTGAGAATGTTTCATATCTCCAAGCTCGCCAAACGGTGCGCCCTGCCTTCAAGCTGAATCGTTCCGGTTTAGAGCGAGCCTTCCCCCCGCACTGCTCTGATGAAAGTTCCCCGCCTCGCCCGCCGCTCAACTCCTACAAGCTGCCAAGCCCCTAGCCCTCTGGCCGGGCAGGCCCACTGCGCAGGGCCCCGACGCCCTCCTGCGCCTGACGCGCGCGCTTTAATCTCCCGGACGCTCGCCTTTGTCTTCCGTCCTCCTGCTTCGCTAATGTCCTTACTTTATACGACAGGACAAATTGCCCTTCCTGAGCTAGAAAGGAGGCCAGCTCGCAGAAGCAGCACCATTTCGAGCGAACAGCAAAACGACGTATTTTTTGAGCCGACAGCACTGAACCATGCGCTGCTCCCACCGCAGCATGAGTCAATCCAACATGCACACAACAGATTACAACGGCAGGGTTTTCAGGCGCGGCTTCAGGGGGTTGTTGCTCGGCTGGTTGCTGCTGGCCGGGCCGGCCTGGGCCAGCGACGACCAACTCATCTTCAGCGAGTACACCAACGTCCTCTGGGGCACACGCACTTACAATAACGGCTGGCAGGACTACGGTGGGGTGCCGTTCTATGTAACGAATGCTCCCACCCATTCGGGCACCATGGCATTATGCCTGGCGCCGAACGGAACCTCCCAGGCGTTGCATTTCGTCCACGGCACCTTTGACACCTCGATCTACACCAACCTGACCTTCTGGATCAACGGCGGCGCCAGCGGCGGCCAGGCGCTCTCGGTCGGCGCCACCTTGGGGGGAACGGAGCAAGGCACCGAGAGCGTCGGGCCTGCGCCGACTAATTCATGGAAGCAAGTGACCCTCTCGCTGGTTTCCCTGGGCGTTG
>Ga0335071_10007734_pt1 | contig 11053 bp, 11 predicted proteins | sample Lox_Sample_15_FD_206724 | JGI IMG/M metagenome (GOLD analysis project Ga0335071, IMG submission 206724) | Soil microbial communities from Loxahatchee National Wildlife Refuge, Florida, United States - Lox_Sample_1.5 | ecosystem: Environmental > Terrestrial > Soil > Wetlands | place: USA...
GTCACCCGCTGGCGCGACGGGCAGATGGTGCTGCGCTGGACTGCGGCCGGCATGCTCAACGCCGAACGTTCCTTCCGCCGCATCAAGGGCTACAAACAGATGCCCCAACTCGTCACCGCCCTGCGTCAGCACACCCACTCCGACACCGGCACCCAACCTGCCGGTACCGCCGCCTAAAATCCGCTATGGATCGCCACCGAAAATCCACGCGACTCGGGACATGCTCTGCGGGTTGACGGGGGCCGGATTACGCGCGTTACCTACCCCAGTAGATTATCGGCAAAAGGTGCGGCACTCAGATTTGTTGGGGCACATCGGAATAGAGAATGCGCAACGGCTTAACATAAGCCGCTTCGTAGTCGGGCTCGTCTCACGCAGCGGTTCTACAAACCCGCTGGAGAGAAGGCAATGGCTGAGACCGTGATCGAGTATGTGCTGCGCCGCCTGCAGGGCATTCCGTATCTATGCGGTCGTCAGGATGACCCCTTATGCCGTGCCTTGCGGCTGGCAACGTTGTCTACTGGTCAGACGCGCGCTGAAACCCGAATAGACCCGTTCGATGGATCCCAGGAGGTAAGTCCAGATGGCGAAGCCAAGCCCATACAGCGCGGCCGTGGTGGTTCCGCTTCCCGACGACGACGAGCTGGTGGCGCGGCTCGGCGATGCATACCGCCCCGACACCGCGCTCAACGTGATGAAGATGATGGGTGGGACCGGCGACTTTTTCCCTGCCCTCGCCGGCATGGTGCAAGCCGTCTTCAGTGAACCGGACATCGACGCTAAACATCGGGAAGTCATCATCTTGCGTGCTGCGTGCCTGCTCAACTGTCCCTATGAGTGGCAAGCCAATGAGCAAATGGCCCGAAACGCCGGACTCACCTCCGCCGAGATCGACATGGTCTCTGGGGAACTCGCGGACGATGGCCTGGACGCCGATTACAAGCGTTTGATCGCCGCCACAGACGAACTCCTTGTCTCGGGCACCCTCACCGACGATGTCCTGCAATGTCTGCTCGACGCGTTCGGGGTCACACTCACCCGCAAGTACATCGCGACCATCGCCTGGTTCAGCCTCTTGAGTTTGTTCCTCAACGGCACCAGGGTGCCGTTGGAAACCACCGACAAGATCGGTTCACGGACCTCGCCGTTAGGGTAATGCCGCTTTTCTCCGCGGATCTGACGATGTGGCGCACCGTCGCGCCCGGCAAGGGATCCGCTTTACGGACGCTGGGCCGGCTCGCCGTAGCGTTCCTGAGCGGCCTGGCGGCTGGTGCCGAGCATGGTTGCGATCTGAGTCCACGTGTGTCCGTGCACCCGGGCCTCGGCCACGGCATCGGCCAACTCCACCTGGCTCCTGGCAACAGCGCGTACGGCATCGCCGATGCGGCGCAACCGGCTGGCATCGGCGTCCGGCGAAGCAATAGCCGCTGGGTCGAGCGAGTCGAGCCACCGCTCGGCGGCCTCGGCGGCTTGCTGGAGCTGTTCGCGGGTTCGGGGCATGTCCATCACCTCTGTAAGTGCTCGTAGAACTTCGGGCGGAGCGCCATGGCGTGGATCGCCACCGGCTGGCCGTCGTCGTCGAGGACCACCACCTCAAGGAGCCGGCCGGTCCGGTCGGCACCGATGTAGAGGTCACGGTCGCCCTGGCTCACTACGCGGATGGCGTTGCGGACTGCGTGCTCGATGTCCTCGTCGGCAACGCCGTGTTTACGGGCGTTATCCGCGATCTCCACCTATGCAGGTTACCTTGCCCACCCTGGCCGCGCAAGTTACCTTGCGTAACTTCCTAGGAACCCGCGTGCGGAGGAGTCGCCTTTAGTAACTCGAATGGTTTGTTTTCGAAGGCCCGTAAGGGGATCGCTCACTTTCGTCCATCTCTCAACGGGCACTTATAACCGCCCGAAACCCGATCGCTTTGTGGAGCCATGTGATCGGAGTGTCGTACTGATAGCGGCATCGGCCGCTGCCTGAGCCACCGTGCCGCGGTGGCCGGGCCTCACACAGGAGGTGCGCCATGGCGGCGCTTCTCATCGGTTACGCTCGCTGCTCCACCGACCAGCAAGACCTCACCGCCCAGCACAACGGCCTGATCGCACTGGGTGTCTCGCCGGCCAGGATCTACGTCGATCACGGCCTGACCGGCACGAACCGAGACCGGCCCGGCCTGCGGGAGGCGATGGCGGCCTGCCGAGAAGGCGACACCCTGGTGGTGACCAAGCTCGACCGCCTGGCCCGGTCGTTGCCCGACGCGCGGGCGATCGCCGAGGAACTCACCGTCCGGCAGGTCCGGCTCAGTCTCGGAGCATCGGTCTACGATCCGAGCGACCCGGTCGGCCGGCTGCTGTTCAACGTGTTGGCCATGGTCGCGGAGTTCGAGTCCGACCTGATCCGGCTGCGCACCCGAGAAGGGATGAAGGTGGCGAAGGCCAAGGGTCGGCTGCGCGGCAAGCAGCCTAAGCTCAACCCCCGGCAGGAAGCGCATCTGGTCGGCCTGTTCCAGGCCGGTGAGCACAGCATCGCCGAACTCGGCGACCTGTTCGGTGTCTCTCGCTCCACCGTCTACCGTGCTCAGCAACGGCACCAGGCCGCCGCTGCCCGACAGTGAGACCGCGGGAGCCGTCCCACAGAAAGCCAGTGCCCGGGCACCCAACGGTTCAGCGCCCCCACGCCGCCACACGGGCCGTAAACCGTTCCGCTTACGACGGCGCGTCGTCGTAGGGCCGAAATCGCCTCCACCCCACAGCAAGTGATGTGTGTTTTAGGCATGATACGTCGACGCCTGTTGATCGGGTTGCCCACACTGCGCGACCTGTGCTTGGAGTTCCCCGAGGAGTCCGAACAGCTCAATCACGGTGAACCGTCGTGAAAGGTCCGGAAGACCTTCACTTTGCGAGCTAGCTGATCGATACCTTGCCACGCTGTCCCCGCCTTGGCAGGACCTTCAGTGTCCGGCGTCGAATTCGATGGGCAGGGTGGTGGGCCCAGTGATTCCGATGATGGTCTTCCAGGGGGCGGGGCCGGTGTGGCGGGGGTTGGGCATGCGGCGTGTGATGACGGTCAGGGCTTGGGCGAGTTCGAGTCTGGCGAGGTGTGCTCCGAGGCAGTAGTGCGCGCCGCCGCCGAACGTGAGCATGGTCGCCGGCGCCTCGCGGGTGATGTCGAGGGAGTCGGGGTCGTCGTAGGCGGCGGGGTCGCGGTTGGCGGCGGCGGTGTTGACAATCACGAGCGTGCCGGCCGGCATCCGCACGCCGCCGAGTTCGACATCCTCGAGCGCCTTGCGCATGGTGGTGAAAATGACCGGGCAGTAACGCATGAGCTCGTGGACGGCGTTGGGGGCCAATTCGGGATGATGGGCGAGCAGGGCCCACTGGTCGGGGTGGTCGGCCAGGACTTGCACCGCGGCGGCTAGCTGGTTGCGGGTGGTGTCGGTACCTGCCATCAGCAGGGCTTCGGCGAGCATGCGTAGCTCGTCATGAGTGAGTCGGTCCCCGTCGTCTTCGGCGCAGATCAGCTGCGAGATCAGGTCGCCGGTGAGGTTGCGGCGCCGCTGGGCGACCATGTCGTCGATGTAGGCGTCGAGTTCGTCGAAGGCCGCCATGATGACCGCAGCGTCGTTGGCGACGTTCCAGTTGAAGATCTTGAAGATGTCCTCGGCCCAGTCCGAGAACAGTTGCCAGTCTTGGCGCGGTGCGCCCAGCAACCCGCAGATGATCGGAATCGGGTACTGGCGTGCGATGTCGGCGACCACGTCGCAGCGCCCCGTGATGGTCACCGGGTCGACCAACTCGGTGATGACCTCGGCGATCGTGGTCTGTAGTCGTGCGGTCGACCGTGGTGTGAACGCCTGGGAGACGAGTCGGCGCAGCCGAGAGTGATCGGCGCCGTCGCGGCTTAATAGGCCCGTGGTGGCCTTGTCCCACAGCCGCCCCGACGTGATGCCTTGTGCGGCAAGCACAAGTCCCTTGGGCATGCAAAACCGGGGATCGCGTAACACAGATCGCACCAGCTCGTAGCTCAACACTTCGGGCCCGTGCGGGCCGAGCGCAATCGGCCCCTGAAGACGGGCTTGCCGGATGAGCCGGTGCGCATCTTGGGGGTTTTGGGCGTGCTCATAGGCGATGGTCGGCAGCCCGGCATCACAGACGTTGGGGCTGTTGGTGGCGATGGTTTCGACGGTCATGGTGGTCTCCTCGGGTGGCTGTCGAGTCGACTATCCGGGGTTGCGGGGCTCCGACCATCGGCCAGAACGCGTAGAGAACAGAGCGAAGGGGTCGTATATACGCCCTCGACCAGCTGCAATCTGCGCGGTTGCGCTGATGTTTTGCCCTACGTAGTGGCCGCATGCTGGCTAGCATGAGCGACATCGATCCGCGCACGGATGCGCTGGTGCTGAATTGGAGCGAGCTGGGCGTGAGCGACCTGCCGAGCGGAACGGTGACGTTGCTGTTGGCCGATGTCGAGGGCTCCACGCATTTGTGGGAGACCCAACCGCAGGAGATGACTGCGGCGTTCGCGCGGCTGGATCGCGAGCTATCGGATCTGGTCGCCGCTCACGGCGGGGTGCGACCGGTGGAGCAGGGTGAGGGCGATAGTTTCGTGGTCGCGTTCGCTCGGGCGTCCGATGCGGTGGTGGCCGCGTTGGGGTTGCAGTTAGCGCCGTTAGCGCCGATCCGGCTGCGCATCGGGGTGCATACCGGTGAGGTGCAGCTGCGCGACGACGCCAACTACATCGGTCCCACCATCAACCGCGCCGCGCGTATCCGAGATCTGGCCCACGGTGGCCAGACCGTGCTCTCCGGGACGACGGAGGATCTGGTCGCCGATGTACTTCCGACCGACGCCTGGCTGACCGACCTCGGCCGTCACGAGCTGCGCGGTGTGCCCCGTCCCGAGCGGGTCGTCCAGCTATGCCATCCCGACCTGCGTAATGAGTTCCCGCCCCTTCGGGTATCCAGCACCGTTGTCTCCACCCGTCTTCCGGTGCAGCTCACCAACTTTGTCGGCCGCGGCCCGCAGATGGCTGACGTGGAGAAGATGTTGGCCGACAACCGGCTGGTGACGCTGACCGGTGCCGGCGGGGTCGGCAAGACCCGTCTCGCCCTCGAGATTGCGGCTCGCCTCGCGCCTGAGTTCCGTGACGGTGTTTGGTATGCCGATCTTGCGCCGATCACCGACCCAGAGCTCGTGCCGGTCGCGGTGGCCCGCGCACTCGGGCTGCCCGACCAGCCCGGGCGCTCCACGATGGACACGCTGCTGGGGTTTGTTCGCGACCGTCAGATGCTGGTGGTGCTGGACAACTGCGAACACCTGCTCGACGCGAGCGCGGAGCTCGTCGTCGCGCTCCTGGGTGCCGCACCGGGGCTGACCTTGCTCGCAACCAGCCGTGAGCCGATCGGCGTCGCGGGTGAGGTGAGTTGGCGGGTGCCGTCGCTGTCGCTGGCCGACGAGGCGATCGAGTTGTTCGCCGACCGGGCCCGCCATGCTCGGCCCGGTTTCGCGGTCAGCGACGACACTGCCGCGGTAGTGGGCGAGATTTGTCGGCGGTTGGATGGTGTGCCGCTGGCGATCGAGCTGGCGGCGGCACGGGTGCGGGCGTTGTCGCTGACCGAGATCCTCGAGGGTCTGCATGACCGGTTCCGGCTGTTGACCGGGGGTGCGCGCACCGTGGTGCGCCGCCAGCAGACCTTGCGCGCCTCGGTGGACTGGTCGCATGCGCTGTTGACCGAGCCCGAACGGGTGTTGTTGCGCCGGCTGGCGGTGTTTCTGGGTGGCTTCGACCTCGACGCCGCCCAAGCGGTCGCCGGCAGTGGTGACGTGCAGCGCTACCAGGTGCTCGATCAGCTCACCCTGCTGGTGGACAAGTCACTGGTGGTCGCCGACGACACCGGGGGACGGACCCGCTATCGGCTGTTGGAGACGGTGCGCCAATACGCCCTGGAAAAGCTCGGCGAGTCCGGCGAGGCCGACGCCGTGCGCTCACGTCACCGTGATTACTACACGGCGATGGCCGCTGTGCTTGACGCGCCGGCAGGCCGTGATTACGAGCAGCGTCTCGAGCAGGCCGAAATCGAGATCGACAACCTGCGCGCCGCGTTCGGGTGGAGCCGCGAAAACTCCGCTATCGAGCTGGCGTTGGCGCTGGCGTCGTCGCTGCAGCCTCTGTGGGAAGCGCGGGGCCGCCTCCTTGAAGGGCTGGTGTGGTTCGACGCTGCCCTGGCCGACCTCGACGCGTACCACCTCGGGGTGGCGCCCGCGGTGCGGGCGCGGGCGCTTGCCGACAGGGCCATGCTCGCCATCAGGGTGGGCGCCGCCGAGAGCCTGGATCAGGCTCAACAAGCCCTGGCGATCGCGCGCGAGGTCGATGACCCGGCCCTGCTGGTGCGGGCGCTGACCGCCTGCGGCTTCGTCGCCGGCTTGGGCTATCACGTCGAGGTGGCCCGGGGATGCTTCGCCGAGGCAATTGGCCTGGCCCGTGCCGTGGACGATCGGTGGCGGCTCAGCCAGATCCTCGCCCTGCAGGCGGCGGCAGCGAGCATCGCGGGTGACCTGATCGCGGTGCGCGCAGCTGGCGAGGAGGGACGTGACCTCGCCGACGCGATCGGCGACGGGTTCAACTCGCGCCAGTGCCGCTATTTCCTCGGAATGGTGCAGCTGTGGCGAGGCGATTTGGCCGGAGCCGCCGCACAGTTCGGCGAGGTGGCCGCCGAGGCCGCGGCGGCTCACGATGAGATCCGGCGGGTGTCCGGCCTCGTCGGCCAGAGCCTGGCACTCGCACTCCAGGGTGAGGCGGCCGCGGCCCGCACGGTGGCCGAGGCGATCCTTGAGGGGGGCGCGGGGCTTGGCGGGAGGTTCGCGGTAGTCGGGCACGCGGTGTTGGGATTCGCAGCCCTGGCCGCCGGCGATCTCGAAACGGCGCAAGACGCGAGCGAAACGGGCTGGCAGCACATGAGTGGGGTGGTGCCCACGATAGCGGCGGTGCTGCGCGCCCACGGTGCGCAGGCCGCACTGGCGAGCGGGGATCTGCTCGCGGCCCGCCGCCGGGCCGACGACGCTGTCACGATAACGACTGGCTGGTGGCTGACCGTTTCGCTGACCGTGCGCGCCCGCGTGGCGATCGCGCAAGGGGAGCCGGAGCAGGCCGAACGCGACGCCTTCGACGCGCTCGCGATCGCCACCAGCATGCAAGCGTATTTGGGCATTTCCGACATCTTGGAGTGCCTCGCCGCTCTGGCCGGCAAGGCTGGCAGTCACCGCGAAGCGGCCCGGCTCTTCGGCGCGGCACACGCCATCCGGCAACGCATCGGCGAGGTCTGCTTCAAAATCTATGCCGCCGGCTACGAAGCGTCGGTAGCGGCGCTGCGAGATGCAATGGGTGAGAAGGACTTTGACTCCGCGTGGGCCGAGGGCGCGGCCCTGTCCACCGAGGAGGCGATCGCCTACGCGCAGCGTGGCCGCGGTGAACGCAAACGACCCGCCAGCGGCTGGGCGTCGCTTACCCCCACCGAGCGCGACGTCATACGGCTGGTCAGCGAAGGCCTCGGCAACAAGGACATCGCGACCCGGCTTTTCGTCTCACCGCGCACCGTGCAAACCCACCTCACCCACGTTTACACCAAACTCGGCCTGACCTCGCGGGTACAACTCGTCCAAGAAGCAGCCCGCCATACGGGGTCGCCTTAGCACCGAACGAAACTGATTGTTTTCGAAGGCCCGCAAGGCGATGGTCGATTGAGGAGCAGCCGGCAACCCGGGCGCGTCGACGCCAGCGCACCTTGGCGCTCGGCGACCGACGATTGCGTTTGTTGACGTGCTAATGAGCCGTCATCGGCCCCTTCGCTCCAGCTGAATCTCATAGCGGTGCAAAGGGACTCACGGACGTCGCGCCCTCTCTTCCAGCTACTCGCCACCACCGGATCGAAACTGCAATTCGCGCATCTGGACAACGATGGTGCCCACTTCGCCGGGGTCCTCAGGAAAGGCACTGTTGGAATTAACTTGCCATCCACCGCCACCCCGGATCGGCGTCGCGGGACGCTTATCGGGATGCCACGCCAACCAGATCGCAACCACCGCTATGACGAGTAGGCCGACCAGTACAGCCACCGCGACAATAACCGCTGTGCGGCGGCCTGGGCTTGTGGGAGCAGCGGCAGACTCCTCGGGGCGTGGCAATCCCGGCACGGGGGTAGGCGGGTACGGGGCTACCGGTCGGGGTTGAGCAGTGGACGGCTCGGCCACGATCTGGACCGGATACGCATGCGAGGTCGCAGTCCTGAACCCGGCTTCGTCGCTCAGAAAGTCGCGGTACACATCGAGCGCCTGACACTTTGCAGTGGCCAGATCGTCCTCACGAGCCTGGCTGATTCCTGGAGCGCGAGACACGAACCCGTATAACAGATCCAACGGTCTGCCGTGCTGATCGGTGACCGGTTGCCCGTCGGATGCGTCGGACGCGGCGTCTGCCAGGTCAGCCGGCGTCATCCTGTGCGAGCGGTAGACGACAGTGACGGGACCAGCCCTTCGCGCCATGAGTGGAATGATCCGCGGTGGGCCGGCGGAATCGACGTCGTCGACTATAAACTCCGCGAGCATGCGATGTTCGCCGCTTTCAGCGAGGAAGTCCGGGGCGAGTATCGACCGGTATCCGCGATGGCGTCCGCGTGCCACGAGGAATGCCCATCCCGTCGTCGATTGCACGGCGGCCGCCATAACTTCTTAAGCCGCCGTGGTGAGTCGAGAACACGACATCTCGTATTCGAGCCGATTCACGGTGAATTCAAATTCCTTTAGCACGTCCGTGCGCAGCTGGCGGACCAGACTGCGGTTCTGTTCCATAGCCTTGCCGTCCTGCGCGGGCCGACACATCCAGTCGACGAACGTCGCCGCGATCGCCTCGCTGTACGTGCCGGCGTTTCCGAGTTGTAGCGCGGTCTGCAAAACCATCCCGGCAGGCACGCTGAGGAGCTGTGCGACCGTCGCCGCGATCTCTGCGATGCTGACCCGGCGGTCCTGCCGACGTGGGCTGGACGTCCCAGACGCTGCGAGCGTAGCGCCGGCTTGCGCAAACAGATCTGGCAACACTGCCGAGAGCGGCACTTCCAGGTTGCTCGGATGCGGCGTCCGGTCGGCGACTTTGACGATATTGCCCGACTGGTCGAGGCGGACAAATCCCTCGCCGACCGCGCTCACTGGAACCAGCCGGACCACCTTGGAGCCGCTGGTTTGCTGTTCCACGATCGGCGATATCCCGGCCTGGTACCACAATTGGTCGCGCACCATCCGCAGGCGTTCGTCATCGGTGGCCTGCGGCGGCTCACCGAAATCTCTCACCAGATCCCACTTAGTGACAACGAAATGGATCGGACACGTCGCGGCCGCCAGGAACCCGATCATCGGCTGGATGGTGCTGCGAAGGTACTGCTGGCCTGCGGGCTCGCCGCGGAGACACTGCCGCACGCGGTAACCGTCGATGATCGCGAGGAGCGCGTGCGCCTCGCTGATTCGGCGCGCCAGATCGGCCAGCGCATGCGGTCCTTCTTGCTCTGCCTCGAGCAACTCACCGGCATAGTCGAGATAGTTAAGGCTGAGCACCTTGTGCTTCTCGCCACCCCGAACCGCCATGCAGTCGAAGGTGTACTCACGCGTCTCTCCGACACGCGTTCCGCGGGGCCAGGGTAGATCAGTCCGCTCGACCTGCTGGAACAAGCTGTTGAGCGCCACCCGGTCCGCAGCGGCCGTCTCCAGGAAATACGACCCGCCGGGAGACCTGATGTGCAGTCGGTGGAACATGCTCGCCAAGAAGACAGTCTTGCCCGACCCGGCCACGCCCAATGCGACGACCCGAAAGGTCGGGACCGTTTCGCTCTCTACGAGAGCCTTGGTCAATTGGCGTACCTTCAGCTTTTTTGCGACGGCACGCGCGACGAGGGCCAACACGATTACGGCTATGACTATGAACAACACGCTCATGGCGACACTCCCGGTACTCCGCCCGTCCAATAACTGTCACCGGGCAGCCGCGATTAGACACGAGTATCCCACTACTCAATCACCCGCGGGTGATTTGGAGCACCCCCGGTTTCATGCACACCTCGTTCTATGTGACCGGTGTGCATTCCGGCGTGAAGTCGAGCGTAGTACTCGGCCTCGGCTTCCGCGGGCGGCCGGCGCCCAAGCCGGTGCATGAGCCGGCTGCCGTTGTACCACGCCACCCACGTGGCGGTGATGTTCTCCAGGTCGGCGAGGGTTTCGATCGACCCGCTGCGAAACGGGGAACCCTCGCGCACACACTCGGTCTTGTAGACACCGATGGTGGTCTCCCAGAGTCCATTGTTCCACGTTGTCAACTGCGCTCGATCCCGTCGGTGATCAGCGAATTGTTCGGGTGACGCACCCGTTTCACCCGTGGTCCGGGCGGGAGTTTGTGTTTCTGGCGGTTCGGCAAACGTGGTCGGAGGATCGGGTGTTCTTCCTCGACGAGAATGCTCGGCAGTTCTCGCTGCCTGTGGGTTGGACCGATGCCGCCGATCCGGACGCGTTCGTGACGATGGCCGCCGGTCGGTCGCCATTCCGGTTCGCCGACCTGGTCGAACTGCGGCGGCTGATCGATGGCCTGTCCGGCTGAACGACTGTTAGCCTAATTACGCCGCAGATGTTAAGTGGTGGCGGGTTCGGTTACACCGCGTTTGTCATCGACGCCTACGCCGGGCTGATCCCCGGCTGGGAATGCTCGCTGACGAAGAACACCGCATTCGTCGAACGTGCCCTGCGCTCTGCCGCCGCCCACCGAGCCCGCCAAGGCCATCGACTGACCGGGCAGACCATACACCACTCGGACGCCGGGAGTCAGTATACGGCAACACATTTCACCGAATCACTGATGTTGTCCGGGCTGATCCCGTCGATCGGGACCGTCGGGGACGCCCTAGACAAGGGCTTGGCTTCATAGTGCACCTCCTGTTGTGGGTTGGGTGAGAACTCGTTTTCTCAGTGGGCTGCCTTGTCGTGGGGTGAGGCGGGGATCGCCGGAGGTAGGTGGTTCGTAGAGGCGTTC
>Ga0335071_10007735_pt1 | contig 11053 bp, 10 predicted proteins | sample Lox_Sample_15_FD_206724 | JGI IMG/M metagenome (GOLD analysis project Ga0335071, IMG submission 206724) | Soil microbial communities from Loxahatchee National Wildlife Refuge, Florida, United States - Lox_Sample_1.5 | ecosystem: Environmental > Terrestrial > Soil > Wetlands | place: USA...
GTTCCGGCGGGCAAAGCGCTGCACGAGATGATTCGCCGGCCCAGTGCCATCGTGGAGACGGCGAAGGACGAGTAAACCCTATGATGATGACTTACCTGTTAGACGTTGCTAATCACACCGGCGTGGTGACCCGCATCTCGCTGATCTTCCGGCGGCACGGGGCCAACCTGCAGTCGCTGTCCACGGCCAAGACCGAACATCCCGGGATCGTGCGCATCGTGATCACCTCGGAAATCGAGCGCCGCCCCGCCGAACGTATCAAGGGCCAGCTCGCGAAGCTGGTGGACATCTTCAAGGTGGACATGATCTCGCATGAAGAGGGCACATTCCGCGCCTTCGGCATGATGAAGATTGCGTGCACCCTGCAGACCCGCCCGCAGATTCTCCAGTTACTGGAGATATTCAACGGCCGTGTGCTCGAACTCACCACGGAATGGATTCTGGTGGAGATGACCGGCACGCCCGAGCAGCTCGAGGGCCTGCTGCAGGTGCTGCAGCCCTACGGAATTCTGGAGGCGGTGGAGACGGGACCGATCGTCATCCGCCGCAACTCGCCCCGCCATGCCGCCCGGCCGCAACCCACATGGGAAGTGGTGCCCGGCGCACTGGCCACAAGCTCAACATCCAATCCATCGCAGGAGGAGAAACGCAATGGCACAAATCTTTTATGACAAGGACGCTGATCTTTCGCTGGTACAGGCCACGAAGGTCGCCATTATCGGCTACGGATCGCAGGGCCACGCGCATGCTCTGAACCTGCGCGACAGCGGAGTGAATGTCTGCATCGGCCTCCATCCCGGCAGCCGCTCGCGCGAACGCGCCGAATCCGTTGGCCTCAAGGTGCTCTCGGTGAGCGACGCCGCCAAGTGGGCTGACACCATCATGATCCTCGCGCCCGACACCGAGCAGGCGAAGATCTATCACCGCGACATCGAGCCCAACCTGAAGCCGGGCAAGACGCTGATGTTCGCCCACGGCTTCAACATCCGCTTCGGCACCATCAAGTGCCCGGCAGGTGTGGACGTCAGCATGATCGCGCCCAAGGCGCCGGGCCATCGCGTGCGCGAAGTGTTCGTCGAAGGCGGCGGTACGCCCTGCCTCATCGCCGTCGAGCAGGATGCCTCGGGCAGGGCGTGGCAGTATGCGCTGTCGTATGCCAAGGGCATCGGAGGCACCCGCGCCGGCGTGCTCAAGACTACGTTCACCGAAGAGACCGAGACCGACCTCTTCGGCGAGCAGGCTGTGCTATGCGGCGGCGCCAGCGCGCTGGTCAAAGCCGGATTCGAGACTCTCGTGGACGCCGGTTATCAGCCTGAGGTCGCCTACTTCGAGTGCCTGCACGAGCTGAAGCTGATTGTCGACCTGATGTATCGCGGCGGCCTCAGCTACATGCGCTATTCGGTAAGCGACACGGCCGAGCACGGCGACTACACCGCAGGCAAGCGGCTCATCAACGACGAGACGAAGAACGAGATGCGCCGGATTCTCGAGGAGATTCGCAACGGCAAGTTCGCCACTGAGTGGATCAAGGAGAACGAGACGGGCCGACACAACTTCATCGCCGAGCGCCAGAAGCAGCGCCAGCACCTCATCGAGTCGGTCGGCGAGGGTTTGCGCGAGATGATGCCGTTCCTGCAGCCGGTGAAGGTGAAGGACATCGAAGCTCCGGCCAGGAAGGAAGAGGCGGCGGTAGCCTCGGCATAGTACCGGATGGCCGGAACTGATTTCTCACCACGGAGGCACTGAGGACACGGAGAAAAGCAAATAAAGAAACCAACTCCGTGCTCTCCGTGCCTCCGTGGTGAACTCGTCGCCGCCGCAAAAGAATTCGATACAGGGGACTCTAGGATGTCGTTTTTCGCGGACAGCAAGTTTGTATGGAAGAACGGGGAGATCATTCCGTGGGCGGACGCCACCACGCACATGTCGGCCCATGGACTGCACTATGGCACCGGCGTGTTCGAGGGCATTCGCTGCTACAACACAGTGGACGGTCCGGCGGTTTTCCGCCTCGACGCGCACTTGCAACGCATGTTCGAGTCGGCCAAGATGTACGGACTTCCGATTCCGTATTCCCAGTACGAGCTGACTCAGGGCGCGCTCGACGTCATCCACGCCAACGGCTTTAACGATTGCTACCTGCGCCCGATTGCGTTTTACGGCAGCGGCAGCCTAGGTGTGCACCCCCGCAATTGCCCGGTGGATGTCGCCCTCCTCGCCTGGCCTTGGGGCGCCTACCTCGGCGCCGACGCGCTGGAGAAGGGCATTCAGGTGACTGTCTCGCGCTGGCATAAGTTCAGTTCGCTCGCCATGCCGGCGACCGCGAAAGCTTGCGGCCAGTACTTGAACTCCATGCTGGCGGTTCAGGACGCCGTGCGTCGTGGCTTCGATGAAGCGCTGCTGGTGGACGAGGAGGGCATCATCGCCGAAGGCTCCGGAGAGAACTTCTTCATGGTTCGCGATGGCAACGTGCTCACTAACGACGAGCGCGATCATGTGCTGATGGGCATTACGCGCGACTCGGTCATCACTCTGGCGCGCGATCTGGGTTACAAGGTCTATGTCGGCGAGATGAGACTCGAAGAACTCGAAGTCGCCGACGAGGCGTTCTTCACTGGCACCGCCGCCGAAGTTACGCCGATTGCCGCGCTCGATCGCCGTCCGATCGGCAACGGCAAGCCCGGCCCCATCACGTTGGAGTTGCAGAAGGCTTACTTCGCGGCAACTTCAGGTCGCGACGTTAAGCACCAGGACTGGCTGACGCCCGTGGCCGTGAAGGCCGAGGCGAAACAGAGGGTTTAGTGCTCGGAGTACATCAGGTAGCGCGAGCCCGGGGCTTGCGATACCGCTTTACAGGTTTTGAGGAACGCTTGACCAGCATGAGACAACACGGTTCCAGTCCGGTACACCAGACGCAGCTTGCGCTCCATGGCGAGCTCGGGGCAGGGAACGTGTACCAGTTCTCCGCTGGCGACTTCATGTTCCACGGCAATCAGCGGCACCAGGGCCACTCCGTTTTCCATGCGCACGAACTGCTTGATGTCCTCGATGGTCGGCAGCTCGACGTTCATGTGAAGCGGCGTGTGGTGCTTCTTGAACGCCTGGATGACTTTTTCGCGATACGGGCTGAGCACGGTGTGCGCGATGAAGTTCTCGGCGCCCAGGTCCTTGATTCCGACGCTCTTGATCTTGGCCAGCGTGTGGCGGGGATAGACGATCAACGCCAGTTCGTCGCGGTAGAGCATGTGCGAGGTCAGTTCGTTGTCATCGGTGCGGAACGACACCACGCCGAACTCGACGTCGTGATTGAGGACCTGCCCGGGAACTTCGCGCGCCAGGGTGCGCATCACCAGGATGCGGATCATGGGGTGCATGCGGTGGAACATGTGCAGCACCGGAAGCAGATAGCGGGCGGTGAATTCGTTGGCGGCGATGACCAGCTTGCCCTGGTGGAGCATGCGTAGCTCCTTCAGGGCCTCGGCAGCCTCTTCGCGGACGTTGAGCAGTTCTTTGGCATACGACTGCAACACCTGGCCGGCGTCGGTCAGCGAACCGTCGCGCGAGGAGCGGTCAAACAGGCGCTCGCCCAGCTCGTCCTCAAGCTTGGAGATGGTCTGGCTGACGGCGGACTGGGTGCGGTGCATGCGGGTGGCGGCCCGGGAGAAACTCTTCTCCTCGGCGACGGCGAGAAAGGTTTCGAGCTGAAAGAGTTCCATGAGTATTAACCTCTTTCCGAATTTGGGAAGGATTAGTGATTTAATCACATTAGCTAATGATTTAACAAGACGGATTAGTTTGACTAATTGAAAATATGTCGGTACGTTGAAAGGACTGGATCTTGGAGGGAAATATGAAGCGAGACCGCGTATTGGTATTTGATACGTCGCTCCGCGACGGCGAACAGGCCCCCGGTTGCAGCATGAACGGGGAGGAGAAGCTCCTATTCGCCCGCAAACTCCAAGCGTTGGGCGTGGACATCATCGAGGCCGGTTTTCCTGTGGCCTCCGCCGGTGACGCCGAAGCGGTCCGGCGCATCGCCACCGAGATCCAGGGCCCCACGATTGCGGCGCTGGCGCGCTGCGTCGAGCGGGACATCGCCATCGCGTGGGAAGCGGTCAGCCGCTCCATGCGGCCGCGCATCCACACCTTTCTGGCGACGTCGGACATCCACCTCGCTTTCAAGCTCAAGATTGGCCGCGACGAGGCCCTCAACCAGGCCCGTAAAATGGTCGCTTATGCCCGCTCGCTGTGCACGGACGTGGAGTTCTCGCCCGAAGATGCCACTCGCTCCGACGTTGGCTTCCTTTGCGATGTGTTGCAGGCAGCGGTAGAGTCCGGCGCCACCACGCTGAATATTCCCGACACCGTGGGCTACACCACGCCGACGGAATACGGCGAGTTGATCCGCACCATCCGCAAGCGGGTGAAGGGAATCGAGAACGTAACAATCTCGGCGCATTGCCATAACGACCTTGGACTGGCGGTGGCGAATTCGCTGGCGGCTGTCGAAGCCGGTGCCCGCCAGGTCGAGTGCACCATCAACGGCATCGGCGAACGGGCGGGCAATGCCTCGCTGGAAGAAATCGCTATGGCGCTGCACGTTCGCGCTGACCGCTTCGGCGTGGAGACCGGCATCAACCTGCCGCAGATTTACAGCGCCAGCCAGTTGCTGTCGCAGCTGATCGGCTTCGACGTGCAGCCCAACAAGGCCATCGTGGGACGCAACGCATTTGCGCACGAGGCCGGCATCCATCAGCATGGTGTGATCAACAACCCGCTGTGCTACGAGATCATGACGCCGGAGACGGTGGGCATCCCCGCCGAGCGTATCGTCCTGGGCAAGCACTCGGGCCGCCATGCGCTGGTGTACAAGTATCGCGAGCTGGGCCACGAGCTTTCGGGCGAGGAACTCAATCGCATCTACCAGGAGTTCACCCGCCTCGCCGATCGCAAGAAGAACATCTACGAGCAGGACCTGATCGCCATGCTGTATGCGCAACGCGCCGGCATCCGCGAGCCCCAAGGTCCGGCGCAGGAGATGCGCCCGGTATGAAGTTGCGCATTACCGTTCTCCCCGGCGATGGCATCGGTCCTGAAGTCACCAAGCAGGCGGTAGCCGTATTGCAGACGGTATCGGATGTCTGCGGCTACGAGTTTCGCTTCGAGCACCACCGCATCGGCGGCGCGGCCATCGAAGCCGACGGCACGCCGCTGCCGGAAAAGTCCCTGGCTTCGTGCTTGGAATCAGACGCCGTTCTTCTCGGTGCAGTGGGCGCAAGAAAGTTTGACGGCCTCACCGGCGAGAAGCGTCCGGAAGCCGGCTTGCTGGCGTTGCGGCAGGCGTTGGGCGGATTCGCCAATCTGCGCCCGGTCAAGGCCTACGAAGCCGTTGCCGACTGCTCGCCCCTGCGCGAGGACGTGACCCGCGGCGCCGACATCCTCATCGTTCGCGAGCTTCTCGGCGGCCTGTATTTCGGCGAACCCCGCGAGCTGGCCGAAGACGGCCACTCTGCCCACAACACCATGCGCTACCACCGCGACGAAGTGGAGCGCGTCTCGCACATCGCCTTTCAGGAAGCCCGCCGCCGCAGGCGCAAAGTTACTTCGGTGGACAAGGCCAACGTGCTGGAGACCTCGCAGCTCTGGCGTCGCACCGTGACCGAAGTGGCCAAGCAGTATCCCGACGTGCAGCTGGAGCACGCCTACGTGGATTCCTTCGCCATGCAGCTGGTCACCACGCCGGCGCGCTACGACGTGGTGCTCACGGAGAACCTGTTTGGCGACATACTTTCGGATGAAGCGGCCGTGATCAGCGGCTCGCTCGGCATGTTGGCTTCCGCGAGTGTCGGCGGCAAGGTTGAGCTGTACGAACCGGTACACGGTTCGGCGCCCGACATCGCCGGCCAGGGCATGGCCAATCCTTTCGGAGCGATTCAGTCGGCGGCCATGCTGCTGCGCTATACCGCCGGGCTTTATCATGAGTCCGACAAAATCCTGCAGGCGGTCGATCGCACGCTGTCGCGCGGCCTGGTGACGCCCGACCTGAGCGGGCGCCGCAATCGCCCGGCGGTGACGACCGAGGCCATCGGGCAGGCCGTGGTCGAGAGCGTGACCGACCTGCTGCAGATGCAGATGGCCTACCACGCAGTTTGATGTTCTGATGTCCAAACCGAGAACACTCTTCGAGAAAGTCTGGGACGCGCACGTCGTGCGTGCCGCCGAAGGCGAGCCGACGCTGCTCTACATCGACCTGCACCTGGTGCACGAAGTCACCTCGCCGCAAGCCTTCGAGGGGCTGCGCCTGGCCAGCCGCAAAGTGCGGCGCCCCGACCTGACCTTCGCCACCATCGACCACAACATCCCGACGACTACCGACGAGCGCTTTGTCATCAAGGACCAGATTGCCGCGCAGCAGATCGCCACGCTGCGCAAGAACTGCGAAGCCACGGGCATTCCGTTGTTCGACATCGGCTCGGGCCGGCAGGGCATTGTGCATGTCATCGGCCCGGAGCTCGGCCTGACGCAGCCCGGCAAGACCATCGTCTGCGGCGACAGCCACACCAGCACCCACGGCGCATTTGGCGCGTTGGCCTTCGGCATCGGCACCTCGGAAGTAGAGCACGTGCTGGCCACGCAATGCGTCTCGCAAAAAAAGCCGCGCAGCATGCGCATCTCGGTGACTGGCACGCTACCCGAAGGGACCACATCGAAGGACTTGGTGCTCGACATCATCCGCCGCCTCGGCACCGATGGCGGCACCGGCTACGTCATCGAGTACGCCGGACAGGCGGTGCGCGAACTCACCATGGAAGAGCGCATGACGGTCTGCAACATGAGCATCGAATGCGGCGCGCGCGCCGGCATGATCGCCCCCGACGACACGACCTTCCGCTACCTCGAAGGCCGCCCGTACGTGCCGCAACGCTCGGCGTGGGGGGAGGCCGTTGCCCGCTGGCGCACGCTCGTTACGGACGAAGGCGCAACGTTTGACTGCGAAATCATGCTCGACGGCACGAAGCTCGAACCCATCGTGACTTGGGGCACCAACCCCGGCATGTCGATACCGGTCACGGCGACAATTCCTAATACCAGCGACGCCCGCGATGCCTCCCAGCGCGCCGCCATGCTCGCTGCTCTCGAATACATGGGGTTGGAAGCAGGCACCCGCATCGAAGATGTCACGCTCGACCGCGTCTTCATCGGCTCCTGCACCAACGGCCGCCTGGAAGATCTTCGCGCCGCCGCCCGCGTCATGCGCGGTCACAAAGTGCACGCCGGCGTAGATGTTCTGGTCGTCCCCGGCTCCGAAGCAGTGAAGAGAGCCGCCGAACGCGAAGGCCTCGATCGCATCTTCAAAGAAGCAGGAGCGCAGTGGCGCGAGCCGGGCTGCTCCATGTGTCTCGGCATGAATCCTGACATCCTTGCGCCGAAACAGCGGTGCGCCTCCACCAGCAACCGCAACTTCGAAGGTCGCCAGGGGCGCGATGGCCGCACGCATCTCGTCAGCCCCGCAACGGCTGCCGCCGCTGCCATCACCGGACGCTTCGTGGACGTGCGAGGCTGGAAGTACAGGAGCTAGCCATGGAACCGATTCGGCAACATCGTGGCGTCGTTGCTGCGCTGCATCGCGAAAACATCGACACCGACCAGATCATCCCCAAGCAACACCTGAAGCGGATCGAGCGCACGGGCTTCGGCCAGTTCCTGTTTTTCGACTGGCGCTACCATCCTGACGGCCGCGAGCGCGAAGACTTTGTGCTGAACCAGGGGCACTTCCGCAAGGCGACGATTCTGGTGGCGGGAAAGAATTTTGGCTGCGGGTCCTCGCGCGAGCACGCCGCCTGGGCGTTGGGGGAATTCGGTTTCCGCGTGATTCTGGCGCCGTCCTTCGCCGACATCTTCCGCAACAACGCGGGCAACAACGGCCTGCTGGTGATCGAGCTGGCGGAGGCGGTCATCCAGCACATTGCCGGGAATGCCGAAACGCACTGTCCCTATGAACTGTCCGTCGATCTGGAAAACCAGACCATCACGGACGAATATGGGCTGTCCGAGAGCTTTGAGGTGGATCCCTTCCGCCGCCATCGTCTGCTCCACGGCCTCGACGAAATCGACATGACGCTGGAGCACGAAGCCGACATTGCCCGCTACGAACAACTGCAGCAGGCCTCCCGGGCTTAGCCGGACGCGCGCTACCCCTCCGCCAGGACCCGGTGCACCAGGTGCACCGAAATGGAGCCTTCACCCACGGCCGAGGCCACGCGCTTCACGTTCTCCGAACGCACATCGCCCACCGCAAATACTCCCGGTATGCTGGTTTCCAGCAGATACGGGGGACGCGACCCTGTCCACAGCGACTTGCCTCCCGCCTGCAAGTCGTGACCGGTGAGGATGAATCCCTTGCTGTCCAGTGCAAGGCAGTTCTGCAGCCACGCCGTGTTAGGGACGGCGCCAGTCATCAGGAAAACGTGGCGAATCGGCCGCGTTTCGGCGGTTCCGCTCAATTTGTCGCGCCACTGCACGCGCTCCAGGTGATCCTCGCCCTCGAGGGCGGTGATCTCGGTATGGTAGTGCAGGCTGATGTTCGGGTTCTCCTCGATGCGCTGGATGAGGTAGCGCGACATAGTGTCGGACAACTGTCCCGAGCGCACCAGGATGTGCACATGCCGCGCGGTCTGCGACAGATACACTGCCGCCTGTCCGGCGGAGTTTCCGCCGCCGACTACGATGACTTCTTCCTGCTCGCACAGTTGCGCTTCGAGGAAGGTTGCGCCGTAGTACACGCCCAGCCCCTCGAACTTGGCCAGGTTCGGGATGGCCGGCTTGTTGTACTGCGCGCCGGTAGCGATAACGATGGTGCGGGCCGTCAGCTTCTGGCCGTTGTCGAGTTCAATCTGGTAGGGCCTGCGCCCGCAGTGGAGCCGGTCCACGCTGTGCGCGATCATCATCTGCGCTCCGAACTTCTGGGCCTGGTTGAGCGCCCGGGCCGCCAGCTCGCTGCCCGACACACCCACCGGGAATCCCAGGTAGTTCTCGATCTTGGAACTGGAACCCGCCTGCCCTCCCGGAGCATTGGTCTCAATCACCAGGGCGTTGAGCCCTTCCGATGCGGCGTACACTGCCGCCGCCAGTCCCGCGGGCCCGGCGCCCACGATCACCACGTCGCGCACCTGCGATTCGTCCACGGGATTGTTGAGTCCCAGGCAATCGGCAACCGCCTGCGGGGAAGGATTGCGCAGAACGGTGGTTCCCCGGCACACCAGTACTGGAACGTCCGCGACGCTAACGTTGAAGCGGTCGAGAATTTCCTGCGACTGCGGATCGGTGTCGAGGTCAACGTAGGTGAAGGGGTGACCATTGCGCGCCAGAAATTCCCTCAGCCGCAAGGTGCCGGCTGAGTGCCGCGAGCCCAGCAGCACGACGTCGCCGAAGCCCTTGGCGATCAGCACGAGCCTTCGCAGGATGAAGGCGCGCATGAAGATTTCGCTCAGCTCCGCGTCTCGGGAAATCAGGGAGCGCAGGTTCTCCGGACTGATTTCGATAAATTCCCCGGCCGCGGTGACCCGCCCCCGCACCAGGCTGCGGCGTCCGGAAATCATGTTGGTTTCGCCGGTGAACTCTCCCGCGCCATGCAGGGCGACGGGACGTTCGCCCTTCTCAAGCGGTTGCACGATCTCCATCGCGCCCGAAACCAGGATGAACATCGGCACACGGCTATCGCCGACTTCGAAGACGATCTCGCCCGCGGCCACCCTCCGATGGGTGGCATAGGAGCGGGCACGGCCAATCTGGGCGGCGGTGAGTTTCGGAAATGCCTCGGTTTTTGGGTCCATGGCACTGACGCGGGGCGAAGGATGCTCTGCCATACCAAGTCCAACCTATCATGCTGGGAATCGTGCTGCCCTCAGTAGATGCCGCAACCCCCACCAATGGAGCAACCGGCCGGCGGACGGCGCCGCGCCGTCGGCCGGGCTCAGGTCGCAACCAACCCGCTGCGCCAGCGGTCCACGAATAGCCACCAGAGATAGCGCTGCCACTCCCCTAGCGTGGTCTTGGCCCACTCCCGTCGCTGCCACCACCGCTGGCCGAAGAAGTACGGGTCCGGTGCAGCATAGATCGAGAAATGGTACTGCGGCATGCGCTTCTGAAGGATGGTGAGCGCGCGGCGGGTGTGAAATTCCGAGGTCACCACCAGAATGGATTTGGCGTCCCCGCCGCGCAGGCAGCGCTCGATGTAGCGGGCCTCATCGTAGGTGGAGTTCTGCGCCAGGGGGCAGACCGTTGATTGTCCCGGGGTCGTCCGCTGGAGAAATTCCCGCGCCAGATCGATATCCGCGTGGCCAAAGGTCTCGCCCTTGGCGAAGACATCTAGCATAAGGCGCGGGGCCCAGCCATCCTTCATCAGCTGGACTCCGCTCCAATACCGCAAATCGTTGTTGCCTCCGGCCAGGACCACGATGAGATCGGCAGGTTCCGGGGCATTGACGACCAGGTACGATGCGGCATGGCGGAAGAGGAAAACAATGAGGACCGCGAGCAGAGCCAGGACGACGGTTCGCTTGAGCATGACCGCCATCATTGTAGCCGAGCAGATTTTGCAAGCGCGGAAAGGAAGAACCGCGCCCATCGGCGCGGGTTCGCCAGACAGCTAAGAGGGAATTGAAACGCAGCCACGGGTGCCTGCAGCCGCCCGACGAGGAGACACAAAGGGAGCCTCGACCGTGATCCTCACGGTGCAGGCTCCCTTCGAGCCTAAGCGGTCAATCGTACTGCCTACTTCGGCACGTTCTTTCCGAAGCGGAAGGTCGGCGACGCCGACAAGCGCCACGTGTGCTGCGGGTCTCTCAGTATGTCGCTGAAGAAGGCCGTGCGAACCCAGTCCGCGTGGAAGCGAAGTGCCATGTGTTTCGAAACGTTCACGTCCACTCCGCCGCCAACCCCGTAGAACGGCACCCATTCCGAAACCGTCTTGCCCGGTCCGATCAGGCCGGTGACGATGCCCGCCATGATCGGATCGGGTGGGTGCGGCGTTACGCTCTGGTGCATGGCTCCG
>Ga0335071_10007736_pt1 | contig 11053 bp, 11 predicted proteins | sample Lox_Sample_15_FD_206724 | JGI IMG/M metagenome (GOLD analysis project Ga0335071, IMG submission 206724) | Soil microbial communities from Loxahatchee National Wildlife Refuge, Florida, United States - Lox_Sample_1.5 | ecosystem: Environmental > Terrestrial > Soil > Wetlands | place: USA...
AAATTACAAGTCGATACCATAAGTGTAAGTTTAGAAGATATCCAAAGCTTATGGGATATGGATGTTCCGGATGGCAAAAGGTTGGTGGTAACAATCTGACAAACGCCTGCCGCCTAACCAGTCGCTCAAGCTGACGGAACCAGTCGTCGTTTTTGCTCGCGCTAAGAAAAGGTTCTGAGGATCTATTGAGGCAGCAATACAGGAATTCGACAGAACTTAGTTGCATTGTGGTTTTTTGTGCTCCCGACAAATGCAAAAGTCCATGTACTTGCAGGGGCTTTTTATTGCGCAACGCCTTCGCAGGCTGATGCTCTATGCCAGTGGAGCTACTGGCGCGCTTTTGTCTCCGGAGTCACCTGATAACACCACCCTGAGAAATAGTTCAAGCCTTAATTTGAGTTCTCCTGTCGGAGAACTTTCATCTCTTTCCCACCGCCCCAGTGTTCCCGGATCGACATTCAAGGTGAGAGCCAATGCCCGCTGGCTCATTCCCCGGACATGTCGGTAAGCGACGATCTTCTGTCCTATGGTCTGTCCATTGAAGAGCGGAGGGGTGTATCCGAGGAACTGCGTTATCTTGGGTATCAAATGCACCATAGGGACCCTCCGGCTCTTTTCCCAGTTGTATACCGTATCTTTTGAGACTTTGAGCAACGCGGCTAGTTGCGTTGCCCCCATTCCGAGTTGTAGTCTTCTCTTTTTTATATGGTCTCCCATCGTCATTGGTGGGTCGGAATATTGATTTTCTTGAGGTATTTTGGCCAAAAGGTGGATATGGCAAAAAGGCAACGCAGGGATGCACAGGCAGGAATGTTGGCAGCATGTAGTTTGACCGCGATAATGTCTCAGGAGGCAACGGTGAGTGATTTGCCCCCACTCTAGTCCCGTAGGTGCACCTTGTTGAGGGTTCAAGACCGGAACCCAAACAATGAATCAATCGTAACAGAACACCCCCGGAATTATGAGGATTTCGAGGCTGGAGATGGCGATACAGTTGCGCGGCGAACCAGGCCCGGCCAAGCCGAATTGTCTCCGGTGACGCACCGCGTATTCGAGTTGTCGATTTGAACGACCTCCCCGGCGACAGATCAAGCCGCCCCTGCCCTCACATTAGCTCACCGTAGTATCCCTTTCGGTTGAACATTTCGATTGCTTCTGTCATTCAATAGTGCTACGATTATGAAAAAGGTGCTACCATGAAAGGCCTGTTCCGATTTGGCGTTGCCTTCGAGCGCGACCTCCTGAAGAAGTTCGACGAGCATGTCTCGGCAGCGAACTACGTCAACAGGTCTGAAGCGCTGCGTGACCTTGTCCGCTCTCGCCTTCTCGAAAAGGAGGTGCGCAATCCCAACACGAAGGCCTTCGGGGTCCTGACGATGGTCTACGACCACCACCAAAGAGAGCTCGAAGAACGGTTGACCGAAGTCCAACACCAACATCGTGACCAGGTCATTTCGACGACCCATGTCCATATTGACCACTCGCATTGTCTTGAGGTTGTGCTGCTGAAAGGAACCGTTCGAACGATCCAGGATCTGTCAACCTCCATTGCGAAATTCAAAGGCATACTTCACCATAACCTGACCCTCACTGCTGTCGGAAGCGAACCATGAACCAACGATACTGTGCCCTTGCCCTCATCACAATCCTCTTTCCAACACTTATTGTTGCCCAGGAACCTGACAGTTCAAAGGCGTACGAGCTCGACCCGATTGTCGTTACCGCATCGCAAATTGAAGCTCTCAGGAGCACTGTTCCTGTTGCAGTCAGCGTCCTCTCCAAATCAGAGCTGCAGCAAAGCGGCGAGACATCGGTTCTGCGCGTCATCAACGAGATGGTTCCCGGCGTCTTTGTTACCGAGCGCGGAGTTCTCGGCTACGGGGTGAGTAATGGAGCAGCGGGGGAAATCACCGTTCGGGGTGTGGGCGGAAGCCCAAATACCGATGTGCTCGTTCTCACCGACGGGCGTCCCCAAATGATGGGACTCATGGGGCATCCACTGCCGGACACATACGTGAATTCGGGGATCGAACGTGTTGAGGTCATCCGAGGTCCGGCGTCGCTCATGTACGGCACGAATGCGATGGGAGGTGTCATTAATATCATCCGGGAACGGCCGGCAATCGACGGCGCCAGTGGGAGTGTTGGCGCTTCATACGGCTCTTTCGGCACCGAGAAGTATGAAGGGGGAGTCGGGTACGGATCAGAAAACGCGGGGCTCTCCGCCACCGGCAACTACTATCAGACTTCGGGTCAACGCCCGTATTCTTCGTTCAAGGAGAACAACGGCGGTCTGAACGGTTGGACGCGGCTAGGAGAGTCGTTTTCATTGAGCGCTGACGTGAATGTCTCTGGTTTCCGGACCTTCGACCCGGGCCCCGTTTCGGCCCCAGCAATTGACAACTGGGTGGATATTGCGAGAGGCAGCTCGGGTCTTGCTTTTGCCGACCATTTCTCGAATGCGGAGGGAGCGATCAAGGCATTCTACAACTGGGGGATCCACGACATCTACGACGGGTTTCATTCCACGGATGAGAATATCGGTGTGATGGCTTACCAAGGACTTCGGTTGCTCTCCGGCAACGTGACCACCCTCGGCGTAGACTTCAAGCGCTATGGGGGAAAAGCAAATTCTGGCCCCTACAACTTCGGCGAGTACTTCATCAATGAATCGGGCGTCTATCTGCTCACGCAGCAGGAGTTTGCAGGCATGTTCAACGCGTCTGCTGGCGTACGGCTCAACCACCATGTCCTCTACGGCAACGAAGTCGTTCCGCAATTCGGCCTCGCGGTCCGGCTTGACGAGGCGACCACGCTGAAAGCCACAGTCGGGAAGGGGTTCCGGAGCCCGACGATTCGTGAACTGTATCTGTTCCCGGCGCCGACCCCGACGCTTCAACCGGAGCGCATGTGGGACTACGAAGTCAGTGTTCTCCGCTCCTTGTTGGACAACCGGGCCAATATTGAAGTCACCGGGTTTATCTCGAAGGGATCGAACCAGATTCGCGTGCTTGGAGCATACCCGAACCTTACGCTTGCCAATTCGGGCTCGTTCGAGCACCACGGCGTGGAATTCGCCGGCAACCTTCAAGTCATTCGGCAATTGCTTCTCGATGTCACCTACAGTTACCTCGAACGGGGAGACCAGACGGCAGCAAGTCCGAAACACAAAGTGTACGTCGGCGGTCGCTATACGCTTGCTTCCGTGACCTTTGCTTTGGGGATGCAATACGTATCCGGTCTGTTTGGCGACGACGACAGCAGGGAACCTCTCGGCGACTACTTCCTTCTTGATGCGAGAGCTACCGTGCATTTAAGCGGACGCGTTTCGCTGTACATTGCAGGTGAAAACCTGCTGAACAGGGAGTATGAAAATCTGTATCAATACCCCATGCCAGGTAGAGCAGCTTTTGTTGGCCTGACCTGGGCAACAGAATGATGGATTGCTTTCCACAACCAGGACACTTCCAATAACACAAACGCCTTTCTCCTCAATTTCAGTCACAGTTGGGACGTTGTTCCTTGCGGTGCTTCTCCTTTCTATCTCATCGGCCAGTGGCCAGTCAACCGAGCCTGCGATGAAACCTCACGTCATTCATCTCGACCCGGCGGCAAAGGATCCATTTGAGATATTCACGGGCCCGCCCGGGACGGTCAGTTTTCGATCGGGCTACATGGTTCTTGCGCCGAAACGCTCGGTGGGTAAACACAGCACGAAGGGAAACGAAGAGGCGCTGATTGTTCTATCCGGCAACGGAGAACTGCGAATCACCGGGGGATCAACCTATTATCTTGGCCCCTATACTGTGGGATATTGTCCTCCACAAACAGATCACAATGTCGTGAATGTGGGACCTAACACTCTTCGCTATATCTGGCTCGTGGCGAAAATTCCGCAATGATTGACCTCCTTGAGAAATCGAGCTGGCTGAATTGAATTTGTAGCCACAACCCACGCAAGCTCGAATACTTGTACCCCCGTACTTGACAATCGACCTCCTCCGGCTTATATTTATTTAGTCCAAATCTAAATAAGAGCCACACCAAACTGTAAAATTAGACTGATTGTGGCACTTGAAGTCGGACTAATTTAGTCCTATTTATTCAAAAAAAAAGAGCGTGTCACCAGACCTTTGGCGAGGAGCGGTGACACGCCGTGCAAAAGGAGAAGATCAGAGCTCTCCGTAGAGTTGCTCACTCTCCTTTGCGTTTGAAAAGTACAAACGGAAGCTCTCACAGTCAACTGCCCTGACCAGCCTTGCCTCCTGAATCGAGGCTGCCAAGCATTGGGCAGCCTCCTCGCCGTCACAGTCCAGGAAAGGGTGTCGGTATGGTTGCGAGGCGTATCCTTCCAACATTTGGCACCGAAGTGCTTGTCTCCCTTCTGCTCCTCGGTGCCTTCCAGAGCGTCGATGCACAGCCAGACTCAGCCGAAGGAAACATGGACACGAGCGGTCAGTCTTCCGCTTCTACCATCCTCGGAGGTTACGGCAACGCGTTCTACCAGCGGAACTTCGATTCCCGGACCTCCACGATCGACCTCGAACGGTTCGTGCTCTTTGTGGGTCACGAGTTCACCCCCACGATATCGCTCTTTTCTGAACTTGAGGTCGAAGACGCGAAGGTGACCGGCGGGGAGGAGGGCGGAGAAGTCTCCATCGAGCAGGCCTACCTCAAATTCGATCTTGATGCTCATCACTCCGTTGTCGCAGGCCTCTTTCTTCCACGCATCGGCATCCTCAATGAAAACCACTTGCCGCCAAGCTTCAACGGTAACGAACGCACGATTGTCGAGACCCTCGTCATTCCTGCGACGTGGCGCGAGCTCGGCGTCGGTTTCTACGGAATGCTGGCGCCGTTTCAGCTGAGCTACAGCATAGGCGTGATGAATGGTCTCGCCGCTTCCGGCTTCCAGCATGGATCGTTGATTCGGGAAGGGAGGTTCGAAGGGCGCAACGCAAGTGCGAACAATCTTGCTTTGACGGGATCGCTTCAAGCATCGCGAGGGCAATTCCAGGTTCAACTTTCAGGGTACTACGGTGGGTCCGTGGGACTTTCCCCACACCAGGCTGACAGCCTCCAGCTTGCATCCGGTTTCTTCGGAACTCCCGTTCTGCTTGGGGAAGCAGACGTCCAATATCAATCGAAAGGTCTCTCCGTCAAGCTGCTCGGGACCGTTGTCTCCATCCCCGACGCGGACAAGATCAACCGCGCGTTTGCCAACAACACTCCGACGGCCGCGTTTGGGGCTTATCTCGAGGTAGGGTACGACATCCTGTCACCTGCGGAGGGACCCCAGCAGAGCCAGCTTATTCTCTTCGGTCGCGTGGAGAGACTCGATCTCAACGCGCGCATCCCATCCAACGGGATAGCGGACCCGACGCTCAATCAGCGGCATATAACACTCGGTGCCACCTATCTTCCCAACCCCAATATTGTGCTCAAGGCGGATGTCAGGCTGATGCACACGGGCGATCTGAACCCTGCGCTCGTCGTCAATCCGGATCTGAACGCGCCATCGTATGTTCCGAACAACACGTATTTCAATCTCGGCATCGGCTTCGCGTTTTGATGGAGACCAGGAAATGGACCGACGAGTTTTTCTCAGGCAATCATGTACTTTCTGTCTTCTGGCAGGCACCGGTCTGCTCTCCGCGGCCATATCGTCGTGCAGTGCGTTTCCGGTGATCGAGATGGAAGCACGAGGCGGGCAACTGACCATTCCCCTGGGTGGATTCAAGGAACACGATCTCGTCGTTGTCCATGCGGCGGGAATGCTCTACGATATTGCGGTTCGCAGGCTTTCGGGAGAAGAATACGTCGCCGTCCAGCTCCGTTGCACTCATGCAGACAACGAACTTACCCCAAGCGAGACGGGGTACTCCTGCCCGGCACACGGGAGCCGGTTCGATGTGGCAGGTCATGTCGTGAGAGGTCCTGCACAGAAGCCGCTCGAGCGGTACACGGCAGCGTTGCGCGGTAATTCTATCATTGTCAATCTCACCGAAAGGAGCAAGACGTGAGAAACATCGTGTCCATGACTGTGCTCGCGGCGATCCAACTTCTTTCGGGGTGCAGCCATGCGCCGACCGAGCCCGCAAAGCAAACGCCGGCGACAGCGGGGGAGGTCCTCAGTGACTTTGCCACCTACGTCGCAAATCCGAACTACCAGGATATCGAATCGCAAGCCAGACAGCTCGAGCAAGCGGTCCAAGCTCTTGCCGCAAACCCAACTGATCCGAATCTCCAGGCAGCCCAGGGCGCCTGGAAGAAAACGCGCCAACCTTGGGAACAATGTGAAGGGTTCCTCTTCGGGCCGGTAGAGGATTTCAACTACGACCCCACGGTTGATAGCTGGCCGGTGAACAGAGTCGACCTGGACTCGCTCCTGGCGAGTGCCAACCCACTCACGAGTGATGCGGTGGACGCGCTTCCAACTTCCCTCAAGGGATTTCATCCCCTTGAATACATACTCTTTGGCACCGGGGGATCACGAAAAGCGTCTGAGCTCACCGAGAGGGAAAAGCAGTATATGGTGTCGCTGACCCAGACCCTTCGTGCGACAATAACAGCCCTGCGTCAAAGTTGGGATCCCAGTCAGCCCGGAAATTTTTCCCGTGAACTGGCCTCCGCCGGAAACGGCAGTCAGCGCTTTGCCACCAAGAGAGACGCGTTCCTCGCAATTGTGACGTCGATGGCCGCAATTTGCGACGAGGTGGCGAACGGGAAAATGCAGGACCCGCTCGCAGCGCAGGACTCGAGCCTTGAAGAATCGCAGTTCTCCCACAATTCCACTACTGATTTCAAGAACAATATCATCGGGGTCCTTCACGCATATACCGGAACATATTCGGTCCCAGGGCATGGCATCAGCGACCTCGTTGCTGCGAAGGACATTTCTCTGGACAACCGGATCCGGAGTCAGATCCAGGGAGCGATCAATTCCTTTGGGAATATCAGCGCCAACTATGGCGCCGCCGTTTACACACAAAAGGTCCAGATTCAAAACACGCAGAATGCAATCAACACTCTCCGGGAGACTCTTGAGGCAGAACTTCGCGACTTTGTTCAAACAAACATCGGAGACTGACGAGCATGCGACGTTGGGACGTGTTCATGGGAAGTTGTGTGATTGGGTTCCTGGCCCTTGCCTCTTGTCGTGAGCCGGAGCCTTTTCCTGAGAGTCAATACGACAAACGACTCTCAGGCGGCTCCAACACGGTCTTCGACAACACGGCGAAAGCCTTCGGGAACCCATTTCCCGATCTTGGGTCGAGCGATCTCTTTGTCCACGAACTGGGGGACAAGCAGTTTGAGGCAATCTTCGTCACTCCCCCCGCTCTTGTCAATCCCGGCTTAGGTCCATTGTACAACAACGTGTCATGCGTCTCCTGTCATCACAACGACGGCATCGGAGTTCCGACCGCAGGTGAAGCTCAGTCGTCACTTCTTCTCAGAATAAGCCTTCCGGGGATCGATGAACATGGCGGGCCGCTTCCTGTGCCGGGATACGGGACTCAAGTGCAAGACAAAGCGGTCTTCGGACGAAGAGCGGAAGCGCAGGTGGCGATCAGTTACTCCTATCAAGAATATACGTTTGCCGATGGCGAACCTTATGAGCTCCGAGCGCCGACATACACGCTGGCCGGTCTCTCGACGCCTATCGACGGCACGTTCCTTCTTTCACCTCGTCTTGCTCCTCCCGTCTTCGGTCTTGGCCTGCTGGAAGCTGTTCCTGAGTATGAAATCCTTGCTCACGTTCTGAGCGGCGACTCCGGTGCAGTGCATGGAAAGGCGAACTACGTCTGGGACCCTGTTTCCAGGTCGGTGATGTTGGGCCGGTTCGGGTGGAAGGCCAATGTGGCAACGATTCTTACCCAGGTTGCCATGGCGTACAATCAGGACATAGGGATCACGACATCTATTTTTCCTCAAGAGGGCACGACAGCACCGCCAAATTCGGACAGTGTGCTTCCGCCGCCCGAACTATCCGACCGACTTCTTCAGGCGACGAGATTCTACGTGCAAACGCTCGCAGTTCCTGCCCGTAGGAATGCCGGCAACCTCCAGGTCCTTCATGGGGAAGCCCTGTTTCAATCTGCAAAATGCTCGAGTTGTCATCTTCCCACTCTCACAACCGGCGTAAGCATTGCCTTCCCTGCCCTTTCAAACCAGCGAATTCATCCCTACACGGATTTGCTGCTGCATGACATGGGGGAAGGGCTTGCCGATGGTCGGCCAGACTATTTGGCGTCCGGCAGCGAATGGCGCACGGCGCCGCTCTGGGGGATCGGCCTCGTGGAGGTGGTCAATTACCCGGCGTATTATCTCCACGACGGGAGGGCGCGGACACTCGTGGAAGCGATCATGTGGCATGGCGGCGAGGCCGAACCCTCAAAAGAATTCTTCGGCCAATTATCAAAGGCCGATCGAGACGCTATCATTGCATTTCTCAAATCGCTGTAGGAGGAAAGAAGGAGAGAGGCGCAGGCGAGAACAGCGCCGCCACCCCGCGGTTCGGGGAGCTTTACGTCGAAAGAACATCATGGTTAAGAATCTCATGTTCAACATGCTCACAATGGGAGGAATCGCCTTTTGTCAAGAGAACACCTTTTCTCCCGCTATCGAGGACAATTCATTTTTTATCGAAGAGGCGTACAACCAGGAAAAGGGGGTCATTCAACACATCTCCAACGGCATTCTCACGCCGGGCAGCTCGGGGGAATTCTTCTACGCGTTCACGGAGGAATGGCCTTTGTGGGGTGTGGATCACCAGATCAGCTTCACCGTCCCCTGCACATTATCGCGCTTGCCCGGGGAGAGTGGCATTGGCGACATCCTCATCAATTACCGCTATCAACTTTTTGGGAGGGATGATTGGGCGTCGATCGCGCCGCGATTTTCCTTTTCGCTGCCTGCCGGTGATGTTGGCAAAGGGTTGAGTTCGGGTCGAATAGGTTACCAGCTAAACGTGCCGGCAAGCAAGCGAGTCTCCAATGCATTCGTGATCCATGCAAACCTCGGAATGGCGGTAATGCCCTCCGCAATAGGCTACACAGCGTCAGGCGCCCAAATCGATCATACCCTTTTCACATACTCCGCGGGGCTGAGCGCTGTCGCGCTCCTGACAGAAGAGTTCAACATCATGTGCGAATACCTTTATTCATCGGCACAAACGCTTGACCAAGCGGGCAACGTTGTTCATACCGGTCAATTGCTCGTGAGTCCAGGGGTCCGTTTCGCGATCAACGTCAGTGATCTTCAGATCGTGCCGGGGCTCGGGATTCCTTTCACCTGGGCAAACAATGAAGTCACGACCGGACTGTTCTTCTATTTGTCCTTTGAACATCCAATCTGAACTCCAGACTTTTGTCTTTGGGAAAGAATTACTATCGTACTCGCTAGCAGGAACTATCTCACCAGAAAGGAGCATTCCCGTGAAAGGCAATGAGAAGGTTATTCAGACGCTCAATGAATTACTCGCCGACGAACTGACGGCTATCAGCCAGTATATGGTCCATTCGGAAATGTGTGAGAACTGGGGCTACGGCACGCTCCATAATGCCATTGAGAAACAGGCATTCGACGAGATGCACCATGCTGAATGGCTCATTCAGCGGATTCTCTTTCTCGAAGGGACTCCTCAGGTCTCCAAATTGAACAAGATGGTCATCGGGAAGTCGGTCCTGGAGATGGTTACAAGCGATCAGGACGCAGAGGTGGCGGCGGTGCAGGCGTACAACAAAGCTATAGCGCAGGCCCGCGACGCGAGCGATCAATCGACGGCGGACCTTTTGCTCAAAATCCTGAAGATGGAAGAGGATCACGTCGATTGGGCGGAGATTCAGCGTTCGCAGATCGAGCAGATGGGTCTTCAGAATTACTTGTCAAATCAGACTGAGGCTGCGGCGGAGTAATGTCTCACCGAGAAGGCGTGAAGTCGAGGAGTTGAAAGGCGTGGATTCGTGTTTGCGGACAGGAGCCGGCAACCTCTTTTGCGAGGTCGTGCCGGCTCATCATTTTCGAAGATTCGCCCTGGTCGCGCAAGCACCACTCACCGCCAGATTAGTGCTCGTGTCGGGACAGGTGACATCTTCCAAGGGAATGGCGAGACGGGGCTCCATTTGCCCTTTGCTCACGAGATCATTATGTTGAAAAAATATGCCGAAATACCGGGGACAGGTGTGACCAACAAAGACTTGACTGCGAAGAGACAGGCTTTTATAGCACGCTGCAAGGGCGCACGACTGAAGGTGACCCCGCAACGTATGATTATCTATGAAACTTTGCTGCAGGATGGCACTCACCCCAGTCCGGAAAGACTCTACCGTTCGATTCGGCGCAGGCATCCTACGATATCTCCAGCAACGGTGTACACCACACTTGAAACGTTTGAGCGGCATGGAATTATCGCTCGTCTGACACCCCTGCACGATACCGTCCGATTCGACCCGATGCTTGAGCCGCACCACCACACTGTCTGCGTTCGCTGCAAGAAAGTTTCCAACCTTTGGAGTCCGGAATTCTCTTCCCTCGTTATCCCCAAAGCGTTGAAGCGTGAGAACGCCGTGCTGGGCTACAGTGTGTATGTCAACGTCCTTTGTGCCGCGTGCAGAAAAAGTGTCCGCGGCCGGAGATGAATGTGGATGTTGCCTCGCTGCTTGCTTTTCTCACCTGATTTGTTAATAATAATCATTATTAGTTAATACTCTGTGCAGGTTGCAAGGATCTGCTCTTGGATGAGCGAGGGCTCATGCGCACCCAGGTTCGTCTTGATTTCCGGCTCGGTTCCTCGCAGTGCGCAAACATCACACAGTGATGCGTGGTGGTGAAGTCTTCTTCTTTGAACTTCCCCAAAACTTCACAGTATTCAACGACGGCACCCAGATCAGTACTTTTGGCAACGAAAGGAGAACACCACATGGACGAAAAAGGAAGGACCCTAGCGACTGGGAGGGGCCCGTCGAACCGGGACTGGTGGCCAAACCAATTACGGCTCGAGATCCTGCACCAGCAATCTTCCAAGTCGAATCCCATGGGCGAGGTTTTCAAC
>Ga0335071_10007737_pt1 | contig 11052 bp, 9 predicted proteins | sample Lox_Sample_15_FD_206724 | JGI IMG/M metagenome (GOLD analysis project Ga0335071, IMG submission 206724) | Soil microbial communities from Loxahatchee National Wildlife Refuge, Florida, United States - Lox_Sample_1.5 | ecosystem: Environmental > Terrestrial > Soil > Wetlands | place: USA: Florida...
ATCCGGTTCATCGCGATGAAGGAATCGTATTTCATCCGGAACCATTGCCGCATCGAATAATCGTGCGAATGAAACACCATCGACCCGGCCGCGTACACGATCGAATAGCCGCGGGCGAGCGCTGCCGATGACCAGCCCTGGTCCTCGGCGAAATAGAGCCGCTCGTCGAACGGAATCTTTTCCCATACGTCGCGGCGCAGCGCTGCGCTGACGGTGGAGAACACGATCAATTTCCGTTTGCGGGCGGCGGAAGCGCGCCGGTACTCGGCGGCGGTCACGACGCGGCTTTTATCGGTATAAAATGATTCCAGTTCGCACTTAACGAAGAGCGGGCAATCTTCCCGGGGCAACTGCCGGCTGAACGCCCCCGCTATTTCAGGATCGCTTTCAATGGCCGAGATCAACCCGTTAAGCCATTCGCGGTCAGCGGGGACCGCGTCCTGGTTGACGAACACCAAATATTTACCGGACGCGTTCTTCGCTCCCAGGTTTCGGGTGGCGCTGTGCCGGAACTGGTCCGGCCTGATCCGTAAAAGTTTGACCGGATATTTTGCCAGAATATCGAGCGTGCGGTCGGTGGAGCCGGAATCGATCGCGATCACTTCGATGGAACGGCCGCCGTTCTGGCCGAAAACCATCCGCAGGCAATCGTCCAGGTATGCCTCTCCGTCCCGGGTCGGAAGGATGACGGAAACGTCAGCCATCGCGCATGGTCCTGAACATCGAACCGGTCCGGGCCGCCGCCGCGATCAGGTACGCGAAATAGGCCTTACAGGTTTCTTGGATGAATTTTCCGGCAGGCAGCTTCGATTTGAAAGCGTAGAGAGTGATCCCGAAAATGTTGGCGATCAGCGCCGGGAGGATCAACAGGGATTCATATGGCCCACGCTCAAATACCCGGTTCATCGCCGAAAACGACATATAGTTAAGCTTGAACCATTCCCCCGGTGAATAATCGTGTGAATGGTAAACGCGCGAGGCCGGGACATAGGCGATCGAATATCCTGTCGCGAGCACTGCCCTGGCCCATCCCTGGTCCTCCGCGAAATCGAGCCGGTCGTCAAACGGGATCTTTTCCCATACTTCGCGCCGAAGCGCCGCGCTGACAGTTGAGAACAATGCCATGCTCTTGCGGATAAAATAGCCGGAACCGGAATACCCGGCCGGCGTGACCACACCGCCTTTTTCGGGGAACGACTCCTCGATCTTCTTCTTCATATAGAGCGGGCAGTCCGCGCGCGGCAGCTGGCGGCTGAACGCCCCCGCCACCGAACGGTCGTTCTCCATCGCGGCCAGAAGCCCTTCCAGCCAGTTATCGTCCGCGGGAAGCGCATCGGCGTTGAGGAAGACAAGGTATTTACCGGAAGCGTTCCGCGCTCCCAGGTTGCGGGTAGTGCTGTGTCGGAATTCTTCCGTCTTGATCTGCACGAGTTTGATCTTGTATTTTTTCAGTATTTCGAGCGTGCGGTCGGTGGAGCCGGAATCGATCACGATCACATCGAGCGGACGGGAGGTCTTTTGCCCGAACACGGCGTTGAGGCAAGCGGCAATGTTCTTTTCCTCGTTCCGCGCCGGGATGATGACAGATACTTCCGTCATTGTGGTAAAAATCTGTTCCTGATCGCCAGGAAGTACCAGCGCAGGTAGCCGGGTAGCCATTTGAACAGGCGGAAGCGGGACTCGCCCGCGCTCCGGTCGCGCCAGGTGCAGGGGACCTCCGTCACTTTATAACCCTTCGCCACCGCCTTCACCACGATTTCCATCCCCAGTTCGAACCCGCCGCTGCTTTCTATTTGAACATCGTTGAGGACTTTTTTGGTGTATAGCTTGAAGCTATTGGTGACGTCGTGCGTGGGGAAACCGATCAGGTAATAAAGCGAAACGCCCGCCAGCCGCGAAAGGGTCTTTTTGAACCAGGGGCCTCCGATCTGCCGCCCGCCCTTCATGTAGCGCGAGCCGCAAACGATATCGTATCCCTGGTCGACCTTCTCGAGCATCGTTCCCACATTGCTCAGGTCGTCGGAGAGGTCGGCCATTACCACCAGCACCGCCCCCTCGCCCGCCGCCCCGAGCCCGGTACGGATGGCGTTGAGCGCTCCCCGCCCGTAACGGTTCTTCACCAGCTCCACCGCCGAAGCTTCCAGCGGATGGCCATGAATCGCCTTGAGCGTGTTGTCGTCGTCGCGGTCGTAGACCATGTAAATGCGGTAAGGGACCTTGATCTTTTCCCTGATCTCGCGGAGGGTGGCGAGGATATTGTCCCCTTCGTTGTAGACCGGTATGACTATGCTGAGCGGTCCGGCCATCAGATCCCTCCGACCCGGATCTGTTCCTTTATCCAGGGAATGATCTCGTCGAGCGCCGCGCCAAGCGTTGTGTCGGCCGTGAAACCGAGAACCTGCTTCGCCTTCGCGACGTTCGGGACCCTTTTTTGCACGTCGTACTGGAACGGCTTGTCCGAAATGTAGCGGAACGGTTTGCCGGGGTTTATCTTTTTCCAGATCAGCTCCGCCAGCTCCAGCACGGTGGTCGATTCCGCGGTCGAAAGGTTGAAGTCATTATTGACCGCTTTGGGGTGCTCGATACAGAGCCGGATCCCCCGCGCCAGGTCGCCGCCGTAAGTGTAATGCCTGATCTGCCCGCCGCTGCCGAGAATATGCAGCGGGTCTTGGCCCTTGAGCACCTTCTGCACCAGGTCCGGGACCACGTGGCTCATCGCCAGGCGGACGTTGCCGGACATCACTTCCTTGTCGCAAAGCGCGCGCTTTTCGCCGATACCGACGCAATTGAACGGGCGGATGATGGTGTACGGGAGCTGGTACTGCTCCCAGGCCCCCTTGACGAAATATTCACAGGCCAGTTTCTGGAAACCGTAAGTGGAGAGCGGCGGAGGGGACTTCAACTGTTCCCCCTCAGGCGTCGGGTAGACGGAGGTGCTCTCGAACACCATCGACGAAGAAAGGACATTCACCTTCTTGAGCTTCGCGTTCTTGAACGCCCAGATCGCGGCGTCGAACGAAGAAGCGATGATCCGCTCGTTCTCCGCCAGCAGGTCGTAGGCGTATTCGTGGAAGAGCGATATCCCGCCGATGATCGCCGCCCCCATCAGGATCTGGTCGCAGTCCTTGAGCAGGTCCTTCATTAAAGTGGTATCCTTGGCGTCGCCTTTCACGAAGCGGTACTTGGGATTACCGTCGTAAGAGCGGCCGATCTGACCGTACTTGCTCAAGTTGTCGATCCCCACCACCTCGTGCCCGGCGTTGAGCAATTCGTCGATAACGTAACCTCCGATAAACCCGGCCGAACCGGTCAACAGTATCTTCATCAGAACTCCATCCCCTTTCCGTAGAAATTCCAGATATCGAGCACTTTGGTCCTTTTACCGAACCGGAGCTTGCGGTATTCCGAATGCGGCGCCGCCACCACCACGATGTCGCAATCCTTCGCCAGTTTCGCCGCGGGAACGAAGCTCGGGTCTTTCAGGTAAATATCGGAACAAAGGACCTGGGAGCATTCAAGCTCAAGGATCTTCTTGAGCTTATACGAAAGGGAGCTCCGCGGATCGTCGCTGTCGGCCTTGAACGCCATCCCCAGCACGCCGACGGTCAATTTGGAAAGGCCGTACCTGGACTTTAAATGATCCACCAGCTGCTTGGGCAGGCCTTCGTTGACCAGCATCGCCGAATGGCCGAGCATGAAGTCGTTGTTGTTGAATGCGGCCAGCTGCATGGTATCCTTGAACAGGCAGGGACCGGCCGCAAAACCGGGGCCGTAAAACCCCTTGGCGCGCGGATATTTGAATTTGATGGCGTTGAAGATCTTATAAAAATCCAGGCCCGACTTGAGCGCGACGATCAGGAACTGGTTAGGAATGGCGAACTGGATATAACGCCAGACGTTGGTAAAGAGCTTCGCCGTTTCCGCTTCCATCGGGGATACCGTGACCACGTCGCGGGTGATCCGCCCGAACAACTTCTTCATTTCCGTTTCGGTCCCCCGGTCGAAGGCGCTTATGATCTGCGGCAGGTCGAAGATCTCTTCCAGCGCTTTCCCCTCCGCGATCCGCTCCGGGCAGAAGGAAACCTTCATCGGCAATTTTTTCCGCTTCAGGTATTCGTTCACCTTTTGAGTGGTGCCCGGATAGAGCGTGCTTCTCAGGATCAGGTACTGCCCTTTGCGGAAATACTTGACGTATTGCTTGAGGAAAACGAAGATGTCGTTCACTTTTGGATTGAGGAACTCGTCGACGGGCGTGCCGATCACCACGATCACGTACTTTGACCGCCCGATCACCATCGGGTCGGAAGAGATGAACAGGCTGCGGTTCAGGACCTTCTTGAGCAGAGGTTCCAACCCCTCTTCTTTGAACGGAGGCTCTCCCCGCTCCACCATTTCCACCGATCTGCGATTTATGTCATAAACTACGGTGTCGATGTTCTTGGACGCGAACGCCGCCGCCAGCGGCAGCCCCACGTGCCCGCAGCCTCCGATCACGCAGACCGAATATTCATTTTTCACTTCCGGCCGCTCCTTTCGTTTGGAACACATTATATTTTACCTCTTTTAACATCTTTATTCTATTTCTTAGGACCGCCGGATTGGGGTAAATAACGAGCGCCGAACTTTCCGAGATCTTATCTTCTTTCTGTATAAGTTCCGTCACTACCCGGTCGGTCTTCCGCATCTTCAGGATCCCCAGTCCGATCCCTCCTACCCAGTTGATCAGGGCCACCGCGAGCAGCAGCGCGACCAGCGGCTTGCGATATGCTTCCAGCTTTCCCGCTTTTACCGTTTCCAATAAAAACAGCCAGGCTAACCCGATCAGGTAGCACATCTGGAAAATGTGGTATCTGGAGATGAGCGCGAACGAAAGGCCGTAATCGATGCGGCCGAAAGCGGTCGAGAACGCGGAGAACAGGCCCAGGAGCATCAGGCATTGCGGCAGGACCGTTTCTTCCGGCCGGTATTTCCAGGTGCGAACGACGTAATACAGTCCGGCCGCCAATAAGATCGCGCCCCAGATCCCCGACAGCCATAGCACCGGCACCAGGAATTTCCCCAGCTTATGGGTCGGGATGAAATTGGCCCCCATGTAAACGATGAAGTACGCCGGCACCTGCCAGAGCTTATGCGCCAGCGGCACCGCGGTCTCCGCCGGCGGCACCACCCGGTTGAACCCGCGGAAATAAAGGAAGAACGTCAATGCGCCGGCGGCGACGAAGAGGGCCGCGTTCAGAGCGCGCACCGCCCCGGACCGGACCATCGCGAACAGGGTAATGAACCAGCCGAACAATCCGCTGAGGAATGAAAAAGAAGCGATGACCAACGAGGCGATCGCGGCCGTGAGCGATCGCGGTTCTTTTCCGGAAGCAAGGCCGGAGGAGAACGCGATGAACATGCAGAGCACGCTGAGCATGATCTGCACCTGCCAGCCCCAGAGCAGATTATTGTTATGGACAGGCGAGAACTCCGCCACCAGCAGCGCCATAAATACCGCCCTGGCCGCCGGATCGGTGAACTGCCGGCTGAACTTCGCCCAGATCGCGAACATCAGCATTACGAACAGGAGCCATCCGACCGCCGTTTCGCAGCGCATGTTCCAGCGGCTCAGGTGCGCCAGCGCCAAAAAGATCAGTCGCGGGAAAAAGATCCGGTGCTCGTTATGCTGCGCCACCAGTCCGTTAAGATCAACGGATTTGAGCAGCGGGACCAGTTCCCATTGGTCGCCGATCGGGACCGCCGGAGTGAATACGAGCACATAACCGAACAGGCAGGCCGCGACCAGTATAAGGACCGTGATATTTTTCATCAAGATATATCCTCCCCCGATGCAAGCAACAATCCCAGCGCAATAAAAGTGTGGTCGTGCGACATCACGCCGAACGAAAGTCCGTGGACCAGCAGGCCGGCGAACCCGGCGAGGATCGCGGCGCGATATAGATCGGGCCGGCGGAACAGTTGATTCAACGCGCGCGCCAACGCCAGCAGAGCCACCGCGGCGAATATCAGGAAGTTCGGGACCCCCGATTCCGCCATGATCTCGTAATAGATATTGTGCGGTTTCTCGTAAAAGGTCTTGATCGGCGAATCGGCGGAAAGATATTCATTGTAAAGGAAGCCGTAATCGGCGATCCCCACCCCCAGCAACGGATGCCGTTCGATCATGTTCATCGCCGTCTGCGCCATGAAGAAACGGGTGATCTTATCGTCCACCTTCTCCGCATAGGTGCCGTTATAGACGCCCCGCCCCTTGTCCGGATCGGCCTGCCGGTAATCTTTCAGCTCTTTCGGCAGGTTCCAAACCTTGTACTTGGAAAAATACGAACTGAAGGCGAAAAGATAATTGGGGCAAAGGAAAGCGCGGATCGATAACAAAGAGACCACGATCAGCAACGCGACCGCGCATGATTTGAGGTAGAACGCTGCGGGAAGTCGCCTCAGCCCGAAAACGACGAACGCCAGTATCGCCACCGCCATCCCCGCCCAGCCCCCCATGGAAAAGGTCATGATCGCGGCCAGGAGCATGAGAAATACCATCAACCCGGAAAAACGGTCCTTTTTCTCCGCCATCAGGGCAAGCGAAGCCGGCACGGTCAAGATCATGAAATCGGCGAACACCTGCGGCTCGGTCGCCGTGCCGTAAAGACGGGGAACGATGTGGGGCGCGAAGACCAGCTCCTTTATGAGCCCGAGCATGAACAGGACGATGGTCCCGATGCCGTAAAATGCGGCGATCGATCCCGATACAGCGACGACCAGCAGCGCCTTTTTGATCTTTTCCAGACTGTCCATCATCTGATACGCCAGCCAGGCGGTCATGAGATTAAGTAACAGATAAACGTAAGCGAATATATTGTAGGTCTTCGGGTTCATCAGTCCGGAAAGGCCGTGAAGATTGGGATCGAGAACGATATGGCGCCAGTTCACGGCCAGCGACACTCCGTATATGATGAAAAAGGCCGACAGCAGTATGAACGCCGGATGCGAGCGCAGCTTCCTTTTGCCGGTGACCGCCTCGAACGCCAGGAGCAAAAGCGTGAATATCACCAGCGTAAAGTAGAAGAAGCCGAAGTAGAACGGCGGCCTGATCACCGTCTGCCAGGGCGACACCGCCAGGAACGGCAGCAGGGCCAGAACGATCCGGAACGACCAGTCGGACATTTTCATCTTAAATAAACCTCCAGAGTTTGCTCCGCGCATTTTTCCCATGTAAATCGCGACGCCCGTTCGCGCCCGCGGCGGGACAGATCTCCTCTGACCCGATCATCCAGCGCCGCCGCCAGCATGGCTTCCGCAATACGGTCCGAACGGCCGGGCGGGACCAGCATCGCCTCCCCTCCTGCCACCTCCGCTACCGCCGGAATATCGGACGCGACCACCGGAATGCCGCACGCCATCGCTTCAAGCACCGGGAGCCCGAACCCCTCGTAGAACGACGGGTAAACGAACGCCCTGCTGCAATTGTACAGAAAAACCAAGTCTTCATCATCAACATATCCGGGGAAAACGACATCGGCCGCGAGGCCGAGCTCGCTCACCCGTTGGAATATCTCCCCGTACCTCCACCCTTTTTTCCCGGCGATCACGAGCTTTATCCCTTTCATCTTGTCCCGGACCAAAGCGAACGCGGCAAACATGCCGTTGATATTCTTGCGCGGCTCCAGCGTACCCACGTACAATATGAATTCGTCCGGCAGACCGTACTTTTTCTTCACCGCAGAAAGAGGCGCCCGGTCCGATACCGGCCGGAACCGGCGGTTCACTCCTTCATGCACTACCGCCACTCTTGAAGCGTCGATCTTGAAACGACTGAGCAGTTCGTCCGCCACCGCGGAGGTCGGTACAATAACGGTCGACGCGTGTTTCACCGCGTATGGGATAAGCGACATGTGAAGCCGGTGTTTTAAGGTATGCGTTTCCGGGAACGCGTAGGTCGAAAGGTCGTGCACGGTCACGATCGTCGGGCAGGCCGGCAGCAGCGGCATCACCAGATTGGTGGAATGGAAACGGTCGATCCGGTCCTTGATCAGGCTGAACGGCGCGACCGCCTGCAGCCAGAGCGCGTGATCGATCCAGCCGGGAGCGGAATAGCCGACGATGCTGTTACCCTTCAAGCCGATCCGCGCGAACGCCTGTAACAATTCCTCGGAATACCTTCCGATCCCGGCCGGCCGGCCTTTTGCCAGCGAAATATCGATCCCGATCTTCACGCCGGCCTCCTTATGGTTTTGTACGCCGCGTACGCCGCTTCCAGCGGCGTTGCCAGCATGTAATACGCGGCGATATCCGCGAGTGATGGACGGACCTGCGTGCCGACGCTTTCGCGGCACATATCCGCCAGCGGGCGGATGACCTTTTCCCAACTCAGTTCTTCCGCCAGAAGCGCGAGCTTTTCTTTGCATTCCCGGCGGAATGTATCGTCCGTGAGAAGTTTCAGTATCGCCTCCGCCAGGGCGCGCGGATCTTCGGGCGGGACCACCGATCCTCCGCCCTTTTCTTTTATCATCTCCGCCACTGTTCCCCCTTCGCTGATCGCCATCGGTAGCCCGGCGGCAATGAAGTCGAGCGCCCGGATGCGCAAACAGTATTTCGATTCTTCCGTATTAAACTGCGTCAGGACCGCGATGTCGGCCTCCAGCAGGTGATCGCCGACTTCGCGGTTGTCCACCCAATCGAGGACCACTACCTTATCTTTAATGTCCTCCGTCATCTTTATCAGCGCCGCGTCCTTACCCGCGCCAAGGAACACCAGCCGGGCGGAAGGAAGCTTTTTTAGTACCTGGCGGAACGCGGCCACCAGCGTCGCCGGATCGTACCACTTGAGCAGGCGTCCGGAGAATAGTATCACTTTATCGTCCTTCCCGATCCGCGGATCGATCCCGCGCAGGACGCTTTTTGTCTTTTTAAAACCGGCGGGAACGCCATAAGGAACGACCGTCGCTTTCCGGGGAAATACTTTTGCGGAGAAATATTCGTGTCCCGCCCGGTTAAGGACCATATAATGGTCGCCCAGACGGAACAGGCGGTTAAATTTGAGCTTTTGCCGGAGCCAAGCCCAGCGCGGCAGGTATAGCTTGTCCTCGAACAGGCTCGGCAAGATGTCGATGATCAGTTTGCCCCGGAACGCCGCCAGCAACGGGTAGAGGCGAAAGAACCAGGCGCCGTTGTAAATGCAGACGTCGGCCTTTGCCAGTTCTTTTTTAATGTTCGCGGCGGAGGCATCGACGATCCGAACGCCGTTCGCGGCAACGCGGCCTTCACCGGGAGCGATCAGGCACACTTCAAATTCGCCCGCAAGCCGGTCGGCAAAATTCGCGTACCTTAACGCCCCGCCTTTTAAGTTCCGATCCACCGGCTCCTTCGATATGATGACGATCTTTTTCATTTAACGCTCCGGAAGAAAAAATAATCCTTTGTGACGGGCGACAGTCCTTTTTGCAATTCCGGCGCCGCTTCGAACGCGGACCGCGCCAGCAGCACGGCATCGTAACCTTTCCCCATCCCCTCGATCCCTCCCCGGGTAAGCCCTCTCTTGTCGCTTACGATCAACGTCTTAACGCTTTTTTTCTCCCAGATCGGATTGTTATTGAAACCCTCGTAACTGATCTCGGGGGGGACAAGGTACGGACCGGAGCCGCCGGAAAGATATTCGATCACCAGCACGCTTTTGCATTTTCTGAAACGATAAGAGAGCGTGTTCGTCTCGCAGCTCATCCCCAGCGCCGTCATCAGATAAGTTATCCGGTTCCTGATCCCTTTCGGGAGTATCGCCTTGAATGAGCCGATCAGCAGATGGCGGGGACCGGTGCTTCCGGAAGTGGTATATATGCCCGCTCCGTGTTTGGCCCGCAGTTTCCATAATATACTTTCCACTCCGGCCAGCAACGAAGGGGAATTATGCCAGAGGAAGAGCGGTAAGACGACCACCTTCTTGTCGGCCTTCAGCATCCGCAGGCAAAGGTCCGCCCCATACGAATGCCAGCCGAGGGCGATATCGAACCCGCCCTGCGCCAGGAACTCCTTTTTCGATATTACCAGCACGATCTCGTCAAGCGTCTGCGCCGGGTGCGGTCCCGCCGCCGGGTGTCCCCAGAACCCCCTCCGGTCGCGGATAAACCCCAGCTCTTCCCCCGCCTCGTTGATCCCCGAACAGCCGGCGATGTCGAACCGATATTTCCCCGTCATCTCCGCCAGTTTGCCCAGCCATTCCGGCGACATCAGCTTGAGGTCCTGATGCATGAAGACCAGATAATCGCCGCGCGCCGTTTTGGCCCGCTCGTTGTACGCTTCCGCCGCCGAACGATAATTGCCTGCGGCGTTATCGATGGGGATGAACTCGAAGTCCCGGAAGTTCTGTTCGTCCAGCGATCTTCTGGTATTGCCGTTGAATATCGGTTCGCTGTAATGGACGGTTAAAATGCTGAACCGCAACTTAACGCCCCTCCTTTTTCAGCCGGGCCCGGTATTTTGCGTCGGACGGGAACGGGCTCGATATTTTCCGGAACGATAGAAAATCGCGATTGTCGGGGACGCCGCGGACCTTTTTCCCCAGCACGATGATATGCTGCGGGAAGACCGGGTCCACCGCCAGGACCTGCAGTTTGAGCCGGTCGAAGATGGAGACGATCAGCGCGGTGTCGAAAACGTGATGGTGCAGGCAGCGGTTGCTCGCGTTCTTGAGCGAGCGTTGCTTGAAGTTCTCCATGTCCCCCGCCCCCGGGTCCCGCCCGATATCGTGAAGCTCGAGTATTTCCGGCAGGTGCTCCAGCGAATCCTCCCCGACCTTTTCGTTAAAGTCAGAGAACACATGCTCCACCGTCGTTACCGGACGGTTGCGGTCGAACGTGGCGTCCTTGTGCGGTACCACTACCAGCAGATATCCGTCGTCCTTCACCACCCGCATCCAGTTATGCATCGCTTTGATCGGGTTGGCGATATGCTCCAGCACATGGGAAGAAACGATGAAGTCGTACTTGCCGTCCGGCACCGTCGCCAGCTCCGACGCGTCGCAGATGTAACGGGAGTTGAACCGGACCATTTCGCTCCGGTCCG
>Ga0335071_10007738_pt1 | contig 11052 bp, 11 predicted proteins | sample Lox_Sample_15_FD_206724 | JGI IMG/M metagenome (GOLD analysis project Ga0335071, IMG submission 206724) | Soil microbial communities from Loxahatchee National Wildlife Refuge, Florida, United States - Lox_Sample_1.5 | ecosystem: Environmental > Terrestrial > Soil > Wetlands | place: USA...
CATATCACTCAACGTAAGTGGAAGTGAACCATATATTTTTATCTTCTTTATTTCTGCCCCGGACTGATCGAGGCTATGAAGAAATCTCTTAACATCCTCCGGATTAAAACCCGACGCTGGATACGATGCGCCAGCCAAAAATGTTCCGTTAGCATAGGCCAGCATGCTGGTCGTTTCTCCACGTTGAAATACCCTCAGCTCGGGATCGGCGGAAGCGAACGCAAGATCCTCCGGTACGACATAGTTGAAAGGAAAAACCTCCTTAAGCCGGCCATACTGCTCACTTTCCCAAGCCCATATATCGACAACAGTGTACGTATTGAAGGACTGAAAGACGCGGCAGTGATAGGCTGGTGCGGAAAGAGGGAACATATCACCAAGCTCCAGGGCAACCGCCTTGAGCAGCTTTTCTTCCGTGGCAGGTGGGTAACGCTTCCTGGTATGGAGGAGCAGTTCCCTGCTTACGATCAATATCTTTTTCCCCAGACCGCCTTTGACACGTTCAAGCTCATCAAGGGCGCCGGAGGCGTATTTCACCGGTTGTGTATCAGCAATCCGGTAGATATCAAGGCCATCTTTGTGCCAGTAGGCCACCATCGTGTCCTTCATCAGCCTATTCCTCGCTCCAGTAAATCACACTGTATGGAGAGTACGTGTTCTGGGTTATATTTATACCGGCCCTTATACTATAGATAGCCTTCGGCGCTCCCGCCCGCACGGTCACCTCCATAAAAGGCGAGAGGTAAAAATTATCCTCGCCGGCTAGCCATCGTCCGGTTAAGGCAAAGAGTTCCGTATTTGAGAAAATGGACCCGGGGGACCTAAATTCCTTCAGCCTCTGCAGCGTTTCCTCATTGATATCCAGGTAGGCCATGAGCACCATGTCACTGGCGGTGTTCGGGTTAAATCCGGTAGAATGAAGCATGGTCACATACGGCTCTATCTTGGCGTATAAACCGTTTTCAAACCCTTTGATGAATCCGACCTCTTCTTTATACTGCAGGGCGTAGTTCCTGGGGACATACGGTAAGCCCTGTCCTCTGTAGTACGATGATTCCGCCCCGTCCACTCTCGTAAGATCATCGGTATCTATCCAATCCAGAAAGCAATTCAAAGGACCGACGGCATTTTCAAGATCTGCCGTTTTTTTTATGAGTCTTTCCAGTGCACCTGTTCTTAAGGAGCCAAGGGAGATCATACCATTGCTGTCCTGAATCTGTACCTGAACGTCCTCTGACAGTGGGATTGCCTGGCTGTTGAGAGGGAGTGTTTTCAGTTCCGTTATATCCGTTCCCCCGACAATAATAACTTCTTTCCGGGAGAACTGGCCATTCAAAATGAGGTATGTGACAGTATCGAATGCTGATCTCGCTTTCAGTATCGCCTCTACCTTGTTCTTTAATCCTTCAGATGCTCGAATATGCTCCCTCACTAGCCAGTTAAACCCCACTCCCACTGTGACGATAACGGCGGCGATCAGCATTATCAGGATCGTGGCGGAACCGCCGTCACCTCGGGTAGTCCACACTGTATAACCTTTTTGCCAGGGAATTCACGTTGATGCTGACCACAATATCACCTCCGCCAGAACCACGGTTGTAAGAAATTTTCACGAGCGAGGGCAGCGCCTTCATTTTGTTTCCGTCAAAACTGCTGTACCACTGATACACACGCCTGGTAAAGTCATAGCCGTAGAAACTGAATTCTATGCCTTCCACCCCTTCAAGGAGTTTGAATGATTTTCCCTGCCTGTAATCACCGAATACGTAATCCCTATCGATCTCCTCGTAGGTCTTCGTGTAAACCGGAGTCTCGTAGTATACCAGAGAATACTTCCCGCCTTCTTCATCCTCGCTTCTTATCCATACGACCACGGGAAGTTCACCGGCAAAGGGCACCAGAGAAACATAGGAAACACCGTCCGGACCACCCTTGAAATATGGGAACCAGCCATCACTCCTGGTATACACATAATAGTCAGTTGCTGAATTGAAGCTCTTGTCAATCCAGATATTCTTCGCATAATTCCAGAAATTCAGCCCCTTCTCAACGAGGCCATGATACTGTGCAAGTCCCTGATTGAGGGCTACACCCGCAAGCATCAGCATGGCCGTGAAGATCAACATGGCCACAAGCACCTCTATAAGGGTGTAGCCTTTAGGGCGGCGCGACTCCCGGAGAAGATAATTGTTTGTATCTGAATACATTAACCTGGTAGTCCCTGCTCGAATTCTGATAGGCAAGGCTGAAATTCACCCTGTAGAGAAAAAGCTCATAAAAAGAAGCCGCGGCGGATTCGCCTAACCCTTTTATAGGCCTCCCCGAACCTAACAACTGTGCCTCCCATTTCAGGGTGACGTCATCACCCATGTCCTCAACCCCGGATTTCTTTTCCATCTCCAGAGCTTTCAAAAGGCCGGAGGCCTGCATAAGCTTCGATGACAGAACATTGATCTGATTCGCTTTGTCCAAATAGTCATAACCCATGCGGAAAAGATACATTGTTGCCGCGATGCTGGCAGTGAGGATGAGGCCTGCAATGAGGATTTCGAGAACCAGAAAACCATGCTGGCGCTCGAGTTTCATACCGAACCGGTTCTCGCAAGAAGCAGGTCTCCCAGGGGGGCATTTATGCTCAGCGAGTAGGCTTGGTCACCAATGTAGATGTTGATTGTGCCGCCGGAGGTTGTCCCGTTTTTGTAGAATACAATGGGCGAGTCAATCCGGATGCGTGTGTCTTCAAAGACTTTTTCTTCATCATCGACCGTGATAACGTCATCTTTGGAGGACAATAACTTCCGTTCGCTGTAGAGAAAGGCGTCTCTACGAAGGCCGGAAATGAAAATCATTACTTCCTGAGCCTTCAGAGATGCTTTGTAGTTGGTATACATGCCGAAGGAAATGGGAATGCTTACGGAAAGCATGATGCCGATAATGGACACAACGAGGAGAAGCTCAATAAAGGTGAAGCCTCTTTCTTTCGCGAACTTGGTAAATCTCGTCTTCCTGTCCTCACGTAAATTTCTTGAAGCCATAAAAGCCTTCACAATTTTATACTGCTCACACTCATAACAGTGAGTATCAACGTGATCACGATAAACCCCACCACAAGCCCCATGACAATGATGATGATCGGCTCCAGCAGGCTCAGCGCCCTCTTGATACTATTTTTAAACCTCTCATCAAATATCTGATAGAGTTCGAAGAATATCTCCTTAAGGCTGCCGCTTTCTTCACCGACCCTCAGCATGTTCGGCACTATTTCAGGCAGAAGCTGCACCTGGGAAAAGACATCTGCGATCTTTTTGCCCTCCTTGATCTGCCCGACGAGAGACGCCACTGGTCCTCTGATGCGCTCGTTCTGGATGATAGAGGCGGACATTTTCAGCGCCGTGATAAACACCACGCCACTCTGCAGCATGCAGTACATCGAGTAAAAGAATCTCGAAAGTTCAAGGTGGAGTATGAGCGATCCCACGACGGGGATGCGGATGATATAGTTATCAAGATTGGGAAGTTTGACTTTCGAGGGATAAAGCTTCTTTGCAACGAAAAGGGCAACTACGAGCCCGATTATAATACCTATATTGGTGAACGTAAACCATCCGCTCATGGTATAAAGAATTTTTGCGGGGACGGGAAGCGCACTGGTATTGGCGCCAAAGATACTGAAAAATCTGGGGACTATGAAGTTGAAAATGAATATAAAAGTTATGATGCTCGCAAAGACAAGGAATATAGGATAGGTCATGGTGTTCCTTATCTCTGCCTTGAGCTGTATCTGGAACTTCACGTACTGGGCGATATTTTCAAATGCAGACTGAAGGTCTCCTACGGCCTCGCCGACATTTATCATGCTTATCACAAGCGGGTTGAAGCGGCCCGTATTATCAAAGGCCTGGCCTACGCCTCGGCCTGCCTTGATATCTGCCAGCGCCAGTGAAAGAATATCTTGAAGGTCCTTCTTTGTTGTCGATCGTATCAGTAGTTCAAAGGCCTGATCTATCCGTATGCCTGACCGCTGGAGCGTGCTTAACTCCCTGGCCATGTTGTATACGTCCTGATCGTTGAAACTTTTTCTGAGAAAAACTTTCCTGGTTTGCTTTGTTTCCTTTTCAACGAGCTCAACGACAGTAAGTCCCCTGGATCGTAGTTGAGACATGGCTGCCACTCTATCTGCTGCGGATATGACTCCCCTGCTGTCCTGCCCCGAGGAATCCATGCAAGTGTAAGCAAACTCGCTCAACAAACCCTGAGAACCTCTTCAATGGTGGTTAACCCCTTTGCTACCTTGAGCATGCCGTCTTCCCTGAGGAAACGGAAACTGCCATTTTCCCGCAAAAGGGCTTTTACTGAATCGAGGGACATCTTCTTCAGGAAGACTTCTTTGAGTTCTTCGGTATACTCAACCAGTTCAAAGATGGCCAGTCTTCCCCTGTAGCCGGTTCCCGCGCACCTGGGGCATCCGCTGCCCCGCATAAAATTGATGCCCCCCTGGAGCAAATTCTTATATTTGTCTGCGATCTCCCGCACCCCATACTCTTTCAAAAGATATTCGGAAGGACTGTCAGGAAGGCCGCAAGAAGTACAGTTTCTTCTCACGATGCGCTGGGCTATTAATCCTATCACGGCGGCATTGATCAGATAATCCTCCACCCCCATCTCCACAAGACGGAACAGACTGCTCGGCGCATCATTCGTATGAAGTGTCGACAAGACGAGATGACCCGTGAGAGCAGATTGGATAGATATGGCGGCTGTTTCCCTGTCTCTGATTTCACCGACCATAATTATATCCGGGTCATGCCTCAAAATTGACCGTAACGCGTTTGCAAAGGTCAGTCCTATTTCACTCTTGACCTGGATCTGGTTTATTCCTTCAAGCTGGTACTCGACGGGATCTTCTGTCGTAATGATCTTTCTTTCCTGACTGTTCAGGCGCGACAGCATGGAATAGAGGGTTGTCGTCTTGCCAGAGCCGGTAGGTCCAGTGACGAGGAGCATGCCATATGGCCGGGCAACAATATTTATCACAATTTCCTTGTGATCCGCTTCGAGGCCGAGATATTCTAAATCGAAAGCTATCTTTTCCCTGTACAAGAGCCTCATAACGACGCCTTCGCCGCTTACTGTCGGTATAGTGGAAACTCTCAAGTCGAGAAGAAGTGAGGCAATCTTGGTCGTGAATTTTCCATCCTGCGGTAACCTCTTCTCGGCTATATCAAGCCCAGCAAGAAGCTTGACCCTTGATACCGTTGCCAGATAAAACGCTTCTTCGAGTGTATCCATGTCGTGAAGGATACCGTCTATTCTGAACCTGACTTTGTATTTTTTCTCCGAAGATTCAATGTGGATATCTGAAGCCCTGAGTTCAACGGCATTGCTCAAAAGATTATTGAGGAACTTAATGACCGGTGCCTCGAATGCCATCTCCTTCAATTTTTCAGTATCTTCTTCGACGGTGAGGGAAACGAAGTTTACTCCATTGCCGGAAATATGATCCCTCGACAGATCCTTGACCTTCTGTTCTGTGGCAAGGGACAATTGAACGGTGTACCCGAGGGCCCGCACCACATAGTCGGATACCGTATAGTTAAAGGGGTCACTCGTTATGGCATGCAGGGTTTTATTTTCATGGTCAATTTTTATGGGGAGAAAGTTGTTCTTAATGAGAAAATCGTAATTCAGCCTCTCGCGGAGGTAAGCAATGAGGGATTCATCCTCTGCCCATTCGCCCTGGAATAGAGGCAGATTCAGGTATCCTGATAACGCTTCCGCGAGCTGGCCTTCAGTAATCGAGCCGATTTGGACAAGTATATGGCCTATATCTCCGCCGAGGTCTTTCTGCAAATTAACGGCCTTACTGAGATCATCTTCTTTCAGGCCGTAGCTATTCTTGAGAATCTGTCCTAAAGACATAACTACCAGTTCGTTGCGGATTTCTCGTTCAGTGTCCCGTCGGGACCCAGCGAGTAGAGATCAAATGGACCATGATCACCTGGCGTTTTGTACTGATAATCCCTTCCCCAGGGATCTTTCGGCAAACTCTGTTTGGAGAGGTACGGCCCTCTCCATCTTGGATCCGTGGATTTCAGCAACTCGTCCATGCTGGTTGGATACCTGTCAAGGTCAAGTTTAAATGATAGTACCCCGGAAGAGAGCATCTCGACCTGGGCCTTGGCTATTTCTTCTTTTGACCTCTCATAGCGACTAATAAGGTTTGGTGCAACAAAGGATGCCAAAAGCCCGATTATTAATACAACGATGAGAATCTCTACCAGGGTAAAGCCGCCCTGCCTGCGTCCATCCTTCTTCTTTTTCGACATTTCACTATCCTCAAAAAAATTGTGTTGAGAGCTTTGCACAATATCTATAATATCATTCCGAACGAAACGCTCCAACTTCATGGGGCTAAGTTGCTTTCCCCGTGTGCAAAGTGGGCGTTAATACCGCATCGCTTTGCTCTTCTCGCAGCGACACATTGCCGATAACGCAAAGTAATATACACTTTTTTAGAGCCTCCACCTATATATTTTTTCAAATCTTTAGATACAGCTCCGCTCTCTGGATTACATCCGAGGGTTAATCCACACTTGTGTGACTTCAATCTTTAACTTTGCTTTAAAGTCAAAATTTATAGTTTCTGGTCTCTTTTTGCTTCAGATCCAGGGGGTGTTGCGACTTTGCTGACCTCTATCTGCAACTGGCCGATTTCTTCTTTCAGCCGCTCGTATTCCTTTATTGTCCTCATAAGGAAGCGATAGGTAATCCTCGCCTTTTCCTCAATGCCATGAGGCGTCAAGTAATATAAATACGCATTTTTGTTGCTGGAGTTCTTGAAGTTATGGGCCTTAACAAGACCTCTCTTGATTAAGGCCTTCATAAGGAAATTAATTTTACCCAGGCTGATCCCAAGCTTATTTGAGAGCTCACGCTGCGTCATTTCGGGAGTCTGCGTTATTTCCCTCAAGACTTTGAGAATTTCTTCGCTTTCAAGGTCATGTTTATCTGCTAAAGTCATATTAAAATCCGATATGTTCATTCCATGAACAGAGGGCTGAGATTAATGCACTTATAATCGATTGTCAAGAGAAAAAAATGGGGCTTATGATGATACAATGCGGAAATATTTCCAGCGGTAACTATGGATGAAAAGTGAAATTCAGATGCCACAGAATGAGCTTAGAATAGACAAAGAATTTATGCCGCAGTTCACGATTCATACCCAGATAAAAGACGTTCGCAATTGATGTAAGGAGCCAGTTGATACACAACCGAAGAAAGATCACGACACATACACCGATGAAATAGGGGCGACTTTTCCACTTAAGGAAAAACTGGTAGCGGGATCGGTAGTATTCGACTCTTGATTGGATATCCCTGCCTATACTCTGCCCCTGCAAGTGATAAATGAATGCCGTAGGCACATGAAACACCTTCCAGCCGGCTTCTTTCATCTGATATGCCCAGTCCGTTTCTTCAAAGAAGAAGAAGTAACGCTCGTCAAGCATTCCAACATCATCGATTGCTTTCTTGCGGACCAAGAGGCAGGCGCCTATGCACGAATCCACCTCGATCGGTTTGTCATGATTGTAGCGTTTGCTCGGATATCGATTGGGGAACAGATATTCAAGGAGGGATGTGTTCGTAAGCAGCGTGAGGAGATCGGGAAAGCCCGCGACGGAATTCTGCTTGCTTCTGTCAGCGTTCAGGAGCTGACCGCAGGCCATGGCTGCCTCCGGATGGGTTTCCATAAAGGCGTACAATTCATGAACAGCATTTTCTGTCAACACGGTATCTGAGTTCGCAAGCAGGGCATAGCGGCCGACCATGATCCGCATCCCCTGGTTATTAGCGGCGCCGAACCCACGGTTCTCCTCATTTTGTATTAGCCTGACCTGCGGATACTTATCCTGTAGCATGGCAACGCTTCCGTCCCGGGAGGCATTGTCAACGACGATGATCTCGTAGCTGATATCGCGGATGGTCCTAAGAACAGATTCGAGGCAGCTTTGAAGAAGGTCCCTGGTGTTCCAGTTGACGATTATGATCGAAATGTCCATATTCCAGGCCATCACAAATGTGAGTCAGAATTTGTTAATTATATTATTATCGGTGAAGCTTTGGGCGTCAAAGTTTCTTCTTGGCCTGTTTGTTTAGTTCACTGAGTTTTGCATACTTGAAAAATTTATTCGTGGCATCGGTGAGCGCCAGGATTAGGCCCTGAGAGCCGTCGAGAAAGCCGCGCCTCAATATGTAGTTATGAAGAAATGCAAGTTTTGCCCGGATAACCGCAGACCAGATCGAGGCAGCCCTGCCCTCTCTGAAAGCTTCTTCCGCCCCCAGAGTGGAGTAGCGATCAATCTTGATGAGCACCTGGCTGAGGCTGCTCTCTGTGTAATGCTCTATGGGAGAAGCAAGGGTCTCCACGGGTCCGTTGACTTCCACCGCCTCATGAACCTTTACGGGCGTCATGCGGCCCCGGCCCTTTCTAAAAAGCCTCACAATGCGGTCCGGCCACCAGCCTGCATGCCTGATCCACCGGCCCTGAAAGTAATTTCTGCGGGGAAAGCTAAATCCCGCGGCAGTTATCGACGGATTTGAAATTATGTTTCTTATTGCTTGGGCGGTCTTTCCGGGAATACGTTCATCCGCATCCAGCACAAGTATCCACGGGTTTGTGCATTGATCAATGGCATACTGCTTCTGAGGGCCGAAACCCCGCCACGGTTCAACGAACACGTCACAGCCGAAGTCGGACGCAATCTTGACAGTCTCATCCGTGCTCCCGGAATCTACCACGACGATCTGCCCGGCGAAGGAAACACTCATGAGACAGGAACGCAGATTCCCCGCCTCATTCCTCGTGATGATGGCCACAGACAGAGGTATTTTATCTTCTACTGACATTTGATACTATTAAACCTTGGCAAGCTCAAAGATGCCGCACCCATAATTCAAGGAAAAGCTTTTCTTAACTGATTCTCCATCCAGCAGAGCATCCCGGATGAGATCGCCTTTGTCATCAACATAGGAGAACGAATCAATCTTATATCGGCTGCCGATCATGACATTCACCAGGTATCCGACAGAAAACACCCTATGGGCATTGAATTCAATCCTTTGCCTGCCGATGGGAACGGAGAAATAGAACTTTCCACCTTTCTTAAGCATTTTATAAATATTCTCCCATGCAAGCAGATGACCGTTATAATCCAGACTGTCCCCGTATCTTCCGAGACCAAAATGTTCGAGGGCATGCAGGCATGATATGGAATCACAGTAATCATGTGACACAGCATTTCCGTCCATAATGTCGAGACGCTTGAAGTGAATGTTCTCTATCTTTTCAGTCATATCTCTGATGTCACAGACCTCTATATCCCTGAATGATGCCACATGAGCGACGAAGCCGTCAATCCTCGAACCGATATCGACATGCTTGACGGGTTTATAGATATAAATTTTGTTAGCGATCAGCAGATCCTGATGAAAATAGTGGCCTGATGTGGTACCGCTTTCCTGATCTTTGTCTTCTAGGCAGGGATAGAATTTGCCGAATGGGAAACCCATGCCATACTGCTTAGCCTGTTTCTTGATCTCACGATAATCTTTCAAAAATGAAGGCAAGTCTCTTAACAAAGCAAAAAAAGGCACACCTTTGACGAATAACCGCAGACGCATAACTGGATTCTCCAAGAGCAGAAATGCCACATCCGGGGTATCAATACCACATAGACAACGTGATTAAAACAGTGAAATTCAAAAGAGAGTATGATAGTCAAAAGCCATGAATGGCGCAGCGCTGTTGTCGCAGTTGAAGAGCGGGCAAATATCGGCATTGTTGCATAGATGCATTCCCATTTTAGTCGGAACGTTTATTTTTTTAAATCCATATCCGCATGTGACGGCTATAAAGGAGATAACCTTTTATGGATCAGTTCTGCTGTTGCTAGCTTTAATTTTCCTGAAAAAGAAAGAGTTTTCATTACGAACACCTCTTTCCATTCCCTTTCTTCTTTTTGCACTCTGGGGTTTCTTTGGCCTCTTCTTTGCCCTCAATAAAGGAAACAGTATACATGATTTCTTCGTACATTTAATAAGATACCTCGTGATATTCTATCTGCTATTTAACTTTTTTGCCACGAAGGAAAGGCTGCTTATTCTCATATGGACAATCATAATCTCAACGGCTCTTTATTCAGTGGGAATGCTTACAGATTTTTATGTTATGCAGGGATATGGTTTATCAACTAAATTGGGTGTTTACACAGAGGGACAGCATGAAATCCCATCCAATATAATTGGCATATGCACCTTGTTTGGTTTATTGCTTTCATTATACCAATTGACAAAAGAGGACATCTTATATCGAAAGGTTATTCTGACCATCTGCATGTGCGTAACAGCCGTCGCAACGCTTGCTACTCAGACAAGGGGGGCTATCTTGGCTATGATAGTCTCTCTTATTTTGTCATTCCCGAAAAATAAAAGAACCTCGCTCGCCCTCTTCCTTTTTCTTGTCTTTGTTATATTAATCATGCCGGTAAAGGATCAATTAACCCCCAGCGCGATTGTAGGCAAAATTAACACAGATCCGAGGATAAAAATCTGGTACTCTTTCGGTGAAATGGTGATGGATCATCCCATAACCGGCATCGGATTCGGAATGCAGACCTACCACGACGAAAATCTGTTACACAAATATAATGAAAAAGTGCCAGCCAAATACAGACAAGAGACGCCTTTAAGTGCACCTCACAATATCGTTCTTGACGTAGCCGTGCGCGTCGGCTTCGTCGGTCTTGCGCTATTTTTCTATATAATCTTTGTGTTTGTGAGAATGGGTTGGCAAATCATCAAATCCGGTAAAGATGATTTTATCATGCACTGGAGTTTATGCTTTCTGGCAGCTTTCGTTGCAGTCTTCATCCAGGGCCAGTTTGAGAACACAATGAGTGGCCCGCCGGCAACCATTCTGTATACCACGTTTGCGATGATGGTCATACTGTGGCATATCCAGAGCAAATTTGCGGAATTCACTCCGTATGA
>Ga0335071_10007739_pt1 | contig 11051 bp, 12 predicted proteins | sample Lox_Sample_15_FD_206724 | JGI IMG/M metagenome (GOLD analysis project Ga0335071, IMG submission 206724) | Soil microbial communities from Loxahatchee National Wildlife Refuge, Florida, United States - Lox_Sample_1.5 | ecosystem: Environmental > Terrestrial > Soil > Wetlands | place: USA...
GGACGATCTGAAGGGGCGGGTGGCCGTGGTGACCGGCGGCGGAAGCGGGATCGGGCGCGGCATCGCGCTCGCGCTCGCTGCCGAGGGGATGCTCGTCGCGGTCGCCGACATCCAGCGGGCGAACGCCAAGGCGGTGGCCGCGGAGATCGAAGGCCGGGGCGGTCGCGGATTCGGGAGCGAAGTCGACGTGACGTCCGTCGCATCGCTCGCCGCGGCGGCCGACGAGACCCTGGCGCGGGCCGGCGGCGTGAACCTGCTGTGCGCGAACGCGGGCGTGCTCGCGCGCATCGGACCGCTCGCCAAGCACACGATCGACGATTGGGAGTACACGCTCTCGGTCAACGTGCTGGGCATCGTGAAGACGGTCGCCGCCTTCCTGCCCGCCTTGCGCCGGAGCGCGCCGGACGCGCACATCGTGACCACGGCCTCGCTCGGGGGTCTGCTGTCGGACGTGCGCGCACCGATCGGCGCCTACGTCGCATCGAAGTACGCGTGCGTGGGCTACAGCGAGATGCTCCGCGCGGAGCTCGAGGGCGAAGGCATCGGCGTCTCGGTGCTCTGCCCGGGCGTCGTCGCCTCGAACCTGATGGAGACGTCCGCCGAGAACCGACCCGGCGCGTTCGGCGAGCAGGCGACCCCGCAGCTCGCTGCAGCCGGCGGCGCCAGTGCTCCATCGCCTCCGCCGAAGGCGATGGCCGCCGAGGACGTGGGCCCGATCGTGATCCGCGCGATCCGGGCGAACCGCTTCCACGTGCTGACGCACCCGCGTGCGCGGCCGCTCGTCGAGGCCCGCTTCCAGGCGATGCTCGCAGACTTCGAGTTCGCTGCGGGCGGGTGAGGAGCGTGGAGCCCATCGAGGTCGCCGCCCGCGAGAGCATCCGCGACCTCGTCGCGCGCTACAACGCGACCGGCGACTCGGGCCGCTTCGATGCGATGCTCGCGCTCTTCGCCGAGGATGCGACGCTCGAGGTCGAAGGAGAGAGGCTCCACGGCCGGCCCGCCATCCGCGCCTTCTTCGAGCGCGTGGCGGAGCGGACCGGCGCGGGGCGCGCCGCCGCCTTCGTCCGGCACTTCACCGCCACCCACCAGATCGACGTGCTCTCCGAGCGGGAGGCGCGCGGCCGCTGCTACTACGCCGTCCTCACCGAGCGCGGGCTCGACCACTGGGGCCTGTACCTCGACGAGTACCGCCGGCTCGACGGCCGCTGGCTCTTCCAGCGCCGCAAGATCACGATGGACGCCGCGATGCCTGGCGGCTGGGGCGACGCGCAGCGCCGCTGACGCGCTCGCGGCTCGGCGCTCTGCGACGCAAGGGCACGCGCCGAGGCATAATGCCACATCTCCGAACCGAGACTGCCAGCGGCGAGACATCGGATCGATCTCTTCGCGAGGCTGACGAACCTCCCGTTCCCGGCTGAGCCCGACGCGAGCGGTCTTGCTCGCGAAGGACTCCCGGCACGCTCTTTGCTGGCCTACTTCGGTTGGGCAGGAACGAGGAAGGGGCGTGGTGCGATCACGATCCGTCGAGTCGATGGTCGCCGAGCAGGTTCGGCGCTGGGAACTGGGGCGGCCTCGGGGTATGCGTCGTCCGTGCGTCGCGATCTCGCACTTCCCGAGCTCCGGGGGGCACGCAGTGGGCCGCCGTGTGGCAGATCTCCTCGGCTACGGCTTCTTCGACCGCGAGATCATCGATCAGATCGTGCGGGATGAGGGCGTCCAGCAGCGACTCGTCAGGGAGCTCGACGAACACGTCCGCAGCGCCATCGACCGATACCTCCTCGACGCGTTTCGCGGGGGCAACTTCACGGAGAGTGACTACCTGAAGAGCGTGATCCGCGTGCTCCAGGCGCTCGGACACGAGGGCGCCGCCGTCGTGCTCGGGCGCGGAGCTCCCTTCGTTCTCTCCGGGAGGCAGGCGCTGCGCGTGCTCGTCGTGGCGCCGACTCCCCAGCGCATCGATCGGCTGGCGCAGAAGCTGAGCTTGGATCTCGTGCCCGCGGCGAAGAGGCTCGAGCAGGATGAGAGCAATCGGCGCGAGTTCCTGCGCCATCACTTCGGGATCGATCGCCAAGACGATCCCATGCTCTACGACCTCGTGGTCAACACGGGTGGTCTTTCCGTAGACGTCGCCGCGGATCTGGTCGCCGATGCGGTCCGCCGTCGGTTTCCGCAAGAACGCTCCGCGGAGGCATTCGCGACCCATCCATAGAAGTCGCGGGCGCCTGAGACGTTGGGTGAGCGATGGGCTCTCCCGCGCATCGTCGAACGGAGGTCTGGGTCGTGGAGAGGTTGCGCGTTCGCGAGAGGAAGGGTCGATGACCGGGCACGACTGGCTGATCGTCATCTCGGTGGCGGCGGCGGGGATCACCATGGCCGCGGGTGCGGTAGGAGCCGCAATCGGGGAGAGTCGCATCGGAGCGGCCGCCCTGGACGCGCTCGCTCGCCAGCCCGATGCTTCGTCTTCCATCACGCGGACGCTCTTCGTGAGCCTCGCCATGGTGGAGTCGACGGCGATCTTCTGTCTCGTCGTGGCGCTGATCCTGCTCTTCGCCAACCCGTTCACGACCGCGGCCACGGGCTAGTGCGCGGCGGTGTCGCCGAGCTGGGCCACATTCTTGTTCGAAGCCGCGAACTTCCTTCTCCTTGCGGCGCTGCTCGGCTGGCTCTTCTTCCGGCCGGTGCGGGATGCGCTCGAGCGGCGTCGGGCTGCCCTGGAGACGGAGGAGCGTGAAGCGGCCGAGAAGCGCTCTGAGGCGGAGCGCACGTTGGCCGAGGCGACGGCGCGGCGCCGAGCGCTCGAGACCTCGCTCGCCGACCTGCGGGAGCGCGCTCTCCGTGAAGCGGAGGACGAGCGAGCGCGGTTGATCGCGGCGGCGCGGGAGCAGGCGCAACGAGAGCGCGAGACCTTCAAGGCGGAGCTGGTGGCCCTCCGGCTGGATCAGGCGCACGCGATCGCCCTGGACGCCGCAGCTGCCGCGCGCGAGATCGTCGTGGGCCTGCTCGAACGGATCGACGCGCCTGGACTGGAGGATGCGCTCCTCGCGACCGTGCGCCGCCAGATCACCGAGCTGGCTGCAGGCGGCCCGCTCGGCCCCCTGATCGTGGAGGCGGCGGCGGGGCTCGCTCCCGAAGCCCTCGCCGCCCTCGCCGACGCCGCGAAGGTTTCCGCCGCCGAGGTGACTCAGCGATTCGTCCCCAGCCTCGTAGCCGGGCTCCGCGTCCTGACGACGCGAGGTCTCGTCGATGCGTCTGCCGTCGGCCTCGCTGCCCAAGCCGAGCGCGCGCTCGTCATCGAGCTCGAGACGGAGGAATCGGAGCATGGCTGAAGAGTCGGCCGCGAATCGGTTGGCTCGGGCCGCCCGCCGGATCGATCTCGATGCGGCGCTGCGACCCCGCGGCGTCGTCCGGAGCGCCGGGGACGGCGTGGCGTTCGTCGCGGGTCTGGAGCGCGTGGCCCACGAGGAACTCGTCTGCTTCGACTCCGGTGCGCTCGGCATCGCCTTCGACCTCCGCATCGACGGGACGGGGATCCTGCTCCTCTCCGGCGCCGAGCGGGTTCACGCCGGCGAGGGGGTCGTCGGACTCGGACGGCTGCCCGAGCTGCCTGTAGGACCCGCCTCACTGGGTCGAGTCTTCGACCCGCTCGGATCCCCCCTCGACGATGCGGGACCGCTGCCGGAAGAACCGCGGCTTCCGCTCTTCCGCGCGGCGCCGGAGCTGGCCGAACGAAAGGGCGTCGATCAGCCACTGTGGACCGGCGTCCTCGCGATCGACGCCGCGATCCCGATCGGGCGCGGACAACGCGAGCTCGTCGTGGGAGATCGCAACGTTGGCAAGACGGCGCTCGTCGAAGATGCGATCGTGGCGCAGAAGCGGGGGGACGTCTCCTGCGTGTATGTCCTCATCGGTCAGGCCCGATCGCGCGTCCTCGCTCTCCGCGAAACGCTGCTCCGCGCCGGGGCCCTGGAGAACACTGCGATCGTGGCGGCGGACGCGTCCATGCCCCCCGGAATGCGATATCTCGCACCGTATGCCGGAGCCTCGGTCGCAGAATGGTTCCGCGACCAGGGACGCGACGCGCTCGTCGTCTACGACGACCTGACGAAGCACGCCGATGCCTACCGCGAGCTGAGTCTGCTCCTCGGGCGTCCTCCCGGGCGGGAAGCGTTTCCGGGGGACGTCTTCTACATCCATGCGGAGCTGCTCGAACGCGCGGCGGCACGTGACGCAGCCGCGGGCGGGGGATCCGTCACGGCGCTCCCGATCGTCGAGACGACCGAGAGCGACATCGCCGCTTACATTCCCACGAATGCCATTTCCATCACCGACGGCCAGATCTACCTCGACACCGCCCGCTTCGCGCGCAACGAGCGTCCGGCCGTGGACATCGGGCGCAGCGTCTCGCGGATCGGAGGCGCTGCGCAACCCGTGCCGATGCGCCTCGCCGCACGCAACCTGCGCGTCCTCCACGCCCGCTTCGAGGAGCTCGAGTCCCTCTCGCGAGTCGGCCTCGAGCTCGAGGAGGGGGTCGAGCGCGAAATCGCGCGGGGCCGACTGCTGCGGGCGTTGCTCCGCCAGGGGCGGCTCTCGCCCCGCGGCATCGCCGAGCAGGTCGTGACGGTGCTGGCCGTGAGCTCCGGCTGGCTCGACGGGCTCGCGCCCGAGGACGCCCCCGCCTTCGTCGAGAGTCTCGCCGCCCGGAGCCGCTCCGAAGAGCGGGATCTGATGGAAAGTCTCGAGCGCGGAACGCTTCCCGACGACAGCTCGCTCGCCCCACTGCGGCGGCTCTGCGAGGGCATGCGCGGGATATCGGAGGCCCCGCCGTGAGCCGAGAGCGGATCCTGCAGCGGCGCCTCGGCACGCTGCGGACGCTCGAGCAGGCCGTGCGGGCGCTCCGCTCGCTCTCCGCGCAGCAATTCCGCAGCGCGCGCGGGCTGCTCCCCTCCGCACGCGCCTACCGCGAAGAGATCGCTTCGCTCCTCGGCGTCCTCGACCGGATGGAGCCCCCGTCCGAGGGGTCCGCGCGAGGACCGACGGCCATCGTGCTCGTGACCGCCGACTTCGGACTGGTCGGGGACTACACGCCCCGCCTCGTGCGAGAGGCGCTGGACCTCCGCGCGGAACGCGGCGCCGGCCCGCTGGTCTGCCTGGGACGTCGCGCTCTCGCTCCCCTGGAGCGAGCCGCGGTCCGCCCCGACCGCGTCGACCCCGCACCGACGAGCGTGGCGGGGCTGGTGGAGCCGCTATTGCCGCTGGTCGAGCACCTCCTGGTTCTTCGCCGCGCGCGCGAGTTCGCCTCGCTGTGGCTGGTTGCGGCGCGGTTCGAGGGAGCCGGCCGCTTTCGACCAACCCGAGTCCCGGTGCTGCCCGTCGCGCCGCGACCCGAGACCCCCGTCCTTTCCGTGTCGCCGTACTCGGACGCGGCCCGCCTGCGAGCCGTCGTCGTCCGCGAGTACGTGTACGCGACGCTCTACGAGACGCTCGTGGACGCGCTCGCCGCGGAGCACGGCAAGCGCCTGGTGACGGCGGAATCGGCGCGTTCGTGGCTGGCCGAACGCATGGAGGCAACGCGGCGCATGGTCGCGGCGCTGCAGCGAGAGACATCGACGCAGGAGGTCGTGGAGATCGCGACCGGAGCGCGGGCGGCGCGTGCCGATCTAGGTGCGCGAATGTGAGTACGGTGAACGGGACGGTGGTCTCGGTGCGGGGAACGGTGCTCGAGGCGCGCTTCGAGGGACGCCCTCCGAGCATCGGCTCCGGCATCACGTGCCACAGCGCGAGCGGTCGAATCATCACCGGTGAGATCTACGGACACACCGATCCACAGAGCGCGCGTGCCATCGCGATCGAATCGACGCGTGGTCTCCGGCGCGGCGACCGAGTCGTCTCCGACGGAGCTCCTCTGCAGGTGCCGGTCGGACCGGAGCTCCTGGGACGAGTCATCGATCTTCACGGGAATCCACTCGACGGAGGGCCGTCGCTCGATCGATCGCGTTGCAGTCCGCTCCGCCGGCCCCCTCCGCCAGCGGCCGCACGCCGCGGGATGGGAGAGGTCTATGCCACCGGGATCAAGGTGGTCGACTTCTTCTGTCCCGTCCTTCGCGGCGGCCGTACGGCTGTGTTCGGAGGCGCGGGCGTCGGCAAGACGGTCGTCCTGACCGAGTTCATCCACAATGCGGTCGATGGGCTCCGCGGCGTGGCCGTCTTCGCCGGCATCGGCGAGCGCTCGCGCGAAGGTCTGGAGCTGTGGCAGGAGCTGCGGCGGCGCGGCGCGCTGGACCGCTCGGTCCTCGTGTTCGGTCAGATGAAGGAGCCGCCGGGAGCACGCTTCCTGGTCGGACTCGCCGCGCTCAGCGTCGCGGAGTACTTCCGGGACTCCGCTGGAAGCGAGGTCCTCTTCGTGGTGGACAACGTCTACCGCCATGTCCAGGCCGGCATGGAGGTCTCGGGGCTCTTGGGGCGCATGCCCTCGCGCGTCGGCTACCAGCCCACGCTGGCCGCGGATCTGGCCGAGCTGGAGGAGCGGATCACGGGCACCCATCATGGCGACATGATCTCCCTCCAGGCCGTGTACGTGCCGGCCGACGACTACTCCGATCCCGCGATCACCCACGCCTTCTGGTACCTCGACGGCGCGCTGATGCTCTCACGAGAGATCGCCGCGGAAGGCCTGTATCCGGCGGTCGACCCGCTCGTCTCGTGGTCCAAGGCCCTGGATCCAGAGGTGGTCGGACGGCGCCACAACCAGGTCGTGCAGGAGGCACGACGCATCCTGGGCCGCTACCAGGAGCTCCGCGACATCATCTCGATGCTCGGCATGGAGGAGCTCTCCGGGGAGGATCGCCGACTCGTCGCCCGGGCGCGCAAGCTGCGGAGCTATCTGACGCAGCCGTTGTTCGTCACCGAGGCCTTCACCGGTCGCCCCGGCCGGCGGGTTCCCGTGGAGCGGACCGTCGCCGACGTCGAATCCATTCTCGACGGTCGCTGCGATCGGTTCGACGAACGCAAGCTCTTCATGATCGGCACACTCGACGAGCTGGAAGAGGGCACGCGTGGCTGAGGAGATGCTTCGCCTCGTGATCCGAACACCGCGCGAGGTCGCGTTGGACGTCGCCGTGCGCTCGCTGCGCGTGGCCTCGGACAGCGGGCAGGTCGGGCTGCACCCCGGATGCGAGCCGGCAGTGCTCGCCGTGGAGCCGGGCCTCGCTCTGGCCTGGACGCGGGAGGGCCTGCGCTTCGTCGCAACCGCAGGTGGCGTCCTGCGCTGCGACGGCCGCGTCGCAACACTGCTCTCGCCCATCGCGGCGGCTGGTGACGAGGCGCAAAGCGTGCGGACTCGGCTCGAAGAGGGTCTCGCAGCCCCGGGCGCTGCGGGGGATCTGCGCCGGGCCATCGAGCGGCTCGAGGCCGGCCTGCTCCGCGAGCTGCGCCACCCTCGCCGCCGGTCGAGCACTCTGCCGCCGGAGACCATGGGATGAGCGGGGCCTCGCCCCCCAACGGGCGTCCCGATGCACGTCGCTCCCTGGAGCGCGACGTGAGCCGCTACGCGCGCCGCGAGCCCTCCGGGGCGACGTTTTGGCGTTCGCTCTCCCTGCTCGGCACGGTCGGCTGGTCGATCTCGATTCCCGCGGTGCTCGGAGCGTGGCTCGGACATCGCCTCGACGTCCGCTTCGAGACGGGAGTGCACTTCACCCTGATCCTGCTCACCCTGGGCGTAATCATCGGAAGCGTCGTGGTCTGGCGCGTGCTCCGCAGCCATCAGGAGTGACGACGGGAATGCAGGTCTTCGGAGAGTCGGTCTGGCTTCATCTCGGCCCGGTCCCGCTCACGGGGACGATCCTCACCTCCTTCGTGATCACCGCGGTGCTGGTCTCCTCCGCGCTCGGCCTGCGTTGGTGCGTTCGCGAGCGGCCGCGCGGAACGCTCGCCGCTCTCGCCTTCCTCACCGTCGAGGAGCTGGACCGACTGGTGCGCGACGTCGCCGGACGATCCGAGCCGGGGCTCCTCACGCTGGCGGGGACACTCTTCCTCTTCATCGCCGCCTGCAACCTCTCCGGCCAGCTCCCGGGCGTGCGGCCGCCGACGGCGAGCCTCGCCACCACCTCTGCCCTGGCCATCGTCGTGTTCTGCGCGGTGCCTGTTGCGGGCGTCCGTGCACGCGGAGTGCGCGACTATCTGATGAACTACTTCCGCCCCAATCCTCTCCTCGCGCCTCTGCACATCATCTCGGAGCTCTCGCGCACCCTCGCCCTTTCCGTTCGGCTGTTCGGGAACATGATGTCGGGCCACCTCGTCGTCGCCCTGCTCGTGGCCCTCACGGGCTTCCTGGTGCCGATGCCGCTCATGGCTCTCGACGTCCTGATCGGTCTGCTGCAGGCCTACATCTTCGCAGTGCTCGCCACGGTCTACGTCGGCGCGGCGATTCGCGTCGGAGAGACCTGAAGGCGAGAGGACCCCGCACAGGAGCGCGCTCGATCGGAGCCGACGAGCCAGAGGGGGATCGACATCGCCCATGCTGAGCGTAGTTCGCCCGCCGGGTGACGAGGCTACGGTCCGCGCCGCGCCCGATACACCCGGATGTGCCTCGCACGCGAAGAAGTGGGTCCTCACCGCGACGATCCTCGGCTCGGGCATGGCCTTCCTCGAGGCCTCGGTGATCAACGTCGCACTGCCCGCGATCCAGACCGCCCTCTCCGCGTCCGTGCCGCAGCTCCAGGGGATCGGCACGGCCTACACCGTCGCTCTCGCCGCGCTCGCACTGGCCGGCGGCGCTGCGGGCGATCGCTTCGGGAAGCGGCGCCTCTTCAGCTGGGGCGCCGTGGGCCTCGCGGCCGCATCGCTCGGATGTGGGCTCGCCGGCGATGCGGCGCAGCTCATCGCGTTCCGCGCGCTCCAGGGGCTCGCCGCCGCGCTGCTGGTGCCGAACAGCCTGTCGCTCCTGAGCGCATCGTTCCCCAAGGCCGAGCGCGGGCGCGCGATCGGCGCGTGGACGGGCGCGACTGCCTTCTTCGGAGCCGTCGGCCCCATCCTGGGAGGCTTCCTCGTCGACGTCGCGTCGTGGCGCGCCGCCTTCTTCCTGGTCGTCCCCCTGGCCCTCCTCACGGTGGCGGTCGCGAGATTTCGGGTCCCGGTGCCTCCGACCCTCCGGCGCGCGCCCCCCGTCGACTGGATCGGCGCAGCCCTCTCCGCGCTCGGCATCGGCGCAATGATCTCCGCCATCATCCTCTCGCCCGTTCGAGGCGCGGCGGCGCTCCCCCTCCTCGCGATCGGAGCGCTCGCGCTCGCGAGCTTCGGCTGGCTCGAGCGCCGAAATCCCGCTCCGATGGTTCCCCCGCGACTGCTGTTCTCCGGCTCGTTCCTCGGCGCGAACGCCCTCACGCTCCTGCTCTACTTCGCCGTGACGTCCGTCTTCTTCCTGCTCCCCTTCGATCTGATCCTGGTACAACACTATTCTGCGACTCGAACGGGAGCAGCCTTCCTCCCGTTCGCGGTCATCGTCGGCGTCTCGTCCCGCTGGGCGGGCGCCCTCGGCGACCGCTGGGGCGCGAAGCGGCTGCTCGCCCTCGGCTCGCTCGTCACCGCCGCAGGGCTCGCCCTGTTCGCGCTGCCGGGCATCGGCGGCTCGTATGGATCGACGTTCTTCCCGCCGATCGCAGGGGTCGGGCTCGGGATGGCGCTCAGCGCCACGCCGCTCGCGACCTTGGTCCTGGATGCCGTCGCTCCGTCCGAGGCGGGCATCGCCTCCGGCGTCAACAGCACCGTCGCGCGATTCGCGGCACTGCTCGGCGTCGCCGTCGTCGGCGGCCTCGCGCTGGCTCTCTTCACGCGGGCGATCGACCGGCAGGCAGAGCTCGCTGCGCTGCCGCCCTCGCTCCGCCAGGCGCTCCGCGGAGAGCGACGAGGCTTCGCCGACGTGAGCATTCCCGAATCCGTGCAGGGCCCCGATCGGACACGGCTCGAGGACCTCGTCGCGGGGGCGTTCGTGTCGAGCTTCCGCTCCGTCGCGGGCCTCGGCGCGGGCGTGGCGCTGGCCACCGCGCTCGCGACGGCGCTCGTCCGGACCGCGGGCGCGAGCCAGCGCGAGGAGCTGCCCGCGGTCTCGTGCACGCACCTGGCGCAGATCGCTCCGGTGACGGCGTCCTCGCGCGGATGCGAGGAGTGTCTGCGGCTCGGCGATCGCTGGGTGCATCTCCGGCTCTGCCTCTCCTGCGGACACGTGGGCTGCTGCGACTCGTCGAAGAACCGGCACGCGACGGCGCACTTCTGGTCGACGAGCCACCCGATCGCGCGATCGTTCGAGCCGGGCGAGGACTGGCGCTGGTGCTACGTCGACGAGGTCGTCGTCTAGAGCGGGAGCTCGTAGCCGGGGCGGAACGGCCGCTTCGAGCCGAAATCGAGGAGACTGGATGGGTCGCAACTTGACCTTGCGGATCGGAAGGTGGAGCATGATCGGCGCGATTCAGGAGGGCCGATCATGAGGAGAGCGCTTTCGCTTCTCTCTCTCCTGCTCTTGATCAACGTTCCCTGCTCCGCACAGAGCAACTGGACGCCGACGGTGGATAGCTTCGGAAGCTCTCGGTCCCAGTACCTCTCGCGGGACATGTGGGAGTGCCGCCAGCTCGCCGGTCAGACCTCGGGCTCGCGGGCCGGATCCGCCGTCGGCGGAGCCCTGCGCGGCGGAGCCGTTGGCGCCGCCGGCGGCGCGGCCATGGGCGCGGTCTTCGGCAACGCCGGCCGAGGAGCCGCGATCGGCGCCGCCGCGGGCGGCATCGGCCGCGGCGCCCAGCAGGCCAATGCATCCGAGGCGCAGTTCCGGCAGGCCTTCAGCAACTGCCTCCGGGCACGCGGCCACAACGTCCTCAACTGAGCCTACCCATGCCGGCAGATCGAGGAGGCCTTCGATGAACACCCGCTCGGCTCTCACCAAGGTGAGCGTGGCTCTCGCCGTGGCCCTCTTCGCGTGGGCTCCCGCAACGAGAGCCGACGATGGACTTGCCAACACGCTCGAGAAGGTCTCGAAGGATCAGATCGCGGCGTTCAATCGCAAGGAC
>Ga0335071_10007740_pt1 | contig 11051 bp, 10 predicted proteins | sample Lox_Sample_15_FD_206724 | JGI IMG/M metagenome (GOLD analysis project Ga0335071, IMG submission 206724) | Soil microbial communities from Loxahatchee National Wildlife Refuge, Florida, United States - Lox_Sample_1.5 | ecosystem: Environmental > Terrestrial > Soil > Wetlands | place: USA...
CTTCCCGCACGTCCCGCAGGCGGCCGGGTCGGGCGCGCCCGGCTTCGGGACGTTCACGTGCCCGTCCGCGCAGTACCAGGCCGGGATCGCGTGGCCCCACCAGAGCTGGCGCGAGACGCACCAGTCGCGGATGTTCTTCATCCACTCGTCGTACGTCTTCTTCCACAGCTCCGGCGTGAATTTCGTGTCGCCCTCGTCCGTCGCGGCGACGGCCTTCCCGGCGAGCGAGCCGATCTTCACGAACCACTGGATCGAGACGAGCGGCTCGACGACCGTGTCGCTCCGCTGGCAGCGCGCGAGAGGGAGAACGTGGCTCTTCTCGCCGCGGCGCAGGCCCCGGGCGTCGAGGTCCCGAAGGACCTTTTTCCGGGCCTCGGCCCGGCCGAGGCCCGCGTAGGCCTCGCCGGCGGCCTTCGTCATCTTCCCGTCGAAGCCGATGACCGTCACGAGGTCGAGACCGTTGCGCTTGCCAGCCTCGAAGTCGTTCGGGTCGTGCGCCGGCGTCACCTTCACGACGCCCGTCCCGAACTTGGGGTCGACGAATGCGTCCGCGATCACCGGGATCGTCCGGCCCGTCAGCGGCAGCGCGACGCGCTTGCCGACGATCGACCGGTAGCGCTCGTCGTCCGGGTGTACGGCGACCGCCGTGTCGCCGAGCATCGTCTCGGGACGCGTCGTCGCGACGACGACCTCGCCGCCGCCCTCCAGAGGATAGGCGATCGACCAGAGGTGACCCGACGTCTCGACGTGGTTCACCTCGAGGTCGCTGAGCACGGTCGCGCAGCTCGGGCACCAGTTCACCATCCGCTCGGCGCGGTACGCGAGGCCCTGCTCGTAGAGCGTCGAGAAGACCCAGCGGACGGCGCGTGAGCGCGTCTCGTCGAGCGTGTAGTACTCGCGCGTGAAGTCGCACGAGCAGCCGAGTCGCCGGATCTGGTTCAGGATGTCGCCGCGGCGCGCGTCCGCCCATCCGCGGCAGAGGGCGACGAACGCCTCGCGCCCGAGGTCGTGGCGCGACTCTCCGGTCCGCTCCTTCAGGTCGCGCTCGACGACCATCTGCGTCGCGATGCCCGCGTGATCGACGCCGGGGACCCAGAGAACGGCGCGGCCCTGCATGCGCCGCCAGCGGCAGAGCACGTCTTCGAGCGTGCGCCCGAGCGCGTGGCCGACGTGCAGCCGGCCCGTGACGTTGGGCGGCGGGATCACCACCGTGAACGGCTCGGCGCCCTCCGGGGCTGCCTCGGGCCGGAAGAAGCCCGCCTCCTCCTGCGCCTTGTACCAGCGCATCTCGAAGGCGGACGGGTCGAAGGTCTTGTCGAGTTCTTTCACGGCACCGCGAGGATGCCACGAAAGGGCGTCAGTCCGCGCGCTCGAGCTCCTCGAGACGCTCCTTCACGAGCCGCTCGGCCAGCTCCGGCACGACGTCCCACGCGATGCGGCGGACGACGCGCTCGCCGCCCAGCTCGAGGACGCGGCGCGCGATGCGGTCGACGTCCGCGTCCGACAGAGGCGTTCCGGCGGCGCCGGCGGTGACGGCAGCGGGGGCGGAATCCGGGATGAGGTTCTTGAGGTCCGTGAGGCTGGCTTCGGCCGCGAGGGCCTCCAGCTCGGAACGGCCGGGCTCCGGCTCCACCGCGGACGCGTGCTCCGTCGGGGTCGCGGTGACGGTCTCCCAGGCCTCGACCCGGCGCGTCGCACCGCGGTCCGAGCGCTCGAACGCGGCGATGTCCTCGTCGAGGTCGCGCCGCTGGGGCTCTGGCGTTTCGTCCAGGGCGTCGAGGTCCATCTCGTAGCCGCCTCGCTCACCCAGGGGCGGCGGCGGGGGCGGGAGCGGCGGGATCGGCTCGGTGGGCGGGTCGAACTCGGCGCGCGCCGGAGGAGGGGGCGGAGGAGGCTCGAGCCCGAAGACGGGAATCGCGGAGGTCGCGAAGATGTCCTCGAGCGCCTGCGGCGGCGGCGGCGCCTGGGCCGGGAGCGGCGCCGTGTAGAACGGGCCTCCGCCCGAGAACGTCGGGTCCGTGGACTCGCCGGCCTCGGCTGCGGTGGGCTGGGGCGGCGGCTCGGGAGCGGGCGGCGGCTCGGGAGCGGGCGGCGGCTCGGGGGCGGGTGGCGGCTCGGGCGGCGCCGCGGCCTTCGCCTCCGCCGCGCGGCGGACGAGGTCCCGGACGAGCGCCGCGAGGCCCTGGGAGTCGAACGGCTTCGTGACGACCGTGTCCGCACCGGCGCGCTCGGACCGCGGCTTGTCAAAGGGCTCGAACGTGCCCGTCAGGAGGACGACGGGCACGAAGCGGCCGCCGGGGCGCCGCTTCACTTCCTCGCAGACCTCGTAGCCGGTCTTGCCGGGCATCACGGCGTCCGCGAGGACGATGTCGGGCTCGAACTCCGCGAGGAGCGCGAGGGCGTCGTCGCCGTTGCCGACGGCCCTGAGCTCGAACTCGCTTCCCGAGAACGTCAGTTCGACGACCTTGCGGATGGTCAGACTGTCGTCTGCCAGGAGAATTCGGGAAGACATAGTTGCGGAGAAGTTTACACCGAGCGCCGTGCAGCGCCCCCGTCGAGCGCCTGGAACACGCGCGAGACCGGGCGCCGTCCGATCGCCACGGAAAGAGAACGCGAGGCCTCGACCACCGCCGGAAGGTCGACGCCCGTCTCGCAGCCCATTCCGTGCAGGAGATAGAGCAGGTCCTCCGTCGCGACGTTTCCTGCCGCGCCCGGCGCGAAGGGGCAGCCGCCGAGGCCCCCCGCCGAGGAATCGAAGATCCGCACCCCCGCGCGCAGCCCTTCCGTCACGTTCGCGAGGGCGGTTCCCCGCGTGTCGTGAAAGTGCAGCGCGAGCCGGTCGAGCGGGACGCCCGCCTCGACCGCACGCCCGACGACCTCGGGAACCTGCGTGGGGACGCCGATCCCGATCGTGTCGCCGACGGACACTTCGTCGCACCCGGCCTCCGCGAGGCGGGCGGAGACGCGCGCGACGGACTGCGGCGAAACCGGGCCCTCGTACGGGCAGCCGAACGCGCACGACACATACCCGCGGACCCGCATTCCGCCCGCCTTCGCCCGGCCGATGACCGGCGCGAAGCGCGCGAAGGACTCGTCGATCGAGGCGTTGATGTTCCTGCGGTTGAAGGTCTCGGAGGCCGCGGTGAAGACCGCGATCTCGCGCACGCCGACGGCCTCCGCGCGCTCGAGGCCTTTCACGTTGGGGACGAGGACCGGATAGCGGACGCCCGGGCGCCGCGTCGCGCGCCGGAAGACGTCCTCTCCGTCCGCGAGCTGCGGGATCGCCTTCGGCGAGACGAAGGCGGTCACCTCGATGACCGGCAGCCCTGCGGCCGAGAGGGCGTCGACGAACGCGACCTTCGCGTCCGTGCTGACGAACCCCGGCTCGTTCTGCAGGCCGTCCCGCGGCCCGACCTCGACGACGGTGACGCGGCCGGCTCTCATGCGACGTCGAGGAGAACGTCTCCGAGGCCCACCATCTTCCCGGGCTCGGCGGCGAGGCCGGCGACGACCCCCGCGCGCGGCGACTTCACGGCATGCTCCATCTTCATGGCTTCGAGGACGACGAGGACCTGCCCTTTCTCCACGCGGTCGCCCTCGGCGACGTGGACGGCGAGGATCCGGCCCGGCATCGGCGCCGTGAGCGCGTGCTCCTCTTCGGCCGCGCGCGCGGCGCGTGAAGGCGCCTTCGCGAAGCGCCACGTCTCGCCCCCGTAAAAAACCCACGCGACGTCGCCGGCGCGCGCCGCGAAGGCGCCCCGCGGGATCCCGCCGGACCGGGCCTCGCGCGTCTCGCCCGTCCCCACGTCGCGCACCTTCACGCGCCGCTCCCGGCCCGGAACCGGCCGTCGAAGGGATCCGGGAACGCCGGCCCCGCGGCTCGCGCGGGAGCGCCGGAGAGCAGGGACGCGGCCGCCTCGAAGGCCTCGGCGGGCGGCCCGGGCCGGGGCGGCACGGCGAGCGTTTCCAGGAGGCTCGTGTGAATCGCCGCCGTGCGGACTTCCGGGGTCTCTAGGAGGCGGCGCAGCCACGAAACGTTCGTCGAGACGCCGAGGATCACCGTCTCGCCGAGCGCGGCGACGAGGCGCCGGCGCGCCTCTTCCCGCGTCCCGCCGGAAGCGACGATCTTCGCGAGGAGCGGGTCGTAGTGGACGCCGACTTCCCGGCCCTCGGCGAGGCCGGACTCCACGCGCACCCCGGGCCCGCCCGGCTCGCGGTAAAGGAGGACGCGCCCCGTCTGCGGCAGGAACTCCGCCTCGGGGTCTTCGGCGTAGACGCGCGCCTCGATCGCGTGGCGGGAGGGCGCGGACGGGAGCGGCGGGAGCTTCTCCCCTGCCGCGACGGCGAGCTGGAGATGGACGAGGTCGACGCCGAACGCCTCCTCGGTGACCGGGTGCTCGACCTGGAGGCGCGTGTTCATCTCGAGGAAAAAGAACGCGCCATCCGGAGCGAGGAGGAACTCGACCGTGCCCGCGTTCACGTAGCCGACGGCTTTCGCGGCGTCCACGGCGGCTCTCGCGAGGCGCCCGCGCAAGTCCGGCGTCACCGCCGGCGACGGGCACTCCTCGACGACCTTCTGGTGCCGCCGCTGGAGCGAGCACTCGCGCTCGCCGATCGCGACGACGGTGCCGAACCAGTCTCCGAACACCTGGACCTCGACGTGCCGTGGCTTCTCGAGGTACTTCTCGACGTAGACGGTCGCGTCTCCAAACGCAGCCGCCGCCTCGCGGCGGCAGGACGCGATCGCTTCGGAGAGAGAAGCAGCCTCGCGGACGACGCGCATTCCCTTGCCGCCGCCCCCCGCCGATGCCTTGACCACGACCGGGAGACCGAGGGCGAGAACCGCCGGGAGATTTTCTTCGAAGGTGCCAGAGGCGGCGAGCGCACCCGGGACCACCGGAACGCCGGCCTTTCGCATGCGTTCGCGCGACTCGATCTTCCGCCCCATCGCCTCCATCGCCTCCGGCGGAGGCCCGATCCAGACGAGGCCCGCGGCCTCGACGGCGCGCGCGAAGCCCGCGTTCTCGGAGAGGAACCCGTAGCCGGGGTGCACGGCGTCGCAGCCGGCGGTCACGGCCGCCGCGAGGAGTCTCGGGATCGACAGGTACGACTCCCGTGCTGGCGCGGGGCCGATCTCGACCGCGTCATCCGCGAGCGCCGCGTGCCGCGCGCCGCGGTCCGCCTCGGAAAAGACGGCGACCGATTCGAGGCCCGCCGCGCGCACGCCGCGCACGACGCGCACCGCGATCTCGCCGCGATTCGCGACGAGGACGCGCCGGAAAGGCCTTCCCCGCGTCACGACTCCTTCGTCGTCCAGGCCGGGGGCCGCTTCTCGAGGAACGCCTTCAGCCCCTCGAGGCCCTCGTGCGACCCGCGCCTCTCGGCCATGTGCTGGAGCGCCCACGCCTGCGCGTCGCGCGGCGGCATCGTGTGGACCGCGCGCACGAGGCGCTTGGCTTCGGCCACGGCGAGCGGGCCGCCGAGCAGGATCGCGTCGATCACGGCCGTCGTCGCCCTGGCGAGGTCCTTCTCGGGGACGACGTGGTGGACGAGGCCGACCCGGCGGGCCTCCTCGGCGCCGACACGCTCTCCCGTCAGGAACCACGCGCGCGCGTGCGATTCGCCGATCTTCCGGATCACGTACGGGGCGATCACGGCCGGGATCACGCCGACGCGCACCTCGGTCGTCCCGAAGACGGCGCCCTCGGCCGCGACGACGACGTCGCACGCGGCGACGAGGCCGGTCCCGCCGCCGAGCGCGGCGCCCTGGACACGCGCGACGACGGGCTTTTCGAGATCATCGAGCGCTTTGAAGAGCTGCGCGAGCTCGGCCGAGTCGCGCCGGTTCTCTTCCATCGTGAAGTTCGAGAGGCTCTTCATCCACTCGAGGTCCGCGCCCGCGCAGAACGACGGGCCCTCCCCCGAGAGCTCGACGACCCGCACGGAGTCGTCCGACGCGAGGTCGCGCACCGCCCGCTGCAGAAGGGTCACGGTCTCGCCGTCCCATGCGTTTCGCACCTCGGGCCGGTTGAGGACGAGGCGGCCGACGCGCGGGTCGCGGGGCGACTTCTCGAGGAGGACCTTCGGCTCGCTCATCGACCCACCTGGATCGTTCCGGGGAGATCGAGCGGAATCGTCATCGTCTGGTCCTTTCCGACCTTGATTGTGATCGACGCCACGAGCCGGCCATCGGCGCGGCCGCCCGAGGCGACGGCGCCGGCGAGCGCGACGGCGAGGTCGGCGTTCGTCGCGGTCACGGGAAGGTCGATCGGGTTCTCGCGGCCCGGGTGGATCCGGAGGCCGTGGCGCTCGCCGGACGCCACCTTGCGGTCGCCGGCACGGATCTCGTAGACGAGGTCCCGGACGTCGAGCGGGAACGTGAACGGGTTGTAGAGGACGACCGTCGCCTCGCCCTGCGTCTCGGTGAGCGAGACGCCGCCGAGACGCGCACCGCCGAAACGCGCGAAGTCCTGCCCGACCGGCCCGCTCGCGCGGATCTCGTTCGTGCCGATCTTCAGGACGCCGGCGGCGCAGACCGGCACGGGCGGCGCATCGGACGAAGAGGAAGACCGGAGATTTCCTTCGAGTGTGAAATCGAGGGCGGCGGCGTGCAGCCTGCCGAGGAGCTCGGCGGGCACCTTCGCGAGGTCGACGTCCACGAGGAGCACGACCTCGTGCTGCCCCTGGCCATGCTGAACGAGCGCGGTCACTCTCGGCCCCGCCGGCAACGTCGTGTTCGCGAGCTCGATCTTCCCTTCGAAGAAATTCTTCGATCCCGCGGGTGCGCCGGGCAACACCGTTCTCAGGAATGCGCTCACGCGCGCGCGCGTCAGCGACGTGATCTCCAGGGCTTCGACGGTCCCGCACGTGAGGCGCTGCTGCGCGGCGGCGGGGAGGGCGAACAGGAGGGCGGCGGCGAGAGCAGCGCTTTTCATCGTCACATCCGAAAGACGCCGAAGCGCGTCTCCCCTCCAGGGGCCCGGGACGCCGTTGCGAGCGCGAGCGCGAGGACGCGCCGCGTCTCCACCGGGTCGACGATGCCGTCGTCCCAGAGCCGGGCGGTCGCGTAGTAGGGGTTTCCCTCGGCCTCGTACTTCTCGAGAGTCGGGCGGCGGAACTCCACGCGCTCGGCCTCCGTCATGCGCGCGGCCCCTTCGCGCGCGCGCTGGTCGTCTTTCACGGCCGCGAGGACGTCCGCCGCCTGCTCGCCGCCCATCACGCTGATGCGCGCGTTCGGCCAGGTGAAGAGGAAGCGCGGCTGGTAGGCCCGGCCGCACATGCCGTAATTGCCGGCGCCGAAGGACCCTCCGATGAGGAGCGTGATCTTGGGGACGGCGGCGTTCGCGACGGCGTGGACCATCTTCGCGCCGTCCTTCGCGATGCCGCCCTGTTCGGCCGCTTTCCCGACCATGAATCCCGTGATGTTCTGGAGAAAGACGAGCGGAACGCCGCGCTGGCAGGCCATCTCGACGAGATGCGTCGCCTTGAGGGCGGACTCCGAGAAGAGGACGCCGTTGTTCGCGAGGATTGCGACGGGATAGCCCGCGACGTGCCCGAAGCCCGTCACGAGCGTCGCGCCGTAGCGCGGCTTGAACTCGTGGAAGCGCGAGCCGTCGAGGAGACGCGCGAGGACTTCCCGGACGTCGTAGGGGCGGCGCACGTCCCTCGGGACGACGCCGTAGAGCTCCTCCGCCGGATACCGCGGCTCCTCGGGAGCGATCCGTCCCGGCGCTTCCGGCGGCGGGATCGAGAGGTGCGCGACGATCCCGCGGACCTTCTCGAGCGCGTCCGCGTCGTCGTCCGCGAGGTGGTCCGCGACGCCCGAGAGGCGCGTGTGGACGTCGCCGCCGCCGAGCTCCTCGGCCGTGACGTCCTCCCCCGTCGCGGCCTTCACGAGCGGCGGGCCGGCGAGGAAGATCGTCCCCTGGTTCTTCACGATCACGGTCTCGTCCGACATCGCGGGAACGTACGCGCCGCCCGCCGTGCACGAGCCGAGGACCGCGGCGATCTGCGGCAGCCCCGCGGCGCTCATGCGCGCCTGGTTGTAGAAGATGCGCCCGAAGTGGTCGCGGTCCGGGAAGACCTCGGCCTGCAGAGGGAGAAACGCGCCGCCGGAGTCGACGAGGGTGATCGAGGGGAGACGGTTCTCGAGCGCGATCTCCTGCGCGCGGAGGTGCTTCTTGACGGTGATCGGGTAGTACGTGCCGCCCTTCACGGTCGCGTCGTTCGCGACGATCATGACGGCGCGGCCTTCCACCTTGCCGATCCCCGTCACGAGGCCCGCGCCCGGCGCGGCGCCGTCGTAGAGGCCGTGCCCCGCGAGCGGCGCGACCTCGAGGAACGCGGTGTCGGGGTCGACCAGGAGCTCGATCCGCTCGCGCACCGGAAGTTTTCCGCGCGAGACGTGACGCTGCCGCTCCTTTGCTCCGCCGCCCTCGCGGGCCTTCGCGAGCTCGTCACGCAGGCGCGCCGCGAGCGCCCGGTGATGGGCGGCGTTCTCCTGGAACTCGCCGGACGAAGGCGAGAGCTTCGACACGAGGGTCTCGCTCACGAAAGGATTGTACGGGGGCGCGACGCACCCGCCGCCGCGCCCTTCTTCGATCAGGACGCGGCGGCCCTCTCGCCCGCGAGGCGCCGGATCGCGTCGACGGTCGCCGCGGTGCTCGTGCCCGGCAGAAAGACGTCCCTGACGCCCTTCGCCTTGAGCGGGCCGATGTCCTTGTCCGGAATGATCCCGCCCACGACGACGGCGATGGCGTCCCCGCCGCGCTCCTTGAGCGCCGTGAGCACCTCGGGGACGAGGACGTTGTGCGCGCCCGAGAGGATCGAGAGGCCGACGACGTCGACGTCCTCCTGGACCGCGGCCGCCGCGATCTGCTGGGGCGTCTGGCGAAGGCCCGAATAGATGACCTCCATGCCGGCGTCCCGCAGCGCGCGGGCGACGACCTTGGCACCGCGATCGTGGCCGTCGAGGCCAGGTTTCGCGACGAGGACGCGGATGGGACGCTCGCTCATGGCCGCGATTCTACCCGCGCGCGCGGTGTAGACTTCCCGGCGAGTTTTTTTCCGCATGCCACGTCTGGGAGACCTCCTCGTCGAAAGCAGGCTCATCACCGAGGAGCAGCGGCACCGCGCCGTCGTCCGGCAGGGGCGTCTGCGCGGGCGATTCGGAACCGCGCTCCTCGAGGAAGAGACCTCCGAAGACGTCATTGCCCACGGCCTCGCGGTGCAGAACCGCGTGCCGCCGGCCACCCCGGAGGCGCTCGAGTCGATCCGCTCCGACGTCCTCAGGCTCGTGCCCGGCCGCGTCGCCCAGCGGCTGCGCGCCGTGCCCTTCAAGAAGGAGGGCCGCATCCTCTCCGTCGCGATGCGCGACCCGGGCGACCTCCCAGCGCTCGACGAGCTCGCGGCGCTCACTGGTTTCCGGATCGCGCCCCATGCGGCGCTCGAGGTCCGGATTTACGCGCTCCTCTACCGCTTCTACGCGGCCGACGTGGAGCCGCGCTACCTGACGGCGGCGGCATTCCTGCGCGAGACCGCACAGGCCGCGAAGGAAAGCGAGGACGAGCCGACGCAGCCGAAAGGCGGACGTCCGAGGCCGAGCAAACCCGATCTGCACGTGGTCCCGCCGCCGCCGCCTCCCCCGCCTCCCGAGATCCTCTCGCCCTACCCGCAGCGGATGAGGCGGATGGACGAGGGCGACCCGTGGCAGGCCGAGGGTGCCGCCCTCTCCGCCTCGGCGTCGGCCCTGCGCCGGCGGGCCGAGCCCGAGATCTTCGAGGACCCGCTCGTGGTCCTCGACCCGCAGCCCGAGTCCATGGAGTTCCCGGAGCGGCCTGAGCTTTCCCCGGAGGCCGCCGCCGAAGAGCGCCTGCTCTCCCGGCTCTCGGGAGCGCGCCACCGCGACGACGTCGCCGATGCGATCCTCGAGGACGCGCTCCGGCACGTCCGGCGGGCCGGGCTCTTCATCGCGCACCCGGACGCGGTCGCCGGCTGGGCCGCCCGGCCCGCCCCTCCCGAGCGCTTCAGCCGCTTCCGGCTGCCCGACACCGAGCCGTCCGTGTTCGCCACGCTGCGCAACACGGAAGGCTTCTACGTCGGTCCGCAGCCCGACCTGCCCGGGACGGCCGCCACGCTCGAGGCGCTCGGCTCGGACGGCCTCGGCCTCGTCGCCGTCGTTCCCGTGAATCTGAAGGGAAAGACGGTCGTGTACCTCTACGGCGAAGCCCCCGAGGGCGCGCGGCCCCCGTCCGTCCCGGCCCTCAAACGGCTCGCGGCCATGGCCGCGACCGGCCTCGAGATCGTCCTCCTCAAGAGCCGCCTCACGCGTCTCTGACCGGGCTAACGGGCTCGATTTGAACGAGATGGGCGGGTGCGGGTAGACTCCGCGGCACGTGATCAAGAACGACATCATCAACGGCGTCGCCGCGGCGGCAGACGTGCCGAGGCAGAAGGCCACGCAGGCCGTCGAGACGATCATCGACGTGATGCGCCAGGCCCTCGCCCGGGGCGAGCGCATCGAGCTGCGCGGTTTCGGTGTGTTCCTCGTGAAGCCGCGCAAGCGCGGCATCGGGCGCAACCCCAAGCGCCCGACCGAGGAAGTCCAGATCCCGCCCGGGTTCACGATCCGCTTCAAGCCCGGCAAGGAGCTTCGCGACATGACGGGCCCGGCCGAATCGCCGGCGAAGGAGCCCCTCCCCGGCGCCGCGGCTTCCCCCGCGACCCGCCCCTGACGTGCCGGACGGTCCGGTCTTCGCGCCGACGCCTCCCCCGCGGCGACGCGAGCGCTGGTGGCTCCACGTTCTTCTCCTCGTCCTGACGTTCGGCACGACGACGTACGTCGGCGCCAACTTCGCCGTGAACTTCCGGCCCAGCCTCCTGACCCCGGGAGCCGACGTCGCCGCGAGCCTCGGGGCGCTGTTCCGCGGCGCAATCACGTTCTCGGTTCCGCTCCTTCTCATCCTCCTCGCCCACGAGATGGGCCACTACGTCACGTGCCGCCATTACGGGATCGACGCTTCGCCGCCTTACTTCATCCCGTTTCCGTCACT
>Ga0335071_10007741_pt1 | contig 11049 bp, 9 predicted proteins | sample Lox_Sample_15_FD_206724 | JGI IMG/M metagenome (GOLD analysis project Ga0335071, IMG submission 206724) | Soil microbial communities from Loxahatchee National Wildlife Refuge, Florida, United States - Lox_Sample_1.5 | ecosystem: Environmental > Terrestrial > Soil > Wetlands | place: USA: Florida...
ACCAGAGATTGAGGTCTTTGGTCTCTATGCTGAAGAGTGGGGGCGTTGTGGTACTCATCCGAAAATCCCATTGACATACTCGTAGGTTTTCCGGTTGGCCGGACTGTCTGAAAAGATCACCTCGGTGCGGTCTACTTCCACGACTTCGCCATTGAGCAGGAAGGCAGTGCGATCGGCGAGTCGGCGCGCCTGTTGGACCAAGTTGGTCACGAGGATGATTGTCATCTGGGAGCGAAGTCCCTTCAGTACGTCCTCGATGCGCATCGTGGTGACGGGGTCTATGGCGATGGAGAACTCGTCGAGGCAGAGTATCTCAGGATCATGCGACAAGGCGCGGGCGATGGTCAATCGCTGCTGCTGACCACCGGACAGTCGAGTGCCTAGGCTGGAGAGCCGGTCCTTGACTTCATCCCAGAGTGCGGCCTGCCGCAGGCAGTGCTCGACGCGATCCTGCAGTTTGCGGCGGTCACGAACGCCGGCCATGCGCGGGGCGAAGGCGACATTATCAAAGATCGAAAGTGGCAGGCCCACGGGTAGCGGGGCCACCATGCCGACCTTCCGCCGGAGGGCGTAGACGTCTCCCATCTGGCGTATGTCTTCGCCATCGACTTTAACGATGCCAGTGAAGACGGCGCCCGACACGTTTTCGATGGTGCGATTAATGGTCCTCAACAGCGTGGTCTTTCCTGACTGACTAGGGCCGATGATGCCCAGGATCTCGTTGCGCCGTATTTCAAGGCTGATGCCCCTCAGAGCCTCGCGGTGTCCGTACCGGACCCGCAAGCCGGCAATCTCAACCATTGAACCGGACATCACCATTTCCTCCGTGAACGCAGGCGAACACGCACAATGATCGCCAGGGCATTCACCAAGAGCACGGTGCCGAGCAGCACGACTGCCGTACCATACGGCAACGCATGAGGCACATCGGGCACCTGCGTGGATATCGTGAAGAGATGCATCGACAGCGCCATGCACTGGTCGAACAGACCGTAGGCAAACAGATGGCCTTCCTTGATCGCTTTGAAGAATACCGCACCCGTAAACATGATCGGCGCTGTCTCGCCTGCGGCCCGGGATACTTGCAGGATCACACCGGTGAGGATGCCACTGATCGAGTTCGGGAGGACAATGTGGCGAATGGTTTGCCAGCGGGTGGCGCCGACGTTCCAACACGCCTCGCGAAATGACATCGGCACGGCCGCCAAAGCTTCCTTGGTGCTGGCGATCAGGACAGGCAGCGTCATAATCGCCAGCGTCAGCGAGGCCGCGAGGACAGATCGGCCGATCCCTGCAAAAAGGACGAACGCGCCGAGCCCAAACAATGCATGCACGATGCTGGGCACTCCCGCGAGATTGACCACGGCGAGATTGACAATACGGGTGAACCAGTTCTCACGAGCATATTCGTTCAGGAAGACTGCCGCCAGCACACCAATCGGCGTGGCGATGGCCAGCGAGATGACGACCAGATAGATCGTTCCCAGCAAGGGCGACCAAATACCGCCGGCCCGCATCCCATGCTTGGGAACCGTCAGCAGGAAGTCCAGAGACAAGATCGGCCACGCCTGAAAGACCAGATAACTGACGATCAGCAACAGCGGAAGCACCATCAGCAAGGTCATCAGAAAAAACACAATCTTGGCGATGAGTTCACTCCGCTGTTTGCGGCGCGTCAATGAAGTCGGTTGAAACAACCTACTCTACCTCTGGCAACAAGGATCGTTCATTTGACTCGAACCCCGCGAACGACAAGGTCAGCGGTCAGGTTGATGACGAACGTGATTAAGAACAATAGGATGCCAATAATGAATAACACTTGATAATGCTGTGAGTGCATCGGGGCTTCGCCCAGTTCGGCGGCAATCGTAGCGGTCAACGTCCGCACCGAGTCCATCAAGCTAGTAGGAATTCTCACCGCGTGTCCCGTGGCCATTAGGACCGCCATCGTCTCGCCTGCAGCCCGGCCTACACCGAGCAGCACTGCCGCCAACAGGCCATTCTTGGCCGCCGGCAGCAGGACGCGATAGACCAGTTGCCATCGCGTCACCCCCAGTGCCAGTGCCGCCTCCCGGTACGAGTCGGGGACCGCCTTCAACGCATCTTCGCCAATGGATACAACGATGGGCACACTCATCAGCGCGAGAATCAGGCCACCGTTCAATACATTCAAACCAATCGGTGCACCGAAAAGCCTGATGATCAGCGGATTCATTACAGTCAAACCGATGAATCCCCAGACCACAGACGGAATGGCCGCCAGCATTTCGATGATGATTTTCAGCGTTTCCCTGACCTTCGGCCCGCAGAATTCAGAGATGAAAATTGCCGCGCCGACCCCGAAGGGCACCGCAAGCAACATGGCCAGCGCAGTCACGCTTGCCGTGCCCGCGATCAGCGCCAACACGCCGTAGCGAACGTGGCTGTGGGAAGTCGGGTACCATTCGGAACTGAAGAGGAACTCCCGGAAATTGAAGCCGTGAAAGAGAAACCCGGCACCTTCGCGAAACACAAAGAAGAAAATCCCAAAGACAAACAGGATGGCGCTGATGCCACATAGCCGGATCAGCAATTCGATTGCAGTTTCGGTGACGGACTGCCACTGCCGTCGATTCATCATGAACGTCGCAGCCCTTTCCATCGTTATTAAGGCTGCGTGCCAGTTCTGGGCAGAGGGACGTAGCCGCTCTGGGTCACGATCTTTTGGCCGGCTTCGGAGTGAATCCAATCGATGTACTTTTTCACGTGGCCGGCCGGTTCGCCGAGAGTGTACATAAACAGCGGTCGGGCAATCGGATAGGTGTGGTCCAAAGTGTTCTCAACTGTCGGAGCAAAGGACTTGCCACCAGCCTTGCTGGCGATCCGCAATGTCTTGACTTCGGCCGTTGCGTAGCCCATCCCGCTGTAACCGATGGCACCAGGGGTCCTGGACACTAGTTCTACTACATCCTTCGATCCGTGCATATCACGCGAACCGAGCTTGAAATCTCGGCCCTTGCCGAGAATGGCCTCGCGGAAGTATTCGTAAGTCCCAGAATTCGACTGGCGGCTGACCCGGATAATTTCGTCGGCACCGCCGCGCATGGTGATGCCCATCTGGGACCATTTGGTGAAGTGGCCGCCCTCGCCGTAGATTTCAGCCAACTGCTCCAGCGCGATTTCTTCCATCGGATTGCTTTTGTGGACGTAAACGGCCAGGGCATCGTAGCCGACCATGAACTCGCGCGGCGCCTTGCCGGTGTTTTGCCTGGCTTGTTCAATCTCCTGGGGATGGACTTGCCGGCTGCAGTTGGCGATGTCCACCGTCCCGTTGATCAAGGCAGCAATACCCGTGCCCGAACCGCCGCCGGAGACCTCCACCGAGACCGATGGTTCCACCTTGACATATTCCTCGGCCCAGGCTTGGGCCAGGTTGACCATTGTGTCCGAGCCGATGTTTTGAATCACTCTCATCTCGGGTTGCTTTGAACGTGAGCAACCGATCGGCAGCCACGCGAGGGTTGCGGCCAGCAACAGGCTAACAACGGGTTTCATGAAGTGAGAGTCAAATCGGAGGATTGGTATTCTCATGGATTGGATTCAATTCGTTTCCAAGGATCGCTTGAACCAGGTCCCGGATGTGGTTGCCTAGAGACTCATAGGCTCGTTCATACTCAGCTCGAACTTCCTCAGGCGTTCCGTGCGCCTTGGAGGGATCGGGGACCAGCCAGAGCAGTCCCAAGGTCCGGGTAGGTTTCTGGGGGAAGGCTTTCTCCGCCGCCTTCGAGAGCGCCACGATCACTTGAACCTGGTCCAACTGGGGAACCTGGTCTACAGAGATGGAGGCCTGATGCGAGATGTCAAGGCCTTTCTCCGCCAGGAACCAGATGGTCTGCGGATCCGCCGTGCCTGCCACCAGCCCAGCACTGCTGAACGAAAACCGTTTCGCACCCGAGTGGCTGCCGATAGCCTCGGCGATGCGGCTCAGACAACCGTTGGTCTCGTCCACGAACAACACTCGGAAACCCTCCAGGGGGAGGTGCCGCCAATACTCGCCGGTGGCGAAGTACAGCGCCTGCTCACACATGTTGGTTGCCTGGTCAGATACCCGCTCAAAACGCCGTGCCACAGTGATTAGCGGCGGCAACGCCTCCAACGGCAGGCGCTCCTGCTGTCGCCATTCCACCAGGTCAGCACTGAGGCCGTCGCGGACTTGATTGACTCGCGGCTCACTGGCCATAGTGGTGCGGGCCAAATCGGGATTCTTGTCTACGAAAGCACGCAGGGCGTTGTGCAACATCGGGATCGCCATGTTCGCGATCTCACTAAACTTGTCGGTAGGCACGTCGAAAGGGAGGGAACTGAGCACTAAAACCTGCCGCGCGATGCTTACTGCGTAATCTCCGACGCGCTCCAGTTGATTTACAATCTTGCTGGCCGAATACACAAAGCGCAGGTGGCCAGCCGCCGGCTGGTGCCGCACGATGAACTCCAGGCATAGTCGGTCCAACTCGGTCTCCAAAGCGTCTATGTCCTGATCTCGCAAGATCACCGAGTAAGCCAACTGCCTGTCGCGCTTGAGGAATGCTTGGAAGGCCCGAGTCAATGCCTGCTCGTCAAGAGCCAGCATCTCCAGCAGTCTGGACCGAATCAGGTCGATGTCAGACTGTAACAACGCTTCCAAGTGGGGGGTTGGCGGTGTGCTCAAGGCTCGAATCCCTCGGCAAATCCTTCATCAGATCACAGGGAAAATCCATCCGTGCATCTGGCCTCCTCCTCAGAATCATTGAATCGACCCTTTGCGCCACAAAGACCCGCTGCACAGGCAAAAGACAACTTCTAACAGATATGACAATTCAGAAAGCAAAGGTCAAAATCTAAACCGCACCGGAATTATTAAATGGATGTGAACGAGAGTCAAGGACTGGTTAACCACGAGTTGCGTTGGTGTTACGAACTGTCTTGGAACCGGCGGGGTTGATCTTCCGATAAGATCTTTTCACATTTCCCTCCCAAAGACTGGATAATCTGCCTGCATCGACCACATATTAGCCTGGGTTTCCATATTGGGACTTCGTTCAGACGGGCGGTACTGTCCTTCCGGACACAGGATCGGGGTTGGTTACAGGGAAGTCGCAACGGATAAGGATAGACCTGAGGTTGTTGGGTGTATACTAATCGACATCGGGAACAAAAATGGAAATCTCGGATAATCCACCCCAAAAGCCCGTGATCAACCCCCGAAAACTCGCCGCCATTGACATTGTCTTTCTCGGTTCCAAATTTATCATTGCCGAGTTTGTGGGCGGGGTGCTCCTTTGTATTGCCCTTGGTATCTTCGTCCTGTTTCGAGGTCACTCATTCTGGCAACTCGTCCTAGGTCTATACCTCATATCGCTGGGGGTCAACTACGTGCCGATGTTAGTCGATGCGGCTGCGATCACGAGAAGGCAGAGCGCCCGAGCAGAGATGGGCGAAGAACTAAATGATCAGCGCCGGGCCATGGCCAAATACCGCCGCCAGTCTATCCTGTTGCTGATCCCGCTGCTGGTGCCCATATTCGCCCTCGCTCAGGAGCGGCGCAAGGCTCAGGTCACCCACACCGGAGCGTGACACATGGACCTTTTCAGCGGGTATTGCGCTTTGTTGAATGGAAGATTGTCCTTATCCCCTTACCTATGATCAGCGAGGTTCTATGAGTTCACAGATAGCTTTCTCCGGTGATACCGTGACTGCCCGAGCCGTGCTTTTAGGAGAACGCATTGACCTGAAGGGGATGGAGAGTACCCATCGCTTGGGGATTTCTCCCCTGCTTATTTCTACTGGAGAGACCTCTTGTGCTGCCCTCTTTCGGTACGGAGTAGTAGTTCTTTTCGGAATGAATCCGCTACAGGAAGTTTCTTTTCTCAACCAATTGATCCCGCTGGTTGGCCAGCCCTATGGAAAGAGAGAAATTGAGGAGACCCTTCTCCGAATGAACTCGGAAGCCGAAGAGCAACTCGAAACCAACCTCATCCAGGTACGTGAATTTACTCCAGAACGGTTGCAGATCATTGCCGATATCCTGGCCAAGAGCGTCACGCTGGGGTATTACGAGGCCGGGATTGCCGGCGTGTTTGACCGGATCGAACCATTCGCCGTTGGTTTGCAGCAGAAAGGGGAAGCCTGGCCAAAGGGCAGGGAGTTGATCGGTTATATTGGTGACACTCTGCTAATTCAACATAAGATGGTGGCACGAGTCGAGGTGGCGGACAAGCCTGAGTTGCTTTGGGAACGACCCGAACTGGGGAAACTTTACGCGAGACTCGAGGATGAATATGAACTCGTAGAACGGCACGTGGCTCTCGAAAGAAAGCTGGCACTACTCGCTCGGACTGTCGAAACCCTTTTGGATTTGCTACAGAACAAACGGAGCCTGCGCGTAGAGTGGTACATTGTCATTCTGATTGTGGCTGAACTTCTCTTGACTCTGTACCAACTCTTCATAAAGCACTAGCACTTTCCCACCCTGCGTTGCTCATCGCGATGCCACCACGACCTGAGTACTAGGCCAGTAGCCGGAACACTAGAGGAAAATAACGACTGCGGGGGTACCCACCGGAATGTATTGGCCGGTAAATGCTAAGCCGCCCGTCTTCCGATCGATACGGAAGACTGTGATCGCGTCGCTCCTCTGGTTACATGAGTAGAGGAAATTCCCTGTAGGGTCGATACTGAAGCTACGCGGATAATCGCCTCTGGTCCATTCTTCTCCGAGAAACGCCAGGGTACCCGTTTTACCGATAGAAAAGTAGGCGATGCTGTCATGCAGTCGGTTGGCAGCATAAAGGAATTTTCCGTCACACGAAGCCACTACCTCTGAAGTAAAATTGGTGCCCGCAAAGCCCTTTGGGAGGGTTGAAACGGTCTGCCTTGCCGTCAGCTTTCCGGCTGTGACGTCGAAGTTAAACAACACCAGCGTGGATCCCTCTTCTTGCAGCGAGTAAAACCAGCGGCCATTAGGATGGAAGGTAAAATGTCTTGGTCCGTCTCCCGGGGACAGCGGCAGGGACTCCGGATCATTGGCCGAGAGCTTTCCATTTTGAATATCGAACTTCCATACCAGGATCTGGTCTAATCCCAGGTCACTCGCCAACACGAATTGCCCCGTCGGATCAGCTTGGATCATATGAGCGTGAGGGGAGTCGTGCCCACTGATAGCAAAGCTACCGGGAGGGGCACTCGACGCATGCACTGGACCGACCGAGCCCGTATCCCGTTTTACGTCGGTAGCAGGTCCGAGCGCACCGTCCGGGCGGATGGGGAGGACTGCGACGGTTCCCCCGGCGTAGTTGGCTACCAGCACGAACTTCCCCGAAGGATGGACGCTCAGGTGAGCAGGGCCGGCCCCTTCTGAGCTGACGGTATTGAGACGCGTCAGATGGCCACTGGATCGGTCTATTGAAAATGCGCTCACCGAACCGGAGTTGGTGCCCTGGAAAGTCTTTGTCTCATTGGCCGAATATAGATGTGTCCTGGAGGGATTGAAAGCGAGCCAAGCCGGGTTTGAATCATCCGGAAAGACCTCTCGTTGCGCCAGAGCGCCGGTTGAAGGATTCATCTCGTAAAGGTAGATGCCTTGACCATTACCCTTACTGCCCTCCGGGCCTTGCGGCGAGCTGTAGGTGCCGATATAGACAAGAATCTTCCGGGTGGCTGATTCTGTCTGATTTTGTGGGGACCGTGTCATCATTGGACCTGTGATAGCCAGGGCCGACGTACCTTTTAGGAACCATCGACGTGAGGTCTTGTTGAAATGATCATGTTGACACTGCAACTCATTCGGTAACATTTTAGGTCTCCCTATGGCTCATGGTGAAAGCTCACGGGGTTATTGATACCGGTTTCCCGGAATAGGGCACTGTCCTATCAGGCCGAGCGGTCGCCTCTATTCCCGTGCCGTGGCCTTCTTTTACAAAGACTATTTTAAACGTGCGGGTTTGCAGCATGCCCGGAAACCCGCCCTTGCGCTCACCAAGGAGAAGGGTCTGGGCAGATTCATTCCAGTGGAAAGGAATAGTGGCGTAAATGCCCTGTTCATAGTTGTAGTTGTCACTCTCATCTTCGTAGAGCGTGAAGCTGCCATCAGCACCGGGGAATACCCGCAATTCAATGGGATCCGGAGGCTTTTCAGTCGTGTACTCGATGTTGGGGCCCATGGGAACGATTGAGCCGGCACGAACGTATAAAGGAATTTTTGGGAGCGGCGCAGGAGTGTCGATAATGTTTCCACCCCCTAGTGTCTCCCCGCCCCAAAAATTGTACCATCGGGTACCTCTCGGCAAGTAAAGGTGCCGCATGGTTGCGCCTTGTTCTATCACAGGACTAACCAAGAGAGCCGAACCGAACATGAATTGGTCGCCAATGTTCAATACGCGGGCGTCGGAAGCAAAATCCATCACCAGGGGCCGCATGAGCGTGTAGCTCTGGCTGGCAACCTTCCAGGCAAGCGAGTAGATGTAGGGCATCAATCGGTAGCGAAGGCGGTCATAATGGGTCAGAATTTCCTGAGCCTCCGCACCATAAGACCACAGTTCATTTTGATCAGGAGCGCGCGTTCCATGAACACGAAAGATGGGGCAAAATGAGCCAAATTGGAACCAACGGACAAAGAGTTCGCGGTAAACCGGGTCATCCGGATGACCCATGATAAACCCTCCGATATCTGACGTCCAGTAAGGAAGGCCGGATAGCGAGAAGTTGAGCGCAGCCGGGACCTGGCGCTTGAAGGTCTCGAAATCCGAAAGAATGTCGCCGGACCAAGCGGTCACCGCATTGCGCTGTATACCAGCGAACGCCGACCGCGACAGAATGAAGACACGTTTCTGGTTTGATGCGCCGCGTTGTCCCTGGTAAGCGGTGGAAGTAGCCATGAGCGGATAAAGATTTGCAAAACGGGCGCCATTGCCTAGCGCCACTTTGTTGCGGAGCAGGAGGTTTTCCTCCGTTCCTTCAGTTTCTGGTTCAGTCGTGTCCATCCACCACGCGTCCGCTCCGATCTTGAAGAGCGACCGGTCAATGAGGTTCCAATAGTATTTTCTGGCCTCCGGGTTAAAAGCGTCATAGAGCGCAGTTCCTTTCGGATGGAATCCTTCAACCCGAGTACGGTCGATGAAATAACCCAACTTATCCATTTCCTGGTAGGTGGCGGAGCCGGGATAAAAGAAGGGCCATACTGAAACCATCAGGTGAAAGTGGTTGTGATGGAGGTCGTCGATCATACCCTGCGGGTCCGGGTAGTTTTTGTTGAAAACAAATTCACCTGTGGTAGTCCACCAGAACCAATCTTGGACAATATTGTCAACCGGGATATGGAGTTCACGGTATTTGTGAGCGATGCCGAGCAGTTCCTCCTGAGATTTGTACCTGTTCTTACACTGCCAAAACCCATAGGCCCATTTTCCATACATCGGAGCAGCCCCGGTCAACTCGCGATAGCCGGCGATGATCTTGTCGAAATCGGGCCCGTACATGAATGCGTAATCGATCTCCTCCGCCATGTCGGAGCTGACATACAGGTAATTAACAAAGCGATTATTGAAGCGGGTTACCGACGTGTTGTTCCAGAAGAGGCCATATCCATTGCTGGAGACCAGAAACGGCACTGCAATATTCGTATTCTCCTGGGAGAGCTCCACGGATTCACCCCGGTAATTCCAGACGCCTGCCTGGTGCTGGCCGAGTCCGTAGAGGGCCTCTTCCGAGCCATACATCTTGAACACGCTCTCAACGTGGTACGTCTTCTCCCCGTTGACCGTCGCTGGAGTCATGGCCCGCGGGCCGTCCTGAAGCAGTTGGCCTCCGGTCAGGTTGCTGAAAGTGATAGTCCCACTGTCCCGAGCTACATTAACCTTCAAGCGTGCCGTGACCAGACTTATTTCATTTCCGGTGGTCTCTAGTCTCCACTCCACCGCGGACCAGCTTGTCTTGGTGACTACAATATCCGGCAGGCTGGGAAAGGAACCGGTTGGTGTGTAGCGAATCCGAATCATTGAATCCGTGCAAACTTGCAGACGCAACATACCGGACTGCATCGTGAGCACGACGCTGTCGGGATGTCGCTCGACAGCCGCAACCGGGTTCAGGGGAAGCCATTGAGCCTTGGCCCGCTCCGGTGCCAGTCCCAGCCCGATTATCAGGGCAATCGGGCTCAAAATGACAAATCGCTGTGGTAGCTCGGCAGCAATGGAAGCCAGGTTCATCGTGCTGTCCTCCGCTCTTGACCTTCGGAATGCGGACCTATCTCCCGCCTTTAACGTTCCGGAAGCCGGCTGTCTCAAATCTCCCCGGCACACTATACGCTCTTGCTCACTGAGACACCACAAAAAGACCCTTCGCTCCAGCGAAAGGCGACCAAAAGGGACCACAAACGGTATAGATTATTGGGAACGTGACCTGATACAGTGTTGTGAGTTGTATCTGTTGCCGCAACATGCCCTTTATATAGGAGAGTGAAAAATGAAACGCTTGGTTGTTTGTCTGCTCCCTATTGTCTTTGCGGCATCTCTGTACGGGCAAAGCATAACCGGTCGATTCGATTTTGTGATTGAAAACGGTCATGTTATCGACGGTACTGGCTCTCCCTGGTATTCGGCGGATGTCGGTATCCGCGCTGGACGGATTGCTGCCATCGGTCATCTTGTTGGCAGCAGCAGCCAGCATCATATCGACGCCCGCGGTCGGGTGGTTGCTCCCGGGTTCATTGACATGCTGGGCCAGTCTGAACTGACAATCCTCGTAAACCCTCATCTCCCTTCCAAAATATTCCAGGGCATTACCACAGAAGTTACCGGGGAAGGCGGCTCGGTCGCGCCGCTTAATGAAGCCATCCTCCAGGCTGATCATCTCATCTTCGATCACCTTCAAATTGTGCCGGACTGGCGAACCCTTGATCAGTACTTTAGTCGGCTCGAACGCCAGGGGATTGGCATCAATTTCGCCAGTTACGTGGGGGCGACCCAGGTACGACGGATGGTTCTGGGAGACGGAGATCGGGCCCCCAACCCAAACGAGTTTGAGCAGATGAAAACG
>Ga0335071_10007742_pt1 | contig 11048 bp, 13 predicted proteins | sample Lox_Sample_15_FD_206724 | JGI IMG/M metagenome (GOLD analysis project Ga0335071, IMG submission 206724) | Soil microbial communities from Loxahatchee National Wildlife Refuge, Florida, United States - Lox_Sample_1.5 | ecosystem: Environmental > Terrestrial > Soil > Wetlands | place: USA...
CTGCCCGCGGAGGGGTATTCACGCCGGAGCGTGGCGACGGCATCCTCGGCTTCCGACCGGAGCAGACCGGTGACGATAATCCGCTTCGGGCGCTCGTCGACCAGCTTGCGGCAGATCGCCGTTCCGACGAGCCCGCTGCCGCCGAGTACGAGTACGGTACGACCCTGGATATTCATAGGATGATCCGGAGAGTTGATGATATGTCAGTTCAGACCGAAAAGAACGGAAGGGGGAAGCGCAGACACTGCGCTTCCCCGTATGATCGGAAGCAAGAGGGCGGGCTCAGACCGCCCGTTCCACGACCACGGCCGACCCGTAGGCGAGCACTTCACTGACTCCCCCGGCGATGTCCGTCGTATCGTACCGGAACGCGACGACGGCGTTCGCCCCCAACTGCTGCGCATGCGTGATCATCGTCTCATAGGCTTCGCTCCGCGCACGTTCGCAGAGCTGCTGGTAGAGGGTGATGTTGCCTCCCGCCAGGATCTGGAACAGAGCGCCGACATTGCCGATGAAGGAGCGCGAGCGCACGGTGATGCCCCGGACAACGCCCAGGTGACGGACGATGCGATATCCCTCGAGCTGGGGCGCGGTTGTGACAAGCGAGTGGTCAAACATGGCTTATTTGAGCTTCAGGGAATTGATCGACTTTTCAAACACGGTGAAATAAATATCCTTCTGGGGCGCAAACCAGTTGAGCGTCACCCGGATCACCTTGTCGTTCTTCACGATGAAGTAGGCGCGACTGTTGATGTTGGCCATCGGGGAATAATCGACCCAGTAGGCCTTTGCGCCGTCGATCGTGGAGGTGCCGTTGTTCTTCGCCTTGCTGTATTTTCCCTTGTTCTGGTCCCATACCTTGTCGACCGTCAGGTTCTTCGCCCCGAAGACGTCGATATGGATACTGCAGTCACGGCGGTCGGCACGGCGCTCCATCGCAAACTCATTGTTGCCCTTGTTCACCTCGACGAATTCCATGTTGTCGGGGTACTTGATGGTGAAATACTTCGTGTCGAAATCGGCCATGTTCTGGGACGGATTCCAGACATCCGGTTTTTTCGCCACCACCACAGGGGGAACGAACGACTTGAGGATCGCGGCATTGACGTTCACGTGGGCGTCGAACTGCGGACCGTATCCCTCGAAATCCAGCTTGTACAGCGCGGTATCGCCCTGTACGAGCACCATCTGGCCGAAGATGCTCGTCTTCGTCGTCGCCTGAATCCGGTACGCGATCGCCACCGCCTGTTTTCCACCGACCGTCATCGGTTGATCGGGCTTGATTTCCGCATTCTGGTTTTTCAGATCATCCTTGATCCCCTGGATGAGAACGTCGGCGGTCTTTCCGGCGTAGGGAAGGACGTCGACCGCCACCTGCTCGCCCTCAACTCCCGTTCGGGGATCGAGAAACTTATCGAGCACCTCCTGCGATTTCGCAAAGACGGCCTTTCCCGTGTTGCCGTAATTCTTCCAGTCTTTCGGATACTGGACCGAAAAACCGTAACCGGGATCGGTATACTGGTTCATTTCGCCAACCTGGATCGTTTCGATCTTGGGAGTGCCACAGCCGGCAAGAGCGAGAAGGGTGACGAAGAAAAATGCAATTGTGCGTTTCATTGGATCCTTACTCCATAGATGTGATTGAAAAAAATCATTTTGGCACAACCGTGTTGTACCAGGTCTTCTTTTCGCGGTTCCCGATTTCATCGATGTGGAGATGTTTTGCCTCCATGTACTCGTACATGCCGTCGAGCCCGAATTCCCGCCCGACGCCGCTCTGTTTGTACCCCCCGAACGGCGCCTTCTCCGAAATGAGGTGCCATTCGTTGATCCAGACCGTGCCGGCGCGGAGTGCCGACGCCACCTTCATCGCCCTCTCCTGATCCCGCGACCAGACGCCGCCGGCGAGGCCGTACAGGGAATCGTTCGCCATCCGGATTGCCTCCTCGTCCGACGTGTACCTGAGGACGGAAAGTACGGGGCCGAAGATCTCCTCGCGCGCAACCTTCATTGAGCTTTTCACGCCGGTCAGAATCGTCGGCTCGATAAAATTGCCCTTTTGCAGGCCGGCTTCCGAGGGCGCCGATCCGCCGCAGACGACAGCGGCTCCTTCGGTGCGGCCGCTTTCGATGTAGCCGAGAATTTTCCGGCGCTGATCTCCCGAAATGACAGGTCCGATGTCGGTCGCACTGTCTGCGGGATCTCCTGTTCTCATCCTGCGGGCCTTCGCGGCGAGCTGTTCGACGAACGCGTCATGCAGGTTTGCGGGAAGGAGGAGCCGTGAACCCGCCTCACAGCACTGACCGCTGTGGTAAAAGATCGCGTACAGAGCGCCGTCGACGGCAAGTTCCGGATCTGCGTCGTCCAGAACGATGTTGGCCGACTTGCCACCGCATTCCAGCGTGCATTTTTTCAGCGTGGCCGAGGCCGCCGCCATCACCCGCCGTCCCGTCGCCGTCGATCCGGTGAAGGATATTTTATCGACCCCCTGATGTCCGGCCAGCCGTTCGCCGCAATCGCCGCCGAATCCCGGCACGATATTCACGACTCCGGGCGGAATGCCCGCTTCGGCGATCAGCCGCGCGAGCTCCATCGCCGTCACGGGCGAAAGTTCGGACGGTTTGAGCACAACGGTATTTCCGGCGGCGAGCGCCGGGCCCAGCTTCCAGACGGCCATCTTGAGCGGAAAATTCCACGGCGTGATGGCCCCGACCACGCCGACCGGCTCATGTGTCAGAACATTCCGGCTGAAACCCGGTTTCGTCAGGTCGGCTATCGGCTGGCTCATGTCTGCGGAAGCCAGCCTGGAAAAATAATTCATCGCCCGGGCGCTCAGGTACACATCCTCCTTCACCTTCCGGATGGTCCCGCCGGAATCGGCGACTTCGAGCGATTCAAGGAGAATTTTATCCCGGTTGATCAGATCCGTCAGCTTCTTGAGATATCCGCCCCGCTCTGCACCGGACATTTTCGGCCACGGACCGGCGTCAAACGCCCTCCGCGCCGCCGCCACCGCGAGATCGATATCGCCCGCGTGCCCTCTCGCCGCCACCGCGACGACAGACTGATCGAACGGGTTGATGGACTCAAACGTTTCGCCGCTGATGGACGGCACGAACCTGCCGTCGATATACAGAAGATATTCACGCATCGGTTGTTACTGGATTCCGATTCGACCGCTGATGGAGAGAAGCAGGATGATACCGAATAACAGGGCAATGACCGGGTAGAACATGCCGATCTGGCGGTCATATCCGCGGAGCGTCTCTTCCGCTCCCGTCGGTGCACTGCCGGCGTTCATCGACTGCACCAGCTTTCCCCGTTTGCCGGAGGTGATCCCGAAGATGACCCCGCTGATCAGTGCCAGAGCAAAGAAGACGATTTTGTATGCGAGCCATCCGGGGAGGTCGAGAAGGGTGTAGCCGAGAACGTGCATGTTGCCGATGCCGCTGAGGAGCATGATGAGGCTTCCGATCGGGCTGAGGAGTCCGATCGGTTTCATTGACCGAAGGATGGCGGCCTTCGCGCCGGGATCGGAGGCGCGGCGGTACTGACGGTTGAGGATGTATCCGGCGAACAGCGACGTGGCGAGGAGGCCGATCCCTATAAAATGAATGAAGAGCGTTATAATATGCGTCAAGAGTTCTCCTCGGATTTCGTGATAATGTGTTGCCGGAGAGCAGGTTAGCTTATTGTTCCCGCCCCGTTCGGATGTGTTCGGGAAGATACAAAATCTTTTTATGAGTCTCAACCGCCGCCCGGGAGCCGGCATCCGACACTGATTTTGTGAATCCGGTCATATTTCCCGGCTCACCGCGGCGCTTGATTGTCCGCTGTTCCTGCGGCTCAGGCGGCTCCAGGAGTACGGAATGCTCTCCGGTTTGTTTTGATGATTCATCCGATCATCCGGATCAACCGAATCACGAGTGTGTGCTTCAATCGTTCGTACCTGCGGAGGACGGTATCACTTTTGATAATCACGCTTGATTGAGTATATTCCTTTCACCTATGCCTTCGGGTGAATTGCAGTCGAAACCTATCGGTGTTTTTGATTCCGGCATCGGCGGTCTGACGGTTGTCCGGTCGATGATGGATCACCTTCCTTCCGAAAACATCGTCTATTTCGGCGATACCGCCCGGGTTCCGTACGGGCCGAAATCTCCGCAGGTCGTCAGGGAATATGCGGCTCAGGATACCGACTTCCTGATGAAGTACGACGTCAAGATGATTGTGGTCGCGTGTAATACGGTCTCCTCCGTCGCGCTGGAGGTGGTGCAGAAACATTCGCGGGTGCCGGTCATCGGCGTCATCGTCCCCGGCGCGCGGGAAGCGGTGGGGGCGTCCGCCCGGAAACGGATCGGCATTATCGGTACGGTCGGCACCATTGCGTCGCAAGCCTATGCGAATGCGGTGCGGCAATTCGATGCGGATGCGACCGTCGTGGGCCAGGCCTGTCCGCTCTTTGTGCCGCTCGCGGAGGAGGGATGGATCGACCATCCGGCCACGGAGCTTGTCGCAAAGGAGTATCTGTTTCCCCTGAAACTGCAGAAGATCGATACGCTTGTCCTCGGATGCACGCATTATCCCATTCTCCGGCAGGTCATCGAACGAACGATGGGCGACGGCATCGCGCTTATCGACTCCGGGGAGGCGGCGACCCGGGAGATCCGTCTTCTCCTCAAAAAGGAGGGGCTTGAAAATCCCAGCTCCGAAAAAGCGAACGTACAGTTTTTTGTAAGCGATATTCCACTCAAATTCACGGAAGTGGGCGAGCGGTTTCTCGGCAGAAAGCTCGGCCGCGTCCGGCGTGCGGAGGGATTTGCATGATGGCGAAACGAAAACCGGGCGATCCGCTCCTTCCTGCCAGCGAGGCGGCGGCGCGTCTCACATCTTTGAACGGATGGACGAAAAAGGGAAAGGAGATCCGGAAGGTGTTCGAATTTCCGGATTTCGTTCGGGCAATGGCGTTTGTGAATGCGGTCGCGCTTCTGGCCCAGCGGGCAAATCACCATCCCGACATCGACATACGATGGAACCGCGTTACCCTCGTATTGTCGACCCACAGCGCCGGCGGGCTCACCACAAAGGATTTCGATCTGGCAGACCGGATTGAAGAATTATGACAGACCGGCTGGAAACACTGCGGAAGTTCCTCGAGGAGGATCCGTCCGATCCGTTTAACCGCTATGCGCTCGCACTCGAATATGTCAGTCGGAGGGATTTTTCAGCCTCGGCGAAACTGTTCGAGGAGGTCATCGGCATGCACCCCGATTACATCCCGGCGTACCAACAGCTCGGAATGCTCATGAAGGAACTCGGCCGGACAGACCGGGCAAAGAGCGTCCTCGAAGAGGGAGTGCGGAGGGCTGTCGCGGCGGGGGACGGCCACGCGGCTGCGGAAATGAGGGAGATGATCGATGAGACGGGGGTCTGAGCCATGACGCGCGAAGAGATTCTCGGAATGTTCACCTCCAGCGGGGCTCTGCTGGAAGGACATTTTCAGCTGACCTCGGGACTGCACAGTCCCAATTACTTTCAGTGTGCAAAAGTACTTCAGTACCCGGACTTCACCGAACGGCTCTGCTCGCTCATCGTGGACAGGTTCCGGCCGGGCGGCGTGGATGCAGTCATTGCGCCGGCGCTCGGCGGCATTGTTGTGGGACAGGAGGTCGGACGCCAGCTGAAGGTTCGCACGATGTTCGCCGAACGCAAGGATCACGTTCTTCAGCTTCGCAGGGGATTCACGGTCGGACGGGGCGAGCGCGTCCTGATCTGCGAGGACGTCATCACGACGGGAGGTTCGGTACAGGAAGTCATTGAAATCATCCGGCGTCAGGGTGCGGTCACGGCAGGGATCGGCGCCGTCGTCGACCGGAGCGGAGGCCGGTCCGGACTCCCCGATCTTTTTGCCGCATTCACCGTCGAAGCCGTCACGTATCCGCCGGCCGAATGCCCTCTCTGCCGCCGCGGGATCTCGGTCGAAAAGCCGGGAAGCCGTCCCGGCGCCGTACAGGAGCCCCCTCATGCTTCAGGATAGTCTGATCAAACACGGCCTCTATGCCGTTCTGATCGTGGTCGCCGCGCTGATCCTTGGCCGGGGGGTCAGAACCGTCATCCGGTTTATCCTCCGCCGCCACGGCGACGACAGCTCCCGTGAGCCGCTCTGCCGGATCCTCCGCGCGATCGATTCCAAACTGTTTCTCATCGCGCTGACCGTCGGAATATCGCTGGCAGTGCGCGAATTCCGGAAGGCGGCGCTCCCGGGCGATGAGACGCTTCACGAGGTTCTGGATTACCTCTCCACCGGCACGTTCATCCTGGCGGTTCTTCTGGTCTCCCATCTGCTGAGCAGGTTCTTCCGGTCTTCCGTCGCCTGGTATGCGGATGAGGTTTCGCGCAAAAACAGGAACAACCTGGCTCCCACGGTCGTCCCGTTCGCCTCCAAGCTGATCAACATCGTGATCTTCTTCATCGTCGGGATGATCATCCTCGATCATCTCGGAGTGAATATCGGCGGCTTCCTGGTTTCCCTTGGCGTCGGTTCTCTCGCCGTCGCCCTCGCGGCCCAGGAAACGATCGCGAATATGATCGCATGGTTCGTCATCCTGGTCGACCAGCCTATTCGGATCGGGGATAAGATACGTCTGCCCTCCGGCGAGGAGGGGGATGTGGCCGAAATCGGTCTCCGGAGCACGCGGATCATCAATTATGACAACAATCTCGTGGTGATCCCCAACAGTGAGCTGGTGAAGAACCGGCTGACGAATCTCACCCTTCCCGATGCGAGCACGAGGGTTCTCATCGAGATCCCGGTCGCCTACGGCACCGACATCGCGAAGGCCCGGTCGGTCGTCCTGGGCGTTGCGGCATCCCGTCCCGATCTTGCGGTCTCCCCCGCGCCGAACGTCTATACGTTGAATCTGGGAGAAGGCGCCATTCAGCTCCGTCTCCACGCCCGGACCCCCGATATCGGCCGCAAGTTCGACATCGAAACCGAGCTCCGCGAACAGATTTACAGCGCACTCCGCGCCGCCGGAATCGAATTCCCCCGCATCCAGCGGTTTATTCATCAGGATCTCCGTGGATCTTAAACTTCTCAGACGTTCGACGGTGTACGACGGGAGAGTCTTCACCATCGAAGTGGACGACATCGAATATCCGTCGGGCCGCAGGTCGGTCCGCGAAGTCGCACGTCATGGCGGCGGCGCCGTTGTGCTCGCCGTCGATGCGATGCGCAACGCTCTCCTCATCCGCCAGCTCCGCTATCCGCTGGACGAATTTTTATGGGAACTTCCCGCCGGCAAACTGAACAGGGGAGAGGACCCGCTCGACTGTGCCCGGCGTGAGCTCGGCGAGGAAACAGGCTATCAGGCCCGGAAATGGTCGAAGCTGACCGCGATCTACACCTCCCCCGGATTCTGCAGTGAACATCTGCATATCTTTCTGGCGGAGGAGATCTCCCCCAGACCCGAAGGAAGGGCCCCCGAAGAAGGGGAGGAGACAATGACGGTGACCTCCATGCCTCTCGACGAGGCCGTTGCGATGGTCGAACGGAACGAGATCGTCGACGCAAAATCGATCTGCGGGATCCTCCTCGGCGAGAGGATTCTCCGGGCGCGAAACACTCCATAACGAATCTCATTCCGGACCGGGTGCGGGCGCCGGCCGGTCCGGCAACTGAAAACGGAAGAACCGTGAATCCCACCGAACTCATTCGAAAAAAAAGACACGGGGAGACATTATCCCGGCAGGAACTGCAGTTTCTCATCGACGGCTATCTCCGCGGGGACATTCCCGATTATCAGATCTCCTCCTTCCTCATGGCGGTCTATTTCCGCGGCATGACATTTGAGGAAACCGCCACGCTCACCGAGATCATGCTCGGATCGGGGAAGAGCGTCGACCTCCGGTCGGTCCCAGGCCTGAAGGTCGATAAGCACTCGACCGGCGGCGTGGGCGATAAGGTCTCTCTCATTCTCGCCCCGATGGTGGCGGCCTGCGGCGTTCCGGTTCCGATGATCTCGGGACGCGGTCTCGGCCACACCGGCGGTACGCTCGACAAGCTCGAATCGATCCCCGGATTCCGGACCACGCTCTCCCTCGAGGAGTACGCGGCGGTGATCCGCGAGACCGGCGTCGTGATGATCGGCCAGACCGCCGATATCGCTCCGGCCGACAAGCGGCTGTACGCGCTCCGCGACGTCACGGCGACGGTGGAAAGCATTCCGCTCATCGCCGGCAGTATCATGAGCAAGAAGCTGGCGGAAGGGATCGACGCACTTGTCCTGGACGTGAAAACCGGCCGCGGCGCGTTCATGGAAACGGAGGAAAAGGCGGGGGAACTCGCCGCCACGCTGATCGCCGTCGGCAAGCGGTTCGGCAAACGGACACTCGGTTTCATCACCTCGATGTATCAGCCGCTCGGATTTGCCGTCGGCAACTGGCTGGAGGTCCGCGAATGCATCGACTGCATGCATGGACGGGATGTCCCCGATCTCATGGAGGTCACGGTTCTCCTCGGAGGAGCGATGCTCTTCGCGGGGGGAAAGGCGCGGTCGATCGGGGAGGGAGCGGACGGCTGCAGGGAAGCCGTCCGGAACGGATCCGCCTGGAAAAAATTCATACAGATGGTGCGCACACAGGGAGGGTCAGTCGAAACGGTCGAAGATCCCGACCGCTATCCCGTTAGCCTTCACTCATCTGCCATCGAAAGCCCGGCGGACGGGTATGTCACGGCGATCGATGCGCTGGACATCGGTTACTGTTCGATCCTCCTCGGCGCAGGCCGGATGACAGTGGACGATAAGATCGATCCGAAGGCAGGCATTCTGCTCCACAGGAAAATCGGCGACCGCGTAAGGAAAGGGGATCCGCTCGCGACGATGTATACCGACCGGGCCCCTGCGCTCAGCGAGGTGGCGGCCCGCATTGGCGCGGCTATCGTCGTCGCCGCGCATCGCGCCGATCCGCCGCCGCTCATCCGGTCGATGGTCGATGAGCGGGGGAACCATCCGTGGCCGTTGGATGCGAAAGGTTGACTGATGTGATTTTTTTCCCTATGTTCTCCTTTCGCCGCGACTGAGCGGCGCCATCAGATCAAGGAGCAGATAATGCCCGTTCTTACATTCCCCGGGGAGGGGAAAACAATCGAGGTTCCGGAGGGGACCAACCTTCGCAAAGCGCTTCTCAACAATGGCATCTCTCCCTACCACGGCAAGGATAAAGTTCTGAATTGTCTCGGAAACGGTCTCTGCGGCACCTGCAGAGTGGAGATCGTTGACGGGAAAAATGCGCCGCCCGTGTCGGATCTTGAAGCGGCATCCCTCGTCGGTCTTGCCCCCTTTTACGCCCGTGAGGTTCCGAAAAATATCCGGCTGGCCTGCCGTATCGCGGTGACGAAGGACCTGACGCTGAATATTGCGCCGGCGATCACCATCGACTGGAAGACGACCCGCGAGAGGCTGTCGATGACCGTTATCTGGACCCTCTTCGGCGGCGCCTTCATGGCGGTTGTCCTCCGCCTCCTCTACGAACTTGCCACCGGCCGGTGATCGTTCAGCCGCCCGAAACGGACCGGAGGAGCGCCAGCATCTCCTCGTGGACGAGACCGTTGGATGCGATGATATCCTTGCGGTAGATTGAAAAATCGCCTCCGTCGAAGGAGGTCACCTTCCCCCCGGCTTCCGTCACCAGAAGCGTGCCCGCCGCCATATCCCACGGATTCAGGTCGACTTCCCAGAACCCCTCGTAGCGTCCGGCGGCGACATACGCCAGATCGATGGCCGCCGATCCCATCCTCCGCACCGCCTGTGCCTTCATGAGGAAGGAAATGAACCGTTCGATGGCGCGGTTCGGATTCTCCGCGATGTTGTAGGGAAAACCGGTGACGAGCATACCCCGTTCGAGCGTCGCACCGGCGGAAACGCGGATCTGTTTTCCGTTGAGAAACGCCCCCTTCCCTTTTTCGGCTGTGAAAAGTTCGTCGTGGTTCGGATCGTAGATCACGCCCAGGATCACCTCTCCCCGCCGTTCCAGCCCGATGGAGACGCAGTAGACCGGGAATCCGTGTGTGAAGTTCGTCGTCCCGTCGAGCGGGTCGATGACCCACCGGTAGTCGGAATTTCCCGTTTTCTGCATGCCCCCCTCCTCGGCGAGAATTTCATGACCCGGGTAGTGGCGCTTGAGAAGGCTGATGATCATCTCTTCCGATCGTTTGTCGATCTCGGTGACGAGGTTTTTGGATTCCCCGCCCTTCAGCTGAATGGAGCGGATTTTACCAACGTTCTGCCGGAGGAATTTTCCGGCTGTTCTGGCGGCTTCTATGGCGATGGCGAGCATGGCGGTGGTGTGGTTGTCGGGATTATGATTTTCCGGCAGAGCGGGAGGGGAGCTTCCTTCTGCCGAGGAGCTGTTGGACCTGGCCGATATTTTTCCGGTTGATGCGGAAGCGCACCGTCACGGAATCGCGCCGGTAACTCGTTTTGACGATTTCGGCGATATCGTGGAGCTTTGCAACGATGCCGTACTCCGATTGCCGGAGCGTGATCGAATCTTCCACGACGTTGTTCCGGAGAATGGACAGGATCGCCGTTTCAAGTCCCCCGATGTTGATCCCGCGTTCGGCGGAAATGCACACCGACGGTTGATAGGCGGCGGCAATTTCCCGGAGGGGCGTCCGGTCGGAAAGCATGTCGATCTTGTTGAAGACATAGATCGTCGGTTTTCCCTCGGCGTGAAGTTCCCCGAGGGTTTCATTCACCACCGCAATGTGATCGGCGAAATGCGGATGACCGGCATCGACGACATGGAGGATGACGTCGGCCTCCGAGACTTCCGCGAGGGTGCTCCGGAACGAGGCGACGAGATGCGGCGGCAGTTTCCGGATGAATCCGACGGTATCCGACAGGAGGACCTTCTGCGACGGGCCGAGGGAAATCATCCGGACCGTTGTATCGAGGGTTGCGAAAAGGCGGTCTTCGACGAGGACGTCGGCGCCGGAGAGATGCCGGAGGAGGGTCGATTTGCCGGCATTCGTATACCCGACCAGC
>Ga0335071_10007744_pt1 | contig 11046 bp, 9 predicted proteins | sample Lox_Sample_15_FD_206724 | JGI IMG/M metagenome (GOLD analysis project Ga0335071, IMG submission 206724) | Soil microbial communities from Loxahatchee National Wildlife Refuge, Florida, United States - Lox_Sample_1.5 | ecosystem: Environmental > Terrestrial > Soil > Wetlands | place: USA: Florida...
CGTCGCGAACGCCGGTTCGATTCGCAAATGACCGGACATCGTCGATGATGCTGAACGCGGAAGCATCTGCGGAAGCGGCGTGCTCAGCCAGGCGGCACAGACCGTATTCTTCCTCGGCCTCATCCACGGCCTCGGTAATGCCGTCGCTGTAAAACACGATCCGGGATCCCTTCGTAAGCTTGATCCGTGTCTCTGAATAGTCTCCGTAAGCAAGTCCGAGCGGCAATCCGCGCTCCGTCTCCAGGAAGTGTTCGCCGTGATCGTCAATAAACAGCGGATGCAGATGGCCGGCATTGGCGAAGGTCAAAATCTGCGTCGCCGGATCGAGCACGGCGTATACGAGCGTGACGAACTTTCCGGCAGGGAAGTCGTTTACCAGGAGTTCGTTCAATCTCTTTAGCACCTCGCCCGGAGTGCAGCAGGCTTCGGCCAGCGACCGGAAAATCCCCCTGGTGGCGGACATGAGCAAGGCCGCGGCTGTACCTTTGCCGGACACGTCCGCCAGCACGATCCCCCAGCATCCGTCGGGGAACGCGATGAAATCGTACCAGTCGCCGCCTACGGCGCGCGCCGGCTCGCTGCGGCCGGAAATCACGAACCCCGGAACATAGGGAGAAGCTTTCGGCAATAGTGCTTGCTGGATCGCTCTCGCCTCTTGGGCATCGTGATCCAGCGCCGCGCGCTCTGCTCGTTCCTGCTGGAACCGCTGTGCGTTCTCGATCGCGATTGCCACGTGATCGCTCACGGCCTGCAGCAACCGTAACTGCTGTTCGGGAAACGCGTCGAGTTCTGGATGAGAAGCCGAGAAGACTCCCACGAGGCGTTCGCCGACCCGCAAGGGGATCGCAACCTCCGACAGTGTCGCGTGCTTGCAGGCAATGTAGTAGCTATCCAGCCGGACATCGGGGGCGTAATGCATCCGTCCGGTAGACGCCACGTGCCCCACCATTCCTTCCAGGCCAATCTTCACCCGGTGTCCCTTGCTGCGCGCATTGCACCCATGCACTCCCGCGAGAATCAGTTCGCCGCGCTCTTCGTCATGTATGTACACGCTGGATTCCACGCAGCCGAAGGAATGAATGACCTCGTCGAGCACATTATCAATCAGCAGATCGAGATCGAGAATCGAGGTGATTCTCTGGGCGGCCTTTTGCACGCGCTGCAGGTCATCGACGATGCCGGAGGCCGCAGGCCGAACCGAAACCTCGCTTACACTGGGACTCGCAACCATAGGCTGACCTTGGGGATGAGCGACCGCTCTGCCAATGTAGATGCAGCACCATCAGTGGTGATTCTTTATTTCGCGCACCGAGGAGGCGCTGAAGCTTACTTCAATTTCCTTTTCTTGCCTCCGGGTCACTACTGCGATCCGCTGATTCCGGCCTCGCGCGAGAGCGCCGCCGCTTGAATTCCTCGATCCGCTCGCGAATGCGCTTTTCTATGCCCTCATTCGTGGGGTGGTAATACACGCGGTCTTGCAAGTTGTCGGGCAGGCACTGCATGTCCGCTACCTTCGACTCCAGGTCATGGGCGTACTGGTACCCTTTGCCGTAGCCAAGATTCTTCATCAGTCCGGTGGGGGCATTGCGCAGATGAAGCGGGACCGGATCCGCCGACGTTTGTTCGACGTCTTTTTGTACGTTGCCATACGCCGTGTAGAGCGCATTCGACTTGGGCGCGACCGAGAGATATACCACGGCCTCGGCCAGCGCCAGATTGCCCTCGGGCATGCCAATGAAGTCCACCGCATCGCGCGCTGCCATGCATAGCGACAGCGCGTTCGGATCGGCCAGCCCGATATCTTCCACCGACATCCGTACCACGCGCCGCGCGATGTACAACGGATCCTCGCCGGCCTCAAGCATGCGCCCCAGCCAGTACAGCGCCGCATCCGGATCGCTATTGCGCACCGACTTGTGCAGCGCCGAGATCAGGTTGTAGTGCTCTTCGCCGGTCTTGTCGTAGAGCAGAATGCGCTTTTGCAGCGCATCGCGCACAATGTCATCGGTAATCTCTCGCGAGATCTCCTCAGTCGTTGCCCCAGCCTTCTCGCGTTGTTCACGCGGGGGCGCCAATTTTGCGAGCCCCGCTGCGACCTCCAACACGTTGTATGCGCTGCGCGCATCCCCGCTGGTGTAGCTGGCGATCTTTTTAAGGACATCCTCAGACGCCCGCAGGTTCAACCCGCCCAGACCGCGTTCGCGATCTTCTAACGCTCTCCGGAGCAAAGAAACAATCTGGTCTTCACTCAAGGGCTGAAGCACGTAAACCCGAGTGCGCGACAGCAGCGCCGAGTTGATCTCGAACGAAGGATTCTCCGTGGTTGCACCAATCAGCCGGATGTTCCCCTTCTCGACATGTGGCAGGAACGCATCCTGTTGCGCCTTGTTAAATCGATGAATCTCGTCGATGAAGACGATGGTGCGCGTGCCGTATTGCTTTGCACGCTCGGCGTCGGCCATAACCTGCTTGATTTCCTTGATCCCGGAAAGAACGGCGGAAAACTCGATGAAGTCCGCCTTGGTCATGTTCGCAATGATCTTCGCCAGGGTGGTTTTGCCGGTACCGGGAGGTCCCCAGAAAATCAGCGACCCGGGATCGTCGCGCTCAATCTGCACGCGCAGCGGCTTGCCGGGCCCGATCAGGTGTTCCTGCCCAACGTACTCGTCCAGTGTTCGCGGACGCATGCGATCCGCCAGAGGACGCCCCGGGTCGCTCGAACCGCCGCTCGGGATCGGCTGGAACAGGCTCATAGAACTACAGCCCTCAGAACTACAGCTTAAACTATCGGGGACCACATCGTCCGTCGCGAGAAGCTAGCGCGGAAAGACCCTTGCGGGCTCTGTGAATTGCAACACCGGCGCAAAGGGTAATGCCCCGATCTCGTGCGCGTAGCGATAGAAAAGCCGTAACCCTTCCAGGCACGCGTCATCGAGTCGGTAATGGATGTTTTCCGTGAGATAGCTGCGTATGCTGCTCTCCGAAACTCCTAGCCTGGGCGCCCAATCCAAGCTGATGCTATCGATGCTTCCGGGTTTCAGTCCGTGATCGCGGGAATCCTGAAAAATGGCAGCCAAATCCATTGCCGGATCCGCCTCTGCCAACGCTGCCGCCCGTACGGCCCAGAACGCAAACACAAAGGGCTTACCGGTAAACCGGATCCATTCCTCTGCCAGATCCAAGGTGTGATATCGCGAGCGATCGACCTGCAATGCGGGATCCCCGATCAGCAAACCCGCGTCGCAATTCTCCAGCATTTGGTCGATTTGCGGCGGCATCGGTGTGAAAATCCTCCCTCCGCCCAGCCACTTCTCAAAGAGAACTTTGGTAAGCGCTACCGAAGTCAGGGAAGAAGTATCGAGCGCGATGGTACGGACTTCCTCCATGGGCATTCGGCTGACCAGCAGAATCGAACGCACGGCGCGCACCGAGGCGATCGCGACTTCCGGAAGGACAAGCAAATCAGGTATCTGCGAATACGCAGCGGCAGGAATGATCCCTACATCCGCCGTCCCCTCTGCCAGCGCTTTGGCGCATCCAGAGGGCAACGTATAGGAGATCTCAAAGTGCCGCCCGGCCTCTCCATGCTCGAAATCCCACATCAAAGGAGCCGTATTCAGGTAGGAAATAGCGGAAATTCGCAACTTTCTCATTACTTTCCTCAGATATTAACAGACCAATGTGACGCATAACCTTGACAGCGCTTCCCGCAACTAAGTACAGTCCGCGAGTTCTAGCTGTTTAGCGCCCGTGTCTCTTTCCCAATTTGGAACAGGGACATCCGTGCGCCCGGATCGGAGTTGCCGTTGCCCACCGCCGCCGTTTCACCCTCTTCCACTCATGTTCTGGAGTGGCTCGCCGTCTCGCTGACGCCGGGCCTGGGGCCCACGAAAGCAAAGAAATTGGTCGAGCACTTCGGCAGTCCGGAAGCCGTCCTGCGGGCGCCTTTGACGGAACTGGAGGCCACCGGCATTCAGGCCATCTCGGCTCAGTCGCTGGCCACGGGCAAGTCCGCGGAACTGGCGCGCGAAGAGCTCGCCAAGGCCTCTGCCGCAGACGTCGCCCTGATCTCGATCGATGATTTGATGTACCCGCCTCGCCTGAAGCAGATCTACGATCCGCCGCCAATCCTTTATGTACGTGGCGACGCCGAAGTTCTGATCAAGCCGGGTGTTGCCATGGTCGGAACGCGCCACCCCACTCCCTATGGTTCGGGAATGGCCGAGCGCCTGGGGTGCGATCTCGCCGCACAGGGCTTGGTCATCGTTAGCGGCATGGCACGCGGCGTCGACACGGCGAGCCACCGGGGCGCGATTTCTGCCAAGGGCAAAACCATTGCCGTCTTCGGGACGGGTGTCGACGTCATCTATCCCAAGGAAAATTCGCGGCTCTCGGAGCAGATTCTCGCTTGCGGCGGAGCGCTGATTTCCGAATTCCCGCTCGGAACCTTCGCCGCCCCGCAAAACTTTCCGATTCGAAACCGCATTATCAGCGGCATGTCGGTGGGCGTGCTGGTGATCGAAGCCGCGGAGTATTCCGGCACGCGCATCACCGCCCGGTGTGCGCTCGAGCAGAATCGCGACGTATATGCCGTCCCAGGCAACGTCACCAACAAGAACTCCTGGGGGCCGAATACGCTGATCAAGCAGGGAGCCAAGCTGGTTGCCACATGGGAAGATGTATGGGAGGAACTCCCGCAGGAAGTGCGACTTACGCTCACGCCGGCCGCCCCGCTTGAATCCCCGGGCGCCTCGTCCGCATCTCTATTCCCGGATGGAGGGCTTCCTCCTCACGAACGACGGATCCTGGCCCTGCTGAAAGCGGACGAGTCCACGCACATGGACGAACTCATCGAGCGCCTGGAATCCGAAATGTCCTCCTCCGAAATTTTTGCCGCCCTCTTCGAACTGGAGCTCACCGGGAAAATAAAGCAAATGCCGGGGAAGAACTTTGTGAAGAGCTTTTGAGCTTTCAGCTGTCAGCTTGCAGTCCATAGCGGACGAGGAGGCGGACCGTGCGGAGTTTCAGGAACCTCAAAGTTTGGCAAAAGGCGCACGCTTACTCTCGACGTTTACAGGGCAACCAGGAACTTCCCTAAGAGGAGTTGCATGGATAACGAGCCAGATACGGAGAGCGTCCATGTCAGTGGCCGCCAACATTGTTGAGGGAGCATGCCGAGGCGGAGATGCGGATTTCGGAAGATTTCTGCAAATTGCGATCGGGTCCGCCAGCGAAGTGGAGTATCACTTGTTGCTTGCGCATGATCTGGAAATGTTGAAACCGGATGAATGTCGACGTCTTTCAGAGGAGGTGGTTGAGGTAAAACGTATGCTGGCGGCATTCCTGACAAAGCTGAAAGCTGACGGCTGACAGCTGAGAGCTTTCTCCCAGTAACTTGTTGCCCTCCACCGATTCGTGCTAGCTTCAAAAAACGCACTCTTATTACTGAGGTCACCTTGTCGAAAGGTTTAGTCATCGTCGAATCGCCTGCCAAGGCAAAAACCATCCAGAAATATCTGGGTAAGGGATTTACTGTCGAGGCCTCCCTCGGTCACGTCAAGGACCTGCCCAAGAGCACTCTGGGTGTGGATACCAGCAACGACTTTGAGACGGACTACATCGTTATTCCGGGCAAAGAGAAGGTTGTCGCGAAGCTGAAAAAGCTGGCCCTGTCTGCCGACAACATCTATCTTGCGCCTGACCCGGACCGCGAGGGCGAAGCCATCGCCGCTCATCTGGCGGACGAACTCGACGAGAACGGCTCCAAGAAGAAGAAGGCCGCAAAAAAAGCGAAGAAGGGCGAACCCGAGCCCCCACCGCGAATCCAGCGCGTCACCTTCAACGAAATCACCAAGCGCGCCGTGCAAGCAGCTTTTGAGCGCCCGCGCGCCATCGATCGGAATCTGGTCGACGCGCAGCAGGCCCGTCGCGTCCTCGATCGCCTCGTGGGCTATCAGGTTTCGCCCTTGCTCTGGGACAAAGTCCGCCGCGGATTGTCCGCCGGACGCGTCCAGACCGTGGCCCTGCGTCTGATCGTGGAGCGTGAGCGTGAGATCAAGGCGTTCGAGAAAAAAGAGTACTGGACGATCGACGCCCACCTCGCCGCCAGCAAGCCTCCCGCGTTCGATGCCCGGTTCGTAGGCAAAGGCGAAGAGAAGATCGAAATTCCCAACGGCGAGGAAGCCGAAAAAATCCGGACGGCTATCGAGAAAGCTGACTGGGTGGTCCGCTCCGTAGATAAAAAAGAGCGCCGCCGCAACGCCGCGCCCCCGTTTACGACCAGCAAGCTGCAGCAGGACTCTTCCCGCAAGCTGCGCTTCAGCGTGAAGCGCACAATGATGATCGCGCAGCGCCTTTATGAAGGCGTGGAACTGGGCGAAGAGGGATCCATCGGCCTGATCACCTACATGCGTACCGACTCCACACGCGTGGCGCCGGAGGCGATCCAGGAAGTGCGCGAGTATGTAGGTAAGGAATACGGCCCGACTTACCTGCCCGAAAATCCGAATACGTTTAAAGAGAAGAAGGAAGCGCAGGCTGCGCACGAGGCGATTCGCCCCACGTCAGTCATTCGCCATCCTGACCAGATCAAGCAGTACTTAAAAGAGGATGAGTACAAGGTCTACAAACTGATCTGGCAGCGCTTCGTCGCCTCGCAGATCAATCCCGCGGTCTTCGACCAGACCACGGTCGACATCGACGCGAAAGCAAAAGCGAACGAAGTGTTCTGGTTCCGCGTGACCGGGTCGGTCCTGAAGTTCGATGGCTTCCTCAAGGTTTACGAAGAGTCGAAAGAAGGCAAGGACGAGGAAGACGAAGAGCTCAAGCACAAGCTGCCCGCTCTCGAAGCCGGCCAGAAGCTCACACTGAAAGAGCTGAAGCCCGAGCAGCATTTCACCGAGCCTCCGCCGCGCTACAACGAAGCCTCGCTGGTCAAAGAACTCGAAGAACGTGGCATCGGTCGTCCTTCCACGTACTCCGCCATCCTTTCCACCATCCAGGAGCGGCAGTACGTTCAGAAGCTGGGCGGCAAATTCGTCCCCACCGAGATTGGTTTGGTCGTCACGGATCTGCTGGTTGAAAATTTCCGCGACATTTTCGATGTGCAATACACGGCGCGTCTGGAAGAAGAACTCGACGAAATCGAAGAGGGCAAAGAGAAGTGGACCGATGCGATGGCCGACTTCTACAAGAAATTCCAGAAGGACCTGAAGTATGCCGAAAAGCACATGGAGAATATCAAGCGGATGGAGAAGCCTACGGACGAGAAGTGTGAACTCTGTGGCTCGCCGCTGGTGATCAAGTGGGGCAAGCACGGTTCCTTCTACGCTTGCAGCACCTACGACAAAGACGACCCGAATACCTGCAAGTTTACGAAAGAAAATCCGATCAACCTGCCCGATCTCGACTCCGCCGACATGCAGGAAACCGGCGCCGCTGAAGAATACTGCGAGAACTGCGGCCGAGTGATGGTCCTCAAGCGCGGGCGCTTCGGCCAGTTCATGGCCTGCACGGGCTATCCGGATTGCAAGACCACGCGTCGCCTCGATCAGGGCAAAAAAGTTCCCGACATTCCGCTGGACGAACTGTGCCCCAAGTGCGGACGCAACATGATGATCCGCCACGGCCGTTTCGGCGAATTTACCGCCTGCAGCGGGTATCCCGAGTGCAAGTACGTCAAGCAGAACTTCATCGGCGTAAAGTGCCCCGACTGCAAAGACGGCGAGCTCGTCGAAAAACGCGCCCGCAAGGGAAACACGTTCTACGGCTGCAGCAACTATCCGAAGTGCAAATTTACCTCCGCGAATAAGCCGATCCCGGAGAAGTGCCCCAGTTGCGGCAGCGAATTCCTGGTAGAGAAGAACCTGAAAGCCGGCCCGGTGATCGCGTGTCCCAACAAAGAATGCGACTACGAGCGGCCGGCTCCTCCGCCACCGCCAAGTCCAGAAACGGCAGCCAGCACCAGCGCGTAAGAAGATTGCGTCATGGGGCGATTAAGTCATCGGCCGATTGAATGCCGGGTTGTCATCCGGAGTCGAAGGGTCCCTGCTACTCTGCGATAAACTCGTTTGGTCAACAGGATTGAGTGATCAAACGCCTGCTCAATGCTATGGTTGTCCGGGAGGAACCAGGGAATGGCATTTCCTAACGATGAGCCCACCGTCCAGCAGGGCGACCCCACAATCCAACTGATCGACTTGTTGGTGGCGCGCCTGGAAGAGTGTCTAGGCGAGGTGCTGCCGCTCGAAACCGATGATCTTCTAAAAGGCTACGCCAAGGATGCCCGCAACAGTGTGGCATCCGCCGTCGAGAAACTGAGCCTCGCCCGCGCCAAAAAAGAGCACCAACTAGGCAGCCGCCCCAAGTAGGAGAGCGCCGGAGCGCAGCTTAGGTCCGATGACGAGGCATGTTTCGCGCAAGCGAGTTTGAGTGATAACGCCGATTTCAGCAGTTAGACCGCAGCACAATTTGCAGTGAGGACGGAATGACAGTGCGTTACATTCGTCTCGCGCTCATCGCGGTGAACTTTTGGGTATCGCAAGCGTCGCCGTCCTGTGCGCAGACCTGCGCGGATGCAATACGCGTTCCCTATCGGGCACAGGCCTGTGATGGCCAATCTGCACAGGGCGCGATAGGGATTTCCCAGCGGGAGGTGCACGCACACGCTATAGCCATTCCCTACCTGATCCACTCCGCAGAGAAACCCAGTCGGGTTGATTTAAAGCTGGTTGTTACGCCGAGCGGAACAGTCGAGTACGCAACTCCATTGTCAGGAAACCCAGAGTGGTACGAACAGGCGACTGCGCTTGCAATGACTTGGCGCTTTCTCCCATTCCAGCGTAACGGAAGCGCGATCTACGCCAGATTTTTGTGGGTTGTTCACATCGTTCCGCCCGAAAAGCGCCCCGGTCAATTCACACCGTTTCCAGATATCAAAGATTGGGACTCGCTGCGCATCACGCTGCAAAGAACTGCCTGTCGTGGTGGCTGTCCTGCATACAAACTGACTATCCTCGGAGATGGGAGAGTTTTGTACGCTGGCGCAACCTTCGTCGATTACTGTGGGGAGTATCGCGGTCGTGTATCGCCGGAAGCAATTCGCCAACTGGTAGACCTGTTCAGGAGCGCCGACTACTTCAATCTGTTTGACCGTTACGGTAAAGCCTTCGACACGTCCGATTTCATTACCTCAATCTCATTTGACGGCAACAGCAAGTCCGTGGTCGATGACATGGGTTATTACAATGGGATGCCAGAGATTGTGAAAAGTATCGAGGACGGAATTGACCGTCTTGCCGGACCAAACGTCTGGGCAAACCAGATAGAAACCCATATCGAATGTTGGGGACAAGCACCGATCACGACGTCAGACCTTCTTTCCCGGATTGAGTAGTAGATCTCAGCTGTCGCAATATCGGTATTACACTCATCTTCCGGCGAAGTGCTGAACTGCCACCACTCCCCGCTCATTGCTCCCCGCTCCCCGCTCATTTACAATCCAAAATTTCCCGGAGGAGCCCATGCCCAAGAAGCCAACCGTAGCCGACGCCCAACTGATAACCCAACTCTACGACATCCGCCGCGAAGCAGAAATGCGCAAAGCGCGCGCCTGGTGGGCGGGAGAGTTCTTCCCCGAGAGCGTGGACGATTTCCTGAAGGTCGCCGGGGCCATGGGAACGCCGGAAAATGCATGGCTCCGTCAGGTCAGCAGCTACTGGGGAATGGTTGCGTCCTTCGTGAATAATGGAGCCTTGAACGAACAGCTCTTTCTGGCGCCGGGCTTCAGCGGCGAAATGTTCCTCATCTATTCGAAAATCCATCCTTTCCTCAAGGAACTGCGCCAGAAGATGGGCGACCCCAATATGTTCAAAGATGTCGAAACCGCAGTAACTCGCACCAAGTGGGGCCGGGACCGGCTGCAGTTCATGATCAAGCGCGTCGACGTGATGAAGCAAAAGCGCGCCGAAAGCAAGGCCAGTTCCGCCGCCGCTCCTCGCTAGAAGCCAGCAGCTAGAAGCTAGCAGCTAGGAGCTTCTGTTATCCTAATCGGCTGTGCGGATGATCTGGTGGTTCCTGATTCTTGGCCTCAGTACCCTGGTCGTCGTGTGCGTGGGGATCGCCTTACTGATCCATCTGCGCCACAATCTTCATAAGCACGGAAATGAGGCCGCGCGGGAAGACTTGGGGACACAGACAAACCAGATCAAACCCTAGCGGCGGGATATTCGCTCGGAGATCGTTATGTTCAAATCGCTGACCCAAGCTCCCGGCACCACACAGGAGCAATGGCTGGAAAAACTGCGCGACTCGGCGCTTGTCGTCGGAGCCAGCCTCTTCGTTGCCTTATGTGCGCGCGTCACCATCCCCTTGCTGCCGCTCACTCCGGTCCCCCTCACCATGCAGAATCTGGGGGTGTTGCTCGTCGGTCTTCTGCTTGGCAGCCGCCGCGGATTTGCTGCCCTAATGCTCTACCTCATCGAGGGTATGCTTGGATTCTCGGTTTTCAATCCCGTGGGCCCGGGAGGCGTCGCCCAGCTATTTGGGATCACCGGGGGATTTCTGCTGGTGTATCCCTTGGTCGCCTTTGCTGCGGGCTTCATCTTCGAGCGCGGCAATCGAACGTTTTTCCGGGCAGTGATCGCCGGAACTGCGGCTGAAATTCTTCTTTTCCTGGGCGGGTTGAGCTGGTTGTATGTCTTTACGCATTCATTCAAAGCAGCCTATGTGTTCGTGCCGGCAGAAGTGATGAAAGTCCTGTTTGCCGCCGCAATCGCAATTCGGTGGCGGCCTGCCGCGCGCTGAATTCCCGGAGTCTCTACGATGACCGCCGTATCCGAAACGGAAAAACAAACTGGAAATCCAGCGCCCGGCGACGTTCGCGAAATCACCGTTGCCCATAGCCCTGATTCCGACGATGCCTTCATGTTTTACGGCCTGGCCACGCACAAAGTCCGCACGCCCGGACTCCGCTTCACCCACACTCTCTGCGATATCGAGACGCTGAACCAGAAGGCGCGCGAGGGTGTTTACGATGTTACAGCGATC
>Ga0335071_10007745_pt1 | contig 11046 bp, 6 predicted proteins | sample Lox_Sample_15_FD_206724 | JGI IMG/M metagenome (GOLD analysis project Ga0335071, IMG submission 206724) | Soil microbial communities from Loxahatchee National Wildlife Refuge, Florida, United States - Lox_Sample_1.5 | ecosystem: Environmental > Terrestrial > Soil > Wetlands | place: USA: Florida...
GCAACCGCTCACTACGAGTTGGGGATGGCACTCGTGAAAACCAGGCATTGGGAGGCCGCGCTCCCTGAAGCACGCTTGGCGGTCGCGTATAACTCCAATTCTGCACAGCTTCACTTTTTTTTAGGCATGGTCGAGCTGCATCTGAAACACGTGCCCGAAGCTACGCGCGAGCTCGAAGCCAGTCTCAAGATCGATCCTGACCACTTTGCTGCCAATCTGAAGTACGGCGAGATGCTCTTCCTGGAAGGCCATCCTGATGCGGCGCTGCCGATGCTGAATCACGCTGCCCAGTTGGATCCCGAGTCCGCGGAGGTCCATCGTTATTTGGCAGATACCTACGAACAGCTAGGGAAATCAACACAGGCGGTTCAGGAGCGCGAGAAGGCCGCGGCGGCAAAGGATCAGCCCAATGAATAGGCCGTCAACTCGACTCGAAAATCACATCTCTGTCCGTGATAGTGGTCACACTCTTCTCTGATCATTCCTGTTAGCTTCGTCGGTAACCCAGAGAGTCGCCAGCAAACCCATGGAGAACAAATGACCATTGCCGGGACCGGGAAGTACTTCTTGCTTCTTACGTTACTGTTGACGCGGTTGGCATTGAGCCAGAACGACGACCTTTCGCAGCTGCTGCGGGGCGTTCGCGTTGTGGGTACGCATGCGAACGAGGAAGAAGGCCCAGCGGCCATTGCGGTTATCAGCAGCAATGTGTTTCCGGTCGTCGTCGGCGAAACGGGAGGAAAGGCAGTCCTGCCCATCGTCGCTGCTGCCCGCTTCGGCAAGGGGAAAGTCGTTGCCCTCGCTGAAAAAGGCCTGTTAGGCGACTCGAATGGCGATCCGGTCCATGACGATGACCAGTTTCTGGCCAACGCAATCGCCTGGGTTCGTCCCGCCGGATTGCGCAACGAAAATACCAGGCTTTGCGTAACGCAATTACCCGGATTTTCAGAACATCTTCATGTCGCAGGTTACGCCGCCGCGCAAACCCGTTCCTTCCAGAACACCGACGGCTGCCAGGTCATCGTAGCGGCCGTAGATTCTGTCACAGCAAAGGAAGCCGCGAACCTCCTGCAATTCATGAAAAACGGCGGCGGGCTCATCCTTGCCGCTTCAGTTTCGCATTGGGAAGATCAAAATACGAGCGGCCAAACGATTGCAGAGTATCCGGGAAATCTCATCCTGGCACAGGCGGGCATCCTGTGGACGGACGTAGACGCCCATGGAGACGCGAACAATGCTTACAACGTGAGCGAGAATATTCCTCTTCTGGCGAGTGCTGCCAATGCTCTCGAAGCGCTGCATACACTCCGTGAAGGCAAGTCACCACAGCCAGCCGAACTGGAACAGGCTTCGCGAGTATTAATGACCGCTGTCGGCATCGTCCCCGCAGATGACCGACTGTTTCTTCCTCAACTGCGCGAGGCAATGAACGGCTTTCATCTCTCCCACTTCCCTTCCGCGAAGGATCCCGTTACGAAATCCGATCTCCTGACGCGGCTCGCTCTTGCGCTCGACCGTCGCGCAATGGACGCCACAAAGCCGGAACAAATAAAGGCTTACCCGTCCTCCGGAGAGTTCCCCGGATCAGTGCCGGCCGCAGCCAAATCCGTCTCCAAGAGGATCGCCATCGATACCAGTCACCCGCGCTGGCACAGCACGGGTTTATATGCCTCTCCGGGACAAGTGATCCGCATTGACGTGCCCACGAATGTCGTCAATCAGGGATTCAAGGTGCGTATAGGAGCCCACACCGACACTCTTTGGCATCTGGACAAGTGGGAACGATTCCCTGATGTCTCGCTAGTATTCGCCATCAATTCGCAACATGTCCGGGCGGCCAATCCATTTGGCGGACTAATCTATATCGAGGTTCCACAGAACAGTCCGGTGAAAAGCTTCAACGCGACGATCCGCGGAGCCTTCGAGTCCGCGCGCTTCGTCCTGGGAGAGACCACGGCGGAACAGTGGGCCGAAGCACAGCGCAACACACAAGCGCCATGGGGCGAAGTGGAGTCCAGCAGCCTGATCCTGACGGCTCCATTGTCGGAACTGAAGAAACTAGACAATCCGGCTGAGCTCATGGGCTTCTGGGACCACATCCTGCAGGCCCAGGCCGACCTCGCCGGCTGGCCGCCCGCCCCCGCCTCGCCAGAGCGCATCGTCTTCGATCAGCAGATCTCGGCGGGATATCTACACTCAGGCTACCCCATCATGGGACCGCTCTCCCTGGCCGGTCCGTCTCTCTCTACGGCGTACATGTCGAAGTCTGGGGATTTCGAGGGCGGCCGTTGGGGTTATTACCACGAACTCGGACACAATCATCAAAGCGATGATTGGACATTTCGCGGCACAGTAGAAGTCACGGTCAATCTCTTCTCGCTTTACTCGTTCGAGGCCGTGAATGGAGTTCCTGTTGCCCAGAACCCACGCGGTTCGGCGGACTTTCGCAAAAAGGAAATGGACAAAATTAATTGGAAGACTCCGGACTACAGCAAGCTGGATCCGTTCGAGGCTTTGGTGATGTACGAACAATTGGAACAGGCTTTTGGATGGGACGCGTTCAAAACGCTGTTCCGCAAATATCGCTCTCTGCCCGACTCGGAAAGGCCTAAGACCGACCTGGAAAAACGCGATCGATGGCTAACGGAATTCTCAAGGCAAACAGGAAAAAACCTGGGGCCGTTTTTTCAAGCCTGGGGACTGGAGACTTCTGCCGAAGCCCGTGCTTCGGTCAGCAATCTGCCCTGCTGGGCGCCGGAAGAACTGCCTGTGAAACCATGTGCCGTGAACTGATCTCTCACCGGCCCATTCACCGATTCACACAAACGTAGTCCGCTCCGAACTTTTTCTGAAACAAATAAGGCGGCAGGACATGAATCCTGCCGCCCTCTAATTCACGCGTCTACCAGAGTACTTTCAGTCCCAGCTGGCCAAACCTGGGGTTATTGCTCTGCCCGTTTGTCTTGAGCACGGTGCCGAAGTTCTGAGCCGAGGGATTGCCTGTAATGCTGCCCCATTGCCACGTGGGGTGATTGAGGGTATTGAAGGTTTCCAACCGAAGCTCCAGCGAGAGTCGCTCAGTCGGCTTGAACGTCTTCGCGAGATTCGTATCGAGCTGCTGGTTCGAAGGCGCGCGTACGGCGTCACTGTACGGTTGCTCCGTCACCATCGAATGATACGCGGTCTGCTGCCATGCAGGGTTGGAGCAGGATCCGGAACCGGATTGCGGATCAGCATAACCCCAGATTCCGGTGTTCGAGTCCTTCACAAATCTTTGATAGCAATCGTTCATGCCCAGGTCAATTGTGTACGGCGCGTTCGTCTTGGGTCCATGAATGTTCCCCATCAGGTTCCAGCCACTGGGAAGTGAGATCGGAGTGCCGCTCTCCCAGAAATAGGAATTTCCTAAATGCCAACCGCCAAAGATCGCATCCAGCGGCCGGTTCATCCCGCCGAAGAATGTCTTTCCGCGCCCGATTGGAATGTCGAGCACACTTTGCAGAGTGATCCGGTGTTTCCTGTCCGTGTTGACGATGGAATGAAGAGGAACCAGATACTCCTGGTCTACATAGCCCATATTCTGCATGTTCTTGGCCCAGGTCCAGGAAGCATTCAACTCCAGCCACGAGATTCGCTGGCGGTAAGTAGTTTGCAGCGAGTTGTACCAGGTTCGTCCGATGTTGGCCTCACGCTCGGTAATGGAGGTGAACTCCGGATACGGACGTGCTAATTGCTGAGCGCTCGTCGTCGGAGTCGTATACAAGCTGCCGGTAACGCCCGGCACTTGGTAAAACGGATTCGCGACCTGGTTCGTGCAGGTAAGAGATGGGTCTGGGTTTGCCGCACTCGCCGTAGTTCGGTCGCAACTCTTGTAAAAGGGAATATTGATATCAAGAGCATTCAGGGTTACAGGTTGGTCTTTGCTGCGGGTTCCCACATAACCCACTTCGAGTTTCCCAGACTTTGGCAAAGCACGCTGAACACCCAATGAAAATGAATCCACGTACGGCAGGCGGAAGTTGGGATTGATAAATTGAGCTCCAGCGCCCACATTAGTGAGCAGGCCGAGTGAAGCCCCCAAAATTGGAGCGATGCCGCTGTTGGCGTTGATTCCATTGTGCGCGAACGGATTGGTGAGGTTGTCTTGGTAGAGAGTAACACCGCCGTCCGGCGAATAGACATACGGAGTATTCGCTGAGAAACCCGCAACCGACTGTCCTGAGGTCCACCCTGCCATTGCCGGGTTCTCCACCAGGCGTCCGTACCCGCCACGCAACACGGTCTTGTCGTTCAGTTGGTAGGCAAATCCAATCCGGGGCTGGAACTTGGAATAGTCCCGGTTGAATGGTGTGTTGTGACCGGAACTTGGGAATGTATACCCGCCCTTCAGAGTCGGCAGGCTCGGATCAACGGTTCGGTCGACAAGGGAATCAATCGGATTGGTGGCGGAGAAGTTGAATCCCGTATCAATCGTGTTGTTGCGTGCGGTCGGTGGTCCATTCAGGTCGTAGCGCAACCCAAGATTTAACGTCAGCTTGTGAGTGACCTTCCAGTCATCCTGCACCCACGGCGCAAAGTAGTGTGTCGAAAAATAAGGGAACTTCTGATCGACAACCTCAGCGGTGTCAGGCTGGCTGAGGAGGAAGTCGAGAACAGCGTTGCCGGCCTGGGCCGAAAGCGGTGTGCCATCGGGAGCGGCCGGTATATCGTTGGCGTTATTAGTCGTGTAGTTCTCGGAGGTCGCACTGCCATTGAAGTCCAGTCCGAGACTACCCGGATACACGAACAGGTAGTAGACGTGGAAGAACCGTATGTCAATACCGGTCCGGAGAGTGTGTTTGTTCTTCACCCAGGTAAGCGTCGGGGCGTAGCTATACGTATCATCCGGCATGTAGTAGAAGTCGCGTCCGGGTCCGAACATTCCCGCCGATGAAGCCAGCGGTTGCTGCATAGAAAATGTAATCGCCGGGAACCCGGTAAACGGTACATTTGCGGCAAACCCGGAATCGAACCCCATGGAGGCCAGGTTGAAGCCAGACGGGAAACCGTCCGATCTCCAGTAGCGTTGATAGCTGGCGTGGAAATCGAGCAGCAGGTTGCTCCGGAAGGTGTGAACCCAGTCGAGCCCGATGTTGTAGTGATATTCCTTGAAGTTTTCGCCGGCCCGCCACGGCACATTCGCGGGCGAACCGTAGATCAGGTTATTGCTGGTTCCATGAAACAGGTTGAATGACACATGGTCCTTGCCTCCGAACTCCTGGTCGGCGCGGGCCGCGAAATTGTCGAAGATACGCCGTTGCCCCGTAGGGTTAGCCCAGATCTGCTCCCACGGATATTGGTTGGGCAGCGAGACGTTCGGCTTAACTTGCGGATTGCTGAGAATGGAATTCAGCAGGTTCACGGCGATCGGGTTAAAGCGGCTGGGGTCAACTTTGTTGTATTCCCCCGCTGAATTCTGGATGATCTGGGCAGTCCCATTGCTGTCCCGCGTCATGGGATCGAACACCGGGATCATGCAACTGGAGACGTTCGAGTCGAGGCAGTTCCCGGCAGTGTCGGTGAAATTCGTGAAATCACCCTGTAGCCATGCCGCATTCGGCAAGTCAGTGGTCAGATAAAACGGATACTGCGGTTGCGAAGCCCTGAACCTTTCCCAACTAAACATGAAGAACGTCTTGTTGCGGCCATCATAAATGTGTGGAATCACCACAGGCCCGTCGACCTCGAAGCCATATTGATCTTCCCGGTGACTCGGCTTCGGGAAGCCGGCAGCTGCGCCCCCGTTGTTGTCGTTGAACCAGCTATTCGCATCCATGAAGCTTCGCTTGCCGAACTCGTACGCGGTGCCGTGAATGGCGTTGGTGCCCGACTTGTATTCCATGCTCACCACGCCGCTCGCCGTGTGTCCAAGTTGCGCGTCGTAGGGATTGGTCACGACCTTCATTTCCTGCAGAGCATCAATGGTCGGAACCGAGGACGGCCCGTTGTTGTACCAGGGTGAGGCGTTGTTCGGCTGCCCATCGATCAGGTATTCGACATTTGCGGTTCCCCCGCCATTAATCGTGAGTTGGGAGACGTAGTACATGTCCGTGGCCGTGGGCATCATTCCGGCGCCGTTTTCATCGGTAATGCCGGCCAGACTGTCGAGCAGAGCTAGCGCGTTCCGGCCATCCAGGGGGAGCTCGGTCAGGGTTTTGTTGTTCACCTGCAAACTGCGATCTGCGTTGGCGGTGTCCAGACCAACTTTATAGGCATCACTGGTGACGGTGACGATTTCGCCCGTCGATCCGACTTGCAATGTGAAATCCGCCGTCTGCACCTGCGAAATGCTGAGCACTACGGGCGGAAAGCTGACTTTCTTGAAGCCCTTGGCTTCCGCAGAGACCTCCAGCTTATGTCCGGGATGCAGGAACGGAACCGTATACGCGCCCGCCGCGTTCGTCTGCACTTGAATCACCTCGCCCGTATCCAGGTTGCGCACGGTGACTGTGGCATCGGGAATCACTGCCTTCGAAGCATCGGTCACGATGCCGGTGAGGGTCGCTCGATATTCCTGGCCCGAGGCGTCTGGGAGCATGAGCCCCGCGATTAAGCCGATCAGTGCGACGAGACAAAGCTTGCGCATGAAATATCCTCCTGAAATTCTTCCCCTGGAATAAGCCAGGCAATCGAAGCCCGCTCGGTTCGCCGGTTTATCCAACCCCTGAAATGCAGTGCGAAAGCAGGCAGTTTGAAAAAAGAGGCGTATTCACTTTCGCATGCAATATCGTATACAAAACGTACTATGAAACAGGAAAGTGAAAGCCACTGTCAAGAAGGAAACTGCCTCCCTTTCCAAGTCGGGACGTCCTGCAATATTCGGGTGCAAGTGCGGGGCGACTCACGGACCGAAAGCACATTGCCATGTGATTTCAATCACTAAAGTGCGGGAAATCCCAGGGCAACACCGGGAGAACTTCGATGATTCTGTGCGGCTCAGAGCCGGTTGCGGTACAAGGCCGGCTCGATTTGCCTGGCCATGGCGGGCAGGTCCAGGTCGACTCCCAGAAAGTCACGGATCATCTCAGCACAGGCCGCTGAATCAGCGATAAGCTTGCGGTAGCCCATTCGACACACGGGGATGTCGACCCGGCGCTCTAGCCAGGCGACGACGTCCTTCATGTGATTACGAAATGCCGACGCGAGGGTTGTCCGGTCCACATCTGATATGGATCCCCGCCGTTTCAGCATCTCGTCCTGGGAAGCAAGTACCTCCGGGAGGGGACGCTCCATGAAGATCAACTTGTATTCCCTGCCCTGCGGAAGGGATAGGAGAAGTTGCGAGATCACCTTGACCGCCTTTCCTTCCGCCTCATCAATCAGATCGGGCTGCTTGGGCAAAAGCTTAATTCGCTCCCACTCGCAGTAGCCACGCGGATTATCGATGTCAGGCTTGCGCTCGTGGTCGGTCAGGATCGGCATACCGCCAGCGGCAAGCATCTGCATCATCAGCGAAGTGCCCGAGCGAGGCAGCCCCGAAACGATTGTGATCACGATCCGTCCTTTGTTGAATTTCGCCGAGGCTCACTCGGAGGATCCAGCCACATTCCAGGGTCTTCCATCCAGGTAGCCCGGCAACTCCAATCCGAAGAGTTTCAGCATAGTCGGTGCGACATCGACGATTGCGGGCTTGTCCTCGGCGATTTTGCAATTGCAGAAAAGGACGCCGGGAACATGCTGAGGATCGATGCAATGGTCGCCGCTCCACGCCTTCACGTTGTCTTCGAAGACGTGGCTGGTGACTTTGCCCATGACCGAATCCCAGGAGGCGCGAAAGCCCTCGCCGTATCCGACGATGAGATCGGGAGCATTGCTCACATACGGACCCGCGTAGACCGCGTCGCAGTCAAACACTCGTGTGATGCCAACCTGTCCTGACGGTGGATCCACCAATCCGGCAAGTTTTTGTTGCAGTTCTTTTTTCAGAGCTTCGGCTTCTGCCCCGGGTTGAACTGTCCCCTCGCGCTCACGTCCTTTCAGGTTGAGGTAAAGCCCGTTCAGTCCCATGGTGTAGGCGCGTGTCCGTGACCAGTCCACGTTTTCGAACCAGTCGCCACTTTCGGCACTTCCCTCTCTTAGTGCAATGTATCCATTCTGATGCAGCCAGGCATTCAGGTTCACTCCTCGCGCAAATGACTTAAACCCATGGTCGGAGACGATCATCAAGAGAGTCTTGTCGTCGATCTGCTCCGTGACTCGGCCAATCAGAGTGTCGACACGTTGATACAGATCCTCGATCACAGTCGGCCTTTCGCTGACCGGGATGCCCCGTGCAGCCGGGTGGTCGTTTTCCAGGTAGCGCCAGAACATGTGTTGCACGCGATCGGTTGTATCGAACACGCAGACGCACAATCCGCGCCGCGTTTTCTCCAGAGCATCAAACAGCATGCGTTCTCGGTCCTCATGATTGGCATAGCATTGCGCGAGAAAAGCGTCGTCATCGAGCACCTCTTCATTCAGGGCCCACGTATCTTCCGCGAGTCCCAGAGTGGCATAGGGGCCGAAGAGCTTCGCGAGGTAAATCGCGTAGGTGACGGGGTGCGAAACGGGGAGATCGGGGTTAGCGGGGTCGATGTTGACGGGAGTAACGTAGACCTCGACTTCGGGAGAGATGCTCTTGAGGTAGAAGCGGCAGATTCCATGTGCACTGAAACCCAAGCCAGCCCTGAACTTAACTGGGATCCATGGCGAATATTCACTGACCTTAAGCTTGAACTTCTGCGAATCCACACTGAAGGATGCCTGATGCTTTGATGGGTCGAGACGGAACTCGAACTCGAGCCGCAGTTCGCGGCTTGAGCCGGCCGTAAGGGGGTCGTCAGGGCCGGGCACGTAAGAGCGGCACAGATTTCCGGATCGCTCGACCGCGACGCGAACACCACCTTCCCGGAACTTGTCGACATCACCCCGAGTCGTGCACAGACAAAAGGTTCCCTGGCTTCCCTTCAGGTCGGGCACACACATCCCGGAAAGCAAGACACCGGGGAATTTCTCGGGGGGAAACGTCACCGGAACACGAATCACGGAGCAGAAGATCCCAGCGTCTCCCAGGCGGTGCCAGAAAGGAATTCCGCGGCGCATGCCTTTGATCCTCGCGCCGCCGAGCGGGATTTTGTACTTTCCGATCTTCAAGCTTCGCTTTGGGCCTTTGATCTCGGCCGACGACAAGAACGGCATGTAGTTACGGAGATCCCGCGCCAGAAAGTCGTAGATGTTGTGTTTGCCAGGGTTCACGCCAGTCATGAACGTCGACCAAGCGACGGGAGAAATAGGAGGGTACGTGGTCCGCAGTTTCCGGAATGTTCCCTTTTCGCGCAGCTTCGCCAGATTTGGAAGCTTTCCCGAAGCCATGAACCGCTCCGTGAGTTCCGGGTCCATGCCGTCGAATCCGAGGATGATCGCGCGCTGAACGCTGGCCTTTCCATACGCTTTGCGCCGCCGAAAGAAGCGAAACACTTGTCGAAACGGCCAAACCAGGAACGCGTAGGCAGAATAAAGAAACGCAACGAACAGAGACCAGAAGGAAGAGAGAACCGCAAATCCAGCACCCGGGCCCGCATATGCGTGGCCCGGCAACGGGAATAACAGCAGGGCAGTCAGAACGAGGGCGTACGCCAGAACGTGCCTGCTCCGCTTCCCTCTCTCCATGACGCGCGGCTTCATATCTCAATCCCAAGAAGACTCTTGAACAGAAATCCCGCGGCGAGCGAAACCACAAGGAACAGCCAAATCCAGTTCCAGGTTAAGCCTGCGAAGTTGATCTCCCGTGACGGATAAAGTACTTCGACCGACTGGATCGCGCAGCTCTCGGGTACTGGCGGCTCGGCCGACAGGAAAATGCGCTTCCACAACTGTCCCTTGAGGCGAACCGGAGACAGTCGTGAAAGACCAGTGCCGATGACAACAGATTTGTTCAAACCCGGTTCGTCAGACGACTTAATCTGCACCGAATAATCACCGGCATGTTCCCCAACCAGTCTCCATACGACTTCACGGTGCGACGGCACATGGACTGCCGGAGCCGTCGAGACGAGCCCGTCAGGTAGCTGCAGATTTAGTTTGTTTAAAGTCTCCCGATTGTCCGCATGCGCTTTGACCAGAAAGGCGTGTCCTGCCTGAACCGGCATGACCCCGAAAAACCGATCTACTTCTGCAATCAGAAAAGTCAAAGGAACGACTACCACCAGCAGCGGCTTGAGCGCCAGTCGAAGATAGTGACCAGTCGCCAGCAGGATCCGAACGTACGAGCGCAGCACGACCGGGATCTGATCTTGAAAGAGTCGCAACGCAAGCAGGTGCGCCTTCAGCCGGTCCTTCGCAGTGCGGATTGCGTTCTGATCCGACACATACCTGAAGACGGCGACCGTCAGCAACCCCACCACAAATGAGATCGCGCAGACGATCGCTGCAGGCAGGTTGGTTCCTGGGGAGGTCATGACTTCACGCGCGCCATGACGACTGGCGATCTTGATAGGCAGTTGTCAGTCAATGTATCCAAGCCCCTGAAGTCGCTTTCGGATGATCTCTCTGGAGGCAGTTTCTTCCCCGGGAGGCAAGACTTTATCGACCTCTTTTTCCAGAACATGCAGCACAAACTCATCGACCGAAGAATAGCCGCACGCCTCAGTGCACTTTTTCACTTTCTCGAGCAAATCCCCGTCGATCTTTACCTTATGAGAACCAAACATGACTCGCCCCTATTGCGCTCCAGAGCGCTCTCCAGTGGCTTGCTTTGACACGATCACCGAGCGCCCAATCATACCGCTTGTCTTTTTGATTCCAAACTCTGCCAAGATTGTTGGGGCAATATCGATGAGCGCCGGCGTGTCCGTAGAGATTTTTCGATTGCTCAACAGCACACCTGGAACCAGCGTGTAGTCCATGCAGTGATCTCCACTCCACGGATTGGTGTTGTCCTCGATTTCCTCCGCCGGGAACGCGCCTAAGATTGTTTTCCAGCCTGCCCGGTACCCGCGGTTATACCCGACGAGCATATCCGGCCCGGTC
>Ga0335071_10007746_pt1 | contig 11045 bp, 9 predicted proteins | sample Lox_Sample_15_FD_206724 | JGI IMG/M metagenome (GOLD analysis project Ga0335071, IMG submission 206724) | Soil microbial communities from Loxahatchee National Wildlife Refuge, Florida, United States - Lox_Sample_1.5 | ecosystem: Environmental > Terrestrial > Soil > Wetlands | place: USA: Florida...
CGTCCGCGGTGCGTGCCGCGAGAGGATGCCGACCGAGTCCGCGAAAGCGAGCGGGAGCGAGAGCAGGCCCTCGAGGCGCGCCCTCGCTCCCTTGCCGACGAGGCCGCGCGCCCGGACGAACTCGAGCGGCCAGCCCGCGCGCGGGACGAGGTCCGTCTCGAGGCCGCGGCGCGTCCCGACGAAGACGATCGGCGTGTCGGGCCGGCGGCGCCGGATCTCGCCCGCGAGCGCGAGCGCGGGAAACACGTGGCCGCCGGTCCCGCCGCCCGCGATCAGAAACCCGCCCGTCGTCGGAGGAGCCGCTGCGGTCGTCATGACGCGTGCTGCGAGAGGTTGAGGAGGATCCCGACCGCGAGGAGGTCGGCCCAGAGCGCCGACCCGCCGTACGAGAGGAACGGCAGCGGGATTCCCTTGGTGGGGACGAGCGACAGGACGACCGAAATGTTGAGGAGGGCCTGGGCGACGATCATGACGGAGAGCCCGATCCCGAGAAGACGCCCGAACGAGTCCGGCGCGTTCACGGCGGCCCTCACGCCCCGCGCGAAGACGAGGCCGAAGAGCGCGAGGACGGCCACGCAGCCCACGAGTCCGAGCTCCTCGCCGACGATCGCGTAGATGAAGTCCGTGTACGGGTACGGGAGGAAGAAGAGCTTCTGCTTGCCCTCGCCGAGCCCGAGGCCCGTGAGACCGCCCGTCCCGACCGCGATGAGGGACTGGATCGCGTGGAAGCCCTTTCCGAGCGGGTCCGCTTCCGGGTGCAGGAAGGCCATGAGCCGGTCGCGGCGGTACTGGGCGGACCAGACCCAGGCCGAGAGCGTCGGCACGAGGAGGAGCGCAGAGCCGAGGAACCAGCGAAGCGGGAGTCCGGCGAAGAAGAGCATCGCGCCCGCGATCACGAAGAACGTGAAGGCCGTCCCAAAGTCGGGCTCGAGGAGAACGAGGCCTGCCGGCACGGCGACGACGCCGACCACCGGGAGGAGGGCGCGCGTCGGCAGGTGGATCTCGTTCTCGCGGCGCGACAGGATCGCCGCCACGGCGATCACGAGCGCGACCTTCGCGAATTCCGACGGCTGCACGGACATGAATCCGAGCGCGAGCCAGCGCCGCGCGCCGTTCACCGGGGCGCGGAAGAGGACTCCGACGAGGGCCGCGAGGCCTCCGACGGCGAGGAAACCGATGACCCGGACGTCGTTCAGGCGCCGGTAGTCGATCGACATCGCGCCGAACGCGAGGAGCCCTCCGGCCGCGACCGCGATCGCCTGCTTGAAGACGAAGAAGTACGGGCCCGCGGGCGCGGACGACGACGGGAGGTAGACCTGCAGCGACGACGCGCTGTAGATCATGAGGAGGCCCGTCCCGGCGAGGAGGAGGACCGAGCCGAAGAGGAGGCGGTCCGAGGCCAGTCTCTTGGCCATCTAGCGCTCCTTCCCCGCGGGCTCGGGCAGTGCGCGGACGAGCGCCTCGAACACCTCGCCGCGGTGCTCGAAGTTCCGGAACTGGTCGAACGACGCACACGCGGGCGAAAGGAGGACGGCGTCGCCCGGCGCGGCGCGCCGCGCGGCCTCCTCGACGGCCTTCTCGAGCGTGCCGGCCTCGACGAGGGGAACGCCCGGGACGGCGCCGAGCGCCTTCGCGATCGCGGGGGACGCCTTGCCGATCGCGAGCACGGTCTTCGCCTTCCTGGCGACGAGAGGCCCGAGGCGGCCGAAGTCGTCGCCCTTGTCCTTCCCGCCGAGAATCAGGTGGACGCGTGCGTCGGCGAAACCCTCGAGGCTCTTGAGCGTCGCGTCGACGTTCGTGCCCTTCGAGTCGTTCCACCACGTGACTCCCGAAAGGGTGCGGACGAGGACCGTGCGATGCGGGAGGCCGCGGAAGCCGCGGAGCGTCTCGACGGCGGCCTCCGGCGTCACGCCGAGCGGGAGCGTCGCCGCGAGCGCCGCGAGCGTGTTCTCGACGTTGTGCATCCCGGGGAGCGCGAGATCCGAGCGCTTCGCGACGACGCGCGGGCCCTTGCCGTTCACGTCCGCGAGGAAGAGGTCGTCCTTGAGCCACGCGCCGAGCGCCGGCTGTCCGGCGCGAGAGAACTCGAAGCGCCGCGCGCGCGGGCGGATGCGGGCCACGAGCGGGTCGTCGGCGTTCAGGACGGCGACCTGCGCCTCGCGCTGGTTCTCGAAGAGGCGCGCCTTCGCGGCGCCGTAGTCGTCCATCGACCGGTAGCGGTCGAGGTGGTCCGGCGTGAGGTTCAGGTGGACCGCGACGTCGGGCGCGAAACGCCGGATGCCCTCGAGCTGGAAGGACGAGAGCTCGACGACCCAGGTCCTCGGGACCGAGCCGTTGCCGTTCGCGCCGGACTTCGTCGCGAACGAGATCCAGGGCGTCCCGTAGTTCCCGCACGCGACCGCCGCGTGGCCCGCGGACTTCAGGAGCGCGGCCGCGAGCGCCGTCGTCGTGGACTTGCCGTTCGTGCCCGTGATCCCGACGACGACGCCGGGCAGGAGGCGCGAGGCGAGCTCGATCTCGGAGACGACCGGGACCGCGCGCGCGCGCGCCGCGTCGAAGACGGGCAGCGTGAGCGGGATGCCCGGCGACACGACGACGAGGTCGACGCCGTCGAGGAGCGAGACGGGGTGCCCGCCGAGCTCCCAGCGGACGCCCGGGAGCGCGGGCAGGTCGCCGAGCTCGGCGGCGCCCTTCGCGTCCGTCCCGACGACGGCGACGCCGCGCTCGGCGAGCGCCGTCACGGCGGCCCGTCCGGAGCGCGCGAGGCCGAAAACCGCCGCGGCGCGGATCTCGGGCAGGTCGGGTCCGACGTCGACGCTCATCGCAGCTTCAGCGATCCGAGCGCCACGAGCGCGAAGAGGATCGCGACGATCCAGAAACGGATGATGACCTTCGACTCCGCCCAGCCGAGGAGCTCGAAGTGGTGGTGGATCGGAGCCATGCGGAAGATCCGCTTGCCCGTCAATTTGAACGAGCCAACCTGCAGGATCACGGAGACCGCCTCGACGACGAAGAGACCTCCGACGAGGACGAGGAGGATCTCCTGCTTGATGAGAACGGCGACGGTCCCGAGCGCCGCGCCGAGGGCGAGGGAGCCCGTGTCGCCCATGAAGACTTCGGCCGGGTGCGCGTTGAACCAGAGGAAGCCGAGCGACGCCCCGACGATCGCCGCACAGAAGACGGCGAGCTCGCCCGTGCCGGGGACGTGCGGCACGAGAAGGTAGTTCGCCGCCTTCGCGTTGCCCGCGATGTACGCGAGGATCGCGAACGTCGCCGATGCAATGAGAGTGGCGCCGATCGCGAGCCCGTCGAGCCCGTCCGTGAGGTTGACGGCGTTGGACGAGCCGACGACGACGACGGCCGCGAAGAGCACGTAGAAGACGCCGAGGTCCGGGTGGACGTTCTTCAGGAAGGGGACGGAGAGGAGCGTCGCGTCCGTGCGCCCCTCGAAGAACCGGAGCGAGGCCCAGCCCACCGCGACGCCGATCACGGACTGGAGGAGGAGCTTCTGGCGGCCCGTGAGCCCGCGGTTCTCCCTGCGCGAGACCTTGCGCCAGTCGTCGCCGACGCCGATCGCCATCGCGAGGACCGTCGCGCCGAGCGCGACCCAGACGTAGCGGTTCGTCAGGTCCGCGAAGAAGAGCGTCGGGACGACGATCGCGAGGTTGATGAGGACGCCGCCCATCGTCGGCGTTCCCGCCTTCGCCTGGTGCGCCTTCGGCCCTTCCTGGCGAATCGACTGGCCGATCTGCCGCGAGCGCAGCCACCGGATGAGGCCGGGGCCGAGGAAGACCGCGAGGAGCAGCGCCATGAGGGCCGCGTTCGCCGCGCGAAACGTGATGTACCGGAAGACGCCGAGGACCGGCACCTTTCCGAAGAGCGGGTGGAGGAGCCACGGGATCATCGCGGCCCTCCGCCCTGGAGGATCTCGCGAAGGACGGCGCGGTCGTCGAACGGATGGGCGACGCCCGCGATCACCTGCTCGGTCTCGTGGCCCTTGCCCGCGACGAGGACGACGTCGCCCGGGCGCGCGCGGCGGAGCGCCTCGGCGATCGCGGCGCGGCGGTCCGCGAGCGCGACGGCGTCGGTCCCGGCGGGGATGCCAGCCAGGATCTCCGCGATGATCGCGTCGGGGCTTTCCGAGCGCGGGTTGTCGGACGTCACGACGACGTCGTCGGCGAGCTGTGCGGCGATGCGGCCCATGACGGGCCGCTTGGCCTTGTCGCGGTCGCCGCCGCAGCCGAAGACGACGTGGACGCGCCCGCCGCCCGCCTGCGCGAGCGGGCGGACCGTCTTCAGGACGCCTTCGAGCGCGGCCGGCTTGTGCGCGTAGTCGACGAGGACGGTCAGCCCGCGGCCGTTCTCGATGCGCTCGAGGCGGCCCGGGACGACCGCCACCGACGAGAGCGAAGACGCGATCTCGGAAGGCGAAAAGCCGAGCGCGATCCCGGTCGCCGCCGCCGCGAGGAGGTTCTCGGCGTTGGGCCGGCCGAGGAGAGGGGAATTTATGCTGAATTGGATTTCAGCTTGGCCTGTTCTTTCACGCTTCAGTGGGGCTTTCGTAGCGCTGTTGTTTTCTTCGAAGGTGAATGATCCGCGGGCCTCGACGTCGAGCCGGGTTCCCCCAGGGCCCAGCGTCGCGCGCCCGATCACCGTCGCGAAGAGGCCGGTCTCACCCGCGGCCGTAGCCGCGATCGCCACCGCCCCGCCCAGCGCCGCCGGGCGGGTGTGTTCCACGCCCTCTTCACCCTCTAAGAAGAAACCAACGACGCGATCGCCACTGAGTCTGCTCGCGAGTTTCCGGCCGTACGGATCGCCGAGGTTGACGACAGCCTTCCCGCCGGGCTTCAGCAGCCCGAAGAGGCGCGTCTTCGCCTCGAAGTAGTCGTCCATGTCGCGATGGAAGTCGAGGTGCTCGTGCGAGAGGTTCAGGAAGAGCGCGGCGTCGAACGCGCAGCCGGCGAGGCGCTCGAGGACGAGCGCGTGCGACGAGCACTCGAGCGTCGCGGCCGTGCCGCCGTCCGCGACGAGCGCGCCGAGCATCGGCTGGAGCTCCGTCGCCTCCGGCGTCGTGTGCGGGGACGGGACCGCCGCCGCGTCGCCGCCCGCGCCGCGGTAGAAGATCGTCCCGTAGAGGCCGCGCTTCTCATGGCGCGCGCCGAGGAGGCGGTCCACGAGGAGCGCCGTCGTCGTCTTCCCGCTCGTCCCGGTGACGCCCACCGTCACGAGGCGCGTCGCCGGCCGCCCGGCGAGGAGCGCGGCCATGAGTCCGGCCGCGCGCCGGGGGTTCTCGACGGCAACGTACGGAACCGCGAGGCTCTCCGGCGCGGGCGGGAGACCGAGGGCCGCGACCGCGCCGCGCGCCACCGCATCCGCGACGAAGCGCCGCCCGTCCGATTGCAGCCCCGGAAACGCCGCGAACAGACTGCCGGTCCTGACCGCGCGCGAGTCGTGCGTGATCGCGGCGACGTCCGGGTCGCCCGGCGCTCCCGCCGGTTCGTGCTCGAGCCCCGATGCGAGGGCGGAGAGCTTCACGGCATCGCTCCCTCGGAGGCGCGGGCCGGCGACGTCGAGAGGACGAGCGCGCACGACGTCCCGCGGGACGCGGGCGCGCCGGCCGGCGGGTCCTGCGAGACGACGAAGCCCGAGCCCTGGAGGCGGGCGGCGACGCCACGCATCGCGAGGAGGCGCACGGCGTCGCGCGCGGTCCGGCCGGTCAGGTCGGGGAGCGCGTCCTCGTCGGCCTCGGGTCCGCTGCGATTCGAGGCCGGGACGACGCCCGCGGCGGCGAGCTGCGCGCCGACGGACGCCGCGGCGGCGCCCGCCGAGAGGTCCGTGACGAGGATCGGCGAGCGCGCACCGTCGGGCCGCTGCGGCGGAACCCTCAGGAGACGCATGACCTCGGCGCCGATCTGCGAGAAGACCGGCGCCGCGACGTCGCCCCCGTATGTCTTGCCCTTCGGCTCGTCCACGACGACGGCGATCACGACGCGCGGAGCGTCGGCCGGCACGAATCCGATGAACGACGCGACGTACTTCTCCTTCGAGTACCCGGCGCCGGGGATCGCCTTCTGCGCGGTCCCCGTCTTCCCCGCGGCCGCGTATCCCGGAATGGCGGCTTCTTTTCCGGTTCCCATCTCGACGACCCTCGCGAGGAGACGTCGCATCTCGCGTGCCGTGCCCTCGGAGAGGACGCGCCTCGCTTCGGGCAGCGGCATGCTCCGGAACTCGGCAGATCCGCTCCGTTTCACTCCTTCGACGAGGTGGAGCGTCGGGAGCACGCCGCCGTTCGCGATCGCGGAGTACGCGCGCGCCATCTGGAGGACCGTGACGCCGATCTCCTGCCCGAAGGCCATCATCGGGAGGGAGAGCGCGCTCCACTGGCCGGTGTCTTTGAGAAGGCCGGCGGTCTCGCCTTCGAGCTCGATCCCCGTCTTTTCGCCGAAGCCGAAGCTCCGCATCGCCTTGTAGAAGGGGCCGCGCCCGAGACCGAGCGCGACGTGCGCGATCCCGATGTTCGAGGAGTGCGCGAGGATGTCCCCGATCGTGAGCGCGCTCCAGCCCTTGCCGCCATGCTCGTGGATCGTCGTCGTGCCGATCGTGAGGGTCCCGCCGCCGCAGTCGATCGGATCGTCGAGGCCGATCGTCCCGCCGTCGAGCGCGGCGCCCGCCGCCACGATCTTGAACGTGGAGCCGGGCTCGTAGGCGTCCGTGAGCGGGCGGCACTTGCGGGCCTCGGCGTCCGCCTCGCCGAACCGGTTGGGGTCGAATGCGGGCCACGACGCGAGCGCGAGGACGGCGCCGGTCGAGGGCTCGACGACGATCGCCGAGGCGCCGCGCGGGTGGACCTCGGCCGCCATGCGCTGGAGCTCGCGCTCGGCCGCGTGCTGGATCGGCGCGCGCAGGGTGAGCCGGAGCGACGTCCCCTCGATCCCCTCGGAGGGCGCGTCGCCGCCGCCCCGCATGCGCACCGCGTACGGCCGCTGGGCCGCGTCCTTCAGGAGGGTCACGCGGACGGGCCTGCCGCGCACCTCGGAGTCGTACCGGAACTCGAGCCCGCCGAGGCCTTTGTCGTCGGTGCCGACGTAACCGAGAACGGCAGCGGCGAGCGGCCCCTCGGGGTAGCGGCGCGTCGACTCGGGCACGAGCGCGACGCCAGGGAGGCGCCGCTCAGCCGAGAGCGCGCGCACGCGGTCCGCGGCTCCGTTCGAAACGCGCCGCGCGATCCACGCGAATTCCCGGTCCGGCGCCCCGAGCTTGCGCTGGAGGTCCTTCACGGGCAGCTTGAGGATCGGCGCGAGGAGGGCCGCTTCGCCCGCGGGGTCGACGACGTCCGACGGCGTCGCGTAGACCGAATCCGCGCGCGCGTTCACCGCGAGGAGCCTGCCGTCCGCGTCCTCGATCGTCCCGCGGCGCGGGGCGAGCTCGGCGATTCGCTCCTGCTGCTTGGCCGCACGGCGGGTGAACTCGGCGCGGCGGAGGACCTGCAGGTCGACGAGCCGCCCGAAGAGGCACAGGATCCACACGCCCGCGAAGCCCAGGAGGACGTACGCCCGGCGCGAGGGATCGGGGCGGCGGGGGGCGCTCAGGGCGCCTCCCGGCGCGCGGCGGGCGGCCGCGCAGGCGGAGGCGCCGGGGAGAGCGCCGCGTCCTTCACGAGCACGACCTGGTCGAGCGTCGGGGGCACGAGGCCGAGCGTCCGGCGGGAGATGTCTTCGACCCGCGAGAGCGCCGCCGCCTGGGCGCGGTCCATCTCGAGCTTGCGTTTCGTCTCGAGAAGAATCTCCCGCCGCTTGGCCACGGCGGCGAGCTGGTAGCCGAGCTCGACCGTCTTGACGTTCGCCCAGATCGCGACGAACAGGACGACGACGGGCGGCACGGCTGCGAGCGCGAGACCGAAGAGCTCGCGCGACCGGCGGCGATCACGCTCCCGGACCAGGTAGACGTTTTCGACGGGGCGGCGGACCGCGTTCGCGTAGGCCATGGGACGTTCCTACCGCGGCGGCGTCAGCGGGCCGGACTCCTCGGCAACGCGCTCGAGGACGCGGAGGCGCGCCGAACGGGCGCGCGGGTTCTCGCCGAGCTCGGCGAGCGTCGGGCGGACGGGTTTTTTCGTGACGAGCGCCATGACGCGGCGGCGCGAGCAGACGCAGACGGGGAACGAGGGCGGGCACGTGCAGCCCGCCGTGTGGCGCTGGAACGCGTGCTTGACGATGCGGTCCTCGAGTGAGTGGTACGAGAGCACCGAGAGCCGCGCGCCGAGCGCGAGACGCTCGACCGCGTCGTCGAGGAAGCGCTCGAGCTCCACGAGCTCGCGGTTCGTCGCGATGCGCAGCGCCTGAAAAACGCGCGTCGCCGGGTCCTTGTGCTTCTCGCGCCGGGGGCCGAGCGCCCGGAGGACGAGACGCCGCATCTCGCCGGTGGTCCGGATGGGAGCCGTCTCTCTCGCCTCCACGACCCGTCGCGCGATCGGTCCGGCCATGCGCTCTTCCCCCCATTCGCGGAAAATCCGCGTCAGTTCGTCCCGTGAGGCGGTCGCGACGATGTCCGCGGCCGTCGGGCCGTCCGGCCCCATCCGCATGTCGAGCGGACCGTCTTTCATGAACGAGAACCCCCGCTCCGGACGGTCGAGCTGCATCGACGAGACGCCCAGGTCCGCGAGGACGCCGTCCGCCCGGCGGATTCCCAGGGCGTCGAGGTGCGCCGCGAGGTCCTCGTGGCGGCCCTGGATCGTGACGAGCCGGTCCCCGAACCGCGCGAGGCGCTCTTTCGCGAGCGCGAGCGCGTCGGGGTCGCGGTCGATCCCGACGACGCGGACTTCGGGAGACGCCGCGAGCAGGGCCTCCGCGTGGCCGCCGAGCCCGAGGGTCGCGTCGACGAAGACGCCGCCGCGCTCCGGCCGGAGCGCCTCGACGACCTCACGAAGGAGGACGGGGAGATGACCCGCGCGCTCTCCTTCCATGCCGGACCGTCAGACGAGATGGCGTGCGAGTTCGTCGTAGTCCTCATCCGTGATCGTGGCCGTCTTGAGACTCTTGAGATGGCGGGCGCGGTCGACGAGGCGCAGGTGGTCCGTCTGGCCGAGGACGAGGGCGTCGCCCGAGAGGCCCGAGACCTCCCGCAGGAGCGAGGGCACGAGAAGGCGGCCCTGCGCGTCCATGCGGGCGGTCTGCCCGAACGTGTTGAAGCGTTCCTGGAACTTCGCCTTCGCGCGATGGATCGGCGGCATCGCGGCCAGCTTCTCCTCGAGGGCGTTCCAGACCGGCATCGGGAAGATCAGGACGTCGGCGCCCGAGATCGACGTGAGGAAGAACTCCGGGCCGAACGTCTCCTCGACGGGCTCGCGGAACACGCCCGGGACCTTGAAGCGGCCCTTCTCGTCCACGGTCGTCTCGGCGCTGCCACGGAGCCGGTCCATAATCCCCTTCGCAAAAAGCGCCGGCGGAGGCGGTGGCAGGCCCCGACGGCCCACCATTCACCACTACTGACCACTTTTTTCCACCACGAGTATCCGGCGGCCCCCGCGCGGGCGTCAAGAGAAATCCCGTCTCAGGAGCGGGTTGCATCCGGGGAGCTCCCGGTGGCCGGGTGGTACCCTCCCCGCCCGTGGCGCCGTCCTCCGCCTCCCCCGGCCGCGCGCCGGTCCTCGTCGCGTCCGAGACCGCACTCGCCTCGCTTCTCGTCCGTCTCGACGGCGACGGCGGCGCGCCCGTCGCGCTCGACACGGAGGCGGATTCCTTCCATCACTACTTCGAGAAGGTCTGCCTCGTGCAGGTCGGCCTCGGCGCGGAGGCGTTCCTCGCGGACCCGCTCGCGGGCATCGACCTCTCGCCGCTCTTCTCACGCCTCTCCGCGCGGCCGCTCCTCGCTCACGGGGCCGACTACGACCTGAGGCTCCTCTACCGCGGCTACGGCTTCCGCGCTTCGTCGCTCTTCGACACGATGATCGCGGCGCAGCTCGTCGGCGAGAAGGAGATCGGCCTCGCAGCGCTCCTCGCGGCACGCGTGGGCGTGACGCTCGACAAGGCGCACCAGCGCGCCGACTGGAGCGAGCGGCCCCTGTCGCCGTCGATGTCCGCGTACGCGGCCGCCGACGTCGTTCACCTTCCGGCTCTCGTCGCGTCCCTCACGAGCGACCTCGAGGCGAAAGGCCGGCTCTCCTGGCACGCCGAGGAGTGCGCGCGCCTCGCGCGGACGGCGTTCCCGGGCGAGCGCGCCGCCGGCTCCGAGGACGACTGGCGGATCAAAGGCTCGAACGGCGTGACGGACAAGGAACGCGCGTTCGTGCGCGCGCTCTGGGGCGTCCGCGAAGAGCGCGCCCGGGCGCTCGACCGTCCGCCCTTTCGCATCCTCACGAACGAACGGCTCCTCGCGGCCGCGAAGCTCGCGGCCGCGGGCGAGCGCGGCCTCGCGACGCTGTTTCCCGGCCCGCGGCCCCTCCCCGCGCCGTTCGCCGCTGCCCTGAAGACCGCGCTCGATGCGGCCGGCGCGCTCGAGCCCGGCGACTGGCCGAAGCCCCGCCGCGGCGAGCGCGCCGAGACGGACCCCGCACTCGAGCGGGAGGTCGACGCGCTCAAGAAGACGCGCGACGCAAGGGCCGTCGCGCTGGGCCTCGATCCCGGCGTCCTCGGATCCCGGGCGGCGCTCACGGCCGCGGCGCGCGTCAAGCGCGCCCACGGCCGCATGACGCCGGATCTCCTCGCGGAAGAAGCCGGCCTCTCGCGCTGGCGGGCCGAGCTCCTCGCGGGCTGAGCGCCCGCGGGCCCCCCCGGGTTCAGAGCCTCGGCTCAGAATCTCAGGATCAGGCCGCCGTACGCGTCGCCCTGGTTGAGATAGTTCGTCCCGTAGTAGTTGTAGCAGCCGTAGTACGGGCTGCAGGACGAATAGCCGCTGTTGGACGAGTTGATGTAGACGGGCATCCAGCGCGCGCCGAGCCGCAGGCCGAAGTGATCCGCGAAGTAGTACTTGATGCCGCCGCCGACGCTGCCCGAGAAGCGCCAGAGCGTCGAGAACTCGGGCGACGGCGTCAGGAGCGTGACGCCGAG
>Ga0335071_10007747_pt1 | contig 11045 bp, 10 predicted proteins | sample Lox_Sample_15_FD_206724 | JGI IMG/M metagenome (GOLD analysis project Ga0335071, IMG submission 206724) | Soil microbial communities from Loxahatchee National Wildlife Refuge, Florida, United States - Lox_Sample_1.5 | ecosystem: Environmental > Terrestrial > Soil > Wetlands | place: USA...
CACTTTTTATCGCACCATACGAGTTGATGGCGTCTCGATCTTCTACAGAGAGGGTGGTCCCAAGAATGCGCCGGCGCTTCTATTGCTGCACGGGCTTCCATCGTCGTCGCGGATGTTTGAGCCGCTGTTCGCAAGGTTATCGAACCACTATCACCTCATCGCGCCTGACTACCCCGGTTTCGGACACAGTGACTGGCCGGATCCAAAGAAATTCGCATACACCTTCGACCACATTGCCGGAATTATGAATCACTTTACCGAGACGCTAGGACTTTCGCACTACACGCTCTATATGCAGGACTACGGCGGACCGGTCGGCTTTCGAATGGCATTGGCACATCCGGACCGGGTCGAGGGTCTCATCATCCAGGACGCGGTCGCCCACAACGAGGGCTTGGGTGCAAATTGGAAAACTCGCCGGGCTTTCTGGGCTGATCGAGCGGCCAACGAGGGCGCTCTGCGCACAAATCTCTTGTCTCTCGAGGCTGCACGAGCGCGTCATGTGGGAAACGACCCAAACGTGGAGCGTCATGATCCGGACCTCTGGACTGATGAGTTTTACTTTCTTAACCGCTCGGGGCAAGCTGAGATTCAAAGCGATCTTTTCTACGACTACCGAACCAATGTGGACTCCTATTCGAAATGGCAAGAGTGGATGCGCAAGATCCAACCACGGCTACTCGTGATCTGGGGAAAATACGAGCTGTCTTTCGATTCCGGCGAGCCGGAGCGGTATCGCAAGGATATCCCCAATGCCGAGGTTCACGTCGTAGACGGGGGCCATTTCGCGCTGGATACCGCTGCCGACGAGATCGCCGGCTTGGTGGCTAATTTCATGGGGGTCACTCGATCGGAACTGAGACCTCGGCGGGCCGGTTGAACTGGGCCTGGACATCCGCAACGAAGACAACTCGTTAGACCGCTCGAATCATGCGGCGCTTTGCGAGAGACTCAATCTCCGACTCAGACACCGGCGAGAGATCTGCAGTTTCGGTAGCGATGACGCGCTCCGAAGTCTCCGGATGATGCTTCCTCAAGTATTCTTTCAGGAAGTCGGCGGCGCTGCTTTTTCCAGTGGCGTGACCAATGATGACGATTTCACTCGCCGGAATAACGTCTTTCGCGATCTCTTCATAAAACGAATTTTCTTCGGGCACGCGCTCGCCACGGTAGTGCGCTTCCTTTCGATGGATCAGATGATGATGGAAATAGAAGGGATCGTAGGGGCGAACCTTCTGTTCGTCAGCTGGGCGACTTCCACCGAGATCCTGGTAGACATGGGCAGAGTGATGGTCGATGACAACAATCATCCTACTTGGCTGGGACGGTTCTTCTGACTGTGAACCTTGTGTCTGCAAACCTGGTCCAGCTTCCTTCAAGAGCTTACGGAGTCGGGAAACCTCCTCAAGTCCGAGGTCATAGGTGGTCGGCCGCTTGAAGAAGGCGCGCTCGCTGCCGACGCGAAACAAGAATTCATCGTTTCCGTGCGGTTGGACCTCACCCAGGTGCTCGATGAGTTCCACTGCTTCGCTCCAACTTAGGTTATGAGGCAGCTTGCCGTTGAGAAGATTCTGGTACAGAGATTCAAGGTGCGTGCTCATCTTGTTCTTGCCTCCTCATAAACCCCGGGCGAAATTTCCTCAATGGCGTTGAGTCCAAACTCGTGTTCAACGTTTCTGGTAAGGATGGAAAATATAATCTTTTGCTTTTACAGCCGAATGACAGGCGTTTCCACAGTCGGAGAGAGCTTTTGGATCCGGCGTGAACTTGTCTGACGCGGCATCGTAATTGAATACCGCGTATCCCCACCCGCCGCTGTTCGGAAATCTCTTGGTATCTTTTTCCATCACGAAAGCTTCTTTAAACGTCTCTGGCACGTCTACGACAAACGGGGCCTCGGTGCTTTTCTTCTGCGTCCATTGGAGCTTTACGATCATGGAGCCATCCGGAAAGTTCTGATCGTTACTGGGGATACCGGCCTTGAACGCGTTGATCATAGTTGCATTGCCGACGATCACCTTCAGCCTTTCATCTGTGTGAGAAGTAGAGATGACCGCCCAATCCTCGTATCCCCTAAAGTCCGAGAACGCAATTCCGCTCGGGGATTTCAGAGAGTATTTGTCGTGCGCAGAATCGGCGGTTGCGGCCAGGAGAGCTAGCAAAGCGACGACCATCGCGCCGACGATCAAGCCGACAAAATGTTTTGCAGAAGCGCGTATCTGTGTTTTCTGTTCTTGCTCGTCTTGCACCTCGGATTTCCTCGCGAGTTGGGACATGGTGTGTTCCTCCAAAACAGTTGTTCTGAGCCAGATCAATGGGTTTGTCGGACGATTGCGATTAGGCCAGAGATCTGCGGAATATAGCAATTGGACCAAGGTATCGGCGACACCTTGTTGTCAGATGTGTAGATGGAGACGCCTTCGTTTGCAGTGCTGTTTGATAAGAGGCCACCGGCAATACCAACGTCCAATTGCACGGCCCACTTCGTTCTGGCACATTCGGTGTGAACAATAAAACAAGAGCAGCGGCCAGGAGATTCGCTAATGAAGGTAGCAGGAAACACAGTAGCAATTGACCAGAAGAGCTATGAAATGCCGCCGCGAGAGGGAATTAGCATTGCGCATTTTCTCACCGTGAAGGATATCCAGCGGTCGGCTCGCTACTACGAAAAGGTCTTCGGAGCTCGGGTTCTGAGCCTGGGCGACGGGAACGCGCCTGGGTATCTTCAGCTCGCGAATATTTGGATGATTCTGAATGTTGGTGGCGGCCCGACCCCCGACAAGCCAACAGTCATACTGAGCGTCCCCGATCCGAATCACATCAACAGCTTTATGAATTTCCGCGTTGCCGATATCCAAGCCTGTTATCAACTATGGAAAAGTCGAGGCGCGGAGTTCATCACCCCGCCGATCCCCAAGTACGGCGAGATTCGCTGCTATATTCGCGATCCTGACGGTTACATCATCGAAGTGGGACAAAGCACCGACCAAATTTACGGTTGAGCCTCGGCTTGCGAGCTCTGACCGGCTCCATGTAGCCGCTTAGCGAGCCCCTTCACCCGAACGACAGGAGAAGATCGACGATGTCACACCATTACTCCGGCCCGAACATTGGATTCCCGCGCGGAGACGCGCGCCTCGACTTGACGGATCTATACGCCTTTCCCAAGCCGGACGACAAAAACAAGTCCATCTTCATCATGAACTTTCATCCGTCCGTTAGCCTTCAACCGCAGGCGCCCACAACTTCCGAGCCTTTCGCGCCCGAGGCTCGGTACGAACTCAGGATCGATACCGACGGCGATGCTGTCGCCAATATCACTTACCAGGTGCGATTGTCGTCGTTACAAGGCGGCAAACAGAGCGCGACTCTGCACCGTTTTGAGGGCGCGCAGGCCGAAACCGGCGGGAAGGTTATGGCTGAGGCGGTGCCGGTCTCAACCGGGGGCGAGGCACATGCGACCCAGGCCGGTGACCACCGGTTCTTTGCCGGTTGGCGCAGCGATCCTTTCTTCTTCGACGTACTGGGCGTGCTCAACGATTTCAAGTTCACCACTGGCGATTTCTTTGCTGACAAAGATATTTGCAGCATCGTACTGGAAGTTCCCAACTCGCAGCTTGGGTCGAAAGCGATTGGCGTCTGGGCTCGCACGCTGATTCCATCAGACGCCGCGGGCGGCTGGATCCAAGCGGATCGCGGTGCGCGTCCCAACCAGACTCCCTTTCTTTCCGGCGACCACAACGACGCCTACCTTGCCGCCGAGCCCGCGGACGATGCACGCTTCGTCCCGGTTTTCGCGCACTCTCTGGAACACACCGGCGGCTACACGCCCGGGCAAGCAAAAGAAGTCGCAGCAAAACTGTTGCCCGACATTTTGCTCTACGACCCCAACCGCCCCGCGCGCTTCCCCGACAACGGTCGCGCACTCAACGACGACGTCTCCGATATCTTCCTCGGCATTCTCACCAATGGAAAGGTGACAGAAGATAAGGTCGGCCCGCACAACGACCTTCTAACTGAATTTCCGTACCTCGGCCCACCGCACACGATCCGAAACAAATAAGGAACGAGAGGAGTTTCAGATGGAAGCTACAAATGGGAAGGAACAGGCCGCCGGGTCGATCTCGCTGAGTGTGAATGTGTTTACCGCCCCGGCGACATAACCTTCGTGAACCGCTAAGACTCTGAGACAGGCGGGAATGTTCCCCGCTATCCAGAACCTCGGGGACACGGAACCTCGGAAAATCTTCGGATGTTAATCCAATAATTCAAGGAGTCGTATGCCAACTATTACCACCAAGGACGGCGTTGAGATCTTTTACAAGGATTGGGGTTCGGGGCAGCCGATCGTGTTCAGCCATGGCTGGCCGCTTTCGGCGGATGACTGGGACAACCAGATGATGTTCTTTCTGAGCAAGGGGTATCGCGTGATCGCGCATGATCGGCGTGGGCACGGGCGCTCGACGCAGGTGGCCGACGGGCACGATATGGACCATTACGCCGACGACCTGGCGGCACTTACGGCGCATCTGGATTTGAAAAATGCGATCCATGTTGGGCACTCGACTGGCGGCGGTGAGGTAGTGCGTTATCTCGCCCGGCGTGGGCAACAGGAAGTGTACAAGGCTGCCATTATTAGCGCGGTGCCGCCGCTGATGTTGAAGACGGATGCCAATCCGGAGGGTCTGCCGAAGTCAGTCTTTGACGATCTGCAGGCGCAGCTTGCGGCGAATCGGTCGAAGTTCTATCGCGACCTCCCAGAAGGGCCTTTCTATGGATTTAACCGGCCGGGGGTGAAATCCGTTGAGGCCAACATTGCAAATTGGTGGCGGCAGGGGATGATGGGCGGCGCCAAGGCGCACTATGACGGGATTGTGGCCTTCTCGCAGACGGACTTTGCGGAGGACTTGAAGAAGATCACGATTCCGGTGCTAGTGATGCATAGCGAGGACGACCAGATCGTTCCGTACGTGGCGGCCGGGCCGAAGTCGGCAAAGCTGCTGAAGAATGGGACGCTGATTACCTATAAGGATTTCCCTCATGGCATGCCCACTACGCAGGCGGAGAGGATCAACGCCGACCTGCTGGCATTTCTCAAGAGCTGATCAGATAGGCGGGAAACTTGGGGACGGGGGAAACTCGGAGCAACTCGGGGACAAGAAACCCGCGGGAATACAGACTCGATTTCAAAAAGGAGAACAACATGGCAACAAAAGGAAAAATTCTAGTACTAGTCTCGAGCGGTCGCGGCTTGCCCTTGAAAGATGGAGGGCTTTACAAAGGCGCGGGCTACTATCTCAATGAGCTGACGGTTCCGGTTCGTGCCCTGATGAAGGAGGGCTACGCAATCACCTTCGCCAACCCCAAAGGCAACACCCCGCAACTAGATGTTCATTCCGCTGTGCCTGACTTCTTTGGAGGGGACGAGGCGAAGCTCCAGGACTATTTGAAATTCCGCGACAGCCTGACTGGGCTGAAAAACCCAACTCGTATCTCCGATGTTGTGGCATCGGGCCTGGATCAATATGACGCTGTTTTCGTCCCCGGCGGCCATGGACCGATGATCGACCTGCTCGATGATCCCGACGCCGGCACCGTGATGAGGCACTTTCATGAAACATCCAAGCCGACGGCGGTGCTCTGCCATGGACCGATTTCACTACTCTCGGCTCTGCCGAATTCGAAGGACTTTGTCGCCGCGCTGGCGGCCGGCGATTCCGCTGGAGCGCGTGCTAAGGCCCAGGGTTGGATATATGCCGGCTACAAGATGACGATCTTTTCGACCGCGGAAGAGCAGCAGCGCGAGCCTCTTGAGATTGGTGGCAAGGTTCTCTTTTATCCGGACGATGCGTTGCGTACGGCGGGTGGTGAGGTAACTGTGGTCGCTCCATGGAAGAGCTACGTCATTCAAGATAGAGAGTTGATCTCAGGTCAGAATCCGTTCTCTGACCAAGAGCTTCTGGATCATCTTCTGCCAGCCCTCGATAGGTTGAGAGCAGCCGCTTGAGATTGGCGGTGGACCCATTCTAGCCCGGTCGCCTTGCGTATGGTGGGAGCGATGTAAGTGTGCTCCCACCCAACGAACGGTACTGCTTCGCGGTCGCGACTAAGTTTCGGTGTAGTGGATTCTTTACCGGGGATGAGGATCCCGGCTTCCCGGAATTGCAACTGGCTCGCAGCGCGTGGCCGTTTGCCTGATCGATCAGATTTCAAATGGAGTATTTCATGAACGCAAGCGCTAAATGGACTTTCTTGCTTGCCGGCTGGGTGCTGGTGGCCTCCATCTCTGGTATCAAAATCTCCGCCGCCAGCCCGCAAGCCAAATCTGGAGTAGACCGGCTGTACGTGATCGACTGCGGGGACGGCAGCGGCACTGATGAATCGCGCTGGACACCGGGAGCGAACGTCGGCATACGCGTCGGATTTCCCGGCCACTGTTACCTCATCCACCACACTCAAGGCTGGTTCCTGTGGGACACAGGTATTGACGACGCTGTAGCAAACCGGCCCAATCATGAAGAAGTGTTTCACGAATGGGGACCCGGCACCGGCCCGATCTGGCGCAAACCCATAACGCTCGCGGCTCAGCTCGAACAAATCCACGTTGCGCCCTCAGATATTAGATTGATGGCCGTGTCACATAGCCATCCGGACCATGCTGGAAACATCGAGATGTTTCCCAAGGCACTGATGCTCGTGCAAAGAGTCGAGTACGAGTGGGCTGGGAGCCGGCAAGACACTGTTGCCTTTAACAAGAAGCATCCGGTAAAGCTTGTCGATGGTGACTACGATGTCTTCGGCGATGGCAGTCTCGTGCTACTCTCCACTCCTGGACATACACCGGGTCACCAATCTCTACTCGTGAGGCTTCCGCAAACCGGGGCGGTGATTCTTAGCGGAGACGCTGTGCATTTCCAGACAAGCTTCGAACATCGCTACGTCCCCGACAACAATTGGAGCAAGCAGGCCTCGCTCCAGTCCATGGAGAAGATAGCGGCAATCATCGCGAAGGAACATGCTCAACTCTGGATCAACCACGATCAGCGCCAGAGTGACGCGCAAAAGAAGCTGCCGGCGTATTACGAGTGACGGCCCAGCTCGGATCCATTTCTGGTTCCTTCGTGGCACGCTCAGTGGCGTAGTCAGCCTTCCCTGACAGTCCATCACAGCGGTAAATTACCCGCAAGCGATTGTGATCAGCCGCAACTTTCCGATTGCGTGATATCGGTATCACTTGGTCAACAAGGGAATCTGTTAATTACGGCTGCTCCCGCTTGACTAACAACTTCATCCTGGGAGTCCGTGCCTCCTGAACAACCGATTGCGCCGATAATGTCGCCCTGGTCGATCAGAGGGATCCCGCCTCGAGATGCGATCACGCCGTCGAACGCCAGCAGGTAGTTGAGTTGCATAAGGTTGACGCCGTCCTCGAACACCTTTGTTGGCCGCCGGAACCTGACCGCGGCTCGCGCCTTGTGCTGCGCGATCTGAACGGAGGCGAGCATCGCACCATCCATTCGTTGGAAGGCCACGAGGTTCCCGCCGGAATCGGCTACGGCTATGTTCATTTTCCAATCCCGCTTCCTTGCCTCTTCGATAGCCGCGTGAATAACAGCCTCAGCTCTCTTTAGTGATATCGGGCGCCCATAAGGCACATCGAAAGGCATTTCATTGGGAACAATATCGAGAGGATTCGACGCGAGCGCTGCCTTGTTGGAGTTATCTGCTACATTGCTTGACATAACGTTCCTCCGGGTTCAAAAAGTCCCTTGCTTACCGTCCCCGCGCAACCCATCCCACCCAACCTGCCCGCCGCTCCGACACAAGCTTTGTGTTCCCAAATAATAAAAAACGCCGGTCAATTTGTGCCTTCCAGACGCCGGATCGTGACTTCTTGCATGGCTGCGATTCGTCGCCTCATCGATAATGCTCATCGTTTCTTTCTGATGCGCAAGCGCCGCGGCCAATCCTCTTCTTTAGAACGGTGTCTGAATTGGCCGCGACAGAGTGATTACAGATGACGTGCTCCGGGGAATCAATTGGACGATGGTATTGTCGAGACCTTGGTATAGAGCGTCGTGGAACAGCGAGACATCGACGGTCGTCGAAAGCTGCCGTCACCATGATTTCATTTCACTGATTCGTGGGTACCCATTTGTACTTCTTCGGTATCACGTGCAGCGACGAACAAGGGGCACGCATCGACACCGCCGTCCAATCGTTTGCTTCCCGAGTTCCGGTGCGACCACTCTCTGACCGCGGATTCCGTTGAATTGAGCAGTGTCAGGAACACACGAGAATAAACATCAAAAATACTAATGGTGCTAACCTCACAAGACGTCCTCCGCGACACCGGGAGCAAGACTGGTTTCTAGCTTGAAGAGTTCGCAGCCCCTTTGCACGTGGATGGCGCTGCCCCGGCCCGTTGTTTGAAACAGAAACCTCTAACCGGATGCTGGACTCTAATGAGATACGCATGGCCCGATTACTATCACTGAATGTAGGTCTTCCGCGCGAAGTGTCATGGAATGGCAAAACAGTCCGAACTGGGATCTGGAAATCCTCGGTCACGGGCCGTCGAATGGTGCGCAAGCTCAATATCGACGGTGACGGGCAAGGCGATCTGGCCGGTCATGGTGGAGAGCAGCGCGCCGTGTTTGTTTATCAGATCGACTCCTATCACTACTGGGAGCGGTTGCTGGATCGAAACGACTTCACCTTCGGTCAGTTCGGAGAAAACTTCACAGTTGATGGACTCTCGGACAACGAGGTGTGTATCGGAGATCGTTATCGCATCGGCGATGCAATGTTTGAAGTGTCGCAACCGCGGGTAACGTGCTACCGGGTTGGCATCCGCATGAATGAACCTAGGATGCCGGCACTGCTTGTGGAGCATCACAGGCCGGGATTTTACTTTCGTGTGTTGCAAGAAGGCGAAGTTGGGGCAGGGGACGAGATCGTAAAGATGGCTGATGGTAAAGAGCAGATGACGGTGGCCCAGGTCGACGCCCTCTTGTATTTGCCGGAACATTCCAGCGAACAACTAGCAAGAGCGCTACGGATTCCAGCTCTTAGCAAAGGATGGCAGGGTTCGTTCCAGGCAATGCTGCAGCAAGATTTGAATTCCAAGGCTGTGGTAGGGAACCCGGGACTTGCCGATGAAGCACAAGCACCTGCATGGCCAGGTTTTCGACAGATGCGAGTCGTCTCTATTAAAAAGGAGAGCGCTGACGTAAGCTCCTTCATCTTGTCGCCAGTCGATGCGCAACCGCTTCCTCTCTGCCGGGCGGGGCAATTCGTCGTGTTGCGTTTGCATATTGACCCGAACAAGCCTCCAGTTCTTCGCAGCTATTCGCTGTCTGATCTACCTTCAGCCGACCATTTCCGCATCAGCGTTAAAAGCGAATTAAATGGGATTGGAAGTTCATATCTCTGCAAGCGCGCGCGCGTCGGCGATGTTTTGGATGTTAGTGCACCGCGTGGAGGCTTTACCCTGCGTCGCAGCCAGAGTCCTGTGGTTTTGCTGAGCGCTGGGGTGGGCGCAACGCCTGTGATGTCGATGCTGAACGCACTAGCCGCCGAAAAATCGGAGCAAGAGATCTGGTGGATCTACGGAGCGCGCAATCGCGCCGAGCATCCATTTGCAGAAGAATCTCGTTCATTGCTGAAGCGGCTCGCTCGCGGCCGAGGCTACATCCTGTACAGCAAGCCTGCTGCGACCGATCAACTCGGAGTGGACTTCGATGCTCCCGGGCACATTGATACAGCTTTGCTGGGCAGAATTGGTGTGCCACGGAGCAGTGACTTCTATCTGTGTGGCCCACCGTCGTTCTTGCAAAGCTTGAGCGATGGGCTGCGAAACTGGGGCGTGTCCGCCGGGAATGTGCATACGGAGATCTTTGGTTCCCTCGAAGCGATTACCCCAGGTATGGCGCAGGTTGCTCATACTCCTCACCTGCCGCAAGCACCGCTCGGATCAGGGCCATCAGTCTCATTTGCTCGCAGTGGCATTACTGCAGCGTGGGATCCGAAATTCACGAGCCTGCTTGAATTGGCAGAAGCGTGCGACATTCCGGTTCGGTGGTCATGCCGGACCGGAGTCTGCCACACCTGCATGACTGGCCTGATTGCGGGATCGATTGCTTACAACCCTGAGCCGCTTGAGATGCCCGCCGCCGGGAACGTGCTTGTGTGCTGTTCCCATCCAGATGAGGATGTCACGCTGGATCTCTAAAAGTTGGAGATCTGATTATTCGTTCCGATATCGTGGGGGGCCTTTTTTGAGAACCCAGATTGCGAACCGTCTTAAGGCGAGCCGCTCGCGTCTGAGGGCCTCGCTATCGAATATCCACGTTGTTGGTGTCACTGCCTGACGCACTGAACGTAGGGCCACTCTTTGCCTCACCTTTCCGAACGACTCTCATCCCGAAAGCGTCGTCGGATTGAATCGTCAGATCGATCGAACAAGACGAGCATAGCCACGCGTATTCGAGCTGAGGGGCCCCGCTTGGATATCGGGGCTTGTGCTTGGCGAGCGCCTCCCTGGGGGGAATCACATACAGCTTTCCTTCGTGGAGGTAACGGAATGTAGCCGAACACCGTGGATTCGCACATTTTGAAAGCATTCGATCTCCGAACTCTTCGTCGGGTGGATATCGACGCTGCGGGGCACAATGATCCAATCCCCGAGGGCGATTCAAGTGATTACGCCACAACTACTAAAGCCAGACTATTGGACAAAGGTGTTGACCAACACTTTCGGATTGTTTGGCTGCGGGAGCGGAGTACACCTGCTGAGGTTTGTGCGAAGGTATCGGCCAATACCATCGTGCAATAGATTCATCCTCGCTCTTCTGGCCTAATTGCAAGTGTTCTTAACGTCTTCGATCCTCGGCAGAAGACAGTTCGACAGATTTGCCGGTGAAGTGCGTTGCTGCGAACTAACCTTCGCCGTCTGCTCGGCAAACGAAAGCGCTTGCGTAGCCGCATAAGATGAGTCCAATACACTTAGTTCGGCAACGATTCCCATTCGTCTCACTTGAGGG
>Ga0335071_10007748_pt1 | contig 11044 bp, 11 predicted proteins | sample Lox_Sample_15_FD_206724 | JGI IMG/M metagenome (GOLD analysis project Ga0335071, IMG submission 206724) | Soil microbial communities from Loxahatchee National Wildlife Refuge, Florida, United States - Lox_Sample_1.5 | ecosystem: Environmental > Terrestrial > Soil > Wetlands | place: USA...
GGCCTCCGATTGTACGAGGCAGGAACGATCCCGCTCCTTGCCCACAACGCCCAACCGCAGCTGCAGTACTCTACCGGACAGGCGCGCATCAACGGGGAAGACAAGACCTTCGGGTTCAAATACGCACTCTATGAAAATCGTGAGTATGCACCCCCGATCCTTTCGAACCTCGCAGTCGTGCAGCCGGTTTCCGGTACCGCGGCGGTCACATGGACCGCGAACGAGCCCGTAGATGCACGAGTCATCTACAACGGGACCACGGTTCCCTATACCGGAGGGTATTCAAGCTGTCTGCCGTCACTCAGTTTGTGTTCGGTCACCCTGGCCGTGGAGCCCGGCACCTCTTACGGGTTCACACTGACCGCGCGCGATATCTGGGGGAATGCATCTTCATTGGATGGCTCGTTCGTCGCGTTGGGTGTCGGCCAGACACCCCCTCCGACGCCTACACCGGTTCCTTCCGCACCTGCGACCCCGACCGTGCTGCCGCCGGATACGACCAAACCCGTCATTACGGATCTCCGCACGGTGAACGTTACCGGTACAGGATTCACGGTCGCATGGACCACGAATGAAGCCGCGAATGCCATCGTTGTTGCGTTACAACTTCCCTATCTCGTGTTCGGAGCCGGAAATTCCGATGCAACATTGGAATTGGAGCATGCCATCACGCTGAGCGGATTGACGCAGGACACGAGCTATCGTGTAAAAGTCCTTACAAGCGACGCTTCGGGGAATACGGCGAGTGAGAGCATCGACGTCCTAACCACCCGACCGACACCCCTGCCGGTAAGCCCGGTACCGCAGTCATCACAGACACCGGTCCCGGCGACGACGTCCCCGACACCTATGCCAACCATCAGTGTCGGTCCAGCGACACCTGGGGGCACGGATGTACAATGGAGTCCCGTAGCATCAGGCCAGGCGCCGGACGGGTACCGCGTGGATGTCATCGGAAGCGGCGGTACGCTTATCCGGACCGTCCACACCACGGGCACGATCGCGAACGTCGGCGACGTGCCGGCGGGCGCGCGGGTCATCGTCTATGCGAACAACGCTGGCGTATACCAGAAAGTCGCCCAGCCGGCATCGGTGATCAGGGGGATCTCGCTGGCGGAACGCCTTCTGGCTATGGCACCGTATATCCTCGGCGTGATCATCTTGGCGATTGGAGCCACGATCCTCATCATGAAGTTCAGGGGGCCCAAGGTCCCACTCCCTCCTGCACACACGTCCGAACCGCCGACATCGGGTGCGATGCTCAACCCGACTGAGTTCTAGTGGACCGTGCCGGATTCGGACCGGCGACCCCCTCATTGCAAATGAGGTGCTCTACCACTGAGCTAACGGCCCGGACTGACTGGTGGGCGGCATAGGAATCGAACCTATGACCTCTGTCTTATCAGGACAGCGTTCTACCACTGAACTAGCCGCCCAAAACAAGCCACATCATAGCAGATATTGCCAAAAAAGGCCAACTATGCTATTCTGGGGCATCGTTATGACCGACACGAAGACACTCACTTCGGTCAACAAAGCCTTGAAGGAGAAGTTCAAGGGGCGCAAGCTCGTCTTCGGGCGCGGCGATATCGGCGCCAAGGTCGTGGTGGTCTCTGAAGTCCTCGACTTGCACGGAGAACGTGAAGCCAAGCCCGTCGGCGGCCCGAACGCTAAGATGCTGAACTCGCTCCTGAAGCTCGCCGGCATCAGTCCGCAGAAAGTCTACGTCACCAACGTGGTGAAGTACCGGCCGGATCCGGAACATATGCCCAGCCCGAAGGAGATCAAGAGCCATGCGGCGTTTTTGAAGGATGAGATCCGCACGGTGAACCCCGAGATCGTCGTCACACTCGGCAACCTCGCTTTGAACGGTGTCGGCCTCCGCATCCCCGTGGAGAACGTCCATGGCCGCACATTCCCGCTCGGCACCTACCGCTTATTGCCGACGTTCCACCCTTCAAGCGCGCTCAAAGACCCGCTGACCAAGACGCTCCTGGAGCAGGATTTCGCTAAGCTCAAAGATCTCTTCAAGCTGCCTTCCGACGAACCGCGCGCCTGACCGCGTCAGCGATGAACGGGGCAGTCAGTTGGTATTCCTGCATCAGTTCGACGGGCGTTCCCGACTGTCCGAACGAATCTTGAATACCGATGAACTCCATCGGGGTCGGCTGCTGCGCCGCAAGCACCTCGGCGACGGCCGAACCCATACCACCGTGCACCTGATGCTCCTCGACGGTGACCACCGCCCCGCATGTCCTCGCTGCGGAAACGATCGCATCCGTATCCATCGGTTTGATGGTGTGATTGTTGATGACCGTGACCGCAACGCCGTCCTTGGCTAAGAGATCCGCGGCCATAAGCGCTTCCGCGACGAGAATCCCGCATACGATGATCGCGCAATCGCCTCCCTCGCGCAGCGTTACCGCTTTCCCGATCTCGAACGGGGATTCCGGCGTCGTGATGACCGGTGACTTCTCGCGACCGAGACGGATGTACGACGGCTTCCCGTTGAACGCGATGGCGACGGTCGCCTTGCGTGCCTCCTCGGCATCGCAGGGCACGACCACGACCATTCGGGGGATGGAACGCATGAGCGCGATATCCTCCAAGGCTTGGTGGGTCGCTCCGTCCGGCCCCACGGAAACACCTGCATGCGCACCGGCGATCTTTACCGGTACGTCATTGAGGGCGATGTTCGTGCGTATCTGTTCGTTGTTCCGGCCAGGACTGAACGTCGCGTAGCTGGAAATGAACGGTATCTTGCCTGCCGCCGCCAGCCCTGATGCGACCACCGCGAGGTTCTGCTCCGCGACCCCGATCTCGATGAATCGGTCGGGGAACTTCTCCGCGAACCACTGCGAGCGGGTGCTTTCGGTCAGGTCCGCGCACAACACGACGATACGTTCGTCGTGTTCAGCCGCTTCGACCAATCCCTTTCCATAGCCGTCCCGCGTGGGAACCATCGTCACGTGATCCATGGCATCCCGCCCACCGTTGAGCGGGATACATGGAGCGCCTGACCTACGGCATCATCGGTTTCTGGCCGTCCATGCCCTGGACTTTGCAATCCTCGCACTTGTAGCCTGCACCGTGACCCATACAGCACCGGCACCCTTTGCTGCCGTGACCCATCACTGCAAACACGACCGCAGCCTCAAAGTAGAATCCTGCCCCGTATCCCCATAGCATCGCCGTATCCTTGAACGCGGCCACGAAGAACAACACGCCGGATAGCACCGCAAGCCAGCCGACGAACCAGCGGAACTTGTGGCAGAAACAACCGCAACCCTTGTGCATCATCATGTTCATATCGGACACCCCCTTTCGTTCTTTGTTCTGATCATCATTTCGGTGAACATAACCCGCAGATACGCATCGTCGTCGCGGCATCGGTGTTGGAACGTTTCAATGCACCACAAACCGCACGCTGTCCGTCATTGACGCATTGGTCCCCGCCGACAGGCGCGGCCGACGAGCCAGATAATCCGACGCCCAGAATGCTTGGAGCGGCCGGCAGACCTTTGAATATCGTGGTGTATAGGTCTTGCTTCTCCTGGCGGCTCGAACGGGAATTCTCGATCGACGACAGAATGAACGCCATGCGTGCGTCTGCTGAAGTCTGCGCACCTGTCGCTGCGAAATGCTCGTAGATTCCGTAGGTGAACGAAACCCCTGCGAGCACGAACATCACCACAGGGAAGACATAGCGTCGGTCCATGATCAAGGATTGAAACATGCGATGCACGATGACGATAGGACATCGATGCGGGCCTGCTGGGCGGCGGTACAATCGACGGGTCTGTTCGTTTTTACGCAGGTCGCGTTTGCGGCTCCAAGCGTCGCGGCCAGCGCATCACAGGTCGCCTGTTTCGCAGCGCTGCAGGCCCCCGGCGTCAGGACGCCCGCATTGGAGCGCGACAGGTCGATGACGGGGCGGGGAGTCGCGAGACCGCCAAGGACGGTGCCGGTGATCGACGCCTTCGCAGCGGTTGAAATGTTCGCCTGTTGGACCGCGTTCAACGTCCGATATGTCTGTTCGTAGGCGAATCCCTGGGCATTGCCCGCTTCGATGTTCTTGTATGCGCCGAATGCCACCGAGACAATCGCGAGCAGGACGGAGAAAATGAGGGTGAGGTCGCGCAGCATGTTATTGGTGTTCTGATTGGATACGGCCGTGAAGGGTACGGAGTTCGTGCAAAAAATGCTTCGCCTGCTCAGCGGTCGGAGGAATCCCGTGCCATTTGTAGTCGAATTCGATTTCGGGGATTCCCTTGCCCGGTATCGTATGCGCGATGATGACGGTCGGCTTCTCCTGTACAGCTTTGGCCTCGTTGATCGCGTCAACGAACGCCTCGATGTTATGCCCATCCACCTCGAGGACGTGCCACCGGGCAGCTTCCCATTTCGCGCGCAGCGGCTCCAGGGGCATCACGTCTTCGGTCATACCGTCGATCTGGATGTTATTTCGGTCGATGACGCCCGTGAGATTCGACAATCGCAGCTTGCCCGCAAGCATGGCTGACTCGTGGGTCACGCCCGCGTCTTGTTCGCCGTCGGACATGAATGCGTACGTGTGCCATTTCGCCTTGTCCATTCGCGCAGCGATCGCCATGCCCACTGCCTGACCAAGACCAGAACCGAGCGGGCCGGACGTCGTTTCCAGACCCGGTAGGCGCAGTCGCTCCGGATGGCCCTGGAGGCGCGATCCGAACTTGCGGAGGGTCTTCAGTTCATCGACGGGGAAATAGCCGGAGTATGCCATGGCGGCATAGCGGACAGGGCAGATGTGACCATTGGATAAGACGAGTCGGTCACGCTCCGGCCAATCGGGATTCTTCGGATCGTGATTGAGCACATGAAAATACATGGCCGTGAAGATGTCGGCCATGCCCAACGGCCCGGCCGTGTGGCCGGACCCTGCCTCGACGAGCATCGCGATGATGGCCTGGCGTACTTCGTTGGCCTTCAGTTCGAGCTCATGGATCTTCGCTTCGGAGATGTATTCGGACACTTATAGATTCTTTGTGACCTCCAGAACATGCATGACAAGGGCATTGGTGTAACCGAATTCGTTATCGTACCAGGAATAGACGCAGCACAGGTCATCGTCCACGACTTTGGTGAGCGATAGGTCAACGACCGCCGCGTGCGGGTCGCCGATGATGTCAGACGATACAAGCTGTTCATTGGTGACCGTGAAAATTCCCTTCCAGTGTTCGTCGCGTGCCGCTTCGGTGAGGATCGCGTTGATTTCTTCGGCGCTGGTCTTCTTCTTGGACACGAAGGTGATGGCCGAGAGGGAACCGGTCAAAGTCGGAACGCGCATAGAAACGCCGTCGAATTTCCCCTTCAGCTCGGTGACCGCACGCGCGACCGCGATGGCAGCGCCTGTGGTGGACGGCGTGATGTTGGCGGCCGCGGCACGCCCGCGGCGGTAGTCGGTCCCTTTGACCGGACCATCAACAAGGTTCTGGGTCGCGGTATATCCATGCACCGTGTTCAGAAACGCCTTCTTAACGCCTAGCTTCTCGGTGAGGATCTGGAGTACGGGAGAAGCCGAGTTGGTCGTGCATGAACCGTTGGACGTGAGCACGCACGCCTTCAACTCGTCCGGATTCACACCCATCAGCACCGTCTTGGCGTCGGGGCTGTCGTCGTCTTTCGCCGGAGCGGTCAGAACGACGCGCTTGGCGCCTGCGGTGATATGCACCCGGGCTTTTTCATATGATTCAAAGACGCCCGTAGATTCCACGACAACGTCAACGCCCAGTACTTCCCAGGGGAGCTTGGTCGCGTCTTTTTCCTGCAGGAACAATGTCTTCCGTCCGCCGACGACCAGCCATCTCTTGCCGCCCTCGTCAGTGATCTTCACCTCCTGGTTGTACCGGCCGTAGGCGGAATCGAATCGAAGGAGATATGCGAGGTTCTCGGCATCGCCCAGGTCGTTGATGGCGGCGATTTCCAGATCCGGCTTGGTGAGCGCAAGCTTAAAGAACGCGCGTCCGATGCGGCCGAAACCGTTGATGGCGATGCGGGCCATAGGTCCATTCTACACTACCCCCGATAAAAACGTCCCCCCGTAATCAACAGGGGGGACTCTTTCTATGCGGGCTGGCGGGACCATGGAGCTGCTTTGGGCGGCTTGGATTGTGGCGACGGTACCTCTTTGGCCTTGGGCGGCTTTCTCGGTGCCACCACGCGAGGATTCAACGGAGCCCATCGTAGCGTCTCGGTACCGTAACCCTTGCGCGCCTGTCCCTCCAGAACGACGCCGCTGAGCGCCGAGACGGGTATACAGTCACCATCTTCGTCGCAGGCGATGAAGAACGTGCCTTGCCAGTCGCGCTCGACGCCCCGCTCATCGCTGTAACGGACCCAAACCTCGAGAGCGTCCGGAATTGGAGTGACCGGGATGCCTCCGATCTGCACGATGTGACCGGGAATTGCCATCGCCGAGAACCCGTCGACTCTGGTGTTCAGGGTCAGTATCTCGGGGATCGCGACCTCAGCGTAGTCACCGATATTCCCGTGCGCGACCGGGAGCAGATGCTGGCGCAGGACAAAAGCCCAACCGACGCTCAACAGTGCGACGACCAGAAGTGCCGCGACGAACTCGTCCAGCAACCACCGCAGGACGCGGATCGCCTTGTGCATGAACTCCTCCTCGAAAAGAGCCGCTTGATTATGTACTCTTCTGATCGTATGTCAAGCGAAAGGATCTCCGGTGGAGCGGAGTGGGGCCCAATTCCACAAGCCTTCGCTGGTGCAATCGCGTCGCATAACCTTTGTGCGCCTCAAGGCCGTATCCGGGGTAACGCTTCGCATAATTCACCATCATCGAATCCCGATGGACCTTGGCGAGGACGGATGCAGCCGCGATGGCGAACACCTTGCGGTCTCCTTTGACGACCGGCAACTGCTCCCATGGGACGTCCTTGATACGACCGGGCCCGTCGATGAGTATGAACGGCCGGTCGGCTTTCTTCAGACCCAGTCGCCGGATAGCCCGGCGCATACCGACCCGTGCCGCGCCGTAGACGTTCAACCGGTCGACTTCTTTGGGGTGGATGACCGCTATAGCATGCCGTGCATACCGCTCAGCCGTGAGTTCATTCGCATACCGCTCGCGCTGATGCGCCTGCAACGTCTTTGAATCGCGCAAATACTCCAGTCGCCGCCTCCGGTGTTGGAAGAACTTCGGCCTCAAAAGCACCGCACACACGACGACCGGTCCGGCGAGACAGCCCATGCCGACCTCGTCGACGCCGATGATGCATGCGTGTCCAGCAGCGATCAGATTCCGTTCCAGTGATTTTGAGGGCAACTTCACCATAGATGAAGATTATGCGACGTTCCGCCTCTTTTTTCAAATCGCCTGCTTGCTATACTGTGGGCGTAGCAGGTAATCCCCTTTTCATGACGAAACTGCAAAAGATGCTCGCGGGTTGGGTCGGCCTGGCGCTTGCGGTCGTACTCATCGCATTTCTCGGCGTCCTGACGAAGCAGGCATCCGAGACGGCGGCGACGACGAACACCGTCTCCTTCTCCGGAACCGGCAAGGTGCTCGCGAAGCCGGACGTCGCCATCATCGACCTATCCATCGTGACCCAGGCCGCGACCAGCAAAGCCGCGCAGGATTCCAACAGCACCAAATCAGCAGCCGTGATGAGCTTCCTGAAAAGCCAGAACATCGACGATAAGGATATCCAGACATCTGCGTACAATATCTACCCGCAGTATGACTATACCGATGGGAAGAGCAAACTCACCGGATATCAGGTCAATGAGACCATCGAGGTCAAGGTCCGTGACCTGACGAAGACCGACACGGTCCTTGCGGGTGTCGTGGCCGCAGGAGCGAATCAGATCGGCCAGCTCCAGCTGACCATCGATAACCCGGATGCACTGCAGGCACAGGCGCGCGAAGCGGCCATCAAGGATGCGCAGTCAAAGGCCGACACGCTGAAATCCCAACTCGGCATCAAGCTGGGGCGCATCGTCGACTTCACCGAAAATAGCAACAGCGTCATCCCGCCCATCATGTACGACAAAAGCGTCGTCGGGTTGGGGAGCGGCGCGGTCCCGGCTCCGGAAATCGCCACTGGCCAGAATGAGATCACCGACAACGTAACGGTTACCTATCAAATCCGATGAACGGAGTCCTTGTCGCCGCACTGCTCGTCATCGTCCTTGTCGCCGGTGTCTACATCGGCATCTCGGGCATCGCCACGCAATATGCATTCGGCACGTCCCGCTCCAGCGCCGCGAACGTCCTCTGCTCACCCGACGTTCAGACGGCATCAGTCGGTCAGACGGTACGCTTCGCGCTCGCCGGCATGGCCGCCGGCACCGCCTATCACTGGGCATCCGATGAGGGTACGATGAAGGTCCAGCCCGACGGCCGGCTTTCAGTCATTTATTCCACGACCGGCATCAAGAACGCGTGGGCGTTCATCCTCACCGGCACTACGTGGTCACAGGTCCGCTGCTCAGTGACCGTCCGATAGATCTCGGCAATCAAAACGCGCCTCTTGGCGCGTTTTGATTTTCCAGTGCGACACAGTCAACGAAGAAGAGTGGTACGTTTTTGGTCCCGGTACCGTCAGACCTCCGATTTTGCGGTCGGACCCCGCATAGTTCGTACGCCGTAGGACCGTTTGACGGGTCATGCGACGTACACCCTATATCGACATCATTTGCCTTTCTCATTTTCCTACGCGAAGTAGGAGAAATAGAAAGGAGGTGATCCAAGAGCAGCTTCCGCTACCCTTGCCTTGTTACGACTTAATCCGTGTCACCGACCCTAGCGTGTCCCCATGAATAGTATGGGTCTTCGGCTATTGCCGGCTCCCCTGACTTGACGGGCAGTGAGTGCAAAACTCGAGAACGTATTCACCGCGGCATGCTGATCCGCGATTACTAGCAATTCCAACTTCATGGAGGCAAGTTGCAGCCTCCAATCCGAACTGAGGATGCCTTTGATGGGATTAGCTCCGCCTCGCGGCTTGGCGACCCATTGTAACATCCATTGTATCATGCGTGTAGCCCAGGGCATCAGAGGGCCACGCTGACTTGACGTCATCCCCACCTTCCTCTGCGTTACCGCAGCAGTTCCGCGTGACAACATGTAACACGCAGTAGGGGTTGCGCTCGTTCATCCACTTAAGGAGACCACTCACGTGACGAGCTGACGACAGCCGTGCAGCACCTGTCCAAACGCCTTTCGGGGTCCTCCGTTTCCGGAAGATTTCGTCTGGATTTCAAGCCCTGGTGAGGTTCCTCGGTTAGAGTCGAATTGAACCACATGATCCACTGCTTGTGCGAGTTCCCGCCTATTTCTTTGAGTTTTAATCTTGCGATCGTACTTCCCAGGCGGCAGGCTTAACGCGTTAGCTTCGTCACTGGAAGGGTCGATGCTCCCAATAACTAGCCTGCATCGTTTAGGGCGTGGACTACAAGGGTATCTAATCCTTTTTGATCCCCACGCTTTCGCGATTGACCGTCAGCACGGCGCCAGTGAGCTGCCTTCGCTTTTGGTGTTCCGTACGATATCAGTGGATTTCACCCCTACACCGTACGTTCCGCTCACCTTTCACCGGCTCGAGTCGCACCGTTTCCGCAGCAGGCTTGGGGTTGGGCCCCAAGGTTTGACTGCAGACTAATGCGACCAGCTACTCGCTCTTTACGCCCAGTAATTCCGGATAACGCTCGGGGTCTCTGTATTACCGCTGCTGCTGGCACAGAGTTAGCAACCCCTTATTCTCTAGGTACCGTCAAAATTCTTCCCTAGCAAAAGCAGTTTACGACCCGAAGGCCTTCTTCCTGCACGCGGCATTTCTCGATCAGGGTTTCCCCCATTGTCGAATGTTCTTGACTGCTGCCACCCGTAGGTGTACGGACCGTGTCTCAGTTCCGTCGTTGAGGGTCGCGCTCTCACGCCCCCTACCCGTCAGAGCCTTGGTGGGCCATTACCCCGCCAACAAGCTGATAGGACCTAGGCCGCTCCCCCAGCGCCTTACGGCTTTACCGGTGAGGGACCATCGGGAATTAGCGGATCTTTCGACCCGTTGTGCCCGACTGGAGGGTACGTACCAAGGTGTTACGAACTCGTTCGCCGCTAAGCACCGACCGGTGGTTGCCTTGATGTAATCGCAACAACCTCCAAAAGGTGCTCCGCTCGACTTGCATGCCTTATCAATGCCGCCAGCGTTCATCCTGAGCCAGAATCAAACTCTCTTAATAGACTCTCGCTTTCGTTGACTGTGTCGAATTGGAAAGGGACCGTTGTGCTCACATAACACAACCCCGTTTGCCTCCGTTGCGGAAGCAAGCGGGGTTGTACTACACCGATTGGATTGTTAGCCGTCGATAGTGTCCTTCATCGGGATACCTTCGGGACTGTGCCGAACCAGTATACACGAGGTCCCAAGCCAGTCAAGAGTGCCTATCGGGCCTTCCGCCAGGCCGAAATCTTGGCGTGGTCACCCGAAAGCAGCACCTTCGGAACGGCGCGTGTGCGGCCGCCGATGGTCACGATCTCTGGCTTCGTGTACTGCGGATGGTCCTCTTTGGTCTGGCTGTCAGCGTCGTGCATGAAGCCCGGAACCAGACGCGCGACTGCCTCGATGACCGCCATCGCGGCGATTTCACCCCCGTTGAGCACGTACGGCCCGACCGAAATGACCTCGTCGGCGATATAGTCGGCCACGCGCTCGTCCACGCCCTCATAGCGGCCACAGATGAACACGAGCTGGTCATATTTCTTCGCCCAGCGCTTCGCGGTCGCCTGGTCGAACTGTTTTCCGCGCGGCGAGAACAGAATCACGCGCGACTTCTTGGACTTGTTGATGGCCTTCACCGCTTTGGCGATAGGTTCAACCTTCATCACCAAGCCCGGCCCGCCGCCGTACGGTTTGCCGTCCACGGTCTGATGCCGGTCGGTCGTCCACGTGCGCAGGTAGTGGGTCTTGATGGAAATAAGGCGCTTCTTTTGCGCCTTGGAAATCAGAGATTCCCCGATGAACCCGCTGAAGATATCGGGAAA
>Ga0335071_10007750_pt1 | contig 11039 bp, 8 predicted proteins | sample Lox_Sample_15_FD_206724 | JGI IMG/M metagenome (GOLD analysis project Ga0335071, IMG submission 206724) | Soil microbial communities from Loxahatchee National Wildlife Refuge, Florida, United States - Lox_Sample_1.5 | ecosystem: Environmental > Terrestrial > Soil > Wetlands | place: USA: Florida...
CCGGTCTTTCTCTCCATCGGGTACTCGACCTGCCACTGGTGCCATGTCATGGCCCGCGAGTCCTTCGAGAACCCCCGGGTGGCGGCCCTCATGAACGCGGGCTTCGTGAACGTCAAGGTGGACCGGGAGGAGCGGCCGGAGATCGACCAGGTGTACATGGCGGCCGCGCTCCAGCTCATGGGTACCGGCGGCTGGCCCCTCACCATCGTGATGACGCCCGAGGGAAAGCCGTTCTTCACCGCGACCTACATCCCCCGGGAATCCGGTCATGGCCTCGTCGGGATGCTCGACCTCGTCCCCATGATCGTCACGGCATGGCGCGAAAGGCGGGAGGAGCTCCTCACCGCCGCAGACAAGGCGACACTCCTCCTCGCCGGGGCACCTCCGGGGGAGGGCGCGGAAACGGCGGCGCAGGTGGTGGAGCGGGTCCTCGGGGAGCTCGCGTCAAGCTTCGACCCGAAGTACGGGGGTTTCGGCGGGGCCCCCAAGTTCCCCTCCCCTGCCACCCTGATCTTCCTCATAAGGAGCCACCGGATCACCGGCGACCGGGGGCCGCTTTCGATGGCCGAAAAGACCCTCCGGGCCATGCACGCCGGGGGGATGTACGACCATGCGGGGTTCGGGTTCCACCGGTATTCCATGGACGCCTCGTGGCTCGTCCCCCATTACGAGAAGATGCTCTATGACCAGGCCCTCCTCGCCATTGCGTACACCGAGGCGTTCCGGGCGACCGGGAATGAGTTCTACCGGAGGATCGCGCGGGAGATCCTCGCGTACCTCGAACGCGACCTCCGGGCCGACGAGGGAGCCTTCTTCAGCGCCGAAGATGCCGAGAGCGGGGGAAGGGAGGGGGCGTTCTACCTCTGGACGAGGGACGAGATAGGAAAAATCCTCTCGGGCGTCGAACTCGCGGCATTCGTGGAGTTCTACGGGGTGTGCCGCGACGGGAACATCCCGCGCCGGGCCGGCGTACCGGAAACCCCCGAGAACATCCTCCACGAGGCAAAGTCCCCCGAAGAGGTCGCGGCCGGTCTCGGCGTGCTCCCCGGTGACCTTGGCCCGATCATCGACCCGGCCATGGCAAAGGTGCGCGCCGCCCGGGACCGGCGGGTGCGACCTTCCCGCGACGAGAAGATACTCGCGGACTGGAACGGGCTTGCCATAGCGGCCTTCGCGATGGCGGGGCGAGTGCTCGGGAACCCGGAGTACACGAGAATTGCAGAAAAGGCGGCAGCGTTCATCCTCTCGTGCCTCATGTCGCCCGGCGGGACACTTCTTCACCGGTACCGGTCCGGGGATGCTGCCATCGGGGGAAATGCGGACGACTATGCCTGCCTCACCTGGGGCCTCCTCGAGCTCTACCGGTCCACCCATGATACCCGCCTCCTCGACCGGGCGGTCACCCTCACGGACCGGCTCATCGAACGGTTCTGGGACAGGGATCGTGGCGGGTTCTTCTTCACCCCCGACGACGGGGAGACGCTCATCGTGCGGCTGAAGCCGGTCCACGACGGTGCGACCCCCTCATCGAACTCTGTCGCGCTCCGGAACCTCCTCCTCGTCTCCCACCTCACGGGGAAGACGAAGTACCTCGACCTCGCACGCGAGCTCGAGGCCTGGTACCTTAGGCATCATGCGGACTCGGCCGCGGCGTCCTGCTGGATGGTGGCCGCACTCCAGGAGGCCATCCATCCACCGGTCGACGTCGTCATTGTTGGAGACCCGGACGGGGAGGGCACCCGCGCGCTGCTCGATGTCCTCGACGCCCCGTCCAGCCCCGACTGTGCCGTTCTCCTGAAGGTCCCGTCCGGAGATCCGCTCATCGAGTCCCTCGCGCCTTTCACGAAGGCATTTATCCCAAAGCCGGGCGGGGCTGCAGCCTACGTGTGCCGGAACCACGCCTGCGAACTCCCGGTCACCGACCCCGGATCCCTCACAGCCCTACTCGCCGCGGCGGCGAAAGGGCAGGCCGGGGAAGGAAGGGAAACGGGATAGGGCACAGGGTCAGGTGCAGGCCGCGCCCGCACACTTCGGCCTGTACGGCCGGGCGAGGACTATAAAGGATAAAGGCGCACCCACCCGGTGATAATACCGGGGTGAAAAGGACTTGGCGGCACGGTTGCTCACCGAACCTGAAGGCTACGAGCTGCTCCGGCGATCCGGTATCCCCGTCCCCCCGTTCGGGGTCGCGCAGGACGCGGATGGGGTGGCCCGGATCGCGCAGGACATCGGCTTCCCCGTGGTCATGAAGATCGTCTCCCCCGACATCGTCCACAAGAGCGATATCGGGGGCGTGGTCAGGGGTGTGCATGACCCCGGCGAGGCCCGCGCGGCGTACAGGGATATCCTCTCGCGGGTGAAGGCACGGGTCCCGGGCGCGGCTGTCCGGGGGGTAATCGTCGAGAAGGAGCTCCCGCATGGACTCGAGATCCTCGTCGGTGGGAAGACCGACCCGACCTTCGGGAAGGCCATCACCTTCGGCCTCGGCGGGACCCTCGTCGAGGTCCTGAGGGACGTTTCGATCCGGCTCCTGCCCCTCGGGAGAGAGGAAGCCCGGGAGATGGTCCGGGAGATCCGGGGGTACCGGCTCATCGCAGGGTACCGGGGCGAACCTCCGAAGGACGAGGAGGCACTCGTTTCCCTCATCGTTTCTGCCGCGGAGATGTTTGCGAAGGGGGGCATCTCGGAGTTCGACCTGAACCCGGTCATCCTCTACGAGAAGGGCGCATGCGCGGTGGATGCCCGGATGTACCAGGGCGGCGAGGCCCCCCCAGCCGGGCCGCGGAAGATCCATTGCGCCCTCGCCCCCGAGATCTTCACCCCGGAGTCCATTGCCGTCGTGGGTGCCTCGGGCGATCCCTCCAAGGTCGGGTACGCCGTCTTCAGGAACCTCCTCGCCTTCCCGGGCAGGCTCTACGCGGTGAACCCGAACCGGCCCGAGGTCCAGGGAAAGAAGACCTGGCCCTCCCTCGGGGCGCTCCCCGAGCCGGTCCACCTCGCGGTCATCGCGGTCCCGGCGCGGCTTGTCCCGGGGATCATCGGGGAGGCTGGCAGGGCAGGTGCAAAGGCCGCCATCGTCCTCTCGGGCGGTTTCGGCGAGACCGGAGAGGCCGGGAAGGCCCTCGAGCGGGAGGTCCTCGAAACGGCGAGGAAATACTCGCTGCGCATCCTCGGCCCGAACTGCCTCGGGATCATGCTCCCCCACCAGGGGGTGAACACCACCTTCGGCCCCATCACCCCGAGGGCCGGGCAGGTCGCCTTCATCTCCCAGAGCGGCGCCGTCATTGCCACCATGGTTGACTGGTCCGTTCCCGAGGAGTTCGGGTTCTCCGCGGTGGTGAGCGTCGGGAACCAGCTCGACCTCGGGTTCGAGGACTTCCTGTTTTACCTCGGGAACCACCCCGAGACCCGGGCCATCGTCATGTACATCGAGGAGGTGAAGGACGGGCCGGCCTTCCTCGAGTCAGTGGAGCGGGTCTCGGCAAAGGTGCCCGTCATCGCCATCAAGAGCGGCCTTTCGGCGAAGGGAAAGACCGCCGCCTCCTCCCACACGGGCGCGCTCGCGGGGAGCCACGAGATGTACCTTGCGGCCTTCCGGAAGGTGGGGATCACCGCGACCCAGTCGCTCCGTGAGGCCTTCCTCCTCGCCGAGCTCCTCGCCTCCGAGGGCTATCCCGCGGGCCGCCGTGGCATCGTCATCACGAATGCCGGCGGGTTTGCCGTGTTTGCCTCCGACTACGCCGAGCTCTACGGGATCGACCTCGTCGACCTCCGCCCCGAGACCCTCGCGGCGCTCTCGGCCTTCCTCCCGGCAGGCTGGAGCCACGGGAACCCGCTTGACCTCGTCGGTGACTCGGGAGTTGAGCAGTATGCCCGTGTCTTCGATTTCCTGATCCGGCACCAGGAGTTCTGGGACATCGCCTTCATCGTCTCGGTGCCCGACGCCGTCCTCGACCCCACCCAGCTCGCGCAGGAGGTGGTCCGCTTTTCCCGGAACACGAAGAAGATGGTGGTGGGCTGCTTCCTCGGGGGCGCCTCGGTCGCGTCGAGCGTGCAGATCCTCCGGGCCCACCATATCCCGAACTTCGGTGACCTCGAGGACGCCTTTCGGGTCGTCGGCCGGGCCTGCGGCGTGAAACGGCAGGGTGCCGGGAACCCGGGGCAACGGGAAGATATTCAACGGGGCTGACCAAGAGTACCCCTGACATGGACCCGTTCCCGGGGTCACTTCCATGAAGATCCTCCTCATCGGGCTGGAAGGGACGGACCTCTATACCACGCTCTACGACTCGGACACGAGCCGGGCGATGCTTCGGTTCTACCACCCGGTCCGACACTCCGCCGGCGTGGAGATAACGACCACCTCGCTGGGGAGCGCCCTCTCCCTCGTGTCGGAGCTCAGGTGGTACCTCCAGCGGTACGTGGACGAGGTCCTGTTCACCGAAGACGGGTCGGTATACCTGACCCACGACCTCGCCTCCGGCGTGTACGAGCGGGGGGTGACCCTCACCCGGCCCTGGCCCCACCGGTTCCGCTACCGTATTCACGGGGGGAAAATCTACCGGTCGGCATGGGACCTCGGGGCCTTCGGGGACAGCTCCGCCTCGGCAGCCCCGCCGGGGGAAGGCATGGCTGGAAGCACAGGGACCCCCGACCCGGTGCTCGAGGTCTGGGGGCTTTCCGAAGAGATCCACGAGTCCCCCTCCGAGGTGCAGGCGGGACCGGAGCAACCGGGAGAGGAACCGGGGACAGGGAACGGAGAGCCCGGGGGCTGAATTACACAGATATAGCCGGGCCGCCAATCATCTTTCATGGCACGGAAGATCCTCACCATCGGGATCACCATCAACCTCGAGAACTACGAGAACCTGCGCCTTGACGTGGAGGGGGAGGTCGGCGACGACGGGGACGCGGGCGACCTCATCGCCTTCCTCGACGGCATGCTCGCCCGGCTTGGCCACGGCGACCAGGCCACCGCCGAGCGGGTCGAGGCCTACCGGAGGCGGGTCCTTGCCATGCCGGCAACCGTCGTTGCCGCCGCTCCCGGGCCGGTCATGGTCATGCGGGAGGAGGAGCTCCGGGTCCAGGCCCGTCCCGCTCCCGCCATGGAGGCACCCGAACCGGCCGTACTGGCGAAGCCCCGGGCGGCTCCACATGCAGAAGCGAGGACGGAGGCACCGCCCGCCGGGGACGAGAAGCCGGTCACGGTCAGGGCGGGGCCCGAGGTGAAGGCAGCAAAGGCCACAGCCGCGGCGAAGGCCCCGGCACGGGCCGAGCCGGCAGCTCCCCAGGCCCGTGCTCCCGAGCCCCGGAAACCCGCCGCCACCCCGATACCAAAGGAGGCTCCAAAGGAGGTCCAGAAGGAGGGTCCGAAGGAGCCGGCAAGGCCCGAGCGGCCGGCCATTGCCGACGGCGAGGTGGCCTGCGAGGGGTGCGGCCTCTCCATCACGAAGAACCAGGCCAAGCTCTCCCGGCTCCTGACGGGGAAGAGCCTCTGCAAGCGGTGCATGAACCCGTAGTGCATTACACATCCACACCGCGCATGGCCGGGGTTTAAATAGAACCCGATCGACTGTCATAGTGGGATGAAAAAGAGCCTCCTCATGTGGGACGAGAGCCTCTTCCGGGAACCGGAGGTCTTCGAGCTGGATTATGTCCCCGAGCAGTTCCAGCACCGCGAGGACCAGATGAAGGAACTCGCCTTCCAGGTGAGACCCGGGCTCGCGGGCGCCCGTCCCCTGAACACCGTCTGCCGGGGCCTCCCGGGCACCGGGAAGACCACTTCCGTGAAAAAGCTCTTCACCGAGATCGAAGAGACGACGAAGAAGCTCGTCCCCGTGTACGTGAACTGCCAGATCGACAATACGAAGTTCGCCATTTTTTCCCAGATCTACCGGAGGCTCGCCGGCCACCTCCCGCCGGCCTCGGGCACCTCCTTCAAGCAGGTCTTCGACGCCATCGCCCGGATCATGCAGAAGGAGGATGCCGTGCTCCTCGTCTGCCTCGACGATGCGAACTACCTCCTCTACGAGAACGAGATGAACCGGGTCCTCTACACCCTGCTCCGTTCACACGAGGCCTACCCGGGTACCAGGATAGGGGTGTTCCTGATCATCTCGGACATGACCGTCGACCTGGTCCAGGCCGTCGATGCCCGGGTTGCCTCGGTCTTCCGGCCCACGGAGGTATATTTCCCGCCGTACAAGGAGGATGAGGTGGCAGGCATTCTCAGGGACCGGGTGAACCAGGGCCTCTACCCGAACGCCCTCCCGGACCCGATGTTCAGGCTCGTCGTGGAGCAGACGATGAAGAGCGGGGACCTCCGGGTGGGGATCGACCTCCTGAAACGGGCGACCCTCTCTGCCGAGAAGGCCGCGCGCCGCACCATCGAGCGGGAGGACATCTGCCGGGCCTACGAGGTCTCGAAGTACCTCCACCTCTCCTTCACGGTGAAGACCCTGAAGGCCGAGGAGCGGGAGCTCCTGAAAAAGGTGGCCGAGCTCTCGGAAGGCGAGAAGGAGATGAATGCCGGGGAGGTATACAAGGCGCTCAGGGAAAAGGAGAGCCTCGGGTACACCCGGTTTTACGAGATGGTGAAAAAGCTCGACGCCATGCGCCTCGTGAACCTCTCGTACCGCGACGGCCGGGGGAGGACCCGGCTCATCAGCCTCCGGTATGACCCGGGGAAGGTACTCGAGTCCCTGAAGTGAGCCGGCTGCGAGGAGCCGGGGCCGGGTTACCGGGGTGGGGGCCGGGGCGGTGTTACCGGTAGCCGGGCAAGGTGGCCGTGTGCCGGCGCTGCCGGGCAGGGAGCCGGGATTCGATTAACAAAACTTATCATATCCCCGTCACCCATTTCTTCTCATCATTTCAACCGGGGGAATTGTCGTGCTCAGCATCAATGAACTGGCGGTAAATATTTTCAATGAAATGGTGGACTATCCCGAGGATCTCAACGCGGCACTCCACCAGCTGGACAATGGCGCCCGCATCATGGACTTCGGGGTCTCGACGAGGGGCGGCTACCAGGCGGGGAGGATCTTCACCGAGATCTGCATGGGCGGCCTCGGCGAGGTCGGATTCCGGATGGGGCAGATCAAGGGGGTGCCCCTCCCGTTCATCGAGGTGGCCACCGACTTCCCGGCCATTGCCTGCCTGGGGGCCCAGAAGGCGGGGTGGACCGTCAAGGTCGGGAACTACAGCGCCATGGGGAGCGGCCCCGCGAGGGCCCTCTCGCTGAAGCCGAAGCACACCTTCGAGGTCATCGACTATGAGGACGACTGCGAGGACGCGGTCATCTGTCTCGAGAGCGACCACCTGCCGAACGGGGAGGTGATGGAGAAGATCGCGTCCGAATGCGACGTTGATGTCGCGAATGTCTGCGCGGTCGTGGCCCCGACGGCATCCCTCGTGGGATCGATCCAGGTGGCGGGCCGGTGCGTAGAGACGGCGGTGTACAAGCTGAACGAGCTGGGCTTCGACACCCGGACCATCGTCTCGGGCATCGGGACCGCGCCCATCGCCCCGGTGAAAAAGGACGCGACAAAGGCCATGGGCTCGACGAACGACGCGACCATCTACCATGGCTCCATCTATCTCACCATCAAGAACCCGAAGATCAAGGACTTCCTCGAGAAGATCCCGAGCAACAAGTCGAAGGGGTACGGGAAGCCCTTCTACGAGATCTTCAAGGATGCGAAGTTCGACTTCTACAAGATCGACACCTCCCTGTTCTCGCCCGCCGAAGTGGTCATCAACGAGCTCACCGAGGGAGCCGTGTACCACGTCGGCGCCGTGAACCCCGACGTTGTCCTGAAGTCCTTCGGGTTTCTGTGAAACTCGAAGGGTGACTCCCGAAGGGGGTCACACTTTCGGGTTCCGGTAATCCCTTTTTTCCGCCACCCCAGGACCGACCACTCCACCGGCGGGTTCAGCAATGTTAATAGGATCGCCGCCTCACCCTGTAAAGCGGGCTTGTGGTCTAGCTGGTCATGATATCGCCTTTACAAGGCGGGGATCGTCGGTTCGAATCCGACCAAGCCCATCGGTACGTTTTTCCCGTGATGCAGGCCGGCGCCGGGAGCACCCGGATTGCAGCTCTCCCCGCGGGACAGTACCATTATTACCTGCGATACCGAGAAGCTCCCTGAGAACGAGGGTGGAATACGGAAATGGCCCCCGAAAAGAAACAGGTGCTCCTTTTCACGACCTACAAGTTCCGGGAAGGGACAAACCTCTCCGTGCGACGGGGTATCCAGCTTGCATCGAAACTGACCACAGGAGACGCCATCCGGCTGCAGTCGCGCGAGGGCGGGGAGCAGCGGAAGGCCATTGTGACCGGCCTCAAGGTGAAGAGGTTCCGGGACATCCGGGAGCAGGACCTCGCCGTGGAACACGACCCCCAGTGCCGGAGCTGGAACGACCTCTTTGCCACCCTGAAAAAGCTCTACGACGATTTTGACGAGATGGAAATCGTCACCATGGTCTATTTCACGCTGGAAGAAGGCGAATAACCCGTCGTTTCCTGCCAACGGCCCGGCGGCTCACCACCGTGGCTTCGCCACGTCGGTTCTCCATCGGGGCTATCGCCCCTCTGGCCTCCCTCGGTCTTATGCCCTCTTGGTTCACCACCTCGCTTCGCTCGGCGGCTCTCCCTCGGTCTTATGCCCTCGGGGATCGAAACGAATTTGAGACCGGGGGCCACGGATCAGGTGGGGGAGGATCCGTGAAACAGGATACCGGTACGGACGGGATATACGAGGAGGCGCTCAGGCTGCACGAGGAGCACCGGGGAAAGCTGGAGATCCATTCCAAGGTCCCGCTGAAGAACAGGCGCGACCTCTCCCGCGCCTATACCCCCGGTGTCGCCGGAGTGTGCCGGGCCATCCAGAAGGACAAAAACCTCGCCTACCGGTATACCCTCAAGGGGAATTCCGTGGCCATCGTCACTGACGGGTCCGCCGTCCTCGGCCTCGGGGATATCGGGGGATACGCGGCGATCCCCGTCATGGAGGGGAAGGCCATCCTCTTCAAGAAGTTCGCGAACATCGATGCCTTCCCCATCTGTTTCGAGAGCTACCACACCGGCTTCGTGGACGAGGTGCGGAACATTGCCCCCGTCTTCGGGGGGATTAACCTCGAGGACATCGCCGCCCCGAAATGCTTCGAGGTGGAGGAGGCCCTCCAGGATATCGGGATACCGGTGATGCACGACGACCAGCACGGCACGGCCATCGTGGTCCTCGCGGCCCTCGTCAACGCCTGCAGGGTCACGAAGAAGAACTTCGAGGACCTGCAGATCGTGGTGTGCGGTGCAGGCGCCGCGGGGTACGCCATCGCCCGCATGCTGGGGTGTATCGGGTACGGTCCCAATGTATGCAGGAAGGTCCGGGATATCATCGTCTGCGATACCAGGGGAATCATTCACAGGAACCGGGAGGGGCTCTACACCAACAAGTACAAGTTCATCCTCGCCGACGAAACCAACCATGCCGGAAAGACAGGGACCCTTGCCGACGCGGTGGAGGGGGCGGACGTTCTCATCGGGGTCTCTTCCCCGGGGGTGTTCACCGAATCCATGATCCGTTCCATGAATGACGACCCGATCGTGTTTGCGATGGCAAACCCGGTCCCCGAGATAATGCCGCACCTTGCAAAGAAGGCCGGTGCCGTGGTGGTAGGTACCGGGCGGAGCGACTTCCCCAACCAGATCAACAATGCCCTCGCCTTCCCCGGGGTATTCAGGGGAGCCCTCGACGTGTTCGCCACGAGGATCAGCGAGGAGATGAAGGTCGCCGCTGCCCATGCCCTCGCAGGCTACGTGCCGGAGATCGACGAGGAACATATTGTCCCCGCCGTCCTCGACCGAAAGGTCACCATGCAGGTGGCCGTCGCGGTGAGGGAGGCGGCGATTCTCTCCGGTTGCGCGAGGAATATCTGATCCCGGACCCTGCACCCGGCCGGACGGACGACCCAACTCTCATCATCTCCCCCTGCCACCTCTGATCATGGCGGGGAAGAGGCCGGCGGGGAAGGAGACCGATCACCCGGATACCTGCACCTGGCTCGAAGAGGGGCAGCGGTGCGCGGGCGAGGGAAAACACGAGGAGGCCATCGGGTTCTTCGACCGGGCCATCGAGCAGGACCCGGAATCGGCCGATGCCTGGCTCGGGAAATGCAACGAGCTGAAGTCCCTCGAGCGGTATGCCGAGGCGCTGGAGTGCTACACGACGGCTCTCCGGATCGACCCGAAGTCCTGCCAGGCCTGGATCGCAAAGGGGAACACTCTCGTGAAGCTTCGGCGCGGCGACGAGGCCTTCGAGTGCTTCGGGATGGCGAAAAAGGTAAAGAAATAACGGGGCAGGGGCCGCGTCAGGCGACCGCTATCCCGTTCTCCCTTGCGATGTCCCGGAAGGCCGAGGCAAGGTACCCGCACTGCCGCTTCGTGAGCCCGTAGGTGTTGAACTTCCACACCCGGGTCGCCCCGGGGATGACCCCCCCGATTCCCCTCTCCCCGAGGGCGCTCGTGAAGAAGTACCCCCGCTTTTTGTGGGTCTGGGCCACCCGGTCGAAGGAGTCGCGGGTGTCCACCCGGGTCAGGGTGTGTTTCCGGGGATACTCGGACAGGACCTTCGTGCCCTCGATGGACCGGAGGGCATCGATGACCAGCTTCCCGTTCGCGAGTTCCTCCTGCCAGCGGTTCACCCGTTCCCTGACATGGGGGAAGGATGCCATCATCCCCATGATCGTCGCCCCCATGAGGGTGCAACCCAGGAGCTCCACCTCCTTCACGCCGAATGCCCTCCCCGTGATGTCACCTTTCGCCTGTGTCGTCCGGAACAGGTCCTTTGCGTTCTCCGCGGTGGTTGCAAGGACCCCGGACGGTGCCGGGGATGCCATGCTCTTGTGGCCGGACCCGACGACGAAGTCCACCCCGAGGTGCTTCCCGTTGACGGGCATGATCCCGACCGTGTAGGCCCCGTTGTACAGTACTTTCACGTCGTACTTCCGGGCTTCCCGGGCGATCTCCTGCACCTCAT
>Ga0335071_10007751_pt1 | contig 11039 bp, 13 predicted proteins | sample Lox_Sample_15_FD_206724 | JGI IMG/M metagenome (GOLD analysis project Ga0335071, IMG submission 206724) | Soil microbial communities from Loxahatchee National Wildlife Refuge, Florida, United States - Lox_Sample_1.5 | ecosystem: Environmental > Terrestrial > Soil > Wetlands | place: USA...
AAACTTCGCGAATCGTAGAGATCAGCTCCTGGAAACGCGCTTCGCTCTCAATCAGTGCCTGGCGTGTGTTTCGGCTCTCAGTGACGTCGCGAGAGACGCCGAATGTTCCGATAATCTCGCCATCCGGCGACAGGAGAGGCATCTTGCTGGTCGACACCCACGTGACTCGGCCGTCGGGCCAAGTCTCCTTTTCTTCTTTATCGAGAAGAGGGTGACCGGATCGAATGATCTCCTGCTCATCGACAAATGCCTCGTTGGCATGCTCGTCGGCAAAGAAGTCCCGGTCCGATTTGCCGATCGCTTCATCGGGCGATTGCAGCTTCAGCGTTCGTGCCTGAGCACGGTTGATGAGCACAAACCGGCTCTGCAAGTCCTTGAAATAGATACCACTTTGAACGTGTTCCAGAAGAGCCGAGAGCAGGAATCCCTGATCGGCAAGTTTGGGATCAGGATGTGCATCAACAGCAGATTGCACACGATCGCCGGAGCTGAGCGAAGCCTGCGTGGAGATGTGCATATCCCGTCCCATCTGCCTGGAAGCACATTTCGAGCGCAACCATTGCTTACCGGGCAACCTTTCCTATCGGCAATTGCCGCCCGAGTTATAGTTCGCTTGCAAAGCGTGACCTGATGAATCCTATCGAACCGTGCTTTCAATTAAGGCGAGGCCAGGGATTGCCTTTGCACTCTTGAGCACGATCCGGTGTGACTGATTCGGAAGCTAAAGCCTCCATTCTCGATTGTATTTCGGCCCGCTTGATCAGCGCCTCGACCCTTCTCGTCTCCGATGTTGTGGGACACAGCGCCTCCCGAACGAGGCGGGAGATCTCTCTCTCATAAGAAGCCAACTGGGCCTCGATCGTCATTTTCAGTCGAGGCTTATCTATATCTTCCACGCTGCACCTCGTGCTCCGGCCGGGGTGAGATGGCGAGATTCTCCTCTGATTTGTTCGGGAGACTCACACTGGATGCGAAGAGCGTACTCTTCAGCTTCGTCCAATGTCAGGCGAATCGTGGCGAGACTCCTGTCGCCAGGTGACTCCTCGATCTTGTGAAGCTCGCGAAAAAGCAATACGGATATGCTCATCTCGAAGGCCCGTCGCTTCACTCTTCCATAGGGTTCTTTGGGTCTCTGTGATTTAAATCACACCACGTGTGCGGTCACCTGGCTAATTCTTCGTTTTCTATTGGATCATTTCCATTCAGAATCAGCACGATACGCGTACCGAGTTGCATTTCAGCGACGCCCGTAATCGCTCCCAAAGTTGTACAGAGTCCCATATGGGCGCCCGGTCCGGAACGTTCTAGGCAGAGTCCTCGTTAGAAATGGGTCAGCAGGCCATGGAAGGGCTCGGATCCAAGATCGCAGGCTTGAGGAGGGAATTACAACTCCTCACGCTTGAGGAGAGGCGGCTGCTTTTGTTGGCTTCCATGGAGAGGCGCGCCCCCAGCCAGATCGCTGAAGCCAAGGATCAGCTTTCTATTGTTCGGCAGAGGCTTCGCGATATGTCTCGCAACCTATTTGATCTAGAGAACGTTCGAGAGTCGCGAACATAGAATTCCTGCGGAAAATCTCTCCTCTGCGGCGAAAGAGTGCGGGTGGCCTGACACCAAAGATCTCCCTGACCCCGGAATTTCAGGCCATCCGAGTCATCCAAGCCCAGGGACGTGATGAATTGGCCCAGCGGGTTTGGATGCAGGCACGATTGTTCTTCCGCGTGCCGCCCAACCCAGTGCAATGACCCAGCCGAACAGAGTCCATCCAAAGACGAGGTTCACGACCACGATCCATGCAGTCGCCGCGCAGTTTCTGTACAGTGCAAGCGCACTTGGGATGAAATATCCCGCCACGAGAATCAGAAACAAAAGAAGATGAAATGGCGCCAGCAACTCAGCGTTCTGCCTGGCTAAACCAACGGCGATCGCAAGGATAAGGAGGGCCCCGAGTACGGTAGCGGTGACGAGTCGAAATAGCTGACCCATAACGCACCTCCTCACGATGGGAAGAGTCTAGCTCGGAAGTTGGTGCCACTCAATAAGGGGGCGTGCTCGATTTGATCATACGAAACCGATCCGCACGTTTCGGCACTCAACCAACCCGAACGCCTGGCAGCTGCTCAAGGGCATCACAGTTGAAAGTATTCCCCTGCGTTGCGTTCGGACGTTCAACCTGGCGAATGCGGAAGTTTGTCGATAAATTCACTTTGCGGAGAATTGAAGATTGGAGTGCCCGGCTTCAATTCTTTGAGTCCCTCTCAACGACACGGGCACAATTCAAGCTGGGCGCAATTGCTACCAGCCTCAACAAGGAATTTCCCGACGATACTTTCGTACAAAACCTGTTCCTGCCGACGATTCGTGGTGCAATCGCGATTCGAGAGAAGGATCCTGACCGCGCTGTCCGATCGCTTGAGCCCGCAAGAGCCTACGAGATAGGAGTCGAAGGAGGGTTGCTCCCGGCCTACATGAGAGGACTTGCGTACCTGGATGCCAAAGATGGTACGAAAGCAGCCGCTGAATTCCAGACAGTCATTGAACACCCCGGTGTCGTGCTGGACGCACCGATTGGTCCGTTGGCTCGGTTGCAGATTGCTCGCGCTTTCGTCATGCAAAAGAACCTCTCCCAGGCAAAGACCGCTTACGATCAGTTTCTGGACCAATGGAAAGGAGCTGATCCCGATATCCCGATCCTAAAAGCCGCGAAGAACGAGTATTCAGATCTCCGATTCCAGTAAGAGCCTGCGCCGGTACCCTCCGTCTTCGCGCGATCGTGTCAGGTCCGCGCGTGTATGCGGGGTCCTGGCCTGATGACTCGCACTCGGGTCAACCTGCACTCTCGGGATTGACGCGACCGCATCAATCAACCGACTGGAGCGCCGGGAATTGTGACCTGCGTCGCAAGGGACGTGACGGGGGTCACAAGTTCCCTGCCACGTTTGCCGCAGAATCCTGACTATCCCAGTCGGTATCCGTCACCCGGAAGGCCCGCCCCGCCGGATGACGAAAGAGTCATTCCCAGATTACAAGTCAGCGAAGGTAAGCGATGGAACAGGATTCTTTTCTCGTCGATCATCGACTCTTTAGCGCCCTCGAACGCAGCTGCGAAACCAGTACCAGCGACGAAGGCGGCACTCTCTTTCGACAAGGAGAGGACCCACACGGGGTTTATCTCATTCGCAGTGGAGAAGCGAACCTACTGAAGCTTTCGCCAGCCGGAAGAATGCTCCTGAGCTTTCATGCAGGGCCGGGTTCTGTGCTGGGCATCCCTGCGTCCGTTGGGAACACCCCGTACACGTTGACGGCAAACGTTCGCAAGGGCTCCGTGACCGGGTTTGTCCAACACAGGAAGTTCCATTCCCTGCTCCGGAACGAGCCGTCCCTTTACCCGTACGTGCTGACCATTCTGGCGTCGGAGATTCGGGTAGCCCGGAATGCCGTCGCCATCGCTCTTGACGACGGGCATGCGCGGAATTCTTCGCAACGCGCAAAGCAATTGCGGTCTGAAATGGGAAAGCCCGTCGATTTCGGGACGGGCTTTCGACCGGGCAGTGTTCAAGGGGATGCGCTATTCAGACCAGAATAGTCCAATTTAGGCTTGACGCAACTACGGCTAACGATCACCATGAAGCTTCGCGAATTTACCGTCACAACAGGGCAGTTGTCAGCAGATGCTGAGCACTGCCGCGAAATCCGCTTCTCGCTCGCCTTTGAACAGGCAGACGGCAGCCTCCTGCGACGCAATCAGGAAACCCTTATCTTCGAAGGCATCCTGGGCGACCCCGACCAGATTCCATGGCTCATTGCCAGTACCCTCCGTGAACTCATGGCGAAATCCGGAGATCGATAGTCCGGCTGCTCAGGACGAAAGAAGCGCGACGGCTTGGAATCAGGCTGCCTCACTTCGCGGCCCCGCCCGCAGCCGTCGCCGAAGCCTCCTGTGCCTTGGCCTCCCAGAGGATGATGTTGTCCTTGGCGGCCTGCGCGTCGCTCGCGTTCGGATCAAGCAGCACATAGTGCCTCATGCAAAGCGTGGCATCGAAGTAATCCTTCTCCTCGTCGTAAACATGTGCTGCGTTTTACCCCCTGATCCCATTTGGGTTCATGGGCTTAGCGAATCGCAAACCGGTTGGATTGGCTTCATTCCCGCCCGTTGAGATCATCCGGAGAATGGAGTCTTTTCGGTCCGGGTTGCGAAAGTACCCTTGAGCGGGAGGCGCGAGGTACCGATAGTAGATCCAGCGCGCCAGGGGTCCGTCCGTTCACCTCGATCGCTCCTTACGTGATTCAACGGACCACCCGCTCGAAAGCCGTGACGGTGTGAAGCTGTCGGTAGTCGTCTACAGAAGGCATCCCGCTGATTTCTGGAAATCGGCGCCCCGTTTCATCGGGCTGCTGGTTGCGCTCAGTCTGTGTCCGGTTACACCGGCGCAGGCGAAGCAATCAACATCTTCCAGTCGATCGCAAAATGGACTTCCCTGCCTAACTACGGCCGCGCAGATTCATGTTCTCTCCCCGCAGCAAGCAGCACGCGCTTATCCGGTGCGCCTGCGCGGCGTTGTAACGTTTTACGATCCCTACCAGGAAGGCAATAAGGCCCTCTTTGTTGCCGACGCATCGGCGAACATATTCGTTGCTCCGGGATCAGCCAAGCTTCCGCCGATGCACGTTGGCTCTGTAATCGCCGTGTCCGGTGTGACCGATCCTGGGGGATTCGCGCCGATCGTGGCTCACCCTCAAATACGACTTCTTGCCGGAACGCAACCCCTTCCCAAGGCTTTGCCAGTTCGGCTTCCGTTGCTACTTACGGGAACGGAAGACGGACAGTGGGTCGAACTCGAAGGCATCGTCCATGCCGCTGAAGTGGATGGCATGCATGCGATTCTCACCATCGCGACAGACGATGGGACGCTGACGGCGACAACCGTACGCGAGATGGATGCCGATTACTCGAAGCTGATCGATTCCAAGATCCTTCTGCGCGGTGTGGCTGCGCCTCTCGTCGATACCAAGAGGCGGATGTTGGGCGTTCGAATTCTCTTTCCCGGGCTGCGCACCGTCACCGTCGAAGAACCCGCGCCCGCCGATCCCTTCTCGCTCCCGGTGCAACACCTTTCCGATCTGTTGAGGTACTCAGCCAAAGGCTCCAGTCCCCATCGCATCCACGTTCATGGAACCGTGACGCTCTCCTGGCCGGGAGAACGTGTGTGCATCGCTGAAGACAACGATGCCCTCTGCATCCAGACGCGTGACCAATCCAGGCTAAACGAGGGTCAAACGATCGATGCCATCGGCTTTCTCGGAAGGGTCAACTTCACCCCCGTGCTGTCCGATGGCGTGTGGAAGGTCTCGGGCTCGGGAAGTGCGATCCCTGCGCAGCAAGTGTCCACTGCACGGGCGTTCCAGGGTGACTTCGACGGACAACTGGTGAAGATAGACGGAACACTGATTGGGATCAACGGGAGCCTCGATCGAAAGACGTTGCTCATTCGTTCAGGCAATATCTTGTTTTCCGCCGTCTTACCTCTTGATTCGTGGAACGGCGAAAGTCAGCTCTCTTCCCAGTGGGTCGAGGGCAGCACGGTGAGCATCACTGGCATTTTTTCCGGGCACGTAGATGCCCGCATGATCACGCGGCGAGAGGGCAAGTCACAACTGGACTCCTTTCAGATCTTGTTGCGATCTCCAGCAGACGTCCAGGTTCTCGAGTCCCCTTCCTGGTGGAGCGCCCGCCATTCCGTCGAAGTCCTTGGCTTTGTCGGGGTTCTGACGCTTGCAATACTCGGATGGGTGATAGCACTGCGGCGCCAAGTCCATCGGCAGACGAGGATTATTCGCCGAAGTGCCGAAGCGTACCGTCACCTGGCAGAGCATGATGCGCTCACGGGTCTGTGCGTACGCAGGGTCTTCTTTGAGCGTCTTGAACTCGCAATGGAAGAGGCACGAATCCAGTCCTCATCCTTCGCCTTGATGATGATCGATGTGGATGAGTTCAAGCAGCTCAACGATTCAATGGGCCATGCCGCAGGCGATGCGGTTTTGATTGAGGTCGCGCGCAGAATGCAAAGCTCTGTGCGCGAATCGGACACCGTTGCCCGAATCGGTGGCGACGAATTCATCGTGCTCCTGCGGGGTGTACCTGGGATGGAAGGCGCCACGGCGGTCGCATCAAAGTTGCTGAAGTCCGCCTCTGCGCCGTTCGTCCTTGGCGAGGGCAGTGTGACGCTTACCATCAGTATCGGCGTCACCGTGTTTCCCGCCGGAGGTCACGACAGCAGTTCTCTTGTCAAGAGCGCGGACGTCGCTCTTTACCGCGCCAAGTCCAGAGGAAGAAACTGTTACGAAGGCTTCGTTCCTGGCTCTCCGCGTTCCCCCATACAACATCGCGTACAACCTGCCTAGAGACCATCGACGCCGACGATCGTTCGCCTTCCCTCTCCGTTCGTGCTCGTGATCTACGACAGGAGCCATCTTGGGATTCTTAAATGCCAAGACACCTTGCGGCATTGCAGGTGAAGATCTGCCGACCCGGATGTACTTCGCCAGCATTGAGGTCGACGCATGACCGGTCTGGCGCATGATGTCCCGCTCATGCGTTCCGTTCATGGCTGCCTGCGTGACACAACCCGCACGCAGCGAATTTCCCCCGAGAGGCTCGACCTTCACGGTGCGGCGCCGCGCAAGCTGTGGTTACATAGCGTTCACCAGAATCGCCTTGGCCCTATTACGGTTGAGTGGTCTGCAATCGGGATCACACAACCAACTACTCTCCCACAGCTTGCGTGGAATTCCCAGATCCCAGCGTCTTACATCACAGGGGGATCATTGAAGCGATAGCCAATGTGCGATTCGGTTAAGAGGTACCTGGGATTGGCAGGGTCATCTTCGATCTTCATTCGTACCTGCCGGACGAACGTCCGTAGATACTCAAGCTCGTTACCATATTCAGGGCCCCAGACAGAACGCAGCAGTTTGGAGTGAGGCACGGGCTTTCCGGCGTTGATCATGAGGAAATGAAGAAGTTCGAACTGCTTAGGTGTCAAATGAACCATCCGGCCCTTCTTCTCCACCAGATGACGGTCGAAGTCGAGACGGACATCGCCAATCTCGATGATCGAGTTTGCCCCTTCACGAGCGAGCGTGTTGCGGCGAACGGCCGCCCGGAGACGAGCGATCAATTCCCTCAGCTGGAATGGCTTTGTGATGTAGTCGTCGGCACCAGCATCAAGCGCTTCCACCTTCCGATCCTCGCTGCCTTGAACAGTCAGCATGACGATCGGCAGCTGGGGCAACGTCTTGCGTATTGCACGGCAGACATCGATGCCCCCCATACCGGGCATATTGATGTCGAGCAGCACCGCGTCAAATGTGGCGGTGCGGACTAATGATAGTGCCTCTTCACCTCTTGCAGCTTCGACGATTTCGAATCCCAAACCTGAGAGGATCGTCCGCAACGAAATCCTGATTGATCGTTCGTCATCCACGATCAGAACGGTGCACTGATCCTTCATCACTGTGATCTCCTTCCTTGCTGCGGTAGGGACAGGAAAAATGTCGTACCTTCATCGGCATCGCTAATCACCCAAACATGCCCCCGGTGCGCATCTGCTGCCATCTTCACAGTGGAGAGTCCGATTCCAGTTCCTGGAGCTACTTTCTGGGATCCCTCACTTCGGTAAAAGCGCTGGAAGATTCTCTCTCGATCGGCCATGGGAATCGCCGGACCGTCATTGTGTACGGAGATCATCACCTCTGAGTGGCTCTCCCAAGCCGAAACTTTCACCGGGCTGTCCTTGAAGGAGTATTTCGCGGCGTTGTCGAGAAACTGCGTCAGCGCCATGGACAGCAATTCGGAGTCTCCTCGAATGGTCAGATTTGGATCGGGCACGGCAATCTCAACGGGGTGTCCAGCCAAGCGCTCAGATTGTTCCTGAAGGACATTTGCGACAAGATTAGCCACCTGGATCACGTCCCTTTTAAGGCTGAACTCATCGGCATCCAGTTTGGCTGTTTGGAGCAACCGGGTGCACAGTTCATTGAGTTGAGTGGACTCCTCCTCAACCAACGTCACCAGACGTGTTTGTGAATTGTTCAGGCTGCCTACCTCGCGCAGGCCCGAACTTGCAGTCTGGATCGCCGTCAGGGGCGTCTTGAATGCATGAGCGAGCGCGTCCAGAACTCCAGCTCGCAGGCGTTCACTCTGGGCAGCTGCCTCGATGCGACTTTCCTTTTCAAAGGACACGCAGCGGTCCAGGGCAATCGCAGCTAGCGACGCCAAGGCGTTCATGACCAGGGGAGTCACCCGCCCACGAATGGCGATCGCGCCGACGGAGTTGGCGCCGACTCGAAGAATCCGAGTCGAGGTCTGTGTGAGTGAGTCATCCTGATCTGCATGGATGAAGAAGCAGTCACGGGCGATGCCTTTTTCGTCCTCGTCCCAACTCCCCGAGGAATCCGTTTTGCCCGAATTCGAATCGAAGATGGATACGGCTTCCAGGACGAAGATTCGCTGGATCAGCTCAGTCAGTTGGGGACCGGGTGCCTGATGCAAATTGATCAGCAGCGTGCTGCGGCTGAGCTCATAGAGTTGCTCCATCGCCATTCGCTGCAATGCAGCGTCCCGCGTGCTACGCTGCTCGCGTGAGGAGACGCGGCTTACCACAAGAGCACTGATCTCGAAAGCAGCCAAAGATACCCAATCCTGAGGATCATTCACGTTTAACGAGAGACTCGGGGGATAGAACAAATAGTCAAGACAGAGGCTCGCCGTAACAGACACCACAGTCGCCTGCCAAAAGCCACAAAGGATGGCTACCGATACGACGACAATCAAGAACAAGAAGCCGACCGGAGCCGAGCTGAAATGCAAGACGTAGCCCGAAAAGCCCAATAGCAGAACGACCCAACACCCAGCAGCGCTCTGGCCAACGAAGTGCAGCCACCTCTTCCGACTCTCTGTTCCAAGAACATTAGGAAACTTCATGGGGTCCCCTAGAATTCCTGGTTACGCATGCCATTAGCCTGTAAACGCAGACTAAAAGGATGGGCATTAACGAGACATAAACGAATTACAAAGAAAGAATAGGGGTGCGCCCTGCAACCGGCGCTCACCCCTCGAGAACTCTTGACTTTGAGATCCCTCACCTCAGCGAATTTGGGTTAGCTGAAAGAGCCTCATAATGGGAGGCTTTAAGATCCATCTCGTTGGCTTCAGCTGAAAAATACTCGTACCTGTTCTTGGACGAATCGACGGGTCTCGGGTACTTGGCCGCGGGACCGCTCACATTGGCAGAGCGCCGAATCCACTCAACCTTTTCGGCTTGGGCCTCCTGCTCGAAGTGCTGCTGCTGGGCCCTGAAGTACTTGGCCAAAACGACGTACTGCTCCTGCGTATGTGCGTCGCGTATCATGCGTCGCAGTTCAGACTTCGCAATCTGCGACGAGCTATTTGAGTCAGCTCCCGCGCCTGCTGACGTCAGCATACATGCAAACGCCACAGCAAACGGTACATATAGCTTCATGTCTATCCCTCCTTCTTCGACAGTATGAAGAGGAAGGAATGAACAAGGCATGAAGTCTAAGTTGCGATGTTCTAAGGAATGCGTTGCACTAACCTATCCAGGATCTTAGCGGTTTCGGCCATGAACATAGAGTAAAGCTGTCATGTAGATAGCCAAGTCATCTCCGATCGTTCTTCCGAGCCTCTGCAACGTACCCCAGGAATCGTCGTGCGAGCTCATGGATACGATGGCTCTGGCGCCTTGCAACTGCTTCGCGCGGCAACAGCTCCATTCCAATACCAATCGCTGCGGCCCCTGCGCGCAGGAAGCCGGCAGCCGTCTGTTGATTGACGCCGCCCGCGGCGATGATCTTCACCTCAGGAAGCGGGAGCTTAAGCGAACGAATATAAAGCTCTCCCCCAAGTGCCGCAGCGGGAAATATCTTGACGTAGTCCGCTCCCATCTTCCAGCCGGCGATCACCTCGGACGGAGTCAGCGCTCCGGGTATCGGGACGATATTAGCCCTCCGCACAACCTCCACGACTTCGGCCACTAAGCCTGTACTGGTCACGAATTGCGCTCCAGCGTCGACACAGCGCATAGCCGTTTCGGCGTCGAGGACGGTCCCGGCCCCCACTGCCATTCTGGGGAACTGTTGAACTAGCCTGCGGATCACATCTACGGCGCCCGGCACAGTCATCGTGATTTCTGCGACAGCAATTCCGGCCTCGAATAGAGTTTCCGCAGCATAAAGGGCCTGGTCGGCTGAGTCCACGCGAATGCCAGGAAAGATGCCCGTTCTCTCAATGATCTGCTTAGCTTGTTCACGTTCCATCGATAAACCGTCCTCTACACCTGGCGCAATCTTCTGCGCCTCGGTGTTACTGGATAACCTCGCGTCCAACCGCGAGGTTGAGTTGGCCCGCAGCCGTCAAATAGGCGCCGAGTAGTTGGGCATAAGCCAGTTGTACCTGACGATAGTCACTTTGTGCGTTCAGAAAGTCCAGCAGCGACGCGCCGCCGTGTTCGTACGCAAAGGTGACCGTATCGCGCACGCGGAGGGCCTGGTCATTGTACTTCTGCTTGTAAGGCTTAAGCAGAGCAATGTCACTGCGCAGCAGTTCATAGGCGGTGTCCACGTCGCTAAACACCTGAGCACGCGCGACCTCCGTTGCCTGTTTGCTGCGGTCTATATCGATCAGCGTACGTTGCTTTTCTCCCTGATTCTTGTCGAAGATTCGCAGTGGAATGCTGACGCTGAAGCCGATTGTTTCTGAGCCGTTCGGGTTGTTGGTTGAGGAGTTATTTGTAAACCATCCGGCAAACGTCGGATCAGCAGACCCATTCGACACCGCCAGCTTGTAGTTGGTTACGGACTGTTGAACAGTTTGCAACGCCGCCTGCAGGTCAGGGCGTGCCGCCAGCGCCGCGTCGCGGTAAGTATCCAGAGACTCGAGCGCGTCGTTGAACGCAAATGGCCCCGTCACATCGAATTGATCTATCGGGGTGCGGTCGTTCAGAAACTGGAGAAGTTGTATCTTG
>Ga0335071_10007752_pt1 | contig 11039 bp, 12 predicted proteins | sample Lox_Sample_15_FD_206724 | JGI IMG/M metagenome (GOLD analysis project Ga0335071, IMG submission 206724) | Soil microbial communities from Loxahatchee National Wildlife Refuge, Florida, United States - Lox_Sample_1.5 | ecosystem: Environmental > Terrestrial > Soil > Wetlands | place: USA...
CCGAGACGGAACGCGTGTCACGTGTGTCACGAAGTCCGTCGCCTCCCCGGTTGAAAGGCACAGGCTCGTTCGATACGGTGCGGCGAGACATGCCGTCCTCTCGCCCCACTCGGAGGCGGCGGGTCGAACGCCGGGAGGTGCGTGCGGCGCGGCGCGCACGGAACTTTGCGCTGCTCGTGGTCCTGGCGATCGTGCTCGTTGTCGCGCTGCTCCTGACCGCCTTCGGAGGCGGCAGCACGCGTCGGATGACGCCGCTCGCAGCGACCGGCATCGCCACGGCGGACGCCCAGACGAGGCCGTTCCCGCAGGTGATCGCGATCCACGGGGTCGTCCGCCTGCAGATGCCGGTCGCGCAGAACGCCGTCACGGCGATCGGCTACCACGCCGCCGACGACGGCGCGATGACCCTCTCCCCGGTCGGCCACCAGGGGAACGAGGGGCTCGTCGAGCGGGTGTTCCACACGATCTTCGGGGGCGGCGGCGGCCACCCGACCTGGTACCAGCTCGGGGGTGGCACGACCTCGGCGCTCGACGTCGGCGCCACGCCCGGCACCGGTGTCTACTCGCCGGTCGACGGCACCGTCGTCGGCATCTCGCCGTACGTCGTCGGCGGCCGGCACTACGGCCAGCGGATCGACATCCAGCCGCAGAGCGCGCCGTCGCTCGTCGTCTCGTTGACGCAGCTCCGCGCGGACCCGTCGCTCTCCGTCGGCCTGAGCGTCATCGGCGGCGCGACCCGGCTCGGCAGCGTCGTCAACCTCGCGGGCGTCGAGAAGCAGGCGCTCGCCCGCTACACAAACGACGCCGGCAACCACGTCACGGTCGAGCTCCGGCCCGCGGCGACGCTGGTCCTGAACTGAGAATCCTGTTCCTCGCCGACGTCTTCGGCGTGCCGGGACGGCGCGCGGTCGAGGAGCGCCTGCCCGTCCTGCGCGAGGAGCTCGCCGCCGACGTCTGCATCGTCAACGGCGAGAACGCGGCCGACGGCGCCGGCATCACGGGCAAGCTCGCCGACCGGCTGCTCGCGGCGGGCGCGGACGTCGTCACGCTCGGGAACCACACGTATCGCCGGGAGGGGATCGGCGCGTATCTCGCCGCCAGCGAGCGCGTGATCCGCCCGGCGAACGCCGGCGCGTTGACGCCGGGACGCGGCCTTGCCGTCGTCGAGGCGCGCAACCGCGTGAAGGTCGCCGTCCTGAACCTGCTCGGCTCGCTCTTCCTCGACGCGCCCGTGAGCCCCTGGGAGGTCGTGGACGCGCTCGTCGACGAGGCGCGCGCGGCCGCGCCGGTCGTCGTCGTCGACTTCCATGCCGAGGCGACGAGCGAGAAGGTGGCGATGGCGGCATGGCTCGACGGCCGCGTCACCGCGGTGATCGGCACGCACACCCACGTGCAGACGAACGACGCGCGCGTCCTTCCCGGCGGAACCGCCGCCGTCACCGACGCCGGCATGACCGGCCCGCACGACTCGGTGATCGGCGTTCGCGCCGATCTCGCGATCGCCCGCATGCGGACGCGCATGCCCGTGCGCTTCGAGCCGGCCGAGGGCGGCGTGCGGATCGAAGGCGTCGTCGTCGACTGCTCAGACGGCGGGCGCGCGAGCGGGATCGAGCTTCTCCGCGTGCCGCTCTAGCGGACGCGGCAGCGCGAGCACGCCCAGCAGCGCCAGCACGAGCAGGTTGCGCACGAACGCGAGCGAGATCAGCCAGGTCGACGACATGTGGAAGTACTCGGCGTAGCGGTAGGGCTCCCACATCTGCGTCACGCCGAGAATGACGGCGAGCAGCGTCGACGCCACGAGCCCGCGCCGGCCGGCGACGAGCGGGACGAGCACGCCGAGCCAGACGAGGTACTGCGGCGAGAACACCTTCGAGAACACGACGTAGGCCGTGACGACGGCGGCGCAGGCCGCCACGAGCTCCTCGGCCGTCCGGCTGCCGCGCACGTAGCGCACGTAGACCGCGACGACGACGGCGATCATCGCGAGGCCGAAGAGGTCGGACACGATCTTCGGCGCCGACCCCGTCAGCCCGTGCGAGCCGCCGCTGCTCGCGACGACGTGGAGGTGCGCGCCGCCGAGCACGTGCGCCATCCCGAACAGGCTCGCCGCGAAGCTCTCCACCTCCAGCGGCCGGACGAGCTCGACGTGCACGGCCCACCACAGACCGTGCGGCGCGAGCACGAGGAACGGGCCGGCCGCCGCCGCGAGCACGAGCAGGGCCGCGCCGGCTCCGATCCCGACGCCGCGCCACCGTCCGCTCCGCCACAGCTCGAACAGCGCGAACGGGATGAGCAGCGCAGGGAAGATCTTCGCCGCCGCGCCGGCGGCCGCGAACATGCACGCGAGCACGCCGCGCCGCGCAACGAGCGCCGCCACGGCCGCCGCCGCGAACATCGCGGCCCAGTAGTCGTAGTGGAAGAGCGCGATCGGCCCGAGCACGACGGGCACGACGCCGGCGACTGCGAGCGCGCCGTACGCGCGCCGCTTCGACGCGCGGAGGTGGTGCAGCGCGACCGCCATCGCGACGAGCGCGAGCAACCCGAACACGAGCAGCTCGACGCGCAGCCAGAAGAAGTACGTGCCGTGATAGCCGAAGATCTTCCGCAGGTACACGGGCGCGACGAACACGGGCAGCGACCCCGGCGGGTACTCGATGCGGAAGTCGCGGTACGGGAGCTGGTGCGCCGCGATCCAGGTGCCCCAGTTCTCGTAGAAGCGCGCGTCGCCGAACAGCCACTGGCTGTAGGCGGGGACGAACGAGATCGCCGACCACGACGCGACGAAGAGCGCACTCCCCGCGAGCAGCGGGCCGAGCAGCCGGCGACCGTCAGGCGACGCCGACGGGCTCGGGCTCATCCGGCTGGAAGGGCGACTCGACATCGATGCGGACGACGGCGGGCATCAGCAGCGCGATCGCGGCGAAAGCATAGAACCAGGGGATGAACGTGTAGAGCCAGTACGTGAGCACGATCTCGAACCCGGCGAGGAGCGCGGCCGTGAGCGCCGCGAGCTGGAGCGGCGTCTTGAACCGCGGCCACCACGCCGCGGCGATCGCGCCGGCGACGAGGATCACCTCGAGGAACCGCTGGACGAGGTGCAGGTCCGGGAGCCCGCGCGCGTGGTACTGCCGCCAGTCCCAGAGCGAGAACGGCGACTCGCGGCCCGCCTGCCACCTGATCGACCGGTCCCAGAACACGCGCAGCTCGTGCAGCGGGCTCGGCTCGAGCAGCACGACCGAGAAGGCGGCGAGGGTCGCGATCCCGAACCCGACGAGGAACCCCCGGCTGACGCGCCGGCCGGGATACGTCAGCCACAGCGGCGCGACGATCAGCCCGGCGAACTTCGTCCAGCCGCCGAGCGCTCCGAACACGCCGCGCCAGAACCCGGACGACGCGAGCCAGAACCCGAAGATCAGGAAACACGGCATGATCGCGTCGTTCGTGTTCGACATCGACACGTACTGCGTGAACGGATACGCGGCCCAGGCGAACGGGAGCGTCGCGGCGAGGCGGAAGCCGCCGTACCGCCGCCCGACGAGGAACAGGCCGAGCATGCAGAGCAGGTCGAACGCGACGGACGTGATGTGCGCCGCCGGGAGCGTGTCCCACAGCCCCCTCCACGGGCGGATCAGCTCGCCCGGGATGTACGCCTCGTAGGCGACCGGCCCGTACGTGTCGCCTTCCGGGTTCGCCGACTCGCAGCGCCCGTTCGCCTGGATCCGCTCGCGGATCTCGCCCGAGGAGTCGGCCGGCCCGCACGCCTTCAGGCTGTCCTCGACGGGGAAGTGGCCCCACGGCGCCTGCCCGTGGACGATCCGCTCCGCGCCGATCACGCCGGAATAGCCGACGTCGATGACGTTCGACGACTCGACGTTGAGGCCCACGCGGAAGCCGGCGAGGAAGACCGCCGCCGCGAGCAGCAGCCACGCCGGCCAGATCGGCCGCGTCTGCGAGCCGCGGTCGGTGACGCCGATGAACACCCCGCGCGCGACGACCCACGCGAGCGCGGGATAGAACAGCGGCACCGCCGTGAAGATGTCGCCGTGGTTGAAGAACCACAGCGACGCCGTCGGCGACAGCAGCATGATCAGGTCGAGGTTCCGGATCGAGAGCGGGCGCCGCCAGTCGGCGAGGCCGACGAGGAAGACGAGGCAGAAGGTCCCCCAGATCCACGGGTCGTTGATCCGCGTGCCGCCGAAGGCGCCGGTATAGCCGCGCGCCATCTTCCACGCGACCTGCGGGCCCGTCCACGCCTCGAGCACGCCGCCGCTCGCGTCGTCGACGCGCCCCTCGGCGATCTCGCCGGCGGCGCCCCACCAGATCTTCACCGTCCAGCTGCCGTCCTTCGCGCTGAACGTCTCCTCGTCGGAGCGGTCCGTCTTCGGGTAGCGCGAGAGCCAGGCGGCGACCTTGTGGTCGGCCTCGAACAGCGCGAGCACGCGCTCCTTCGACAGGCGCGGCGCGGTCGTCGGCGGCACGAAGGGCGTCTGGACGAGGCGCCCCTTCCCGTCGTAGACGGGCGCGGTCGGGGTCGTCCCGGTCGCGGCGGCCGCCGCGGGAGCGAGGGCGAGAGCGAGGACGAGAACGGCGAAGAAGCGGCGCGCCACCGCTGCACACTAGCCCGGTCGGCGGAACGACCAGAGCTTGTTGCCGAGGAAGTTCAGCGGCGTCACGAGCACGATCGCGATCGCCTGTCCGGCGAGCTTGCCGGCCCCGAGCGCGACGAGGACGTCGAGCAAGACGAGGTTGGCGCCGAGGGACGCGACCGAGACGGCGAAGAAGCGCATCCCCTGGGCGGCGACGCCTGCGCGCCGGTCGCGGAAGGTCCAGAGCCTGTTCCACGTGTAGTTGTTCGTCACCGCCACGAGGAACGAGCACGTCGCCGCGGCGAGGTAGTGGACGCCGGCGTGGATGAGCGCGTCGTAGACGGCGAGGTTGACGACGTAGCCGACGGCGCCGACGGTGCAGAACTTCGCGAGCTGCACCCAGTTCCGGCGGGAGCTGAGCGCGGCCGAGAAGCGGCGGCGCGGCGCCGGGAGCGGTGCGGCGGGACGCTCCATCCGATCCCGAGGGTACCGGCTACGCCGCGTCGGCCCGGTGCGGTCCGACGGCCGAGCCGGCAGCGGGGACGCGCAGGAGCGAGCCCCTGCGGCCCAGCTCGAGCTCCGTCACCTCGCCGGACGGCCCGAGGACGAGGTCCCGGAGGATTCCGGCGGTCCGGCCGGAGCGCTCGACGCGGCCGCCGAGCAGCGCCCGGAGCGACGACGTCCGCGAGCGGTAGAAGCCGACGTCCTCGAGCAGGAGCAACGCCGACGCGACCGCGATCTCGTCGTCGCCCGGCTGCGACGCCGCGAACGGGAGGAACCGAACCGACTCGTCGGCGCAGAGGACGACGAAACCGAGCGCCCGCCACGCGTGGGTGTCGAGCAGGACGTCCACCGGCCGGCCGAGCCTCTCGCCCGCCTGCTCGGAGGAGGAAGCGCGAAGCCGGACGGGGAGCTGGAGTGCCGCGACCGCGGAGAGAGACCCCATCGACCCATCCTTACCGGACCGCCCGGACGCTTCGCAAGCTCACCACTCGTCGAACTCGCGCTCGCCCTCGGGCTGCTCCCACTCGATCGCCACGTCGTCGACCCGGGCGCCCGGCGGCCCGCGGCGGCACCAGTCCAGCATCGACTGCACCCGGTCGCGCGGCCCCTCGAAGACCGCCTCCACCGAGCCGTCCGGGAGATTCCCGACCCAGCCGCCGAGGCCGAGCGAGCGGGCGCGCTCCCGCGTCGAGAGCCGGAAGCCGACGCCCTGCACCCGGCCGCTCACCCGCACGCGGGCGCGGGTGAGGACGGCTCCGGGGATGTCGGCGGCGAACCCCTCGGCGCCGACGAGCGGGACGAAGCGGCAGGGGACGCTGCGCGCGACGGCCGGGCCGGCCGGCGTCCGCACGATCACCTCGAGCAGCTGCCCCCACGAGTCGCCGACCGGGACGACGAGCCGGCCCATCGGCGCGAGCTGCTCGTAGAGCGACGGAGGCGGCCCGGGCGCCGCGGCGGCGACGGCGATCCCGTCGAACGGCGCGTGCGCCGGCAGCCCGCGCGTCCCGTCGCCGACGTGGACGTCGACGCGGTCGCCGTAGCCGGCCGCCTCGAGCGCGTCGCGCGCCCGCTCCGCCAGCTCCGGGATCCGCTCGATCGAGTGCACCTCCTCGGCGAGCTCGGCGAGCACGGCCGCCTGGTAGCCGGAGCCGGTGCCGACGTCGAGGACGCGCTCGGGCCCACGCAGCTCGAGCTCGCTGCAGATGCGGGCGACCATGTACGGCTGCGAGATCGTCTGCCCCGCGCCGATCGGCAGCGCCGCGTCGTCGTAGGCGCGGCGTTCGAGCACGGCCGGCACGAACAGCTCGCGCGGAACGGCCGCCATCGCGTCGAGCACGCGCTCGTCGTCGATCCCGCGCGCGCGCAGCTGCCCGGCGACCATCCGCAGGCGTGCCGTCTCCAGGTCAGGCCGCATGCGCCAGCGCCCGCGCGTACGCCGGCGGCTCGACCCCGAAGTGCTCGAGCACGGCAGGGACGACCTCGGTGATCCGCGCCGGAGCCGCGTCGATCCCGACGGTCAGGAGGGGGACGACGGAGTCGCCGGCCGTCAGCGACCCGTGGCTGCCGCCGCCCGCGTGGTGGCGCCCGCCGAGGTCGGCGAGCTCCCAGCCGTCGGCGGCGGAGACGAGCAGCTCGCCCGCGTTCGGGTTGGCGAGCGCCGACCAGACCCTGCGCAGCGCGTCCGGATGGTCGAGGAGCGACGCGTCGCCGCTCGTCTCCCAGCCGCCGGCGGACGGACGGAAGCGCAGCTCCTCGCCCTCGCGCCGCGCGACCGCCTCGTCGCCCTCCCGCCGCAGCGTCGTCTCGACGAACTCGGCCCCGTCGAGCCGCCGCGCGAGCTCGGCCGCGTCGACGCGGGCGCCGGGGAGCAGGTAGACCTGGCCGGCGCGGTTCGACGCGGTGACGACGAGCTGGTCGTCGAGCCCGCGGAACGGCGCATGCAGCTTCGCGGCGCGCTCGACGTGCGTCTGCCCGTGATCGGAGTGCAGCACGACGGCGTAGCGCTCGAGGAAGGCGTCCGCTCCTCCCGCCGCCTGGAGCAGCGCCGCGATCGCCGCGTCGGTGCGCTCGAGCGCGACGTCCTCCGCGCCCGCCGGCCCGTGCGCGTGCGACGCGAAGTCGAAGTCCGACAGGTAGTAGGCGAAGAAGTCGAAGCCGTCGCGCGTGACGAGCCAGCGTCCCACCGCGGCGGCGTACGCGTCGAGCGAGCCGGCCGCGCGGTTGCGGACCGCGAGCGGCGCGCCGGTCGGATCCGACTCGAACAGGCTGTAGAAGAAGAACCGCTTCGGCCCGAACGCGGGCTTCGTCATCCCCGGCAGCGTCGGCGAGTGGCGCGTGCGCCCGCGGTAGCAGGTGATGTTGACCGCGGCGGTTGTGAGTCCGGCGTCCTCGAGCGCCTCGAACGCGGTGACGGCGTCGCGGCCGAGGTGCCGCTCGTTCATGTTGAAGATCGTGTCGGCGAGCGACTGCGCCATCCCGGCCGCGCGCAGCGCGGCGAACGAAGAGCCGTACTCGACGATTCGCCGCTCGCCGCGGTGCCACCAGACGAGGTGCGGGATGCGGTGGACGTCGGGACCCGCGCCCGTGACGATCGACGAGAGGCAGACCGGCGTCAGCGAGGGGAACACGGAGGTCGCGCGCCGGTAGGCGCCGTGCTCGGCGAGGTATGCGAGCGCCGGGGCGCGGCCGCTCTCGACCGCGCGCTCGAACGCGGCCGGCGTCATCCCGTCGACGACGATGAGGACGAGCTTCTTCGGCATGGCCCGGACCCCGCTAGTCGCGGGCGAGCGTCCGCAGGCCCGCGTGCTTGTCGGGCGCGCGCCGCCGCAGGCGCGCGCCGACCGCCGGGAGCGCGAGCGCCTCGAGGTAGCCGACGACGGGCACGAGCGCGAGCGCGCCGAGGGCGATCGCCCCGCCGGCGACGAGCGCCGCGACGCCGCCGCGCGTCCCTCCGCGCCGGAGCGCGCCGGCGACGACCTGCGTCGCGCCGAGCATGCCGGCGACGGCGCCGACGCCGCCGCCGATCACGTCCGCGATCCCGCCGAGCTCGGCGCTGTCGATCCCGAACCCGATCGCCGCCCCGGCGACGGCCGCGAGCGTGGCCGCGGCGAGCAGCGCCGCACGCGCGGCGCCGAGCAACCCGCTCAGCACGCCGGCGACCAGCACTCCGGCCGCGGTGCCGAGACCGACGCACACGCCGATCCAGTACCACCCACCCATCGCGTCCCAGTGTAGAACCCGCGTCAGCTCTTCTGGAGCTGGGCGATCACGGCGAGCCCGAACTCGGCGGCGCGCTTGCCGTCGACGACCCGGTGGTCGAACGTCACCGAGACGTTCCCCATCCTCCGGACGACGACCTCGCCGTCGCGCACGACGGGACGGTCGTCGATCCGGTGCACGCCGAGGATCGCGACCTCCGGATGGTTGACGAGCGGCGTGACGAGCAGCCCGCCCGCGCGGCCCGCGCTCGTGACGGTGAACGTGCCGCCGCGCAGCTCCTCCGGCGCGAGCGTGCCGGCGTGGGCCGCCTCGGCGAGCCGGCGCACCTCCGCGTCGAGCTCGTCGAGCGGGCGGCCGCCGCAGTCGCGCACGACGGGGACGACGAGCCCCTGCTCCGTCTGCACGGCCACCCCGACGTCGTACCGGTCGAGCAGCAGGAGCTCGCCCCCCTCGACGCGCGCGTTCAGCTCGGGGAACTCGCGCAGCGACTCGGCGACCGCCTTGAGCACGAGCGGCACGAGCAGCTGCAGGTCGACGTGGCTGAAGTCGCACTCCTCGACCCAGGTGACCGCCGGGATCTCGCGGTGCGCGCGCGTCAGGTGCTCGAACATCTGCCGCTTGACCCCGCGCAGCGGCTCGCGGCGACCCTCGGCCGCGGGCGCCGCAGGCGCCGCCGCCGCGCGCACGTCCCCGTCGGTGATCCGCCCCTGCGGACCGGTGCCGGTCACCGCCGCGAGGTCGACGCCGAGCTCGGCCGCGAGCTTCCGGACGAGCGGCGTCGCGCGAACCTTCTCCGCCGGAGCGGCCTCCGGCCGTCTTGCAGGGCTTTCGCGTCCGTGTGCGTCGCCGCCGATGACGACGAGCACGGTCCCGACCGGGACGACCTCGCCCTCGGCGACGAGGATGCTCGAGACGACGCCGGCCGCCGGGGACGGGATCTCGACCGTCGTCTTGTCGGTGGCGATCTCGACGAGCGGGTCGTCCTCGCCGATCTCCTGCCCCACCTCGACGAGCCAGCGCGAGACCTCGCCCTCCGTCAGCCCCTCGCCGAGATCCGGCAGCCTGAACTCGTACGCCATCGCGCGCCGAGCCTAGACGATCCCGAGCAGGACAGCCGCTTCCGACATGCCTCCGCAAGCCGCGTCCGGCGCCTGGCACCGGACGTGGCCCGAGCCGCCGACGCGCCTGTATTCGAACAGCACGGAGGACTGCCGAGACCGCGCTCTCGGCCGTCCGGAGTTCCTCTCCGATCAGAAAGCGATGAGCTTTCTGACCGCGTCGAGCACGCGCTCGACCGAGGGCATGTACGCGTCCTCGATCTTCCAGTACGGGTAGGGGACGTCGAAGCCCGTGACGCGGAGCACCGGGCCGTGCAGGTCGAGGATCGCCTTCTCCGCGAGGATCGCCGCGAGCTCGGCGCCGAAGCCCGCGGTGCGCGGCGCCTCCTGGACGATGACGACGCGGCCGGTCTTCGCGGCGGACGCGAGCAGCGCCTCCTCGTCGAGCGGCTTCAGCGTCCGCACGTCGAGCACCTCGACCGAGGCCTCGCCCTCCAGCTCGTCGGCGACGCGCTCGCACAGCGGCACCATCGCGCCGTAGGCGACGAGCGTCACGTCCGAGCCCTCGCGCGCGACCCGCGCCTTGCCGAGCGGCACGACGTACTCGCCCTCCGGCACCTCGGCGCGCTCGTTGCGGTAGATGAGCTTCGGCTCGAGGACGACGACCGGATCCGGGTCCCGGATCGCGGCGGCGAGCAGTCCCTTCGCGTCCGCCGGCGTCGACGGCACCGCGACCTTCACGCCGGGCGTGTGGACGTAGTACGTCTCCGGCGAGTCGTCGTGCAGCTCCGGCGCGCGCACGCCGCCGCCGTACGGCATGCGCACGACGAGCGGGAACTCCATCGTCCCGCCGGTGCGCCAGTGGTAGCGGCCGACGTGCGTGATCAGCTGGTCGAGGCACGGGTACGAGAACGCGTCGTACTGCATCTCGCAGACCGGCCGCCAGCCGGCCAGGCAGAGGCCGACCGCGCCGCCGAGGATCCCCGCCTCGGCGAGCGGCGTGTCGACGCAGCGGTCCGGCCCGAACCGGTCGCGGAGCCCGGCGGTCGCGCGGAAGACGCCGCCGGCGCGACCGACGTCCTCGCCGAGCACCATCACCGAGGCGTCCCGCCCGAGCTCGACGTGGAGCGCGTCGTTCACCGCCTCGACCATGAACAGCTCCGTCATGCCCGCTCCCGGCGCCGGCGAAGCCGGCGCCTCCGCTCCTTGATGAGCTCCGTCGAACCTACGCTCATTCGTCGCCTCCGAGGATGCGGCGCAGCTCGGCGAGCTCGGCCGCGAACGACGCGGGCGGATTCGCGTACGCGTGCTCGAACACGAGCCCGACGTCGGGATCGGGCGCCGCCTCCGCCTCCGCGATGCCGGCGCGCATCACCTCGAGCGCCTCCGCCTTGATCGCCGCGTCGAGGTCGTCGCCGAGGACGCCGAGCTTGCGCAGGTACCGCTCGTACCGGCCGAGGCACTCGTTCCGCTTCTCCTGCTCCACGCGCTCGAGGTCGATGTACGCGCGAGGGTCGTCCGCCGTCCCGTGCGGCGCGGCGCGGTAGCTGACCGCCTCGACGAACGTCGGGCCGCCGCCGGCGCGCGCGCGCTCGACCGCCTCGCGCGTCGCCTCGAACACGGCGAGCACGACGCCGCCGTCGACGCGCACGCCGGGAATCCCGTAGCCGGC
>Ga0335071_10007753_pt1 | contig 11038 bp, 6 predicted proteins | sample Lox_Sample_15_FD_206724 | JGI IMG/M metagenome (GOLD analysis project Ga0335071, IMG submission 206724) | Soil microbial communities from Loxahatchee National Wildlife Refuge, Florida, United States - Lox_Sample_1.5 | ecosystem: Environmental > Terrestrial > Soil > Wetlands | place: USA: Florida...
GTAATCATGCTGCGGTAATGTTGGGCGATATAGATCTCCATCAGGCGATCGGCGGGCAGCGTCATATGCTTGCGGCCCCAAAACCGCGCCGACGTGCGCATTTGCAGCAGGGTGTTCAGCTCCATCAGGCCCGGGTTCTTCTGGGTCAGGTCTTGCATGAAGCCCATCATTAACGGCGCCATCGCGCACGCCAGCAGCGGAAAAGCGGCGCACCCCGCCACCAGCGCCGCCCGGCGCAGCCGCGTCACCGCCGCCACCCGGCTCAGCAGCGGCTTGAGCGCCGCGGCCACGGCCTCAACGCCCGGCATTTGCGCCAGGCCCTTCAGGAAGGTCTGCGCGTGCAGGGGCAACGGCGCCACGAATTCCCCGGCCGCCTTCCCGCTTTTCGCCCCGGCCCCGGCCAACGCCGCCGCGGCCACCTGCGCGAGAAAGCCCGGACCGCTTTGGGGTGGAGCCCCCTGGCCCGATTCGGCCTTCGGTCTTCGGTCTTCGGATTTCCCATCAGGGCCGGGGGCGGGGAAGTCGAGCAGTTTGGCCTGGCCTTCCGTAGTGATCCAGATGCGGTCGAGGGCCAGCTCCGGCAGCGTCCCGTCTTTCTGCGCGGCGCCGATTTCCAGGGCCAAATCATAGAGCCAGTAGCGCACTTCGCGCCACGGTTGCGGGCGCCCGATCAGCTCCAGCAACGGACGGCCACTCAAGGCCGCGAAAGCGTCCCAGTTCTCCTCGGGCGACCGTCTCCCGGTGAGCCAGCGCAGGCGGCCCACCCGGCCCAGCCCGCGCAACTGGCCCGGGATCGGCGGCGTGCCTGGCGGCACCACGCGCAGCCACACCTTGCGCAGCAGCTTCAAGTCGTAAGCCAGGAACCAGCTCTCGCCGGCCGCCTCCGTCAGCGCCTGCACCACATGATACGGGCCGATGGTGAGGGCCGACTCCGTGCCCGGCGGCGGGGCTTCGCCCGCAACCAGCGCCGGCCGCGAGCTGATGGCCGCCCGGGAAACCACCCGGGTCCGGGTCAGCAGGTCCTGCACGGCGGCAAAACCGTTGCGGCGGCGCGCCGTGACGAACGGCAGCGCCATCAGGCCATAAATCGAAATCCCCAGGAGCATTTGGGTCCACAGCGAGGCGCTCATGTAGCCCTTGGGATTCATCACAAAGACCAGCCAGTAGGGGGCTAAGGGGAGGAGGACAAAGATCAGGGCGCGGAGCCAGGCCCGCCCGAAGCCCGGCGGATTCCGGTCCGGTCCGGCCAAGCGCAAGCGGCAGAGCGCCTTGCCCGCCGCGGCGCCCCACACGCCCTCGAACACCCCATAGTAGAGGGTCATCACGCTGATCCCGCCGATCACACAGAGCAGCATCTTGGGCGAGATCCGCATGGCCTGATCCATGAACGTCATCGGCGATCCGAACATGGATAGGTTGATCACAGCCGCCACGCCGCCCAGCAGCGTCATATCCACCACTCCCGCCAGGAAGCGCAGGCTCAAGGTCGCCGGGGTTGGGGCCGTCGAGCTGTAGGGTTCCAGCGCCCGCGCCAGGTCGGCGTAGCTCTTGAAGCGCTCGCCCGGCTGCTTCTCCAGACAGCGCAGCACCACCTTGGCCAGCCCTTTCGGAATCTCCGGTCGAAACTCCCGCGGAGACGGCGCGCGCCGTTCGAGCACCGTCGCCAGCAGTTGCACCATGTTCTTGGCCTCAAACGGCGTGCGCCCCGTCAGCAGGTAGAACAGGGTGGCGCCGACCGAATACATGTCCGAGCGGGCGTTGAGTTCCTCGCCGCGGAGCTGCTCGGGCGAGCAGAAGGCCGGCGTGCCGAGAAAGGCGCCGGTGGCGGTCAGCGCCGGCTCGGTGCGGACGCCCGTCGAGATTGAGAGGCCGAAGTCGCCGATCTTTACCATGCCGTCCTCGCCCACGTAACAGTTGGACGGCTTGACGTCCCGGTGCAGGATGCCCAGGCGCTGGGCCGCTTCCAGCCCCTCGACCATCTGCCGCACGGAGTCCACGGCTTCGCCGATGGGCAGCGGTCCCCGCGCCCGCACGCGGTCCGCCAAGGTGCCGCCCGCCACCAACTCCATCGAGATGACCGGTGTTCCCCCCACCTCCTCGGTGCCGAAAATATAGACGCTGTTGGGATGGTTGATCGAGGCCGCCAGGCGCCCCTCGCGGAAGAAGCGCTCCCGGGCGTCCGGCGAGTCGAGCCGGTGGCTCAGCACCTTGAGCGCAATGCGGCGGCCGCTTTCCAGGTCCTCGGCTTCATAGACCGCACCCATGCCGCCCGCGCCGAGCGCGCGGACGATGCGGTAATGGCCGAATTGCTCGCCCGGCTGCGGCAGGCCGCGGGACTTGGCTTCGTTGCCGGTCAGCGCGACGGTGCCGCCCGGTTCCGGTCCGGGCTGCGTTTCCATCGCGAGCTTCAGCAGGCATTTCGGGCACAGGTCGCGCGGCGTGTTCGGCGGCAACTCGGCGCCACACCCGACACACTTGCGCTTCGCGGGAGCCGGATTATCAAGGTTAGCCATAGTCTTGTACCCTCTTCTTAAGTCGAACCCGGGAAAGGTAACGCCAGGAAGGAAGGCACCCGATAAACGGCAGAATGCCGCAGCGAGGCCGCAGGTGGCAAAGTTAATCGCGTAGCCGAACTGCTGGCCTCCAATGGCCCCGAACCCTCCCGCGGGCCCCAGGAGCCTCGCCGGAGCCTCATGGGAGCCTCACCGTAGCACCTCTGATAGCCGATCAGAGGTGCTACGGTGAGGCTCCCATGAGGCTCCGGTGTGGTTCCGGTGGGGCTGCGGAGACAGGAGCGGGCGGCAGGGGACGCTATTCCCCCCATTCCACCGCAGACGGCGAAGAACCAGGCATAACTGCGCAAGTGACGTGAATTCAGGTATTTGCCCTCCACAGCGGAGCCACCGGGGCGGCGCCGATGGGATGGGACGAGGGGTCGGCTCCATGGTGACGCCCGGGCTGGTCACGGGCCGAAGGCGGAGAAGAGATGGCGGATTTCCTCCTCGACTTCCTCCGGGGAGGAGACGGTATGGGTGATCTGCTCGCGCAGGATTTCGCGGTAGCGGGCGCGCAGGCGGTGGACGGCCATCTTCACCGCCGGCTCGGTCAGGTTCAGCCGGGCGGCGATCTCGGCGTAGGGCAGTTCCGATTCTTCCCGCCCCAGGCAGCTTTGGAGGTATTCAAACAGCTTCGCCCGGCCCGAGGCCACATATTCTTCCTGCAACTGGGCCAGCGTCCGCTCCAGCAGGGCCAGGGCCCACTGCCGGTCGAAGAGCACGTCGGGCTGCTCCTGGTGCGCCGGCTCCGCCGCAAAGCGGGATTCCGCGATCTCCTGATCAATGGACACCACCGGCGCGAAGCCGCCGCGCTTCTGGGCATGCTCACGGTCCCATTCGTTGGCCAGGAAGCGCTTGAATGCCACCAGCAGAAACGTGCGGAACCGGCCTTTCTCCTGCGCCGCCGCCTGGAGGTAATCCTTCTGCAAGAGGCGCGCAAAGAAGCCTTGCGTCAGGTCTTGCGCGTCCTGCGGGGCGCGGCCCTGCCGGCGCAGGAAGGCGTAAAGGGGATACCAGTAGGTGCGGCAGAGCGTTTCCAGGGCGGCGGCGGATTGCGGCGAATCCTTATTGCGCGCCGAGAGCACCACCGACCAGTGCGTGGTGACAAAGACCGGCTGCCCCGCTCCCGGCGCCGACGAAGGTGAAGCCGGAGCATGCGTCCCGGTTGTCTCGCTTGAACTCAACGGCCCGAGTCTAGCCGCGCCCGCTCAAAGCGCAAGGCCCCGTCCCTTAATCCAGCTTCGGATGGCGCCGATGGAAGTCCGTGGCGTCCTGATAGTGCTTCGCGACGGCCAGCAATTCGGCCTCGCCGAACAGCTTTCCGATGAAGCAAATGCTCGTCGGCGTCCCCGCCCGGGTGAAGCCATTGGGCACCACGACACCCGGATGCCCCGTGAGGTTGCTTAGCAGCAGGCTGCGACCGCTTAGCGACGGGGCCACGATCACGTCCACTTGCGCAAACACTTTGGCCGTGTCCTGGATCAGCAGATAGCGCAGCCGCTGCGCCTGGAGATACTCCACCGCGGGCACGAACCGCCTCTGCCGAAAGGTGTTCGGCCAGGCGTCGGCGTCCTGCTGCTTCAGCAGGTCGTCGCGGTGGCTCCGGGTCAGCTCGTCAAACGATGCCGCCGCCTCGGTGGAGAGCACGAAGGAGATACTGCGTAGGGGATAGTCCGGCAGCGCCACCGGGATCAGGTTCACGCCCAGCGCCCGCAGCTTCTGCAGCGTCGCCTGGTCGTGCTGCTGCCGCTCGCCTTTCTCCTGGGCGAAGTCGCCCTTCAGGTAGCCAATGCGCAGCTTGCTCAGCTTGACCTTGGAATCGTAGTTGAACGGCAGGTCATAGACGCTCTGGTCCAGGCCGTCCGGACCATATATTGCGTTGAAGACGATGGCGCAGTCTTCCACCGTGCGGCAGATCGGCCCGATCTTGTCCATGGACCAGCTCAGCGACATGGCGCCGACGCGGCTGACCCGGCCATAAGTCGGGCGCAGTCCGGTCGCGCCGCAGCGGTCACACGGTGCCACAATCGAGCCATACGTCTCCGACCCGATGCCGAAGGGGATCAAGCCCGCCGCCGTCGCCGCCGCCGACCCGGCGGACGAGCCATCCGAACCCTCCTTCGGGTTCCACGGATTGCGCGTCATGCCGCCGAACCAGACGTCGCCCATCGCCAATTCGCCCAGGGTAGTCTTGGCCACCAGCACCGCGCCGGCCGTCTCAAGGCGCTTGATGACCGTGGCGTCGTAATCAAAGACCTGGTTGGTGTAAGGCGCCGCGCCCCACGTAGTCCGCATGCCTTTGACCGCCAACAAATCCTTCGCGCCGTAGGGGATGCCGTGGAGCGGACCGCGGTATTTGCCCGCCGCGATCTCCGCGTCGGCGCGCCGGGCCTGTTCGAGCGCCAGGTCCTCGGTGAGGGTGACGACACACTCCAGTTTGGGGCCGTATCGCTTTAGCCGCTCCAGGTAGAAGCGGGTGAGGCGCTCTGAGGTGATCTGCCGCGTCCGGATGAGCGTCGCGAGCTCGCCCACCGAGTAGAAGGCCAAGTCGTCCAGGTCGGCCGGCAGCTTCACCTTGCCGGGCAGGCTCAGCCTGACCTTGCGGTGGTACGTCTCGAACTTCATCCCCACCGGGATGGGGTTGAAGAGCAGCGCCGGGGGCACGCCGTTCGAGAAGGCGAACCGGTGGAGCGCTTCAAACTTGCCCAACTGCCCGTTCAGGTCGGGCAGCATCAGGTCAATCTGGGCGTCGGAGAAGTCGAGGCCGATCAGCTTCTCGGCATCCACCACTGCCTGGTGTGTGATGCGGTTGGTAGTTGTCTGGCCAACCGCCAGGCCCGGGCCTAGCAGAGCCAGAGTTAGCAGCGTGAAAGATTTCCAACTGGCGCGAAAGCGCGCTCGGCCAGGAATGGAGGCGGCTGGTATGCCGGCAAGCGAGTCTCGACCCATCGTCGCCCGTGGTTGGTCGGACGTCGCATTCCCCCTCACCCCGGCCCTCTCCCCAGAGGAGAGGGGGAAAGGAGGCCAGTCTCTCGCTATGTCCTGGCACGCCAGCCTCGCGGACGCGCTGGCGACCGTTCCCCCTCTCCTCTGGGGAGAGGGCCGGGGTGAGGGGGAATAGGGTGCCCGCCCTGCCAGACCGCTCGACGTAACGAATCCTCCCTGCGAGGTTCAGGCCGCGGCGGCCTTTTCCAGCAACCGCTTGCGCGTGTAAGGGATGAGCCCGCCGGCGTCAATGATGACCTGCCGGGACCTGGGCATCGGCTCCACCTTGAACTGCTTGCCGCTGGTCTTGTTAATCACCGCCTCGGGCGTCAGCTTCAGTTCGTCGCCTTCGGCGGCTTCGATGCCGGGGCAGGCGATCATGCGCAAGCCCAGGTTGATGCCGTTTTGCAGGAAGATGCGCGCGAAGTCCCTGGCCACGATGATCAGCTCATGCCCCTTCAGGCAGGAGACAGCCTGCTCGCGCGAGGAGCCGCAGCCGAAGTTCTTCCCGCCGACGAGGATGTTCCCGGGCGGCACCTGCTTCGCCTTAAGCCTCGTGTTGAACGCGGTCTCGTCCGCAAACGCGAACTGCGGCGTTTCGGTGGGCAGCACGGTGGCCATGTAACGGCCCGGATAGATGACGTCGGTCGAGACATCATCGCCGACTTTGAATACAACGGTAGGCATAGGGGAGGGAGTTAAATGAGTTAAATCAGTTGCAGTAGTTACATGAGTGACGGGAGCGGATTAGCTGATGCGTGATGCGTGATCCGTTTTGCATGGTGCGGCGTTCGGTCACTTCCCCCTCGGATCGGTGATGACGCCGGTGATGGCGGAGGCGGCGGCTACGGCGGGTGAACAGAGATAGACCTCGGAGTTGGGGTTGCCCATGCGGCCCTTGAAGTTGCGGTTGGTGGTGGACAACGCGACTTCGCCGTCGCCCAGCGCGCCTTCGTGGATGCCGAGGCACGGGCCGCAGCCGGAGTTCATCACCACGGCCCCGGCCTGCATGAAGACGCCGACATACCCTTTGCCCAGCGCCTGGCGGTAGATCTTGGCCGAGGCCGGGAAGATCAGCATGCGCGTGTGCGCCGCCACCTTCTGGCCCTTCATGATCTTGGCCGCCATGGCCAGGTCGTCCAGCCGCCCGTTGGTGCATGAGCCGATGACCACCTGGTTGACCTTCTTGCCGGCCACCTGGTCAATCGGCTTCACGTTGTCCACCGTGTGCGGGCAGGCAATTTGCGGCTGCAGCTTGGACGCCTTGATCTCAATGACGCTCGCGTAGGCCGCGTCCGCGTCGGGCAGCACCGGCGGGACCGGGTCGGCCACCCCGGCCTCTTCGCGCAGGTAACGCGCCGTCTCCTCGTCCGCTGGGACGATGCCCGCCGTGGCGCCGGCCTCGACGGCCATGTTGCAGAGCACCAGCCGGCCCGAGGTGGACATGTTGCGGATGGTCTCGCCGTGGAACTCCAGCACCTTGAAGTTGGCCCCCTGCGCGCTGATCTTGCCGATCAGGTGCAGGATCAGGTCCTTCGGTCCGACGAACTTCTTGAATCGGCCTGTCACCACCACCTTGATGGTCGCCGGCACCTCCACGTTCAGGACGCTGCCCAGCGCCCAGACGCTCGCCATCTCGGTGGCGCCGATGCCAAACGCAAACGCGCCGAGCGCACCGTGGCTGGTGGTATGCGAGTCGGTCCCGACTACCACGGCGCCCGGGCGCACGTAACCGTTCTCGGGCAGGATCTGGTGGCAGATGCCGCCCACGTCGCCCCGGATGTCGTGGAACTTCCCGACGCCCTGCGCGCCGACGAAGTCGCGCACCTTCTTCTGGTTGGAGGCGGTCTTCGGCGACTCCGCCGGCACGCGATGATCGAAGATCACCGCCACCCGGCTCGGGTCCCAGATTCTGGGCTGGAGCGGCGTGCCCTTATAGATTTCGAGGAATTGATTGATTACCAGCGCCGCATTCTCATGCGACATGGCCAGGTCCACCCTCGGCTCCACGACGTCCCCGGCCTTCACGGAAGGGAGGTCGGCGGCGCGGGCAAGTATTTTCTCGGCAACAGTCATATGTGTGTCAAAAGAGTTAAATGAGTTACAGGGGTTACAAGAGTTACATGGGTTACATCGGCAAGTCCAGTTGGTTCAAATAACGCGAGCCTCTTTCAGGCGCTTGAGGTCATCCGCAGAATAGCCTAGGGCGCCCAGGATTTCATTCGTGTGAGCGGAGAGGCGCGGCGGCGGGGTCTCGATGCCACCGGGGGTCTTCTCCAGCTTGGCGCTCAGGCCGAACAGCCGCAATTCGCCCACGCCATCCACGGAGACCGGTTGCAACGTCCCCCGATGCTGCACCTGCGGCTGGTTCAGCGCGGCCTCCAGCCCGAGAATCGCGCCCGAGGGCACGTCATTCTTATTCAGCAGCTCGACCCAGTAAGCCGTCTCCTTCTCCCTGAGCTTCACTTCGAGCAGGGGCGTCAGTGCCTTGCGGTTCTTCTTCCGGCTGTCCCGCTCCTGAAAGCGCGGGTCCGTCTTGAGCTCCGGCACGCCGAGCAGGTCGGCGACGGCTTCCCACTGCTCCTGCTTGTTGGCCGCGATATTGATGTAGCCGTCCTTCGTGACAAAGGTGCCCGAGGGGGCGGCGGTAAAGTTGTCGTTGCCCATGAGCACAGGCGGCTGCTTGCCGATGAGCAGGTTGGCCGCCACCCAGCCGGCCAGCGGCATGATGGAGTCCAGCAGCGCCACGTCAATGAACTGCCCTTCGCCGCTTCGCTCGCGATGGAACAGCGCCGCCAGCACCGCGAACGCGGCGTTGAGGCCGCCCACCGTGTCGCACACCGGGAAGCCGGCCCGCAACGGGTTGAGCCGCTCATCGCCGTTGATCGCCATCACCCCGCTCAGCCCCTGGATGATCTGGTCGTAGGCGGGCTTCAAGGCGTCGGGCCCTGTCTGGCCGAAGCCGGAAATAGCGCAGTAGACCAGGCGCGGATTGATCTGGGCCAGCACCGGGTAAGCCAGGCCGAGCCGCTTCATGACATCGGGCCGGAAGTTCTCCACCAGCACGTCCGCCGTGCCCACCAGCTTCTTGAAGATCTCTTTGCCCTCGGGGCTCTTCAGATTCAAGGTCAGAGACTTCTTGTTGCTGTTCTGGGCCAGGAAGCTGGTGCCCATGAGCTGCTGGTTGAGCTTGGGCACATTGCCTAGCTTGCGGGCGAGGTCGCCGTCGGTCGGGTTCTCGATCTTGATGACCTCGGCGCCCAGCAGCGCCAGGTGCAAGGTGGCGAACGGTCCCGCCAGCACGTTGGTCATGTCCAGCACGCGCACGCCTTGCAGCGCTTTGCGCGGCTTTGGGGCTTTGTCTTGGGAATTGCTCATAATCAAATTACCGGCCCGGGAGGGCGAGCGTCCCCGCGAGTCCAAAGCGCCCAGGCGATCTGTGGAAGTCAGGGCTCGCGGGGACGCTCGCCCTCCCGGGGGTAGGCTCTTGGAAGGTCATGTGGGAGTTACTTTTGGCAGGCTGCCGTGCTGGTTGCCGCCAGGCCGATCTTATACACCATGCCTTGGAGCTCGCGGTTGAAGAACCGGCTCATATCGCGGGCGACTTCGACCAGCTTCTCTTTGCTGACGTCGGGGCGCTGGCCCAGGCGATGCAGGTAATGCACCAGGTCTTCGGTGCAGACGTTGCCGCCGGCCACCTTGGTGAAGGGGCAGCCCCCGAGCCCGGCCACGGACGATTCGAAACACGTCACGCCCGCATCCATCGCGGCGCAGACGTTGGCCATGCCCAGGCCGTAGGTGTTGTGAAAATGGCAAGTGCACTCGGTGTCACTCGCCAGCTTGAAGATCCCCGCGAAGAGCGCCTCAACCTGCGGCGGCGTCGCGTGCCCGGCGGTGTCGGCCAGGCTGAGGCTGCGGAAACCGGCGTTCAGGAACTGCTCGGCGATCTTGAGCACGCGCTCCGACGGGACCGGGCCTTCAAAGCCGCAGCCAAACGCGGATTGCACCGACAATTGCACGCGCTTGCCCGCGCCGCTCGCCTGGCGGGCCATCGCGATAATGCGCGTGGTGGCATCGGCGATGGACATACCGGTGTTCTTCTGGCTGTGGGTCTCGCTCGCGGACACGCCCATGCAGAACATCTCCACCCCGCACGCCATGCCCCGTTCCAGGCCCTTCTCGTTGAGCACCAGGCCCGACAGGACCGCGCCGGACGGCTTTGCCCCGGGCGCGGAGAAATGCCGGAACAGCGCGTCGGTATCCGCCATCTGCGGCACTTTGACCGGGTGCACGAACGAGCCGAGCTGGATGATGTCCAAACCCGCCGCCAGCAGCGCCTCCGTCCAGCGCAGCTTCTGTTCGAGCGGGACGACCTGTTTCTCCGCCTGGAGACCGTCCCGCAACCCGACTTCGTGGAGCACGATCTTGCGCCCTGCCTGCCCGGGAGCCGCGGCGGTCATAGCTTCTCCGCAATTGCCCGCGCCATTTCCAGGGTGGTGCTGGACCCGCCCATATCGTAGGTGCGGACCTTGCCTTCCTTGATGACCTGGGCCACTGCGGCCTCCAGGGCGACGGCCTTCTTCGACTCGCCCAGCCAATCGAGCATCATCTTCACGGCCAGGATGGTGGCAATCGGGTTCACCTTGTATTGGCCGGCGTATTTCGGCGCCGAGCCGTGCGTGGGCTCGAATACGGCCAGTTTGCTGCCGATATTGCCCGAGCAGCCAAAGCCCAGCCCGCCCACCATTTGCGCGCAGAGGTCGGAAATGATGTCCCCATAGAGGTTCGGCGCGACCAGCACGTCGTAGTTAAAGGGGTTCTTCAGCAGCCACATCGTCATGGCGTCTATGTTGGCGTCGTCCACCTTGATGTCGGGGAACTCCTTCGCCACCGCCTTGGCGGCTTCGAGGAACAGCCCATCGGTCGCGCGCACGACGTTGGCCTTGTGCACGATGGTGACCTTCTTGCGCTTGTGCTGGCGCGCGAACTCAAAGGCTGCCCGCGCGATCCGCTCCGACCCGCTCCGGGTGTTGATTTTGCACGAGACGGCGTATTGATCCAGCGGCACTTTGGCAAAGGCCGCGAACGGCTTGGCCAGCTTCGCCAGCGTATCCGCCAGCTCTTTCGGCACGGGGGCGAACTCGACCCCGGCATACAGGTCCTCGGTGTTCTCGCGATAGACCACCAGGTCAATGCCTTCCTTGAAATTGAGCGGGTTGCCCGGGTAGCCCTTGCACGGCCGCAGGCAGACGTAGAGATCGAACAACTGCCGCATCCGCACAATCGGCGAGCGGTAGGTCAGACCCTTGTTTTGGAGCGCGGGCGCCAGCTCAGCGGTGGCGCTCTTCGCCGGCTTCGAGGTGATGGCGCCGAACAGCGCGGCGTCCACATTCTTGAGCAGCTCCACGGTCCGCGGCGGGAAGGCATCCCCCTCCTTGCACCAGAATTCCCAGCCGATATCCCCGGGCACATACTCCGCGTCGAGCTGGATCTTATCG
>Ga0335071_10007754_pt1 | contig 11038 bp, 1 predicted proteins | sample Lox_Sample_15_FD_206724 | JGI IMG/M metagenome (GOLD analysis project Ga0335071, IMG submission 206724) | Soil microbial communities from Loxahatchee National Wildlife Refuge, Florida, United States - Lox_Sample_1.5 | ecosystem: Environmental > Terrestrial > Soil > Wetlands | place: USA: Florida...
CCGGCGGCGCTCTTCGCCGTGCACGTCGCCGCCACCAACCTCCTCGGCCAGGTGTCCGATTGGCAACTCTCGACCAATGTGGCCTTGCTGAACACCAACGCCGCCTTTCTCGGCGAGGTGGACGCTGCCGCATTCCGCGGGGATGGCAGCGGCCTGACCAATCTGGATGCCACACAGTTGGCCACCGGCACGGTGCCGGGACCGCGGCTGGCCGGCATCTATAGCAACTCCGTAACCTTCAACAACAATGGCAATAGCTTCGGCGGGAGCGGCGCCGACTTAACGAGGCTGAATGCTTCACAGCTCACCGTGGGTACCGTGCCGGGGGCGCAGCTGGGGGGCACTTACAGTAACGCGGTTGCGTTCAACAACGCCGGCAATAGCTTCAGTGGCAACGGCGGCGGCCTCACCAGTTTGAATCCGGTCAATCTGAGCGCGGGGACGGCGGGGATCAACATCACCGGCCACGCCGCCACGGCCACCACCGCAACCAACTTCGCCGGCACACCGGTATTTACGGGCGGCCTGACGCTGCAAGAAGGGGCCGGAGGGGAGAGTGTTTGGACGGTCAGCGTCGGATCCGCCGAGGGCCCGGCCGGGTACTCCTTCAGTGATGCCCTCGTGTTCTCCGCCGATGGCGTGCAGTACCTGGCCCTGGCGGACGGCGGCGGCCCGGTCGCCTTTTCCGACAGCCTGGGCGCGAACGAGGTTGATTGTGGGGAATTGAATGTCAGAGACGGGGATTGGGAGACGGCAGTGCATATTGACCCGAACGGCGAGATCAATGCCAAAGGCAACCTCATCGCCGGCGGCTTTGCGAACATCGGTCTGTGGTGCGATGTGGACGGCGAGTGCGACGTGGGCGGCAACCTGGAAGTCACCGGGAACATCTGGGCTGGGAACAGCGACATCCAAAGCGATACCGTCCACGCCAATGCCATGTATGCCGGCAGTTACAACCAGTGGACGGATTCGAGCGCGCAGGAGAAAGCCGCGCCCATCAGCGGCCAGCAAGTGCTCGCGCAGGTCACCCGTCTGCCCATCGCTGAATGGAGCTTCAAAGGGGATGCCACCACGCGGCACATCGGCCCGACGGCGCAGGATTTCTACGCCGCCTTCAGCCTCGGCGCGGATGACAACCACATTGCCACGGTCGACGCGGAAGGCGTGGCCCTGGCGGCCATCCAGGGCTTGAACGAAAAGCTGGATGCCACGGTGAAAGAGAAGGACGCCAGAATCTCCGCCTTGGAAAAGGAACTCACCGAATTAAAGGCCGTGGTGAACACGCTAGTTCAAGAGTCCAGTGGAGGCGGACAATGAAACGCCTGGCACTTTACAGGACGGCCGGCCCGCGCGGTTCTTGCGCCCTCCGGCGGCTCGTCGGCAGGCGAGGCGTAACCGGCCTTTGGTTCGCCGCGCTGCTCGCCGGGCTGCCTGCGGCCAACGCCCAAAGCGATTTCGCCATCGGCTGGTTCACGATTGGTGGCGATTGCGGCACGAGCGCCGACAGCGGCTACTCGGTAGGCGGCGCCGTCGGCCATAGCGATACCGGCCCGATGAGCGGCGGGGATTACGCCCTCCAGGCCGGATTCGGCGGCGTGGTCGCGACCCCGGTGCAAGCGCTCGGCGCGCCCGTGATCCTGGCCCAGCCGGTGAGCCAAACGGCAGCCCCGGGAGGCGACGTGACGCTCAGCGTCAATGCCGCCGGCGACTCGCCGATCACCTACCAGTGGCAGTTTGACGGCGTCAGCATCGCCGGGGCGACCGCCAGCACCCTCACGCTGCCATGTGTTCAAGCCACCAACGCGGGGAACTACACCGTAATCGTCAGCAACCGCTTCGGCGCTTTGACCAGTTCCGGCACGGGCTTAAGAGTGCCGCCAGTCCTGGGTTGCCGGGTTGGCACCAAGGCCCTCACTCTTGCCTGGACGGGCTCGTATGTGTTGCAATCCGCGACCAACGCCCTGGGCCCGTATCACGACCTGCCGTCAGCCCCCAACCCCTGCGTGGTGATGGTGGGTGCCGGGCCCCAGCAGTTCTTCCGGCTGCAAGCAACTCCAGCGGGGACGATTGGCCTTGGCTCGTTCCTCGCGCCTGGACAATTCCAACTTCGGGTCGCAGGCATGCCTGGGTATAGCTACATGGTGCAGGCTTCAACCAATCTGACAAGCTGGACGTGCCTGCAAACCAACGCCGTGCCATTTGTGTTTGTGGATGCCGATTCCGCCAATTATCCTTGTCGCTTCTATCGCACGGTCTTTGTCCCGTCGCCCTGATGGCCGCGGTGGCAGCTTGGCTCGTCGTAGCGTTCGGGCGCACCCGGAGCGAGCCGGACGCTACTTGCTTGCGGACACGCCCGCCTCCGCCTCCAGCTCACCCAACCTCGGTCAGAAGCAATGCGGGATTCGCTCGCGCGAGGGTGTCTCGGACGCCGGGAAAGAACTGCTCGCGTTGAGCGCGTAGGGCGCCCCTGGCACCGGGGTGAATGCGGAATTGTGGACTACAGCTTCCGGGGTCGCTTCGCTCGACCCCGGTTATTCTACGATCAGCCGGCGCGGCTGCGCCGCGCTATTCGACCCGCACGCGGTAGAATCGCCGCTGCGCGGTCGCCGACGGGTCGGTCAGGACCTGCGCCGTGCCGTCGCCGAGGACCGCCGGCATGGCCGTCCACTGGCCGCCGGAAAGGTCGTCGCTGAACTCGAGGATGTAATGCTTGCCCGTCAAGGTGGGCACGGAGAGCGCGAAGGCGCCCTTGCCGAAGGCGACCACCTTCAACTGCGGCGGATCATCGCTCACGACGTTCACCTGGCCGTCCTGCGTCCGGAGCGCGGCGGCGGCGAAGTTCAAGCCGACCTCGCGCAGCGTGGTGGAGTCGGTCAGCGCCAGGCGGGAAACACTCCCCACTTTGCCGAGCACTTCAAAGCTGACGGCGAAGAGCACCGTGCCATCGGGCAGGGTCGTGCCGCTGGCCGCCGGGTCGTCCCAGGAGAGGGCGAGTTGGCCTGTGCCGGTGAAGCCCGTCCCGAAGTTGGCCGCCCCCAGCCCGTCCAGCCCGTAGTTGCCGGTGCCGGTGTAGCGCAGGACCGCGGGATCCCATTCCAGGGTAAACTGGGCGCTGGTGAGCTGGCTCAGGCCGCTGCCGGAGACGCGCGCGCTGATGGTGTCCCCCGGCAGCGCGAACAGGCTGCTCACCTGCAGGCTGACCGCCGCGCCCAGGCGCGGCGCCAGCGTGGGCGCTCCCCCGCCCGGCGGCGCCCAGGAACTGTTCACATCGCCGAGTTTCACCGCGATGTAGTTCTGGTTCAACTGGTCGGTGCCCAGGTTCGAGTAGGTCATGGACGCCGGCGCATTCCACGGATTCTGCGGGTCGGGGAAGAGATAGCCCGCCGGCACGAACCGCCACAGGCCGGCCGGGAAGTTGTTGGTCATGCCCAAAATGAGGCGCCGGATGAGGGTGATGTCCAGGGTGCTGATGGACTTCGAGCCGTTGACATCGGCGGCCAGCAGCTTGTAGGGCGAGTCCAGCGGGGCGACGGCCAGGATGTGCCGGCGGATGAGCGAGAGGTCCACCGTCGTCACGCCGTTGGCGGGCGGGGAGTCATCCGTCTTGCCGGGGGTGATGCCGTAGGTGCCGTTGAGGTTCACGGTCACGCCATACGACCCGTTGGTCAGGGTGGGCAGGGTCATGTTCGTGCTGCCTGTGACGGTCATGGCCACACCGGCCACCGGCGGGAGGGCGTTGGTCGGGCCGTAGTGGGTGACGACGCCGCTAACGGTGGCCGTGTGCGAGACGGTCAATTGGCCCGGCACCGTCTGGACAGGCACCAGGTTCAGGTTGCCGTCCACGGCTTCGATGGCCGTGGGCGTGCCATCAATGGGCAGCACCGTTGTGTTGCCGGGGTTGCCGACGATCTGGAAGCGCAAGGCAAAGACTGTGGACCCATCGGCGAGCGTTTCGCTCAGCCCCGACGGGTCATCCCAGGAGACAGTGAGCGTGCCGCTGTTGGTCAGGGTCGTGCCGAAGCTGCTGGCATCCAGGCCCGGCAAGCCGAATTGCTCGACGCCGACGAACGTGGCCACGGCCGGATTCCAGTGGCAGGAGAATTGGAACGAGCTGAGGTTGGCGAAGCGGGTCACCTGGACCGGCACCACCCGCTGGACGAGGGGCGGCCCGGCGTTGGTCCCCACGGTGAAGACGAGCGAATTGGACAAGACCTGGAATGGATTGCTCGATCCGCTGTGGCCCAGGCCGTCGTCCGCGCGCAGCACCACATTGCTGGCCCCCTGAAGCACGGCGACGCTGCCCGACCAGGCGCCGTTGATAAAACTGCCAGTGGTGGTGGGGGAGATGGCAATCGAGCCGGTCGCGCCACTGCCTTGGAACAGGATCTCATCCCACCAGGATTGGGTATTGTTGTAGTTGTACAGATAGGCTACGGAGAGCGCGCTCACCGTGGAGCCGCGGAAGGGGATGTTGGGGATGCTCAGGGCGTCATTGACGTAATAGTCCACCGTCCGGGCCGCCCAATGGAAGACCAGCCCGATCTTGTACCATTGATTCGCGCTGTACGGCACCGCATGCCAGGTTGACCCTTCATAGAGGCCCATGGTGCCGTCGCTGTTCATGTAGAAGAAGACGGCGATTTGCTCGTTCAGCGTCCCCTGGCCGGTGACGAAATAGCCGCCGGCCAGCGTGCTGTTGCTGGACCGGACGTAGAAGCTGATCTGGTCGGGTGTCAGGTTGGCGAAGGGGTGGGCGACGCCGTCGAAGTGCTGGACCGATCCCCCGATCAGCGTAAAGCTGTGGGTGCCGCCTGCCGCCGTGGCGGTCGTCACCTGGCGCGTGTAGCTGCCGGAGCCGTTGGTCCAGCCGTCGTAGGTGCCATCTTCGAAGTCGTCGCTGTAGAGGATGCCTCCGCCTGTCGCGGAAGCGCTCAACGACACCGGCCCGGTGAAGTTGGTGACCGGCGCGTTGGCGAGGTCCCGTGCCGTGACGGTGACCGCGAACGGCGCGTTCACGAACTGCGTGGGGCCGACGGTGCTCCAGGTGAAATGATCCACCTGGTTGGTGGTGAAGGCATTTACAACTTCGGTCTTGTTCGTGCCGAAGATCATATACCACACCGTGCTCAGGCTCTGACCCGCAGCCAGGGTGCCATAGTTCTGCACCAGGTTGATGTCTATGTCTCCAGCAGCCCCGCCCGGATCCACCACAGTCAGGAGGTTATAGGCGTTGGTGTTATCGAAGCCCGTCGCACTGGGAATCTGCAGGCCCGAATCCGACCCGAAGCCGACGCTCAGGCCCGAGGACGGACCACTCGCGACCACCAGATCGTTGGGGAGGTTCACCGACACCACGTCATTCAGGGTGTTGTAGGTGGAATTGGTCACCACGACGTAATCCTGGTCCGGGTCGGCGGTGTCCAGGGTGACCACATTGGGCAACGCCGCGGTGCCGGTATTCCGCAAGGTATCCACGATGCGGATGACCTTGCTGTTGGTCGCGAAGGAGAGATCGCGGGTGAAGCTCAGGCCCGGGATGACCACCCCGTTAATCAAGGCCCGCTGCAGGCTGCCGGTGCTGAGGTTGCTGACGGACAAGCTGGTGAATCCCCGGATCAGCGGGCTGCTGCCATTCACATAGTTGGATCCGGCCACGCCCACCACCTGGTTATACACCGGAGTGCCCGGCTCCCAGAAGTCCACCCCGCCGGCCCCGCCGGTGCCGGCCGGGTTGAACTTGGCGCCGGTATTGGCGGCCAGGAAGACGCCGTTGGTCTGAATCGGCAGGTAGAGGTAGCTGCCCGTCAGGAAGACCGGGCCGGAGGCGGGCGGAGTGACGGTCAGCACCGCGTTGGAACTGAGAGCGGTGCCGTAGGCGTTGCTGACGAGGCAACTGAACAGGCTGCCCGAGTCGGCCAATTGGACGTTGTTGGTCGTGTAGCTGGAAGCCGTCGCGCCGGCGATGAACGCGCCGTTGCGCCTCCAGAAGTAGCTCAGCGGCGTGGCGCCGGTGGCACTCACCGTGAAACTGGCCGCGCCCCCGACCGGCACTACCTGGCTGGCAGGCTGAGCGATAATGACCGGGGCATTGGACACACCCTGCTGCGCGGCCCACATGAGGGCGTTGGCCATCAACCGTCCGCCGCCGGTGCCGGCATTCCAGAGGTCGCCCCGCGCATCGCTGGAGGGCGGATAGAAGTTCAAGCCGACGATGCGCCCCGCGGTGATCTGTTTGGCTCCGACGAGGGGCTGGTTATTGCTCCAGTGCGCGACGAGGGTGGCGTTGGAAGAGATCGTGATGGGGGAATTGTGGAAGCTGCTGAGCCCGCCCATGAAGGAGCTGACGCCGGCAAGCAAGGGGTGCGCCGGCAGGTCGGCGACCAGGACCAGGTTGCTGCCCTCGTCCTGGGAACCGGTCGTGAACGGCAGGTAGCCACCGGTGAGGAGCCGGCCGTCAATGCCGAGGCCGCCGCCGGAATAATAGGCGAACGTGCTGAGCACCACCCCGCCGCCCGCGTCAATATAATCAGCCAGGACATCGCCCAAGGCGGTGCTGTCGTTGAAGGACGCATCGGAGTAAACGAGCACCGCGCGATACTGCTGCAGTTGTGCCAGGGTGGGCACCGGACTGCCGACCGCGACCAGGAACTCGTCCACCTGAGCGGACGGCAGGGCCGCGGCGATCTTGTTGGTAACATCATCATTCCACGCCGTCGAGCTGGGAGCACCATAGACGGCAAAACGCAGACCGGAGGCGGGGATCACCGTCAGGGTGGCGTTCGAGCTGAGCGCCGTGCCGAAGGCATTGCTGACCAGGCAACTGAAGAGGCTGCCCGAATCGGCCAATTGGACGTTGTTGGTCGTGTAGCTGGAAGCCGTCGCGCCGGTGATGAACGCGCCGTTGCGCCTCCAGAAGTAGCTCAGCGGGGCGGTGCCGGTGGCGCTGACCGTGAAACTGGCCGTGCTCCCGACCGGCAGCGCCTGGCTGGCGGGCTGAGCGACGATGGCCGGCGGAGCGCCCGCTGAGTTGGTCGAGATCTGGACGTTGTCCATGGCGAAATGCGTGCCAGCGCCGGTGTAGCCAGGATGGGGCGTGCCGCCGGAGGAGATGAAGTTCACCAGCGTCACCCCCGTATAATTGAAGTTGAGCAGCGTGGGATTCGTGGCGCTGAGGATGTAGGTGTTGTTGTAGGTCAGCGTGCCGCCGACATAGCCCAGCGCCTGGAGCTGGAGATTATCGTTCCAGGCCGCCGTGAAGTAGCCCGACAGCAGATTGAAGGCGTTGGCGCTGCTGAAGCTGGCCGGGTTGCCGCCCGGGTTGAAGGCGACATTGGGGGAGGACACCACTCCCGCCGCGTACCCGCCCCCGTGCGCCGCGCCGATGGTGGACTCGAAGTTGTTCCAGGTCAGGGTGTGATAGCCGGCCGGCACAAGTAGGCCATCGCCCGTCAGGTCATCAAACGTGATCAAGTCCGAGGTGGCGGCGGTTACGGTCAACACAGCGTTGGAGCTGAGCGCCGTGCCGAAGGCGTTGCTGACCAGGCAACTGAAGAGGCTGCCGGAATCGGCCAATTGCACGTTGTTGGTCGCGTAGCAGCTATTGGTGCCCCCGGCGATGGGCAGGCCGTTGCGCCGCCAGTAGTAGCTTAACGGCGCCGTGCCGGACGCCGCGACACAGAAGCTCGCCGTGCCGCCCACCGGCACGGTCTGGCTGATCGGTTGGCCGGTAATCACCGGCGCCGCCGAGCTGGAGGCGTAATAGACCGCTCCGTTCCAAATGCGCGGGTAGAAGGTCAGGCCGGTAAAGGGCGGAGTGCCTTTGCCGCAATTGGAAACGAGCCGGAGGACTGCGTCCTCGTAAGTGTTTGAGCCGTCCGTGTAATACATGATCGCGCCGGCGGTGTAATCCACATAGACGTAGAGCCCGTAGGTCACGCCTTGCAGGAACTGCACGCCGTTGCCGCTGAGGTCCACGTGAGTCCGCTGGCCCTGACCGGCGGCCGTGACCGACCGGGCGCCCAACAGGATCCAGCCCGTGGTGTTGGTTTCCTGGCCGTAGCTGCTCCCGTTGCGGTAATAAACCGACACCGTCGTGTTGCTGGGCGCCGAGATGTTCACATCCAATGCGGTAATGCCGAGGTTGGCCTTGGGGACAATGTCGAACATGTTGCCCGCGTAGCTGTTGCCGCCGGCGAAGGTGGTCGTCAGCACCCCGCCCGCGCTCCCAACCGTCAGGAGCGCGCTGGAACTGAGGACGGACCCGAAGCGGTTGCTCACGAGGCAACTGAACAGCGCGCCGGAATCGGCCACCTGCACGTTGTTGGTGGTGTAGCTGGAAGCCGTCGCCCCCGCGATCGGCGTGCCGTTTCGGCGCCAGAAATAGCTCAGCGGCGGGCTGCCGGTGGCCGAGACGCTGAAGGTGGCGGAGTCCCCCACATTCACGGCGACGCTCTGCGGTTGGGTGACAATGACCGGCGGCAGATTTGAGCCGCCGAGCACCGTGAAGGAGCCGCTGGTGCCGCTATGGGAGGCCCCATCGTCGGCCCGCAGCACGACATTGGTGGCGGGCTGAAGCACGGCGACGCTGCCAGCCCAGACGCCGTTGCTGAAGCTGCCCGAAACCGTCGGGGAGATGGCGATCTGGCCGCCCGCGCCTGCGCCTGAACTGATGGTATCCAGCGAGAAGTTGGAGAAAGACCTCATCGCGACGCCGCCGGGCAGACCCGTCACGCCGGTGTAGCTGAGCGTATTCAGCACGGTGATGCCGTCCGAACCGTAAAGCGTGCAGATGACCGATGAGCTTGAGACGAACTGGACGGCGACCTTATACCAGTTGCCGGCCACCCAGCTCTGGCTGGCAGACGCCACCACGGTGTAGCTGGTGAAGTTGACGTCCTGCTGCAGCACGAACTCGTCGGTATTGGGGGCGGCGACGACAGCCCAGCACCCGCCGGCGGAGGCGCCAAAGCCCAAATAGGCCCGCCCGCTGCCGGGGCGAATCCACCACGACAGCACGTCGCCGGCGTTGCCCAGCGACACATCGGTGCGGTAAGTCCATTCCGGGTCGCTCAATCCATAGCCGCCGTCGTGCGCATAAGCCGGCGAGATGGTGCCCAGCGTTGTCGTGACGAGCGACACCCACGGCGCCTGCGGCCAGACCCCGGACTCAAATCCTTCGATGACAGCGCCGCCAGCCCCGCCGTTGGTCCAGCCGGTCAGGTTGACCGGCCCGGCAAAGGTCGTCACGGTCGCATTGGCCGCATCCTTGGCAGTAACGTTCACCGCAAACGGCACTGAAGCCGCCTGGGGCGAGGCGATGGTGCTCCAGGCGAAGTGGTCCACGGTTGAACTGGAGGACGTCCCAAGGTCCACATTGTCCATCACGAATTGCGTGCCCATGCCGCCGTAGCCGGGATGCGGCGTGCCGCCCGAGGGGATGAAGTCCACCTCGGTCACCCCATTGAAGTCGAAGTTAATCAGCGTCGGGCTGGTGGCGCTGAGGGTGTCGGTCCGGCTGTACACCAGCGTGCCGCCCACAAAGCCGAGCGTCTGCAACTGCAGATTGTCGAACCAGGCGGCGGTGAGGTAGGCGGAAACGAAGTTGAAGGGCGTGGCCCGGCTGATGCTGGCATTGGTGCCCCACGCATCGTAGGCAACGTTGGGGCTGCTTAACATCCCGGCGTAATAGCCGCTGTTGCTCTCGCTGTTACTGTCGAGGTAGCTCATGTTGCCCCAGGTAAAGCCGTGATAGCCCGCCGGTACCGCCACGCCCGACCCGGTGAGGTCGTCGAACGTGATCAGGTCCACGGCTCCAGTGGTAACAGTCAGCGTCGCGCTGGCGCTGGGCGTGATGCCCAGGCTATTGCTGACCAGGCAACTGAACTGGCTGCCGGACGCGGCGAGCGGCACGCTGTTGGTGGTGTAGCTGGAGGCCGTTGCCCCGGGAATGAAGGCCCCGTTCAGACTCCAGAAGTAGCTCAGCGGCGGCGTGCCGGTGGCCACCACCGTAAACGTCGCGCTCGAACCGGCCAGGATCGTCAGGCTCGCGGGTTGCGTCACGATGACCGGCGGGCTGGGCGGCAGGTTGGTCGGGACCACGCTGATATCGTCCAGGCCCAGATAGCTCGGGTCCTGCCGGAACCCGATCTGCAAAGTGCTGCTGCTGCTGAAGGCGGTGGCGGCCACTTGCAGATTGGTCCAGCCCAGGGTCGGCAGATTCACGCCATCGTAGAGAATGGTGCCGTTCCAGGTGACCTGCAGTTCGTTCGGGGTGCCGCCGCTCGGATTGTTGAACCACAGGGAGACCCAATAGTTCGAGCCGGGGATCGTGGGCAAGGTCTGAGATAGATAGCCCAGCCCGCCGACCGGCCCCGCCCTGACGCCGTAGGTGCCGGAATGGACATACGAGGAGCTGGTGGTCACCGCGGCGCCCGTCTTGGTGCCGTCCCAGCCCGTGAAGTCCCCCGTCTCGAACCCTCCGTTCACAATCAGCGACGGGCTGACCGTCAGCGTGGCGTTGCTGCTGAGAATGGCGCCATAGCGGTTGCTGACCAGGCAACTGAATTGGCTCCCGGAGTCCGCCACCTGCACGTTATTGGTGGTGTAGGTGGCTTGGGTCGCGCCGGCAATGGGCGTGCCGTTCCGGCGCCAGGTGTAGCTCACCGGCGGCGCGCCGGTGGCATTCACGCTAAAGGTGGCGGTGCCGCCGAAGCGCACCGTCAGGTCAGCCGGCTGAGCGAGAATCACCGGCGCACCCAGCACGACCAGGGTGAATGTGCGGCTTTGACCGACCCCATCGCTCAGGTTGGTGAACCAGGCCGTGGTGACATAAGTGCCCGCCACCAGATTGCTCGCGCTTGAGGTCAGGCCAAATGCCACCGTGGCCGCCGGCCCACCCGGCGTCAGCGTGCCGCCGCTGGACGAGGCATTGAGCCAGAGGGAGGTATTGACCAACGACCAGATCAGCGAGGTCGTGCCGCTGTTGGTCAGGGTAAAGGTTTCCGCGGTCACATCAAACGGGCCGCCGGGGCCGCCG
>Ga0335071_10007755_pt1 | contig 11037 bp, 7 predicted proteins | sample Lox_Sample_15_FD_206724 | JGI IMG/M metagenome (GOLD analysis project Ga0335071, IMG submission 206724) | Soil microbial communities from Loxahatchee National Wildlife Refuge, Florida, United States - Lox_Sample_1.5 | ecosystem: Environmental > Terrestrial > Soil > Wetlands | place: USA: Florida...
GGCGGAAAGCGTCCTGGCCGACATGCAGGCGGCCGTCTCCCGGACCGCGGCCGAGCTGGCCGGGCAGGCCGACGAGGCGGGTATGGGCTGGCTGCCCGCCGACGCATCGCCCGAGGGGCTCGCCGAGCGGGCCGGCGCGAAGCTGGCCGTCCGGCTCGAAGCGGTTCGCGCCGTCCGGGCCGCGCTCGCCGGGCACCACCAGGCCGAGCAGGCCCGGAACCTGGCCAGGCTCGCCCTCGACCGGGCGCACGACGCGCTGGCCGGTGCCGAGCAGGCCGAACAGGCGGCCGCCGACGCTGTGCAGCAGGCGCTCGACGACGCGGAACGCGTCTTGGGTGACTGGGCCGCCCGGCACGCCGGGCTGATACCGGACGATGACTGGCGGCGGCTCACCGAGACGCTCAGAGATGCCATCACGCGGTTCGGCGATCCGGGTGCCCCGGCGCTGGAGACCGTTTACAACGGCGCCGTCGCAGCCGCCGAGCAAGCGGTCCGTGACGAGCAAGCCGCGCTGCGCGCCGCTCGGGCCTCCGCCTCGGCCTCCCGGGACCGGCTGGCCGAGGAGCGGGACCGGATCGCGGCCGAGCGTGACGACGCGCCGCCCCGCTACCCCGGCCGGACCGCAGACCGCGCCGGCCGCGAAGGCGCGCCGCTGTGGCGGCTGGTTCGCTTCGCTGATCACGTACCGGAGGACCAGGCCGCCGCGATCGAGGCCGCGCTCCAGGCGACCGGCATGCTGGACGCCTGGGTCACGCCCGCGGATAATGCGGTCACAGCCGAGGACGGCTTCCTGGTCCCGGGCGCGGCGGCGCCCGGGAGAAGCCTGGTGGACGTGCTCGAGCCCGAAGACGGCGCGTCCGTGCCCCGGGACCGGGTCACCGCGGTGCTGACCTCGATCGCGCTGGACGGCGGGCTGTTCTCCGCGGCCGCCGTGATCGGTGCCGACGGCCACTACTCGCACGGCGTCACCGCCGGGCGGCACGGTAAACAACACGCCGAGTACATCGGCGCGACCGCCCGCGCCCGCCGCCGGGCCGCCCGGATCGCCGAATGCGAGGCGGAGATCGCCTCGCGTGAGGCGGAGATCGCCGGGCTGGACCGGCAGGCCGCCGGGCTGGCCGATACCCTCGCGGCGTTCGCCGAGGCGCGAATCACGCTGCCCGCCACGCCGGCGATCGCCGCCGCGCAGCGCGAACACGCCCGCGCCGCCGGGCACCTGCGCGCCGCACGGCAGAACGCGGAGCAGGCCCAGGCGAGCTTCGACGAGTCCGTCGCCGCCTGCACCGTAACCGAACGCGTGCTGCGGCGCGCCGCCGTCGAGCATGCGCTCGACCCGGACGACGTCGACCGGGTCGAGGATGCGGCGCGCAGGTTCGAATCGGCCGCCGGCGACCTCGCCGCCCGGCACCGGGAGGAGTCCCGCCAGGCGAGCATCGTGGCCGAGGCGGCGACCCGGCTGGATCGCGCCGCGGAAGAGGAGGCGGCCGCCGCCGACAGCGAGCGCGCCGCACGCCGTCGCCATACCGAGGAGGCGGCCAAGCTCGAGGCGCTGCGCGGCACCGTGGGCGTGGCGGCGCAGCAGGTTCTCGCACAGATCGAGGAGGCCGAAGCCGGGCTGACCGCGGCGCAAGCCGAGGAAAAAGCCTCCCGTACCGCCGAGATCGACGCGATCCGGGCCGCGGCCCAGGCGGCCGAGCGCGTGGTCAAAGGCCGGGAAGCGCTGGCGGTCGCGGCCGAGGAGGAGCGCGCCACCGCCCGCGGTCTCGGGCCGTTCGCGGCCAGGGAGTTGCTGGACGTGCTGAACTGCCCGCCCGGCCTGGCCTGGCCGGCGGCCGACACCGACTGGGACGCGGCGGACCTGCCCAGCCCGGTGCTCGGCGTATACGAGGCGATCCTGATCGTCACGAGAGACCTCACCCCGACCGAGACCTCGCTGAAGATGTCCACCACCCGACTCACCCGGGCGCTGGAGGAGCTACAGGCCCAGCTCGCCGCGGCGGGGCAGGATTACCACCCCGAGTGGGACGGCGCCGACGGCGTCATCGTGGTCCGGATCGCCGACGAGCAAGGGCCGCTGCCGGTCGGCGCGTTCGCCGGGCGCATCGCAGCCGCGCGCCGCGACCAGCAACTGCTGCTGTCCGAATCGGAGCAGCGCATCCTTGAGGACGCCCTGCTGACCAGGCTGGCCCAGCAGATCCACGACCGGACCGTGGACGCCAGGGACCTGATCCGCAGGATGAACACGGAGATGCGGTCGCGGAAGATGTCCTCGGGCAAGACCGTCGGTGTCAAGTGGCAACTCGCTGACCATCTCGATGACGAGCAGCGCGCAGTGTGCGCGCTGCTCGACGCGGGTGCCTCCCGGCTCAGCCCGGACGCGCTCAGCAGGATGCGCAGCCACTTCGCCGCGCAGATCAAGACGGCCCGCGCCCGGCACCGTGAGCTGCCGTACCGGGAACTGCTCGCCCAGGTGCTCGACTACCGCCGGTGGCGGCAGTTCGTCTTCCAGCTAGCCGGCCCGGAGGGTGGCGAGGAGACGCTAACCCGTGCCCGGCACAGCCGGCTCTCCGGCGGCGAGCAGTCAGTATCGCTGCACCTGCCGCTGTTCGCCGCCGCGCACGCCATGCTCAACTCCGCCTGTTCGCACGCGCCGCGGCTGCTCGCCCTGGACGAGGCGTTCGCGGGGGTGGATGACATGGGCCGCGGCGAGCTGATGGGTTTGGCGGCCCAGTTCGACCTTGATCTGTTCATGACCGGGTACGACCTGTGGGCGACCGAGGGCTCGATCCGCGCGGCCGCCCACTACGACCTGGCGCACTCGCCCGTGCAGCACACGGTCAGCGCCTTGCTGCTGGTCTGGGACGGCGGCGAGCTGATCGCCGACGAGGCCGGCGAGCTCGGCACCGCGCTGGGCTCACCGGGAACACGCCGGGCGACCAGTGCGGCCTGATAGAGCATGACCGGCGACCTGGAGGAACTGCGCGGCGAGGGCTGGTCGCGGCTGCTCGCGAAGGCCAGGAAGAGCCTGGAAGGCAGCGGCGGCGCGCTCGACCGGTCGATCGGGCTGAACGCGCCCGCTGACAGCGAGCGACGCCTGGTCATAAGCATCACCGGGCAGTACCGGCCGGAAACGGCGCGGCGCCTCACGGTCGGCCTCGCCGACCTGGACGCGGCGCTGCGCCTGCGGCACGGCTCGGGACTGCGGGCCACGCTCGAGGCGCTGGGCGGGCCGCTGCGTGACCGGCAGGCCGAACGGATTTGGGAAGCACAGCGGATCCAGACCGCCGCCGCGGCGGCCGCCGCCTCCGTGCTCGCCGCCGAACCGTGGTACCTGGCGTGGCTGTCGGCGCTGCGGTCCGATGGCAGCATCACCCGGCTGGTGCGCCGGGATGACGAATTGCTGCTCGAGCGGGGCGTGCGGATCCTCGAGTTCCTGGACGCCCGCGACCCGGACAATCCGGTCCCGCTGCCGGTGCTGGCTGAGCAGCTTACCGGTGACACCAAGGCCCTGCTGGCGGGCGGACCGCTCGCCGGCCTGGTGCTGCGCGCGCTGGCGATGCGCTTGGGACTAGACGGCGTACCGCGGGACCGGGCAGGTCAGCGGGCACTGTGGGAGAAGTCGGGAGCCATCGCCGACGACCTGGCCAGCCAGGTCCTGGTGCTGAATCTACGCTGCGCTGGCGACGATATGGTGTCGAGCTGGCTGAACGACGCCGCCGGAGCCGGGCTTCCGTTCCGCCTCACCCTCCAGCAGGCCGCCCAGGTATCCGCTCCTGCCGCCGGTGACATCTACGTGTGCGAGAACCCGGCCGTGCTGCGGGTCGCCGCGGCCGAACTCGGGGCGGGTGGCGCCGCACTGGTCTGCACCGAAGGCGTGCCGAGCGCCGCCTGTCATACCGTGGTCGGGAAGGCCACCGCGCGCGGCGCGCGGCTGCACTGGCGGGCCGACTTCGACTGGGCCGGCCTGCGCATCGTCAGTGCCGCCGTAACGAGGCACGGAGCGCGGCCGTGGCGGATGACCGCCCGCGACTACCGCGACGCGCTCGCGGCGGGCGAATCGACCCCGCTCACCGGCCGGGAGGCGGTCAGCCCGTGGGACCGGCAGCTCGCGTCGCTCATGGCCGGACACGGCCGCGCCGTCATGGAGGAACGCCTGATCACCACACTGCTCGCCGATCTGAAAGCATGATCACCGGGCGCGCTGGCGGCCTACTCAGCGAAGGGGTTAAGCACCTGGACTCCAGCCAGTTCAAAGTCCTTCGTGTTGCGGGTGACCACGGTCATGCCGTGTACTCGGGCTGTCGCCGCAATGAGCGCGTCGATCACCGGTAGCGGCTTTTGTGTACTGGTGACGGCCCCAGGCGGCGGCGACTGGGAGGGTAACCGGGAGAACCCGGTCTTCGAACCCGGTATCCACCTCCCGCAGCCAGCGCTGAAGGGTGGATGCCTGATGCAGGTCTCCCCGGGCGCGAACTCTCGCGATCCCCGAGCACCCTGGCCGCATGGGGATGGCCCGGGCCAGTACCGGCCCGGGCCATTGCCCGTTCTGATTAGCTGGCAATCGTTACCAGCGGTAGACACCAGTCCAGTACGGCCAGAAGTGAATCTCGGCCCAGACGCCGTGATTCGACAGCGGCCCGTACCCTTGGGCGAGCTTGTTCATGGTCACCACGATGCCCACACACACTGCGGTGGCGACGACCGGGTCGGCGATCAGCGACAGCCCCACCTCGCAGTAAGGCTCCGCCCTGTACAGCGCCTTGCCCACGATGTCGGCATACGAGGCGATGATCCAGAAGTGCTCGCCGCCTGAGCCCGACAGTCCCCAGCTCAGGTCGAGCTGAGCGCTGCCGGGGGTTACCACGGGGCCCGTGCCGACGCCAGCCACGCGGCCGAAGCTGTCCTGGAACACCTGGAAGACCTTCTTGCGGCCCGCCTCGGTCGAGACCGCCTTGTGCCACGCTGTGGCCTCGGCCGGGGTCAGCGCCGGGACGTGAGCCGCGGCGGTCGTCGCGGCGATCGTCGCGGTGGTCTGGTGCGACGCGGCCGCGGTGTGTCCCGGTACCGTCGTCAGGGCCAGCGTGACCGCCGCGGCCGCGGCGACCAGGCCGGTGGCCGCCGCGATGACGCGGGACGGCCGGAGACCGGATGTCCGCGGCTGGCTGCTGGGCTGACGGTGCCTGCCGTGCTGCCTCATGTGCTCGTTCATCTCCCGCTCCCTTGCGTTAGCTGTGCCGGTCTGACCGGCGTGAGACCTGACCATAGCGACTTTGACATTCTTATAGCAAGCTAGGTTCATCAAAAATCTTCAAGTTTTTCAGAAACTCTCGTTTTGCTGGCATGTCACGTTGGTCTAGCATGCAGTGAAGGTCAAGTCCGGGGGGCCTGAGCAAAGGTCGGCGATGAACCACGAGCAGTTCCAGGTCATGCTGGATGACCTCGCCCGGAAGGCCACCGTGGGCCAGGAAGTTCTCGGCGAGGTCCTGGCCCGGGTGTCCCTGCAGGCCCCCGAGGAGACATCACGCAGTGCGATCGCTGCGGGGAACCCGACCGCCCGGCGCCCTGTTGACCAGCGCGAGATCCCCCAGGGCACCGTCAGCAAAGCAGTCAAGGCACTGAAGGAGGAAGGGCTCCTGGCGGACGGCGAGAAGTCCTTGCTGAGCCCTGACGGCCGCCCGCTCGCGCCGATACGCCTGGGAAGCCGCTATGCGATCGCCGGAGTAAAAGTCACCCAGTCCGGCGGGCAGCCCAGGCAGGTGACAACGGTCCTGGTCGGCCTGGACGGCACCCGTATCCTCAAGCCAGCGCGCGACCGCGTTGGTAGCTGGGACCAGGCTGCTGAACTGATCCACCGTCACGTGGCCTCCCTCAAGAGCGCTGGTGACCAGAAGAGGGCAGCTGCCGGACTGGAACCACTGCGGATGCTCGGCGTGGGCATCGAAGTGGGCTCGCCCGTCTACAACGGCGAGGTCATCCCGCCCCTGAGGGACGGCTCCGCAGCGCCTGTCCCCCTGGCGGCCTGGCTGCACCGCCTCTTCGACGCTGACCCCGGCTTCGGCCAGCCCGTCCCGGTCATCGTGGAAAACGACGTCAACGCCCTGGCCGTACTGGCCATCCATCAGGCCCGCTACGCCGAGCCAGACCTCGTGGTCGTCGGAGTCTTCGATGAAGGAGTCGGCGGCGGCCTGATCATGGACAGCCGGCTACGGCGAGGAGGCAATGGCCGGGCCATGGAAATCGGCCATCTCGCCGTCGGCTTCCCGCCCGGCCAGCAAGAGCGTCAGCCGGACCCGCAAGAACTGGGCCTCGATGTCGCCCCGGCCGGATCTGCTAATTTCTACACCCGATGCTCCTGCGGTCACTTCGGGCACGTCGACACCCTCGCGCCGCCGCGCCGCATCCAGGGAATGCTCGGCGACCTCCCCCTGGACCAGCTCGGCGAGATCGGCTCCCGTGATCCCGGGTTCAAACGCGCCCAGGCCGTATTCGCCCGAGGCGGCGCCGCCCTCGGCCGGGCCCTCGCGCACGTCAGCAACGCCGTCAATCCCAGCAGCGTAATCGCGTACCTGCCCAGCCCTCTGGCTGAACCCAAGCCGGACACCGCCGCGGCCGCCTACCACAGCGCAGTGCGCCAGGAAGCCACCAGCGCATTCGCAGCAGGTAACAACGCCGACTACCTGAAAATCCGCGCGTTCCCCGCAAAGCCCGAAGAACTCACCCTAGGTGGAGCCAAAGCCGCAGCCGTATGCGTCCTCGAAAGCTTCATAGAACACGCTCTGCGACTTGACGGATGCACCACCGCGCTCAGGCGATCCAGCACCGCTTCCGGCAGCTTCAAGACAGTCAGCCCGCTAGACCCGGATCGCTCCTGGCCTGGCCGACGAGGCAATTACCCTGCGTGAGTTAAACGCCTGGCCCTCGAACTCCTTCTATACCGATGAAGGCCGGCTTACAGCTGCTCCTTTGGCGCGTGCCGAGCGTGACGCATCGGACGGATTCATGACTGTTCGCATGCGCGGGCGAGGGTCTTGATGGCCCAGCCTGCCGTCTCAGCCGCGGCTGCAGGGTCCAGGCCGAGGTAGTCCTTCCAGTACAGCCAGGCCATCGGGGAGGTCAGCAGCAGGACGGTGTGCAGGAGGAACTGCGCGTCGTCGCCGTCGGCGGCCTGGTCACCGAGGGCCGTGCGGAGCATGGCCAGGCGGACCGCCACGTTGGGCCGGGGGACGCGCTGCGGGTCGGTGGCGGCCAGGGTCCACCGGACCACGTTCTCCAGGGCGGCGGACCGGTGGAACACGGTGTGCACGGCATCGACGAGGTCATCGGCCGAGGCGGGGGCGAGGCCTGCGGCGACCGTGCGGAACTGGTAGCCGGCCAGGGCGGCGAAAAGGTCCCGCTTGGTGGGGAAGTGGCGGTACAGGGTGGGCTCGGACACGCCAGCCCGCCGGGCAACGGCCGCCATGGAGATCTCCAGCGGGTGCTCCTCGTCGATCAGCGCGGCGAGCGCCTCGATGATCCGCTGCTCAGTGACCTGCCGCTGGGCTTCGCGGAGCGACGGCCTTGACGTTAGCGTTGCCATAATTATGATAGTAACACTATCATCTTCTAGGAAGGCGCTCACTATGTCACAGGTGGAGGAAGTCCTGCACGGCATCTACGAGGCCATCAACACCGGCAACCTCGCCCTGCTGGACAAGTTCGTCGCCCCCGGCTACGTCGAGCACAGCGAGGGTTTCCAGGGCGTCGAGCCCTTCAAGCAGCAGATCACCGCGTTCCGCACCGCCTTCCCCGACCTGCGGGTGACCATCGAGGACCTGCTGGCCGACGGGGACCGGTTCGCTAGCCGGACCACCGTGACCGGCACCCACACCGGCGACCTTATGGGCCTGCCCGGCACCGGCAAGCCGATCAGCGTGGAGGCCGTCGACATCGGCCGCATCGAGGACGGCCAGGCCCAGGAGCGCTGGGGCGGGCTGAACATGTACGCGCTGCTGACCCAGCTTGGCGTGATCCCCGCACCTCAGCCGACCTGACCAGCCCCGCGGTACCCGCTGACCGCTGGTATGCCGCGGTTGGCCAGCCGACCTTCCGTCACCGTAAGGTCTCATGAGTGGATCTCAGTCCCTCGGGTCTTGCCGCCAGGGCCCTGCAGACGCGGGTTCTTGCCCAGGCGCCGTGACCACGGTGGGGTCATGGCGGGTGGCCGTGACCCCGGCTCGCGAAGCCCCGGGCCTAGCGCCAGCCGTAGCGCTGATGCAGCCGGTCTGTGACCCGCTCGAACGGCTCGCGTGGCAGGGCCGCAGCTTCCCGGCGCATGCCGCCCTCGTGCACCCGGATCACCCGGTCCAGGTTGACCCAGGACGGCCGGTGCTCGCCGTCCCACCCGCCCATGCCGATGGACACAAAGTCGCCCTCGCCGTCGTGGTCCTTGCTGGTTAGCTGCACGGCCAGGTAGGTGCGTGGCGATTCGACGGCCACCACGAGCACCGGCCGGTCCTTGCCCCGCCCGTCGTTCTCCTCGAACGGCACCCAGGTCCAGACGATCTCGCCGGGATCCGGGGCCCCGTCCGTGTGCGGCGAGTAGCTCATCCGCACCGGCCCGATGCGATGTGGATCGACCTCCACGGTGGCGTCCGGCCCGAACTCGCCCGGCGGGACCTCCGCATCGGCACGGGACGACCGCGCCCGTTCCCGGGCCGGGTGACCGTATGCCGCTGCGACCGAGGATGAAGATGAGGAACGGGCCGCCGGCGGTGATGCCGACCGCCGCCCGCCTCGCCGTCTTGTCTCCCGTGAGGGTGCCTCACCCCGGCGGCGCCTGCTTGTCACCGCGTCGGAGGCGGTCTTGATCAGATCCCCCAGCAACCCCATGCCGCCACAATAACCGGACCGGCCACGGCTCCGTAGACCCTGCCGGCCAGCACCCGGCCCGGCCGCATCCGAAGACGCCAGCGGCAATGGACGAGTTATGGCACTGCAAAACGGTCACCGTCAGTCAGGAGGAGCGGTCATAGGCATCGCTGTTCCGCCCGGACGCTGTCCGCTATGTGTCCGTAACCACTGCTACGCATCGACCGACGGTGACACGCCCTGGTGGGTGCCGGTTCCTGGCACGGTGCGAGCGATGCTGGTTATGGTGCGCGACGTACTGATCCAGGACCACGGGGCCGGGAGCAACCCAGGAACCGCGCCCTGGGCCTAGTCAGCGTGGTCGTGGCCGCCGCGGCGGCCCGCGGGACGAGCCCCGTGGCGCACCAATGCACGCCCGGATGGGCTCCCGCCCATGGGACGTTTGTCGCTTGTGGACCCGGTGGCATCGGCACCAGCTCGCTCGCCCGCGAGACGCTGGCGGCCGCCCAGACCGCGGCGGGCCGCAGCGTCGGCCCGAACGTGTACCGGGCGCTGGCCAACCATCCGCGAGCGCTGCGGAAGCTGCTGGAGTTCGGCACGTCGTGTATTGCGACAACACGATGACTCCGGCTAAGCGGGAACTGGCCCGTCTCAGCGACGATCCGCTGTCGGACGGGGGTGTGCGCGTCCGGCCAGGCGGCGATCGTGCGTTTCGCCCAGCGCTGCACCCGGATGGAGGTCATCGACGATGTCGCCTTCGCGGACCTGGCAGCGCGCTTCGAGCCGACGCAGATAACCGAGATCAGCCTGACGGTGGGCATGTCCAACGTGATCAACCGCTTCCACGCCGCCTTCCGCACCGAGGTGGACCGGCAGACCAGCGAGGCGCCGGCGCGGACGTGCTGCTCGCCTACCCCAATGTGCCGGAGGACTGAGAAATGGACTACGCCGACGCCGTCGCGACGTTTTGTACCCCGCGCCCCATGGGTACCCCGCTGCCAGAGGTGGTCCGCGCCGGCGGCCCCGCCCGCAGGCTGCGGGATGCGTGCGAGCCGCTCGCCATGCACGCGCTATGGAACCGCCACACCAATGAACGTCTGGCCGCCCTTGGCCTGGACTTTCTCACCAGCTACGTCGGCGGCCGCGCGGCGAGCCTTGGCGAGCCGTCACCTCCGGTCGTGGCAGCGGCGTTCGCCTGGTTCGAGCCGAACCTGCTGGCCGGGCTTTATGAGGCAGCCCGGTCGACGGCGCCGCGGGAGCGGCTGCTGGCGGTCAGGGATACCGCCACTGCCGCCAGCCTGGCCGAGGTGCTCGCCGGGGACGACCCGACCGAGGTGGCCGAACTGCTCGCCGACGCCGCAGAGAGCGCCGACGGCACTGGGCGTCCGCTGTTCAGCGGGCTGCGCGGGCGCGGCCGACCCGGCGATCCCTTCCAGCGCCTGTGGTGGGCCTGCGACCTGGTACGCGAACACCGTGGCGACTCGCACGTCGCAGTGGCGAACGCGGCCGGGCTCGGGCCGGTGGAGATGAACGTGCTCACCGAGTGCTGGCTCGGTATGCCGCTGCTGTCCTACACCGCCACCCGCGGTTGGCCGGAGACGGCGATGCGTGCCGCAGTGGACGGGCTGGAAGCCCGCGGCTTGCTGGGGGACGGCACGCTGACCGACGCGGGCCGCGCCGCCAGGGCCACCATCGAGGACCGGACCGACGCCGCCGAGCAGGCGATCGTCGCCGCGCTGGGCGGCCGGCTGGACGAGGTATGCGCCCGGCTGGACGGCTGGAGCGAGCAGTGCATCGCGGCCGGCGCATTCCCCGCCGACATCCTCAAACGCGCCGCCGGCTGAACGGGACGATGGCCTGCCCCTGGAACATCTCCGACAAGCGGCAGGCGTGACAGCTGGCCAAATCCGGCGCCGGAGCCTCCGTGCGATGGGCGAGGAGAACGACTACCCTCCGATGCGCTGACCCGGGGGCCGGCCGGTACCGTCGCGGGCGCGTGGTGGCGCGATGGCCCGGCGCAGCTGCCGTGTCGTTGTCAGCCATCGAAAGCGAGAGGCGAGCTCGTCGCCGACGGGACGCCGAGGCTCCGGCGGGCCTGTGCGATCGTGGCCGGAGCGCGCCCGAGACCCTCGACGAGGGCGATCGCGGCGCGCAGCAGGTCAAGGTTGGACGGCTCGGCCGGCCCCGCGT
>Ga0335071_10007756_pt1 | contig 11036 bp, 10 predicted proteins | sample Lox_Sample_15_FD_206724 | JGI IMG/M metagenome (GOLD analysis project Ga0335071, IMG submission 206724) | Soil microbial communities from Loxahatchee National Wildlife Refuge, Florida, United States - Lox_Sample_1.5 | ecosystem: Environmental > Terrestrial > Soil > Wetlands | place: USA...
GATCTCGCCCTTGAAATCCATAAGGCGGGCAATGAGATTAGCGAGGTCGTAGATGGATATCTCGCGGCCGGACCCGATGTTCACCGGATCTGGTTTGTCGTAGCGCTCGAGCGCCTGAACAATGCCCTCCGCCGCGTCCTTAACGTATAAGAACTCCCGCGTTGGTCGACCGGTCCCCCAAGCCGTAACGAAATCCGACCCGTTGCTCTTCGCCTCTTGGAACTTTCTTATAAGAGCCGGTACGACATGGGAGCTTTCGGCGTCAAAATTGTCTCCCGGTCCGTAAAGATTAACGAGCAGAAGATAGATCGCTTTCATGCCGTACTGTTCTCGATACACCTGGGCGGCCGTGAGAAGCGCTTTCTTGGCGAGCCCGTAAGGCGCGTTCGTTTCTTCCGGGTAACCGTTCCAAAGATCGTCTTCTTTGAACGGCACAGGGGTGAATTTCGGATACGCACAAATGGTCCCTAAGATAAGTATTTTTTTGATCTTCGCCAGGCGCGCCGCTTCCAAAAGACGCGCGCCCATGATGGCATTATCATAGAAAAGCTCCCCTGGCTTCGCCTGGTTAAAGCCGATGCCGCCGACCTTGGCAGCAAGATGGATAACGTAATCTGTTCCTGCTACGGCGCGGCCGCAGTCCTTATCTTTCCTCAGATCAAAATCGGGATATTTTGGAACAGAAATATGCCCATCAGGAACGCCCCGTTTTCTCAGAGCATCAACCACGTGCCTTCCCAAAAACCCGGCCGCCCCCGTGACAAGGAATTTTCCTTTCGTCCAGTCGATATTGTTCATGATCCAGAGTTGATCTGCTTTTCGTGCCACTCGATCGTCTCTCGAAGCCCGACCTCAAAAGGGGTCTTGGCCTGGAAACCAAACTCTCTTTCGGCCCGGGAAACATCAAGTTGACGACGAGGTTGACCGTCCGGTTTTGAAGAGTCCCAGCGGATCTCGCCCTTGAAATCCATAAGGCGGGCAATGAGATTAGCGAGGTCGTAGATGGATATCTCGCGGCCGGACCCGATGTTCACCGGATCTGGTTTGTCGTAGCGCTCAGCTGCTAAGATGAAGGCTTCCGCCGCATCTTTCACGAATATAAAATCTCGCGTCGGTTTACCTGTTCCCCAAAGCGTTATCGACGTCGCTTTCGTTCGGCGCGCCTCCAAGATGTTCCTGATGACGTTCGTGATAACGAAACCACGGGCCGGCTCTTTTCCCGGACCGTACATGTTCGCAAGAAGGAGGTGGATCACATCCATGCCGTATTGCGCTCGATAAGCTTGCCCCTGAGCGAGCAGCATCAGTTTGGCGACAGCGTAAGCCTTATGCAGATCTTCGACCTGACCGGACCAAATTTGCTCTTCACGTAAGGGAGGCGGCGTCTGCGCCGGATATTCCGTCACGCTTCCAGCTACTAGAAATTTTTTGACGCCGCTTTGTCGAGCGGCCTCCATGAGCTCGACCCCCATCGTTAAATTATCAAAAAGGATCTCTGCCTGGTGTTCTTTATGAAATTGGCCGTCGCCGGTCGTCCCGGCCAGGTGAATAACGATGTCGATGCCCTTCATTACATCCCGGCAAACTTCAGCTTTCCGAAGATCGTGCTCGGCCGCCTTAGGAACAACAATGTCGTTCTTATCTACTCCTCTATTAATCAAGGCGCGAACTAAGTGCGTCCCAAGAAACCCGGCGCCGCCGGTCACGAGAATTTTTTTTGTCTTGAGATCGAGAACCATACGCCGGGAAGTATACCGCCGGGCGAGGGCCACGGACAAATCGGGAAAGATAATTAAAAAAACGAAAGGCGCGTTTCCCGAAAGTCTCGGGGAACGCGCCTCAGCGGAACCGCGCGCCGACTAGCGGGTCGGCGGCGTCCAGTTGTCGCGCAGGACCATGCGGAGGTCGACGGCCAGCTCACGGTCGCGCGCGAAGATGATGGGGATGCGCTTCGCCGTGTAGTCAACCGACTCCTCGAGGATGCCGCCCACGTAGCCGCCGGCCTCGGCAACAATGGTCGCGACGGCCGCGACGTCGAAGATGGTCGCGCCCGTGTGGAAGAACGCGGCGGTCCTCCCCTCGGCGACGCAGATCGCCTCATAAACGACCGAGCCGTAGGCTACGAGGTTCCGCACCTTCGCCCTGACTGGCGCGAAGAGATGCACCATATCCATGTTGAAGGCCCCGCCAACGAGCGCTGACGAGAGCGGGCCATCGAAAGGCGGCGCGATGAGCTGCGCGTCCTTACCGAGGATGCGCGCGCCGGTGCCCCGCGCGGCTGCGTAGGTCGGCCGACCGGGCAGAGCCGGGAAGTGAACGAGGCCGAGGTCGTGAGTGTAGTGGACGAAACAGCCGGCCGAGATACCGAACATCGGATTCCCGGCGGCATAGTTCGTCGTGCCATCGATGGGGTCGAGGTACCAGGTCCGACCGTTCCGACTCGGTCGGGTGGTCCCTTCTTCGCCCGTGATGCCATCTTCAGGAAAGCGCGCTGCGATGGTGCGCGTGAGAATGCGCTCGCTCGCCTTGTCGCCTTCGGTCACCACGTCCCAGGCGGCCACCTTGTCGCGCGTCCCAAGCGCGCCGCTCTTCCGAATCTTCAGTACCGCCCGGCCGGCGGCCTCGAGGGCGCTCGCCATCTCGAGGATGGTTTCGCCCGGAGAATTGTTAGAACTGCTCGACATCGGATCGCCTCCTCTCGGCGAATAATACTTGAGCGTCAATTTCGCTGGCCACAAATTACATCAAAAATACAAAAAAGTCAACCTGCCTCGCAGAAAAACATCAGGCGCGTTCCCCGAATAAGTTGGGGAACGCGCCTTTGAACGGTCGCTTCGTGTCGAGACGAAGCGATCAGACGAACTTACGTAGGAACCGGCGGAAACGCCGCCAGAGACGACGCGAGCGGCGGAGGTACGGCTCGGCCCAGAGGCTCGCCACCAGGGTGATGGCGTTCTGGCCCGAGGTACGCATCTGGGCGTACCACTCGGCAACCGGCCGCTCGAAGATCTCGATGACCTCGCTCCGGTCGAGCTTCGGCTCGGCGACGCGCTCGCAGTCGAGCGCGAGGAAGACGTCGACGGCGGTGATGTTCACCGGCGGATCGAGATAGAACCAGCCGAGGTTCACGAGCGCGCCGGCCGAGTAACCGGACTCCTGGAGGAGCTCGCGCCGGGCGATCTCCTCCGGCGTCTCTCCGGGCTTCTCGGCGTGACCGCCGAAGACCTCGTCGAGAACCATGTTCGCACCGGGACGGTACTGTCGGCCAGCGACGATGTTGCCGGCCTTGGTCACCGCGAGAACGATGGTCGGGCGACCGCCGCCGAAGAGATAGAAGTCCTCCACGTGGCCGTCCGGGAACTCGAAGTTCTGGCAGACCACTTTCTTCCCGTACTTCTTCCAGACGACCGTCGGCTCACCGACGGGCTTCGGCACTTGCATGTCGACCTCCTTGCTCTTCTCTACTCGTCCGTGGCGACGCCCATGTAGAACAGCTTGAGTACCTCGTCGGTCTCGACGCGGTACGGGTGGAACGTGTTAGGCGGCGCGGCAACGAGATCACCCGGTCCGACCGGATGCGTCTCGTCGCCGATGTGGAACGTGGCACGCCCATCGAGGACGAACCAGATCTCCCACATCGTCTTGTGAGTGTGCAGGTCCGCCGACAGGTCGCACGGACCGATGGACACGGAGGTCGCGAGCTGCATGATGTGCGGGATGATCCCCCGCGGCACCAACACGCGCTTCCGAACCGGCAGGTCCGGCCCGTGGGCCGTGACGACCTCCGGTAGATTCGACCCGCGCACGAACATTGAGCACCTCTCTTCCTGATAGTTAAGGACCGACGATTTGCCGGTCCGATTTCGATCATCGCCCCGACTGAACCAGGGCAACGCTGATTAATATTCTATCAGAAAATATTATAAAGTCAAGCAAACGCTACTTCTTCAACGGCGCGAGAGCCTTAAGTTCCGCTCGGACCATGATTTCGGCCAATTCTCCAAAGGTCGTCTTCGGTTTCCAACCCAACTGTCTGTTCGCCTTAGACGCGTCGGCGCGCAGGTCATCCACTTCGGCCGGCCGGTAGTAACGCGGATCTATCTCAATAAGAACCGCGCCGCTTCTCTTATCGATGCCCTTCTCATTCTTCCCTTTCCCCTCCCAACGCAGGGCGTAGCCGGCCTCCCGAAAGGCGGCCTCGGCGAACTCCCGAACGGTGTGGCTCTTCCCCGTACCGATGACAAAATCTTCCGGCTTCGACTGCTGGAGCATAAGCCACATCGCTTCGACATATTCGGGTGCGTAACCCCAGTCGCGCCGCGCATCGAGATTACCGAGATATAATTTCTTTTCCAAGCCCAACTTGATGCGGGCGACCGCCCGGGCGATCTTCCGCGTCACGAACGTCTCGCCACGCCGTTCCGATTCGTGATTGAAAAGGATGCCATTCACCGCGAACATTCCGTAGGCTTCGCGGTAATTCACCGTGGTGTAATAAGCGAATGTCTTGGCGATACCGTACGGACTCCGGGGATGGAAAGGCGTCCGCTCGTTCTGAGGCGGCGGCGCGGAGCCGAACATCTCGGACGAAGAGGCCTGGTAGAAACGCACCTTCCTTTTTGTCTGTTCTTCGTAATCCTTAATGGCCTCGAGGACGCGCAACGTGCCCACGCCGGTCACGTTCGCCGTATATTCCGGGATGTCGAAGGAAACGCGCACGTGCGACTGGGCGCCGAGGTTATAGACCTCGTCCGGAGCGATGCTGTATAAAAGCTTGCGGATCGTGTTGCCGTCGGCCAGGTCGCCGAAGTGCAGGAAGAATTTAACGCCGTGGACGTGCGGGTCCTGATAAAGATGGTCGATGCGGCTCGTGTTGAAGGTCGAGGCCCGGCGGATAACGCCGTGTGTTTCATAGCCCCTAGCAAGCAGAAGCTCGGCTAGATAACTCCCGTCTTGGCCGGTGATGCCAAAGATGAGCGCCTTCTTTTTCATTGATCGGACCTACTTCGAATTGGGGGCCTTTCGATTCGTCGAGGTCGGAACCGCCTGAGGGGCCATCAGCTGGTCAAGCGCGCGCTGGACGCTTTGGTCATCCGGCCAAAGCTGCAGGATGCGTTGAGCAATATTGATGGCATCCGGCGTGTCCCCCGCCATGCGATAGACGTCGAAAAGACCGTACAAGAACTGGGGCCGCTTCGAAGAAACTTCCTGGTTGCCTTGGCGGTAATATTCTATGGCCCGGGCCAGATACTGAGGATTTTTTGTCCGGATGTAGGCCGCCTGATAAGCGTTCCCAAGGATGAAGACGTTCTGGGCAAAGCTCATACCCCGGCCGGTCTGCATGATCGGCTGGTAGTAGCTGTCGAGATACTTTAGAAGCTCGCCGACGAGAGCCGGATTATTTTCGCCATTCGCATTTATGATGTTCACGATACTGCCACCAAGATTCCTGACCAGTTCTTCCTGGCCGATGGGCGAGGGAATATCGAGCGGATAAGAGAAGTTCTGTTTGAATTCATCGAGCGATTTAACGTTCCCCATGTTGCGGAGCGCGGTAATGAAAGCGTCCGACTTTTTAAGCGGCAGGTAATCCGCATAATAAGCTATGACCATAAGGGCCCCGGCGGCCAGAACGGCAATGACTTTTTGTAAAGAGATGCGCATGGATATCTGATCAAGCGGTTTTGTTCTGACGCATGAAGAGGCCGGCGGCGAAAGAGAGGAATAAGAACACGTTCATGTAGATCGGCAGGACGTCAAAAAGAACGAGGCCCTGGACCAGGTAACCGACCGGAATCGAGATCAGGAGGGCGTCGAGAATCGGCACGTGCCGCTCGTGGACGAGAACGCTGGTGGCGGCTCGATGACCGGATGTCGCCGGTTCGATCAACGAAGTGCTGCCCCTCTTCTTTCGCATCTTATAGAACTGCCAGAAAAAGACCCCGAAAGTGCCGAAGAATCCCAGAAAGCCGCAAATGCCCGTTTCCGCGAGGTAATCGAAGATGATGCTGTGCGCCCGATCGAACCAAGTTTCCGAAGGCTGACCCGGCGAGTAATGGCGGATGTCGAAATACCTGTCGAAAACCGTACTGAAATTCTCCGGTCCCCAACCGAAGATCGGCCGTTCCAGAAAACCGTGCCACGCTGAACCCCATGTCCAGATACGGGTCTGAGCCGTGACCTGAGTAACATCCATGTCCAAAAGGCGGGCGCCTGGAAGCCGCTGGATGGCCGGCGCATCTTTATAGTGATGAAGGACGCCGCCCACGATGATGAGGGTCGCGAGAACGATGAGGCCGATCTTGCGCCAGGGACGATATAAAAAGATGAGATACAAGAAGAAGACGGTGATCGCTGCCAAAAGGCCCAGTAAAGTGCCGCGCGTCTGGCTCAAGAAGAAGAACACCAGAAAATAAAGGATGAGCGAAGTGTACCAAGCGCCCCGTAAGATGGCTTTCTGCCGAAAACGTCTTTGCCAAACGACCAAAAGGGCGATGACCACTATGGAAACGGCAAGCAGGATGTGCCATTTCGCCGTGTTCTCGTAGAACGTCATCGGGAGGAAAGCTATCATGGCAACGTACCAGCCGTCCCACAGTTTTTCTTTCTTCAAGCTCACCCAGCGCCACAGAGCGTAGAACATGCAGAACATCAAATAAGGCGCGACATAAGCCGGGTTACCCAATGATCCCTGAAAACGCGTCTGAGGCGCGAACAGATTGCCCCACAATGTGGTCCCGAAAGGTTGGCCATTCACATCCGTGTAACCGCCGATAAAGTTGTCTACGAAATTAGCGGCCATGATGCCGTAGACAATGAGAATGACGGCCGCCACAAGCGAGAGCGCAAAAAGACGCTGCCAATCCTTCTCCTCTTCGAACAGCGTGAGAAGGAGAACAAAGAACATATAATAGTGGAGCATCTGGAAGCCGCCTTCGCCGCGTTCGTAGTTGGACCAAAAAGCGCCGTGCGGATCATACGCGAAGATCGAGGCCAAAAGGACCGCCAGGACAAAAAGCGAGACTGCAATGAAGAGCGGCTGGGAGAACACGTGCTCAAGACGTTTCTCGAGCGAACCCGGCGGCGCTTCAAAGGCCCACCAGAGAATAGTGAGCGCGAGGGCCAACTCGATGCAGAAACGGAAGAAGTAGTACTTCCCCCCGATGAACGGGAAGAAGGTCGAGCTCATGACGATGATCACGGAAAAGACCGCCGCATAGAGGCAGAACTTCGCCAGTTTTCTTAGATCTATGACCATACAATAAAGGAAAAGCGAGCTGGTCCTGTTCGACGCTTATCGGGCATACTCGACGGCCCGCATCTCCCGGACGACAGTGACCTTTATCTCGCCCGGGTATTTTAGCTCGGATTGGATGCGGTTGGCAATTTCCCGAGCTAGTTCGAGGGCGCGGAAGTCATCGACCTTCTCGGGAACAACGAAAACGCGCAATTCCCGGCCGGCGGAGATGGCATAGGCCTGTTTCACGCCCGGAAAATCGAGAGCGATCTTCTCGAGGTCACCGAGCCGTTTGATGTAGTTCTCGACGGTATCACGCCGGGCGCCCGGACGGGCCGCCGATAGGACGTCGGCCGCCGTCACGATGTACGCCTCCGGGATCTCATAGGGATAATCTTCGTGGTGCGATTGCATCGCCTGGATGACCGCATCTTCGACGCCATACTTCTTCAAGATCTTTCGGCCGAGCTCCACGTGCGTCCCCTCGACCTCGTGATCGATGGCTTTGCCGATGTCGTGAAGCAAGGCGCCTTTACGCGCCACTTCGACGTTCAGTCCGAGATCGGCCGCGATCATGGCGGAAATGAAAGCCATTTCGATGGAATGCGTCAGAACGTTCTGGCCGTAGCTCGTCCGGAAATGGAGCCGGCCCAAAAGCTGGATGACCTCTTTCGGTAGGCCGTAAACGCCGACCTCCATCGCGGCGGCTTCGCCTATCTCCATGACGCGCTTCTGAAGCTCCGCTTGAGCTTCGGCCACTTTCTCTTCGATCTTGGCCGGCTGAATGCGCCCATCCTTAATGAGCTTTTGAAGCGCGAGCCGGGCCACTTCGCGCCGATACGGATCGAACGAAGAGATGATGATGGCGTCCGGCGCTTCATCAATGACGAACTCCACGCCGGTCGCCCGTTCCAGGGCCCGGATGTTCCGGCCCTCCCGGCCGATGATCTTGCCTTTCACGTCGTCATCGGTCAGCTGAAAAGCCGTCGTGGTGAGCTCGGAAACGTGAGTGCGGGCATAGCGCTGCAGGGCGACGGTGATGATCTCGCCCGCTTTTTCTTCTATCTCATCGCGCCGCTCCCGTTCCAATTTCGAAACCTGCTGAGCCAGGTCTTGAGAATAACGCTGCTCCACCTGGCGCATGATCTCCGTTCGGGCGGACTCTGCCGACATCCCGGCCACTTTTTCTAGGCGAGCCACCGCTTGGTCTCGAAGCTCGCCCACCTCCGTCTCTTTCGCCCGGATGCCGTCCTCTTTCTGGCGCAGATGTTTCTCCTCTTCGGCCAGGCCGGAAAGCTTCTTATCTAATGACTCCTCGCGCTGGATCAGCCGCTCTTCCAGGGCGGTTATCTTAGTCTTCCTTTCTTTCTCTTCGTTTTGGGCTTCCGCGAGGACCGCGGCGGCCTTTTCTTTCGCTTCCAGAACAATGGCTTTCGCCTCCGCCTCAACATTGTCGAGCCGGGACTTAGCCTTTTGTTCCGCAGAATTAACGTCGCGAAGCGCTCGAGCTTGCCTGACGAAGTAACCGACAACGACACCGATACCCAACGAAACCGCTCCTAGGAGCAGCGTGATGGTGGACATGAATTAGTTTTTCTACGTTTCTGATTAAGGCCATTGGCGTTCGGCTTATTCGAGGGTCGTAGATCAAAGTTTATGACGTTTTTGAAGTATCTTCATTATAGGTATGCTCCCCGGGTCGGTCAAGGCACTCGGCCGATTTTCCCAAATCCGCGGAAAATCCGTAGAATACGAGTGACCCATCATGACCGCAAAAAAAGTCCTTCTCATCATCTTGGACGGTTGGGGTCTCGGCGCCCCCGACGAGTCGAATCCCATTCACGTCGTGAATCCCGCTAATTTCCGCTGGCTTGCCGAGAATTATCCGCTTACCAGCCTCCAGGCCTCTGGCATCGCCGTCGGTCTGCCCTGGGGCGAGGTCGGGAACAGCGACGTCGGGCACCTGACCATCGGCGCAGGTAAAGTTGTCTACCAGTACTATCCGAAAATAACAATGGCCATCGAAGACGGGTCCTTCTATGAGAACCCGGTCCTTCAGGCTGCCTGCGCTCACGCCAAGACGAACGGCAGCGCCCTCCACCTCGCCGGCCTCCTCACGAAGACGAACGTCGACGCCGCCATCTCCCATCTTCAGAGCATCATGAAGCTGGCCGAACAAGCGGGCGTCCCGGCCATCAAGCTCCATCTTTTTTCCGACGGCAAGGACTCACCGCCCCGGACGGTCGGCGAGCTCCTGAAGCGCGTTCCACGGGAACGGGTCGTCACCCTCTCCGGGCGCCACTACGCCATGAACCGGAGCGACAACTGGACCCTGACCCAAAAGACCTATGACATCATGACCAGCGCGAACGCTCCGGTGGCCGCCGATCTCGACGCCACGCTCAAGGCGCTCTACGCCAAGAGCCTTTCCGAAGAATTCCTTCCGCCGACCCGACTTTCTGAAGCGAGCGCCATCGCGGACGGCGACGCCCTCCTTTTCTTCAACTTCCGCGAGGACAGCATCCTCCAGCTGGCCGAGGCCTTCGCTCTGCCGGATTTCGACAAGTTCGCCGTTCAGCCTTATCAAAACCTCTACGTCGCCACCCTGACGCAGTATAGCTCCAAGCTCCCCTGCCCATCTGCCTTCACTCCGGACACTGTCGAGGAACCGCTCGGTCAGGTATTGGCCGAGGCCGGTAAAGCCCAGATGCGCATCGCTGAGACCTACAAGCACGCGCACGTCACCTATTTCTTCAATGGCCACCGCGAAGCGCCTTTCCAGGGCGAGTATCGCGTTCTCATTCCATCGCTTGTTAACCCTCATCCGGATGAACATCCCGAACTCATGGCCGCCGCCATCACCGACCGCGTGCTCGAGACCATCCAGAACCGAGCTTTCGATTTCATCCTCGTGAACTACTCGAATCCGGACACCATCGCCCACACCGGCAATTATGACGCCTGTCTTCAAGCCGTCCGGGTCGTTGACGAACAGCTCGGCCGCATCTTGAAAGTGGTCCCTGAAAGCGATTACGCCGTCGTCATAACCTCCGATCATGGCAACATGGAAGAGGTCATCTCGCCGGTCACCGGCCAGATCGAGACCCAGCATGACGCCAACCCGGTACCGCTCTATCTTGTTGCGCCGGAGCTCAAGGGCCGACGTTTCTTCAATTACAATAACCTCCGGAACGAGACCACTGGCATCCTGGCCGATGTCGCACCGACCATCTTGGAGCTCATGGGTCTATCTAAGCCAGCAGAAATGACCGGCCACTCCTTGCTGCGCGATCTGATGTAAGATTGCCGAACCGCGCGACCTAAAGCATAATTTAAGTGTCATGAGAACGCTCGCCCGCCTAGTCCTCTCGGTCATCGTGAACGCTGTCGGCCTCTACGCCGCCGGCCACTACATCACCGGTGTCACTCTCCCGAGCGACCTCAAAGAACTTGTCATCATCGCCGGCACCCTGACCATCCTGAACCTTATCGTCAAACCCATTCTGACCTTGGCGCTCGGACCGGTCATCATCTTAACGCTCGGCCTCGGTTATCTGGCCGTGAATGTCATCGTGCTCTTTATTCTTGACATTATCTTCCCATCCCTTACCATTGCTACCATCCCTGCGCTCCTTTGGACCACGCTCATCCTGAGCGCTCTTAATCTCGTCGCTCACCTCGCTACGAAAAAATAACCATGACCTTCCTTCGCGAAAATTATCTTGCTCTGATCCAGCTTGTCCTTTCCGCCCTTATCATTGTTCTCATCCTCCTCCAGGAACGCTCGGCGGGCCTTTCC
>Ga0335071_10007757_pt1 | contig 11035 bp, 8 predicted proteins | sample Lox_Sample_15_FD_206724 | JGI IMG/M metagenome (GOLD analysis project Ga0335071, IMG submission 206724) | Soil microbial communities from Loxahatchee National Wildlife Refuge, Florida, United States - Lox_Sample_1.5 | ecosystem: Environmental > Terrestrial > Soil > Wetlands | place: USA: Florida...
AGATTCGAGCCCGGATATTCTAAAAAACCTAGTATCCCGACATTTCCAGGAAGGATAGAAGCATTGGCTGCCGTTTTGGCTTCCAACCTCTTCATTGGAGATTGGACGTGCCTCTCTCCATGCCCTCACTCGACTCCTGATAATATGCATTCAGTCCCCGAGACACCGCGCCAACTTCTCCAGATGCGCATTGTGGGAAGTTACAACTTTTTGCCGTTTGCTTAAACGCTTCGCAAACGAGCCACCAGGTAGCGAAGCCGTGAGTATCGGATTGAAAATCCGTCCCTGTTCAGCGCGAGACATATCTCCTTGATTGTATGTCCTGAATTCAGGGCCTGTCTTATTTCCGGCCAGAGATATCGAACAAGGCCAGTTTTGGTCTTGGGTTTTTCATTTGTAAGCCCTGGAATGTGTGTGAAATCATTTTCCGCCATTTGTTCGCCAAGGGTGCGCCAGAATTGCTCCAAAAATGCACAACAATTGCTCCACTTTTACGACGGAAAACCCATCGTGTTCCCAGATTGCTCAACTTTTGCTCAAGAAATGCTCAACTTTTGCATCAGTTTTATGTTTTTCTCGGAGGCGGGCCCGGTTGAGACTGTTTTTCCTTAGGGAATAGGATATGTCCATATGGCATTAGCGGTAGATGAAGGCTTGGCCTCAGCCCCTTTCCCTGCAAATCTGCAATACTAATAAAGCGATCCAAAGACCTGAAATCACGCATATCTGTAGTGGAACATAAAGGAGTGGCGGCTCCCGCATGGTCACTAGAACATCTAACTCTATTGAATTGAATAATTATTGTGGCCGACAAATTCGTTGCAGTGGCCGCCAGTTGGCCGACATTATCATTGGGTAGAAATCACTATAGGACGCTTTACATTCGCACCGCTGACGAATATGCAAAACAGATAGAGCAGATTGGCTCTGACCGAGAATTCAACAGCGTGAGCTCCTTTATCCGCCAGGCAATATCCAACGAGATGCGATTTGAAGACTCTGCGATTCGTGAAGCCGAAGATCGAATGACTGCAACGCTCAATCGCCCCACTACGGATCGCCAGAGGAGGCCAGTTTCGTCCTAATACTGCCGGTAATTTACCAGAATCTCCTTTCGAAACAGCAAATCAACTATCCGCCATTTTCCGGATATGTGTAGTGATCTTTCCGGAAAGCTAATTTGTTATGATAAGAACAGTTAATCCCCCAAAATCCCTCGATAATCCGCCACTCCTTTATGTTCCACTACAGACAGATGTGGATCCCATGCTTTTAGGGCAGTCTGCAATTATGGATTCGTGTTCAGCAGTGATTTGAGCTACATACATCAGTTTTATCCGCAGCGATCCAGTCGCCTGCCACTGATTTTATCCCCTTAAATGAGTTAATAAGGGGTTACTACAAAAATAATGAATAACCCTACCCGGAGCATGGAACATCTCGGATGAATGCACGTACGATGTTAGAAATGAGGAATAGGACAGCGGATAAAAAAGACAAAATAATAAAATTAAGGAAGCATAAAACATGGAGACTATCGAAAAGCTATTGGGTCCGAATGAAGTTGGTGAAATCCTCAATCTCCGTCGCAGCAAGATCCATCAGATGATTGCCAGTGGAGAAATCCCGAGCGTCATCGTTGCCCAGGGATCACGGCGCCGCGTATTTCGAGTCCGGCCATCCGAACTCGTAAAGTGGATGAAACAACGGGAGGTTGGGAGGCCATGAACATCAACTCACAGGAGGGAGGCATGACAGGGCAGACTTCCCTGCCCTGGCCGTCCCTAGATTCGGAAGCATTGTATGGACTTCCCGGCGAAATCGTGCGTTCGATCGATCCATACACTGAAGCAGACCCCGCGGCTGTACTCATTCACGTCTTATCAGCATTCGGCAACATCATCGGGTCACGGGCGCATGCAGCCGTTCAGAATGATTTGCACCCGGCCCGGATTTTTGCCGTAGTCATCGGCGCCTCCTCAAAAGGCCGCAAAGGAACATCTTGGAGCACATCGAAAGAAATCTTCAGCAATATCGACAGCCACTGGTCGGATTATAGAGTCCGATCCGGTCTCTCCTCAGGCGAAGGACTGATCTATCACCTCCGCGACGAACTGAGAAAAACTGTCCCGATAAGGAAGGGAGGGCGAATCATCGATTACGAGGAAGAGATTGAGGATGCCGGCGAATCCGATAAACGCATGCTCTGCATTGAGTCCGAATTTTCGAGCATGCTGAAGGTTATGGGAAGAGAGGGCAACAGTCTTTCGGGAGTGGTCCGGCAGGCGTGGGACAACGGGAACTTGTCGACTCTTACTCGCAACAATCCTCTCCGCGCAACCGGAGCACACGTCTCGGTCATCGGGCACACAACAAAGGACGAGTTGACCAGAACGCTCTCGGCGACGGAGCAGGGCAACGGTTTTGCCAATAGATTCCTCTGGTTGCTCGCTAAAAGATCGAAAGCACTACCGCACGGGGCGGCCCTGCCCCAGGAGATAATGGTCAGGCTAACCGAGAAAATGGCAAAGGCTGTGAGCTTCGGGCGAAATGCAGGCAGGATAGCCCGAGATACGCCGGCAAACGAAATGTGGGAAACGATCTATGAGCCCCTTTCAGAAGGACGTCCAGGCCTTGCGGGTGCAGTATTGAATCGTGCCGAAGCACAAGTACTTCGGCTGAGCCTGATTTATGCTTTGATGGATTGTTCAGAAGTGATCCGCGTCGAGCATCTCCAGGCAGCCATTGCAGTGTGGGACTACTGTGAGGCGTCGGTAAACTACATCTTTGGCTCTAAAACCGGAAATCCCTGCGCGGATCGGATTGCGGATGCTCTACGTGAATCGGCAAACGGCTGCCTGACAGACGATGAGATAGGTCGGCTTTTTGGTGGACATCGAACTCAGGATAAAGACCTCGCACTTAATCTTCTGCAGCGGCTCGGCCGGGTAATCAAAGAGATCAAGCAGACCAGGGGACGGCCGGTAACGATATGGAAGGCTGCCTGAAACAGAAGTCGGGGATACTTATCTCGCTTTTCCTGCTTTTCTCGCAACCTGTGGAGTCTTCAAATGAGCTTCCTAGAAATGACAAAGCAATTTATGGCCGATGCTAACGCACGACCTGGCGCGAAATTTCCGGGCGGTTATTCTGTGAAGCGGGTTCTGTGGGAAACCAAAGCCGCCGTCATATTCCAGGATCCGGCGGGCCATTTCTGGCGATACCTTCCAGGCAGGCGCCAGATCAGTCCGGTTGTGATACGATCACGATAATAATTCATTTGACACTGCTACAAACCAGTGTCAGGAAAAGACACCAAAGGCACCTCAATGAGGCTTGCCAGTCCATGGAACTCATGCAGCTCCAAGAAAGGAACGGAATATGACAAAAAGGAAGCTACCGCCCGGCATCATGCCGCGTGGGCATCGCTGGAGGATTGACACCTTCTACAAGGGAGTCCGAATCCGGGAATGTTGTGCAACCCCGGAGATGGCTGAAACCAATCTGCGAAAAATCCAAACGCTGATTGATGAAGGAAGGTATCTGGAGAAACGCAGACAACCCAAAGAAACCCTGCAGGAGTTTTCCGAACGCTACCTTGACTGGTGTAAGGACATAAAACAAAAGTCTTATACCAGCAAGGAAAAGCGAATTAAATTGATTGTAAGACGCGTTGGAGCGGAAACTCTCCTCTCAAAAATTGATCTCGCCGCACTGGAAAAATATCAAGCCGAAAGACTGTCTTCAGCCGGCGAGAGAAAGGAACATGTCAAACCGGCAACCGTTAACAGAGAGATCGCCTGTCTAAAACATCTCTTCAGCAAAGCGGTTGAATGGAAGATATTAGATTCCAATCCGCTGAGAGGCGCAAAATTGTTCAAGGAAACCGGCAGGAGACTCCGCTATCTCACTCCGGAGGAATGCAAAGCTCTCCTGGACGCCAGTTCTCCAACCATGAAGCAAGTAGTCATGCTTGCCCTGCACACAGGCATGAGACGGGGTGAGATTCTCAGCCTTACATGGGATGGCGTCAATCTGCGGGAGGGCTTTATTGAACTCGTAGATCAAAAAAACGGGGAGAGAAGCACAATTCCGCTCAATCGGAAGGCGGTTGAGACAATGCAGTCGATCCCAAGGCGTCTGGATTCGAAATATTTATTCCCCGGGAAAACTCCCGACAAGCCGTTTTACGACCTGAAGCGGCAGTTTGAAAAGGCGGTATCTGCCGCAAACCTCGACGGAGTGACGTTTCATGTGCTCCGCCATACTTGCGCGAGCCATCTCGTAATGTCGGGCGTGGACCTGGCAACCGTCAAAGAGATCATGCGCCATAAGACGATCGAGATGACCTTGCGCTATGCCCACCTTTCACCGGAACATAAGAAGTCGGCAATTGCCACACTTGAATCTGCTTTAACACCGAAAAAAGAGAAGAAAGAGAATAAGGCAAGGATAGCCTGATTACCCCCACCCTACCCCCAAAGGGGATTTGAGCGATGAGAAGCCAGAAGGGATTTCGAGCCGAAAGTCAAACAGGAGAAGCACTTAGCTGGTGCGCCTGGCAGGACTTGAACCTGCGGCCCACGGTTTAGGAAACCGTTGCTCTATCCACCTGAGCTACAGGCGCACATCAAGCTGAAAAGCACCGTAACGTACCACGGAATCCCCTCCCGTGTCCACAATCTACGGGCACGGGCCACGATATGCCGCTGAGGTCAAACAGGTTAACCTCGGCAAGGACACAATCCGCATCGCCACCGCCAATCCGGTTGCTTTCGCAACGCATTTTGTTTGGAACTTTCGGCTCGAAATATCAACTAATACGCTAGAGCAGTGGGATTCCGGCAGGCGCAGCAGCTTGCCATGCGGGACAAGGAAGGAGGAATGCATCCATGAAGCGCAATGCTACAACACCAATATTTGCAGTGCTTGGGTTGGCCGCGGTTTTGTTTGTCGGCCCGGCCGCCAGTCGTGCCGGGACTCCAGTCCGGCAAACTGACGACGGAACACAAGTGGAGGAACCGGAATCAAGTCCGGAATACATCGAGCAGTACGAGGCGTGGGAGAGAGCGGATAAGGAACCGGATCTCCCGAAGCGCGGCGCTATGCTTTCCGATTTCATCAATAAATACCCGAAATCCACCCTGATGCCCTACGCCGACGCAAGCTTCAAACGAACGCTTATGGAATGCAACAATGGGCAGAAATACCAGGAACTCGAAACCCTGTCCGAGCAGTGGCTCAAGCTTCATCCCGGGGATCTGGATGGTTTGGGATTCGCCGTCAAAGCCGAGAGAGAGCTCGGACACAACGAAAAAGCAATCCAGAATCTCGGCGAGATATACAAAATACGAAAAACAGGCGACTGGGCCATAGAAATTGCCCAGACATACAAGCGGGCGAACGATAAAACCAAATACCTCGAATGGATGCAGACAGCCCTCGGATTCCCGGAATATGCAACCGATTTCCGGACGCGTCTCGAACTGATGCAGGCATACGTGGAAGACAAAAACTTCCCCAAAGCGATTGAGTATGCCGAAGCCGCGCTGGCGGCAGCGGACCGCGTCAAGGATCCCGGCGCAGAAACAGCAGCGGCAATACAAAAAGTCCGCCGCGGCTGCTACGACGGCATCGGCAAAATCCACATGGAACAAGACAATTTCGCCGCGGCGATCAAGTCTTTCCAGCAAGCCCTTCAAGTGGCGAAATACAGCGAAGGCTATTACCTGATTGCCGTCTGCCTGCATAAGCAAAACCGCGTCGATGACGCAATGCTCTGGTACGCAAGAACCGAACAGCAGGGCGGCGAATTCGCGGCTAAGGCAAAGGACAGACTGGAAGAGATTTACAGGGCGCTGCACAACAACACGCTGATCGGCTCCGAAAAAATTTACAGAAGAGCGAAGGAGTCGCCGGAAATTGTGGAAGCCCGGCCGAATGCGAAATAGCAGATTTAGCGCTAAGGTTGCAGATTCCCGATTCGAGGCTGGTTGCATATTTCATTGATCGTGAATCGAGAATCGAAAATTGAGAATCGAAAATTGAGAATCGAGAATTGAGAATCGAGAATCGAGAATCGAGAATCGGGAATCAATCATCCCGGTTCAACGACTCGCCTGTGTTCGGGCGAAAGGAGGTCTGCATTGAAAACCGCGAAAAGTGCGCTGTTGATGCTCGGCCTTTTGTTGACACTCGCAGGGTGCGGGGAGAAGAAGAAACTTGTTCCCAGCGCTGCGGAAAGCATGGAGAAAAACAAATTCGTGCGCATTCTCACCGACGCGGTGAATGCGCCCCTCGAGTTCGGCGCCGGAACCGGCGTTCAGGGAATGGACGTGGATATCGGGAATGAGATCGGCAAAGATCTCGGCATCGAGGTCCGATGGGTCAAAGCCTCCGGCTACCAGCATTTGTTTGATTTGCTCAAAGACGGCGAAGCGGAAATCCTCCTGTCTGCAATCGCGGTTGACTCAACAAAATCAGCGGATTTCGAATTTTCTACTCCGTACTGCAACACGGGGGATGTGATTGCCATTCAGCGCAACAAATCGGGTATTTCGGGCTTAACCAGTCTCTCCGGCAAAAAAGTCGGTATCGCCGACGGGCGTCCGGCGGATGATTTCATGACAACGCAAAAGACGGCCGCCAAGGTGGCCATCACGAGATACCCGACGACGGATGACGCACTGGGAGCGCTGAACAGAGCGGAAATCGATGCCGTTGTCGGGGATGAACCTCTCATCACATACAGCAGCTTCAAGAGCTTTCACGGTACCATCCCGTTGCCGGGCCTGATCCATCAATACCGGTACGCCGTGGTGGTGCGAAAGGCCGAAACAGGGCTTCTGTCGAAAATCAACGGGACCATCGACCGGCTCAATATGACGGGAGAGTTGAAAAAGCTCGATGAGACCTGGTTCGGAAACGTAAGAAAGGATGCTTCTAACTTACTCCGGAGCGATCAGGAGACGGAAAGGCTCAAAAAGGCTCCCAAATCCATCAGCGTCGATATTGATAAGGCAAGCGGCGGCGTCAACATGGACAGCCTTGACGGCTTCGTGCTCGTGTTTGAGGGGCCGCAGGGCACCTATCAATCGACATCCATACGAACCGAAGGCAATCATGGAAGATGCAATTTCACCAAACCCGTTCCACCCGGCGAGTACAGGTTGGCCGCCAAGGTACTTTTCAAAGGGATCAAGACTATTACGGTGCCGGACTACCCGAAAACCTCTCTCGTGATGACCATGAAGCTGTCCGCTGCGGATATAGAAATAACGCTGAGATAGCATGATTCGAAATTCGAATCTCGAATCAATTCATACGGAGGTCGACAGAAATGTGCCGCGTTCATCGGCGAAACGGACGGCGATGAAGCAGACGCCGATCGCGTAACATTTCACTCCATCGCTGATTTCCTCGCTGCAATTTGTCACCGTACCCGAAGCTTCGAAGAGCGAACAGCTGATTTTCAAAACGGTTTCAGGCAGGATTTTTTCGTCGCAGATAAACCGCATGCCTTTCGGAGAGAAGTCGATCATGCGTCCCCGCTCCGGCCTTCCAGGCCATGCGGAATAATAGTATATTTGATCCGTTTTTTTTATGCGCTCGATGGATCGCGGCTTCCCTTTCTGGACGGTCTCGGGCTCGTCCGACTGCAGCGGCGTCTGGCAAGTGAGGCAGAGTTCGCCCGGCCTCGCCTTTCTCGAAAGCGGCCGCTTGCAAATGGGGCACAGCATAGGGGTGACGGGGTGCCTGGTATAGGCGTTCGTCTGTTTCGTATACCGGACAAACAGCTCTTCGTCGTAGGCTGCCCGCCGTGTCGGATCGCTCAAGGTTTCGTACGCTTCATTCAGCACCGAAGCATCCCAGGCGTCCCCGCCAAGGTCCGGGTGCATCTTCATTTCTTTCATCAGCGTGCGATAGCTTGCGCGGATGATTTCGGTCGGCGCATCCGGTTGCACCTGCAAGATGCGGTAATAGTTGCGGCGATTTTTCATAGTCCGCCTGCTTCACCTTCTGTGAGAACCGTATTTCAGAGCCGCCCTCAAAACTGAAGGTTTATTTCCAAATGCTATTTTTCAGATCCGAAGGACCCCTCCCGGGATCGCCGGCGTTGTCGCCTGATGCCGCATGGTTTTTGCTTCCATGGCATCCTGGGAGCCTCGAAGAGGCGATAGAGAGTAGGCCCGACCGTCAGGTCGGGATAGGCATTTTGTTTTATATGAGCGCCGAAGGTGCGACACCTGTTGTACCGCGCCTTCGGCGCTCGCTTTATTTTTCCTTCTATCCCGACCTTACAGTCGGGCCTATTCCTTACCGGTCCTTCGGACCTCAACACCGCCGGTTCCACGTTCCTATAACAAAAAGAATGCAGCATTAGCCGAGGACGGCGGCGCTCCCAGGGTAAAACCCATTCGGCAATGGACGAGTTTTGAGAGACCCTCTCTAGCACCGTCCTCACAGGAATATTTTCATCGTCCCTGCCGGGCCTTCCGGCCAGACACACGGTCAAGGGCTCTAATATTTTTTGTCGGCGAATTCGACCCAACCGCCGGACCGCACCAGCGCCTCGTCAAACGGAGCCAGCGCGAATGAAACCTGCTTGCTGCCGCCGGTCCAGGAGAAGGTCAGCGTCCTCGAGCCGACATCGACCGCACAACTGAGCACGCCCTTCTTGCCGAGCGCGAAGATTTCGTCGATCGCCGCCGGCTCAAGCTCGATGGCGAGCATGCCGCCGTTGAACATATTCTGCCGGAAGATCCTGGCATAGCTTTCCGCGATGACGCAGGTAATGTCATTGACCTCGAACGCCCAGGGCGCGTGCTCGCGCGAGGAGCCGCAGCCGAAATTCGCGCGCGACACGACTACGCGCGCCGTGCCTCGCCACGGGCCGGTAAAGGAGAATCCCTCGAGTTTGAGATCTTCGAGCAGGTACGGCTTCAACGCTTCTTTTTTAGCTTCCGTCAGATATTTCGCCGGAATGATTTCGTCGGTATTGATATCCGCTCGATCGAGCAGGAGAACCGGACCGCCAAATGATTTCATAAGAATTCCTTTCGACTTTTTTCCCATCAGTTCATCAGTTCCCGCGGATCAGTGAGTACGCCGCGCACCCCGCTTGCGGCAGCGCTCGCCGGACTCATAAGATGCACCATGCCGCCCTTGCCCATACGGCCATTGAAATTCCGGTTTGTCGTGGAAGCGCACACCTCGCCTTCGGCCAGCACTCCGGTCGACATTCCCAGACAGGCGCCGCAGGTTGGATTGGCGATAAGATAGCCGGCGTCCATGAATATTTTGAGCAGACCCTCTTCCATGGCCTGCGCATAAACCGCGGGTGTTGCGGGCGAGACGATCCCCCGCACACCGGGAGCGACAACGGTTCCTTTGACAATCGCGGCAGCCGCGCGCAGATCACTGATGCGGCCATTCGTGCAGCTTCCAATATATACCTGGTCGATCTTCGTGCCCGCCATCTCCCGCAGCGTTTTGACCTGATCCGGCTTAAAGCCGAATGTGGACACCGGCTCGATTTTTCCGACATCGATAGCAAGCGTTTTTGTGTAAACGGCGTCCGGATCGGAATGCCACTTTTTAAAATCTTCGACGGCGGCCGTCTTCGATGCATATTCACCGGAAATGAACGGCCAGAGATAATCGACCGTCGTCGCATCCGGCAGACAGAGACCGGATGTACCGCCGGCCTCGATGGCCATGTTGCTGAGCGTCATGCGCTCTTCCATCGACATGGCTTGCACGGCAGGCCCGCGAAATTCGATCACCTGGTCGGTCGCTCCGTTGACTGTCAGTTCCCTGATCACCGTCAGGATGACATCCTTCGCATAAACGCCGCGCTGCAGTTTCCCGGCAAGCTCAACACGAACGCTTTTGGGCTGACGGAATGCACAGACGCCCTTGAGGATGCCCACTTCAAGGTCCGTCGTGCCGACGCCCGCAGCAAATGCGCCGAAAGCGCCGTGCGTGCAGGTGTGGCTATCGCCCATGATGGCCGTGTAGCCGGGCCGGATGAAACCCTTCTCCGGAAAAAGCGCGTGGCAGACGCCGTTGCGGCCGATGTCGAAGAAATCCTTAATGCCGTGCCTCGCAGCCCAGTCGCGCATGATCTTGCCCTGCAATGCGCTGTTGGAATCCTTCGCCGGCGTCACATGGTCGATGACGGCTTTGATCTTATTCGTGTCGAACACACGGTCTTTGCCGCGCCATTGCAGATCGGAAATGGCAATGGGAGTTGTGATCTCGTGGCACATCACAACATCCAACGACAGCACATACGTCCCGGCAAAGGGCTCATCCCGGAGATGCGCTGCAAAAATTTTTTCGGTGATCGTCTTTCCCATATGGTTCCTTTCACTAAGTGCGCTGTTGAATTCCCTGCCGCCGATTCAGCTTTCGCTGCCGCCCAGATAATCCACGTGAGGCGGAGATATGCTCCAGATCGCCTTGAACGGGCCTTTGCCGCCGTTGCGCAGCCGGTGCGACAAATGAGAACTGAAATGGATACTGTCACCCTTGCTGATCCGGTAGTCATTCGCATCGACCGTCAACACCGCTTCCCCGGTGAGCACGTATCCCATCTCGACGCCTTCGTGCCCGCCGCCGCTGAAAGTCGTGCTGCGGCCCGGCGCCACCTCAAGCAAAAACATCTCCGCCTGCCAGGCGCCCTGCGTGCTCGTCATGAGCTGCTCGTAATGAACGCCGCCCACTTCGTTGCGCAATCGCTCGCCGCTGTGATGGATCCGTACAGGCGCTTCATTCGAAGCCACCATTCGGAAAAGCTGGCTGACGTCCAGATCGAGGACCGCGCAGACCATCATCAGCGTCTCGATGGACGGCGCCACAATCCCCCGCTCGATCTGACTGAGCATGCTCACAGAGATGCCCGCCTTGGAGGCGACATCCCCTTGATTGCGCCCCGTCCGTTCGCGATATGTCTTCAGGATTCGGCCCAATCGAGGATTCAGTTGTTTAATTATTAATGTATCCATTACAGTATTTATAAAACAACTAAATT